>Ga0207646_10008451_pt1 | contig 10318 bp, 11 predicted proteins | sample KBSK5502metaG_FD_184343 | JGI IMG/M metagenome (GOLD analysis project Ga0207646, IMG submission 184343) | Corn, switchgrass and miscanthus rhizosphere microbial communities from Kellogg Biological Station, Michigan, USA - KBS K5-50-2 metaG... | ecosystem: Host-associated > Plants > Roots >...
CTTCCCGCCTGGCACTATCCCGACAACTGTTATCCAGCAACTCCACTCCGCCTGCTGAAGTGGTGATCTGCGCCACTTCCTTCCAGACTTCCTCCCTCTGGCATTGCCCGCGCTGTGGCGCGGCCATGATCGTGATGCAGAGATTTACCGCTGCGGAATTATCAACATGCTGTTACTTCGATTCTTCGTAGCGTGTCCATCACTATCGACCCGGGGATGTGCTCCGGCACGCCTATGCATTCGTGTGCCCACGCCACGGCGACACGTTGCCGCGACCCAGTCCGCGCACACCTCGGCTGGCACCAGCGACGCGCTCAACGATCACCACGCCACCATTCCAGTTCGCCAGTGCTCTCCCAGTTGTCAATTCGGCGACCGACTGCCGTTCAAATCCCATAGCGCACCGCGTCCGCCGCAAACCCCAGCGGCTTCCTCCTAGTCTCCTCATCGAAAACGCCTCGGATCGAGATCCCTACTCCACCCAACGGTCTGCCCCGAGGCGTTTCCGATCAAGGCTAGCGACGACTCGGGATTAATGCTCAGTCGTGCCCCGGTGTGGGCATCACACCGATTTGCTGCAAGAATCCCAGCACGTCCTTCTCAGCCCACTTCTCAACTAGCTTACCGTTGGCGATGCGGTGGATTGTTATTGAGGTCATCCTCAAGTTATTGCCAGTCCTGGGGGCACCGGGAAGGTCGCCTTCGTGCTTGCCGAATGAAGTGAGGCGCGTCACCACCTTGTCACCTTCGGCGATTTGATCTTCGATCCGATGATATCCAGGAGTGGCCTCCCAGAAGTTTTTGAAGGCCTGCTTCAGTCCGTCTCGACCAAGAGGCAAACCCGGAAACGGCGGAGGATTATGATCAAGGTAATCTGGGTCCACCAATTCATCCATCGCATCCAAATTGCCCTTGTCGATCTCTTCGTAAAACCTGCGTACAAGAGCCTTGTTGGCTTCGGCAGACATGGGCGTTTTCTCCTTCCTGTGAATTGGGTTTCCCACGGCGGAGCTCACGCCAGCGCTTTAGCGCGAACACCCCACAGAACGAGCACGGACGAAGCGACTATTGTTATGCCAACGGTAAGGAATCCGATCGTGACCAGGCTCTCTTGCCATGGCTGCCCGCTATGCCCCGCTCCCGTGATAGGAGAAAGGGCCGCTGTACCAAACGTCGCAGCGAGCGTCGTTACGAGCCAGTTGCCATAGGTGCCATAAAGTGCGGTTCCGTATGCCACCGCTTTGGTTGACGGCGACAGTCGCACCTCGTGCCAGGCAGCCCCCAGCGCAACCAAGAAAGTGCCGTTCATCACGCCTTCCAGGTGTGCAGCAAGTCCCATACGCAGGTTGGCGAAATGTGTTTCAGCGAAGCCCGTCAGCAATCCGATTAGAAAAAGGCACATCCCGTGCCACACCAGAGATCGATTAGTGTTTTGCATGACCTTCATCATCGCGAAGCTGTTCCGGGACGAAAGTAGGTTGCACTACACATTTGCTGCTCGACCGTGTCCCGCTAACATCCGCCCGATTTAGCTAATGAGTCTGTTAGCCGGAGAGCGGGCCGTGCTGTTGATTTTAACAATTGTGTCTGCATAACGGGCGATCCTGAAGTAATCCCAAGCTAAGAGTTGCCTACCATCCGGAGCTAACGGCGATAATCGCGTTTATCAGTACTGATGAGATTTGCGCTCAAATCCGGAGCGATTTCGTTATAGACTCGTTGGACCGCCCGAGGCTTCGCCCATGCCTGGTGAAACGATCTCACCGGAACACGCCGCCAGCTTTGTCAAATCTGGCATGTGGCTGGATTATGGCGCCACCCATTGCCAGCCCGACGTATTCGACAAGGCGCTGGCTGCGCGCAAAGACGAGTTGGAGGACGTGAAGATTCGATCCTGCCTCACGACGCGTCCGCGCGCTGTGATCGAAGAAGATCCCGAAGGCAAGCATTTCCACATGTTCAGCTGGCATTTTTCCGGTTACGACCGTAAGAAGCACGATTGCGGCCGTTGCAACTACACGCCGTTAAATCTGGGAGAGGTGCCGGATTACTACCGGCGATTTCTCGATCCGGTTGACATTGCCATCCTCAAGACTTGTCCGATCGATGACGGCGGCTATTTTAACTTTGGCCCGGCGAATCTGTGGCAGCGGGCCGTTATTGAACACGCCAAACTGGTCATCGTGGAGATCAATCGTCAGATACCGTACGTCTTCGGCAAAGACAACGGCGTGCATACGAGCGAGGTTGACTACATCATTGAGGGTGACAATCAACCGTGCGCGGAGTTGCCTAATCCCGAGCCTAGCGAGACTGACCGCACGGTGGCCCGGCGCATTGCCGCCGAAATTGAGGACGGCGCCTGCCTTCAGATAGGCATTGGCGGCATGCCCAATGCAGTCTGTGCGTTGCTGCTGGACAGTGGAGTAAAGGATTTGGGAATTCACACTGAGATGGTGACCGATGGACTCGGCCTGCTTTATCGTTCAGGCCGGGTGACTGGAGCACGAAAAACTTTGGACCGGGGGAAGGTAATCTACACGTTTGCGCTGGGCTCGCTCGCGCTTTATGCGACGGCAAACCGCAATCCTGACTGGTACTGCCACCAGGTGGATTACACGAACTCGCCGCACATCATCATGCAAAACGAAAACATGGTGTCCATCAATAACACCACGCAAATCGATTTGCAGGGTCAGGTAGCTTCCGAATCCGACGGACATCGCCACATCAGCGGGACAGGAGGGCAACTACAATTCGTGCGCGGCGCATATGCGTCCAAGGGAGGCAAATCATTCATCTGCCTTTCCTCCACTTATGATAAGAGAGGCGAGCGCCGCAGCCGCATCGTATTTACGCTTACGCCTGGGAATATCGTCACCACGCCGCGGTCCGATGTGATGTATCTCGTAACCGAGTACGGCATGGTCAACTTGAAGGGGAAGTCGATAGCGGAACGCGCTCAGGCGATCATTTGTCTCGCGCATCCCGATTTCCGCGAGGAGCTTGAACGAAATGCCTACGAACACCGTTTGATTCCGCGCGGTGTTTCATTCAGTTGTCGAATGAGCCCGCCCGGCGGTTTGCACAAAGCCGAAAGTCTTTCGTGAACGCCTCTCGAGTCAAAAAGGTGGTTGAAAAGGATGGCTGATATGCGCTCTGAAGCTATTTTGACGGCAAAACAGCCGTTTGTCCTCTCAACAATCGCGAACGGAGTCGCAACCCTGACCCTGAGCCATCCTGAGCGATTCAATCCCCTGTCCTACCAGATGATCTCCGGCATTCAGGCAGAGCTGGATGCGATCGCAAGCGACCCCGCGGTACGGATTGTGATCCTCGCCGCGGAGGGTAAGGGCTTCTGCGCGGGTCATGACCTTAAGGAGATGCGTGCTCACGCGGAGGACAAGGGCTGGCAGCAGAGTCTTTTCGACAGCTGCAGCCGGATGATGATCACCCTGACCGAGATCCCGCAACCGGTGATTGCACGCGTCCATGGAATCGCTACAGCCGCGGGTTGCCAGCTGGTATCGATGTGCGACATTGCAGTAGCGGCTGACACGGCAACGTTCGCAATGCCAGGAGTCAACATCGGCGTGTTCTGCTCAACGCCCGCCGTGGGCGTCGTGCGAAACATCGGTCGGAAGCGCGCCATGGAAATGCTGCTGACCGGCGAGCCCATTGATGCCGCGACTGCATTGTCGTGGGGGCTCGTCAACCGAGTTGTTCCCGAAAGCAGACTGGACGCCGAAATCAGAAGATTCACCGACATCATTCTTTCCCGGAGTCCCGCCGCGATCCGCTTCGGCAAGCAATCGTTCTACAGCCAGATCGATCGTCCCCTCGGGGCAGCCTACGACATCGCCAGCGAGGTCATGGCGTGCAATATGCTTCTGGAAGATGCCGCAGAGGGGATCGACGCATTTCTTCAGAAGCGACCAGCCAGCTGGCGCGGCAAGTGACGGAAAGCAACCGATCACAAAAAACTACGGGCTTAAGGGAACTCATTACTACTTCGGGGATCTTGTTCACGCTCGACCCGTAGCCATAGCTCGGCTTCTCAAAATCGATTCGCGGTCACTCCCGGATTATGGGCAAGCCTGAAGTAATCCCAAGGTAAGGGTGGCCGACAATCCGCTCGGACTGACGGCCAACACCGCTCCGGCGGTGAGCTTGTGGCTTGTAGTCAAAATTCGCGATTCAAGCCGGGATCTTCCTTTCCCTGCGCAACCAGCAGTTCGTCGATGGCGGAATAGCCCGTCGGCAAGTCGATGCCATCTATGCGGGCCCCAGCAGCGAGCAGTGCAGCCACAGAATCCGGTTTGCGGCGGTATTTCCAGTACGAGTCGATGCAGGCTCTCACGGCAAGTTGCAATGCACTGATAACTATGGTTCGCAATCTCGGAGAACTTCACGCGGTTCGGGACATTGATAAAGCTACGCAAAAAGCACACCAGGGTATCTCCGTGTCGGGCGGGGCAATTTTGAAGGGAACGGCGTTCATGGAGACTATCTGATAACTATCCGATAACTACTGGACGGTTGTGACCTGAATGACGCTCTGAGGCGGACTACCGGCCTGATGCCAAACACTGCCTTGTTGCCCGCTTCTGAGCCAGTCTGAAACCATTCATGCCCCGAAGTAGGGCGGGGTTCTCACGGGTTGGCGCTTGACATAGGCTCGCTGTCGGCAGCGTTGACTGCACTGTTTTTGCCAAGACCGCTTTGGGCGGAATTGGGTTCCGCAGCCATTGCAACCTCGGGGTGCAATCTGACTATCTCTAGACCTTTCCATGCGTCACCTCATGCTCTGACAGACGAAATGACGCATTTCCGTTCATTCTGTGCGGTGTCATGAATTCATCCTCCCCTCCGAATGCCTCAGTTGCTCGCTCCGATCGACGCATTGACCGGCAACATTGATCTTCGCGCAGGCCTGAACGGCAGCCACGACCGATCCTCACATGATGTAGGAATTGTCCGCAATGTCGATTGCCAGCGCGACGCCCTGCCAACCATCCATCTCTCGCTGGAACAATTGGTCGAGGATTTCAGCGAACTGTTCTCGCGGGACGACTGGGACTTTTTGCTGCTGCCGCCATCCCACATAATCGCTCCAAAGAGATTTTTCACTGCTCCAGTTGTCGCGCCGTATTACGCATCGAGCCCCGATCCACCGGAATATCTGAGACGTTGCGGCGTCCCTGCTTGTAGACGTGGCTTTGGGCGAAGCGCTACACGGGCGCTCGATAATGGGAGAAGGCGCGGAAAACGGACCTTCAAAACCCCCAGAATGGACTTTTGAAGGTTTTGGGGGGCCGGGGTCGGGCATTTTTTCCGTTACTGCGCCTTTCGGGGTCCATGTTAGCCAGCGCGATTTGCTCATTTCGGTCTCCCCGTGACCTTGGGGTTGATGACGTGTATTTCGCTCGGACGCCCCGTACTTTGTGGAAGATCTGCCAATCGGACCCATCCCGCATCCTCCAGGAGGCCGAGGACGCGCCGGACAGCATCAGGCGTGGACAGATCACGCCAGTCATTCTGGTACACTTCGCGGACGCTAAACATTCCCTCCTTCTGTTTCCAACCAGCGCGGAGGCGACGCCCGAGCTCAGCCGCAGCCTGTCTTTCGGGTGAAATAATCATCGAGTAGATGCGCCGAGCGTGAGACTCCAAGTAGTCGCACCACGCGGCGGCCTGATTTGCATGTTGAAGTGAGATCACACCCGCACCGTCGTCCGCCAGTTCGAAGAGCAGCGCCAGCGAAGGCATTAAGCTCCGATACTTTGCCATGTGGCTGACAAGCGCCGGGTGTAAGCCGACGCCGCGCAACTTTCGCTCCAAGTCGGTCAGCCAAGCAACGAATAGATCTTGGGCGTCGGCGTCAAAGCGGAACCTGAGCGGCTGTGCCGCGTCCAGGTGGGCCAGTCTGTGATACATGTCCTGCGCGTTCGAGATTGCTTCTTGGCGCGGCGCACGATCGACATAGCGCCAGTCCTGCGGGATGTCGGGATAGACAAGCACCTGAAAGCGCTGGAGTAGGCCATCATTCAGCGGGCCATCATGAAGGGCATCGGCCAAGTAGCTCCGCAATCGCGCGGGTTGTATTCCGCCAAGCATAGACACGCAGCAGGCGTCTACGTGGATGCTGCCGCGTCCGATGCGGTCCATTGTGTAGCCAGTATCACCATTCCAAGCCGACAAAAAGAATCCGCGCTCGCCCTCGCGCCCTGGTTTGTCCAGCGTCGCCAGCCATCCCGATAGCTCATCACGGATCACCAGGATGCCTGCAGGGTTGTCGCGCAAAATTTCGTGCAGTTTTTCCGATGTAGCGTCCTGCGTAAGGAGTCGTCCGCATACCGGCTCTGCGACTGAGTCATCGGGGCGTACTGGCGCATCCTTTCCGCGCTTCTGCGCAGTTTTGTATTGCTCCCGCCAAGCCGCCTTCCGTAACTCCGCTTCTTCCTGCTGTTGCCGATAGTCACTCATGCGGACTCATGCTCAGCGCGCCACAGCGACTCAATCCCGGTAAGCGGTCGAGTTACGGCAGAGATGACAGGCGATTTCATCAGGCCTGGCGGGGCGACAATACCACCCCATAGATTGGGCACAACGATCCACGAGGTGTCCTCAGCCTTCGGCTGGATGGTCGCACGCCGGTTAGTTACACCCGAGAGAGAAAGCACGGTCGCCACGGCGGGGTAATCTAACGGGACTTGCATACGCTCTGCCGTGTCCTCAACCAGCGGGCGAAGAGAGTCTGGGAGTAGCGCAACGTCGAAAGTCTGGACGGCCGGCAACTCCCCGCCCAGGGGTGCCGGCTCCGGCCAGTCATCAAGGACTCGTGCTTCTGGCGTGGATTCGAATTGAGCATCAGTTCCTTCGTGCCGCAGTGTCTCCTCACCGCTGATGTTGCCCCAAACATTTTCCACATCCCGCAACAGTTGAGAGTTCTGCTCGAGTGCCTCTAAGCGTGCCTGATGCTCGCCTGTGCTCATGCCAGCACCTCCACTTGCTTGCCGTCTGCCATGCGGACAGATCCAGCCCAGCGCACACCGGCGATGATCTCCTCGCGCAACTCCGGATGCAGAACAAATCGAGCACGCTCCTCAGGCGCCCCAAAACTCAACAGGGCATATATGGGAAGGTTTGCATTCAGTGACGCTGTAACGGCCTGCAATCTCAGCCAGAGGCCCTCTTGCTCTCCGCGGAAGCGCTCCGGTTCGCCGCGGGACAATGCTGCAAGCCTCTCACTAACCTTCAGGCGTTTACGCTCAGGGTAGTGAATGAGGTCCCTGCTTTCGAGCAATAGCGCGTGCTCAAGTGCGGACAGCTTGTTTGCAGCATCTTCCAGGCGCTCTCGGTGTCGTTTTCGTGCCGTCAACTCGAGGTGGAAATCGGCATTCCGGCAGTCCTCTAGACGAATGCCCGCCAGATCAGCCACGAATCGAAGGGCCCTTGGGAAGTCGCAGCGGTTCACCGCGCGCACAAGCGAGAACACATCCCCACCCTCGTTGCAGCGATGGCAGCGCCAGAGTCGGTTAGTGAAAGCGATCGTCCCCGAGGAGTTGCCTTTGCAGAGCGGACAGTCGGAACGCTTGGAATTGCGTACACGAACTCCGGACGCGCAGAGAACTTGGCGCACAGTTATCGACCGTGCGAGATCGGCTGCGGAATGTTTTGTGGCTGGGCGCCCACTCGTTGTGTTGAAGGTGGCCACGCCTATTCTCCCTGCTCCGTCTCAGTCTTGGCCGCAGGCAGATGGTCACGCCGTGCGGCGGTGTACGGGGCGGTGTACGGGATCAGTACTCGTCGGCCGATTCGTCGGCAGGGAAGTTGTTTTGTCGCAATCAGGTTGTCGATAGTCCTAAGACAGACGCCCAAGAGTACGCCGGAGTCTTTCTTGGACACGTTTATGGGGTCCAAACGCCTTTCGTTGCTGAGGGTACTGGTGCTCATTCGCTTTCCTCCATTTGCGCTTGCTATTCCTTGCGCGCAAGCTCTCGTCCTAAGGGACCGCATGCGGGGTCTCGCGAGTGTTCAGCTGTGGAAATTGCGCGCAAGTTCTTTAGACTATTAGGCTAAGAGCGAGCAACAACGTGCGCGGCGCTCAAGTCTTCGTGGCTTTTCTTGCGGGGTTCTTGCGGGGTGCGGACACTATTCGTCTACGCCATGCTTAGCGGCACGTTTTTTTCTCTTCTCGCCCTCAGTTGCATGGTTTAAGCGCGCTTTCCCGGCACGGATGTGCTCCTGAATGGTCGAGTGATGCAGGCCTAAATGCTGAGCGATTTGATGCGGTTTCATTTCGTGTTCGAGATGCAAAGATAATACCTCTCGCTGTCGGCCGGTGAGTCTCGCCGGATCAAAGTATTGGGACAAGCCCTGCTTCTTGGGCGGAATTGGCGCTGGCAGCTTTGCTCGCGCAGCGCGGTAATTTGCAAGCAGCGCCGCGCAGTACGAATTTTCCAGGCTGCGCAACAGAGCATTGCGAAATGACTCTTCAAGTCCGCGCACGACATTTTGCGTCTCATCGACTGTCAGGAATGCGGCATCTTTACCTTCCGGCGGAGTGGGGGTGAGGCCAGCGAGCATTCGGGCCAACCTGGAATGCGGCTCCGATCGGGGAAGAACCCTTGTGACCAACTCATCATCGACGAACTCGCTAGGCGCCCCCGAGACCTGCAACACAAACTGACGCACGGCGTTCTGTTCGGGCCACTCATCGGTGTACAAGATGGACGTTGTAGAGACTGGCAACCACAAGTAGTTGCACAGGGCAAGCAGGACTGTTTTCAATGCTGCGTTTGTGGTGTCTTGCTCACCACAATCTGCGTAGATCTCGGCGCACTCAGCAACGTGCAGGCGACACACAGTCGCTAAGGCGATGGCCCAATCCTTCACTGCCAACATTAGGTGGAAGGCTCCGGGGCTTTCTTGGGCGGCGGCTTCAGCGGTGACCATTTCTTTCTTCGTTGCTGTCTCGAAGTCCACTTGGAGCAAATGCCTCAGCGCATCAAGTGCCTGGCTGTGTTTCCGCTTCATTCGTCACCCTTGCTCAGACTTCCAGTTTTGCGACTCCTCATCGTGCCTTCGCATCGGTGTGATCCCGATTCACCTTATGCGGCTTCATGCATTGATAATAACTCTTGAAAAACTTGCAATGCAAGTATTACTATCTGTCTATGGGACTGAAGATCACCCCAGAAGTGCGAAAGTTCTACAAAAAATTGGCCAGCGAGGGCGGAAAAGCACGGGCGAGGAAATACGATCATGCGACCCTAAGCGAGTGGGCTAGGCGGGGCGGTCGGCCAAAGAAGGCTGCCAATGGCGGGAAACGAGTGGAACGAGCCAATTGAGAGCGAGTCGAGAGGTGAGGAGTAGCAGCGATGAGCAATAGCAAAATGAAAATTCGCGGCGTGTACGAGAAGGTACCAGGCTCGAACGTCTGGTGGATTCAGTACTTCGATGCTCAGGGAAGGCGCCGGCGAGAAAAGGCAGGGCTGAAAAGCGCCGCGGGAATACTCTATCGCAAGCGCAAGACTGAGGCTCTGCAAGGAAAGAAGCTCCCAGAGAGCTTGCGAGAAAGGGTCGTTAGGTTCTCCGAAGTGGCAAAAGACGCGCTCGAATACTGCAAGGCGAACAACCTAGGCCAGCAATTCGACGGCTATCGTATCGGACGCCTAATCGCAGAGTTTGGAAACCGTTCTGCCGAGATCCCCGTTGAAGACCTCCGGCGATGGTTTAACCAGCAGGAATGGAAGTCGGGAACTTTCAACCGTTACAAGTCGACCCTTTCACTCATATATCGATTGGGCATCGAGAACAAAAAAGTCACTACAAATCCTGCCAAGCTGCTGAAACGTAGACGAGAAGATAATGGGCGCGTCCGTTTTCTGAATCAGTTTCCACCATTGAAGACCGCCGTGGATTACTTACAGTCTCATTCGGATGAGGAATCACGGCTGAGAGCTGTCATCGGTTTTAAATATCCGACACACATGCCCGAATTCGACATTGCCCAGCACACGGGTATGCGGCCGAGTGAACAATACGGCCTGGCCTGGGACCGGGTCGACCTCGTGCGCCGCTTCGTTACCATTCCCAAGAGTAAGAACGGCAAGATGAGGCATATCCCACTAAATTCTGTGGCACTGGCGGCTTTTCAGGAGCTGTTCTCCCGGTCGCGAGGCGAGGGACCTGTGTTTGTTAATGCGCAAGGCGAGCCACTGAAGGGTTACAAGCATTGGTTCGGCCCAGCAGTTCAGACGGCAGGACTGAGAGGCTTTACTTGGTACTGTCTCCGACACACGTTCGCCAGCAG
>Ga0207646_10008453_pt1 | contig 10314 bp, 7 predicted proteins | sample KBSK5502metaG_FD_184343 | JGI IMG/M metagenome (GOLD analysis project Ga0207646, IMG submission 184343) | Corn, switchgrass and miscanthus rhizosphere microbial communities from Kellogg Biological Station, Michigan, USA - KBS K5-50-2 metaG... | ecosystem: Host-associated > Plants > Roots >...
GCCTGAACCCGCCGGCCGTCCGCGCCGACCAGCGCGGCCCGGCCGTTCTTGCGCCGCTCGATGACGAGCCCGAGCTCGCCGGCGAGCCTGTCGAGCAGCGCGCGGATGGTGTCGGCGTCTGGCAGCTGGTCTGCTGCTACCGCGGTCACGGCCCTCCTCGGGGATCCCATCTGTTCCTCAGGCCTCGCAGCCTCATGCCCAGCACCTGGTCAGGCGATGCCGTCCTGCAGGCAATGTCTCCTGCCAGCCCGACCCGGCTCGCCAGCACACGCAGCGAACTCCGGAGCCCGGCCCGGCCCAGGCAACGCAGGCCAACCCGACACGAAGCCAGCTCCGCGCCCGGCCCTCCTCGTCGCTCCTGGCGGGAGAACGAAGCGGAACGCGGAGTTGAACAACGGCCGAATAGATACCCACGCGCATCAGCAGCACACCTGACCTCTCGCGTCGCGGGACCGATGGTTTGCTGCGCGCGCGGACAGCGGACGGCAGTGGGCGGACCGGGCGCGCCTGGCCCGGTGGCTGGGATCAAATACGGTCAACTCAAAAGACTGTAACGAGACAACCACAAGCAGGCGATAAACGTCATGAAGCTGAAATAGTTACCCTAGCCCTTGCTGCCCGTGGCGGGCGGGGCTGTGCCCTGGGCGCGGGCCGGGGAAGGACATCAGCGAGCGTGCCTGCGCACGCACCGAACGGAGCAGACGATGGGGTACGGAGCACGGCGGTGGCTGGTCGGCCTCGGGGCGGCCGCGGTGGCGGCGACATCGGTTATCGGCCAGGCCGGCACTGCCTGGGCCGCGACGGCGGGCACGGCGGCGGCCGGGACGCAGGCGGCCCGCTCGGTCAGCGCCTCCGGGGGATACCTGCACCTCGGGAGCCAAGGGCCCGCCGTGAAGGCGCTGCAGCGGCGGCTGACCGCGCTGCACTACTACCTGGGCAAGATCGACGGCCAGTTCGGCTGGAACACGATGGAGGCGGTCTGGGCGTTCAAGGAAGTCCAGTTCGGCAAGCGCACGCCGCCGAAGCCCGACATTGTCGGCTCGCTGATGTGGCGTCAGCTGAAGCACCCGAAGCTGCCCAGGGCGCACCGGCCGCACGGCGGCGCCTGGCGGGTCGAGGTGAACAAGAACATCGAGGTGCTTGTCGTGTACAAGCACGACAAGATCACGCTGATCAGCCATGTCTCGACCGCCGCCTACAGCCGGCCTGACGGCACCGGCTGGATCACGCCGGACGGGCGCTACCGCGCCCGGGAGTACATCGCCGGCCCTGTCCCCGACTCGACGTTCGGCGGCTTCATGTACAACCCCGTGTTCTTCATCGGCAGGAGCTATGCGATCCACGGGATGCCGGACCCGACATCCACGTTCGGCTACGACGGAGTGCCGCTGAACCCGGCGTCGCATGGCTGCGTCCGGATCCCCATGGACGTCTCAGTTGTGTTCCACAATCACGTCCGCATCGGCTTCGCCCACGGCACGCCGATCTACATCTACGGCCCCAACAAGTGACGGCGGGAGCAGCCGCCCGCGGAGACAACCAGCAGGGAAGCACGGCGATGGAGCGCAGAGCACGGCAGTGGCTGGCGGGATTCGGCGGCGCGGTGGCGATGGGATCGCTGCTGCTCGGTCAGGCGGCGTCGGCCGCCGCCGCGACATCGGCGCGCTCGGCGCCCGCGGTGCGCCCGGCGGTCGCGGCGCGCTCGCCGGTCACCGCGCATTCGGTTCTCGCGGTGCGGTCGGCCGGCCAGCCGGTGCCCGGCGCGGTCTACCACGTTGTGCGCCGGACGCTAAAGTTCGGGATGCGCGGGCCCGCCGTGAAGGCGCTCCAGCAGCGGCTGCACTACCTGCGCTACTGGGTTGGCGCGATCAACGGCTACTTCGGCTGGGATACCCAGGAAGCGGTCTGGGCGTTCAAGGAGGTCCAGACCGGCAAGATCGCCCCGGCGCATCCCAACCGGGTGGACCGCAAGATGCAGCACGCGCTGCTGCATCCGCGCCGGCCGCGGGTGCTGTTCCCGCACGGCGGTTCGCGGCGGATCGAGATCAACAAGAACATCGAGGTTCTCGTTCTTTACGTGCACAACAAGGTGTTTTGGATCAGCCACGCATCCACGGCGGCCTGGCGGCGGCCGGACGGCGTCGGCTTCTTCACCCCAGGCGGGTTCCACCGGGCGATTCACTACATCCCTGGCAAGGTGCCTGACCACAGCTTCGGCACGAGCTATATGTACTGGCCGGTCTTCTTCATCGGCTACAGCTACGCCGTGCACGGCTTCCCGAACCCGAAGTGGCACAACCGGTTCTACGGCGTGCCGCTCAAGCCCGCCTCGCACGGCTGCGTCAGGATCCCGCTGGACTTCTCGAAGGTACTGCACAGGCACCTGCGGATCGGGCCCTACGGCACGCCAATCTGGATCTATCCAGTGAGCGGGCCGCCCGCGGCCAAGATCAGGTGGCTCAAGCCCGGCCACCCCGGCTAGCCTTCGCCGCAGTTTCCCGCGCCGGTTCGTGCGGGGTCGCCGCCGCCGCCGGCGCCGGCGCACCGCTACACTATCCTGCGCAGTTGGTAGGAATTTAACCTGGTAGCAAGGTATGAGGTGGGTTGGATGCGACGGTTCTTCGCGGCGGCCGGCGCCGTGGCCGTGCTCGTGGGAGCGGTGGCGGCCTGCGGCAGTTCAGGCGGCGGTAACGGCAACTCGGGGTCCACGTCGAGCGCCTCGGCATCGAGTTGCAGCAAGTCCGGGATCCAGCATCTGCTGCGCACGCCGGGCGTGCTGACGGTCGCGACCGACAACCCGGCCTACCCGCCGTGGTTCGTGAAGAACACGCCGAGCAACGGCAGGGGCTACGAGAGCGCCGTCGCCTACGCGATCGCCGCCAAGCTCGGTTTCGGGCAGTCCAAGGTTGTCTGGGTGCATGAGCCGTTCAACAAGGCGATCATCCCCGGGCCCAAGGCTTTCGACTTCGACATCAACGAGGTCTCGGTCACGCCGGCCCGGGCGCAGGTCGTGACGTTCTCCAACAGCTACTACCCGGTGCAGCAGGCGATCGTGGCCCGCGCGGGCACGCCGATCGTCACCAAGCACTCGGCCGCGCAGCTGAAGACCTACCTGTACGGCGACCAGATCGGCACGACCGGGCTGACGTACATCACCGATGACATCCAGCCGACCAAGCAGCCCAAGGTCTTCGACACCCTGGCGGAGGCGGCGGCCGCCCTCGTGGCGGGCCGGATCGACGCCCTCATCACCGATACGCCGACCGCGCAGTACATGGCGTCGTACCAGATCAAGCACCACGCCGCCGTGCTGGTCGCGCAGTTCCCCAGCGTCGGCGAGCACTACGGCCTCGTGTTCAACAAGGGCAACCCGCTGGTGACCTGCGTGAACAAGGCCATCGCCAGCCTGCAGTCCGACGGCACGCTGACCGCGCTGCAGAAGAAGTACCTGGGCATCTACCTGCACTTCCCGACGATCAAGCCGTGACGCCCGCCGACGGCAGGCCGCGGCAGGCGCATGGACCCAAACCAGCCTGATCAGCCGGTCGATCCGCTGACCGGGCTGCCCGTCCGGACGGTCGGCGGTCTCTGGGCTCCGCCCGGATCGTTCGCGACCGGCGGCCGGGGCCCGAGGCTGTTCACGGGCGGCGGCACCCGGGCCACCGTCGTCTCGACGATCAGCACGATCGTGGTGCTCGGCATCCTGGTCACGGTCTTCCTGCTGGCGCCGGGAGCTCACGCCTTCGAGCACACATTCCTCAGCCCCACGAATATGTGGCGGTCGTTCATCGGCAACCCGAAGCAGGGCTACTACTCCGTCGGCGCCGCGATCTGGCTCAACATCAGGATGTTCCTGGTCGGCGAGGTGCTGATCCTGGCGCTTGCCCTGCTCGTGGCGCTGATCAGGCAGTCCGTCAGCCCGGCGCTGTTCCCGATCAGGATTCTCGCCACCGGATATGTTGACTTCTTCCGCGGCGTGCCGCTCATCCTGGTCATCTTCACCCTCGGGTTCGGCTTCCCCGCGCTGAACCTGCCGTTCGTCTCCAGCCAGCCCGACGCGGTCTACGGGGTAGCGGCACTCGTGCTTTCGTACTCCGCCTACGTGTCAGAGGTCTACCGGGCCGGCCTGAACTCGGTGCACCAGAGTCAGGTCTCGGCGGCGAGGTCGCTCGGGCTGTCGCAGGGCACCGCGCTGCGGTACGTGGTGCTGCCCCAGGCGGTCAGGAACATCATCCCGCCGCTGCTCAACGACTTCATCAGCCTGCAGAAGGACACGGCGCTGGTCGGTACCCTCGGCGTCATCGAAGCGAATAAGGCCGCCGGCATCTACAGCGAGACCGTGTTCAACTTCTCCAGCTTCACCGTCGCGGCGATCTTGTTCCTGATCCTGACCATCCCGCTGGCCAGGTTCACCGACCGGCTGATCGATCGCGACCGGCGCCGCAGGCTCGCCGGGGCGACCCGGTGAGCGAGCCGCGGGGGCGAAGCCCGGCGGGTGGCGAGGCGATCAGGGTCGAGGACCTGCACAAGTCGTTCGGCGCCAACGAGGTGCTGCGCGGCATCTCCATGTCGGTGGCCTCGCACGAGGTGATCTGCCTGATCGGCGCTTCCGGGTCGGGCAAGTCCACGCTGCTGAGGTGCATCAACCTGCTGGAGCCGATCAATTCGGGGCGGATCAGCCTGCTCGGGCAGGACGTCACCGACCCGCGTGTCGACCCGAACCTCGTCAGGCGGCAGATCGGCATCGTGTTCCAGTCGTTCAACCTGTTCCCGCACATGACCGTGCTGCGGAACGTGACCCTGGCGCCGATGAAGGTGCTGAAGACCCCCGCCGCGCGGGCCGCCGACGAGGCCAGGGCGCTGCTCGACAGGTTCGGGCTGCTCGACAAGGTCGACGACTATCCCGACCGGCTCTCAGGCGGCCAGCAGCAGCGCGTCGCGATCGTCCGGGCGCTCGCGATGCAGCCGCAGATCATGCTGCTCGACGAGGTGACGAGCGCGCTCGACCCCGAACTGGTCGCCGAGGTGCTCGAGGTGATCGCCGAGCTCGCCGCCGGCGGGATGACCATGCTGATCGCCACGCACGAGATGGGCTTCGCCCGCGACACCGCAAGCAGGATCTGCTTCCTCGAGGAAGGCAAGATCATCGAGGAGGCGCCGCCGGCCGAGCTGTTCACCAACCCGAAGGACGAGCGGACCCGCCGGTTCCTCCGCCGCATCGTCGACGCCAAGCGCCTGTAAGAGGCGCCAGTCGACGGTAGTCAGCGCAATGATAGTTGCAACTATCATTGTTATGGCTATAATTGCTCGGGCTACTCCGACGCGGCCAGACGGCAGGGGCTGACATGAGCAAACCGTCCAAGTTGTTCGATCGCGACGTCGAATGGCGTGAACTCACCGAGTTCACCGCTTCGACGTCGCCCGGAGCGAGCCTCGGCCTCGTCTACGGGCGCAGACGGCAGGGCAAGACGCTCATGCTCGAGCTGCTCGCCCGCCAGTCGAGGGGATTCTTGTTCGCGGCAACGCTGCAGAGCGAGGCCCAGAACCTGGCCGACGTCGGCGCGACCTACGCTGACTTTCTGGGCCTGAGCAGCCCTGTCTCCTTTGCCACGTGGCCGGAGGCCGTGCGTGAGCTGCTCACGCTCGGCGAGCAAGCGCCGGTACCGGTGATCATCGACGAGTTTCCCTATCTCGTCGCGACCACGCCGGGCCTGCCGTCCTATATTCAGCAGGCGCTGAGTCCGCTGAGCCACGCCAAGCAACGCACTCGCACGAGGCTGATCCTGTGCGGCAGCGCGCTCACCACCATGTCGCAGCTCCTGGTCGGCGGTGCCCCGCTCCGCGGCCGGGCGGTCCTGGAGCTGATCGTCAGGCCGTTCGGCTTCCGCGAAGCCGCACGGTTCTGGCGCCTCGAACACGACCCGGAGTTGGCTTTCCGCGTCAACGCCCTCGTCGGCGGCACTCCGGCATACCTGGAGATGTGCGCCGGCGCCGGACCGGCCGACCTCGCGCACTTCGACGAGTGGGTAGCCGGGCGGTTGCTCAATCCCGCCTCAGCGATGTTCCGCGAGGGCGGCCTGTTGCTGCGCGAGGAGGCGTCGATCGCGGATCCGACATCCTATGCGGCGGTGCTCAGGGCTCTCAGCGTCGGCAACTACCGCCGCTCCCAGATCGGGGCGGCGCTCGGCCGGCCGAGCAGCGCGCTCGCACATCTGCTTTCCGGGCTGACCGACGTTGGCCTCATCGAGCAGGTCGATGATGCGTTGCGGGACAAGCGCACGGTATTCCGGATCGCCGAACCCATCGTTCGCCTGTATCAGCTGGTGATCAGTCGCAGGGAACCAGAGCTCGTCGCGGGGCGCGGGAAGCAGGTTTGGGAATCTGCCGCCGACACGGTCGCCGGCAAGATCTACGGGCCGCACTTCGAGGACCTGGCCCGCAGATGGTGCTTCCAGCACGCGGGCGCGAGGACGCTCGGAGGTACGGCCAGCAACGTCCGACCCACGCAACTCGGCTGCCCGGAACACCGCCGGGGCCACGAGCTTGACGTCGTTGTCACCGAAACCGTCTCGTTCGGTAGCGACCGTGTCATCGCGATCGGCGAGGCGAAGGCGACGGGCGATCTCGTCGGGACGGCTCAGCTCGGCCGCCTGGAGCATGCGCGCGCGCTCATGCCGTCCGCACGAACAGTGGGAGCACCGAAGCTGCTGCTGTTCTCCCGATCTGGTTTCAGCGACGACCTTGCGCGCGTTGCCGATCGGAGAGACGACGTGGAACTCGTCGATCTGCGTCGGCTGTATCACGGCGAATAGGCGTCCCATCCCGCTCGTCGGGCTCGATCCGCGCCGTCGGCCTCTCCCGTTCGCCGGCTGGTCTCGCTATAGTCGCGCAAAGGTACACGATGAGTGCGTATACCCGCCATAAGAAAGTCTTAGGAGGATTACTCGTGCTTGGTATTCCCCGAAGATTGACCGCGACGCTGGCCCCAGCGCTGCTGCTGGCCGGACTGGCGGCTGCATCGCCCGCCGCCGCGGCGACGGAGCGGACCGCGGCCTGCCAGAGCCCCATCGTCACAGGCGACACCGTGTTGTGCGGCTCGCTCGCCGACGGCGCGACCTACCTGATCGAAGTTCCCGCGCACTGGAACCACAAGCTGTTCCTGTACAGCCACGGCTACGTGGCGCCCGGCAGCGGCGGCAACCCGGCACAGGACGTCGGCGACCCGGTGACCGGGGGCTGGCTGCTCGGCCACGGCTTCGCGCTCGCGGGATCCTCGTACTCGACCACCGGCTGGGCGATCGCTCAGGCGCTGCCCGACCAGATCGCCACGCTGAACGTGTTCGGCAAGCGCGTCGGCAAGCCGCGGCGGACGATCGCCTGGGGCCACTCGCTCGGCGGGATTATCACCGCCGGGCTGATCCAGCGCTACCCGCGCCGGTTCAGCGCCGCCCTGCCGATGTGCGGCGTGCTCGCGGGCGGCGTGGCGACATGGAACACCGCGCTGGACGGCGCGTTCGCGTTCCAGCAGCTCATCGACCCGTCGGTGCAGATCACGGGCATCACGAACCCCCTCGCGAACCTGCAGAACGCCGACGCCGCGGCAGCCGGCGCCCAAGCCACGGCCAAGGGCAGGGCGCGGCTCGCGCTCGCGGCGGCGCTCGGTGACATCCCTGGCTGGTTCACGCCGCTCTCCGCCGAGCCGGCTCCGACCGACTTCGCCGCGCAGGAGGCCAACCAGTACCAATGGGAGACCAACGTCGACTTCGTGTTCGGCTTCGCGCTCCGGGCTGAGCTCGAGGCGCGCGCGGGCGGCAACCCGTCGTGGAACACGGGCGTCAACTACTCCCGCCAGCTCGCCAAGTCGGCCAATCTGGGCGAGGTCCGGGCGCTGTACCACGCGGCCGGGCTGAGCCTGCGCGCCGACCTGCGCACGCTGAACCTGGCGAAGCGGATCGCCGCTAAGCCGTCGGCCGTCCGCTATCTGGCCAGGAACATCAGCTTCAACGGCCGGATCACCGTCCCCGTGCTGACCATGCACACCACCGGCGACGGCCTGGTCATCCCGCAGAACGAGCAGGCGTACGCCAGCGTCGTCGCCAGGGCCGGCCGGTCGGCCCTGCTCCGGCAGGTGTTCGTGCACCGCGCCGGGCACTGCGCGTTCACGCCGGCCGAGACCATCACGGCGGTCCGCAGGCTGCTGCACAGGCTGCGGACCGGCAGCTGGAACGACCCGTCGCTGACCCCGGCGAGCATGAACGCTGCCGCGGCCAAGCTCGGCCCTGCCTACAACATCTTCCTCAGCGGCAACAAGGTGGTGCCCGTCGCGCCTGCGTTCACGGCGTTCCGGCCGTCGCTCTACCCCCGCCCGTTCGACCTGGGCCGGTAGGCAGTCAGCGCGGGCGCCCGGCGGGCCGGGCGCCCGCGCTGAGCAGTTCGGGGAGCGCGGGCCGCGCCGTAGCCGCCGACCTTAGGCGCCGCGCTTCAGCGGGCCCAGCTTGAGCAGCCGCCACCAGGTCAGGGCGGAGTAGAAGAACAGCAGCACGACCATCGCGCCAATGTCGATGAGCCAGGTATGGGCCGTATGCTGCCACAGCGGATCCTGGCTTGCCTTTGGCAATGGAGTGATCGCGTTCAGGTCGATGCTCGACGCGGAGGCGGCGTATCCCCACCGCGACGGCGTGAACCACGCGATCTGCTCAAGCCCTGGCTTGCCGTGCACCGCGATGAAGCTGCCCGTCGTGACCACCTGGACCACGACGATGAGGAACACCAGTGGCATCGCGCGCTCCGTCGTGCTGACAGCCGAGGAGGTCAGCAGGCCCATGGCCATGGACACGACCGCGATCAACGCGGTGGCCAGCGCAATCTCGATGATCGGCGTCGACAGCACCGATCCTTTCGGGCCGAACGTCTTGCCGATCAGCCCGATCGCGACGAGCAGGATGGCCTGCAGCGCGCAGATCACGCCGAGCACGATCAGCTTCGACATCAGGTACGCGCCCGCCGACAGTCCGGCCGATCGCTCGCGCGCGTAGATCGCGCGTTCCTTGACGATCTCGCGGATGGCGTTCAAGGCACCGGCGAAGCAAGCGCAAAGGACGAGGATGATCAGCGATGACTGCGCGGCGGTGTTCGGCGGCCCCGTGAAGCTGGCCGGCGGGACAACGTGAACCAGTGCGCCGAGAGCCACTGCGACGCCGACAAGTATGGCCAGGAACCCTCGGTCGGACGCGAGCACGGCCGAGTACCTGCGGATCATGGTGGACATCTGCGCGAACCGGTTGCTCGTCTTCGGCGCGGTGGCGCCGAGGGCCTGCGGTGTGCGCTGCTGGATCGCGACGGCGTTCTCCATACCTGCCGCGATGTACTGCTGGTAGTAGACCGAATTGCGGAACTCGGCGGCCCAGTCCCTGTTCGGCTCGGCCTCGAACGCCTGGAACACCTCTGCCCAGCCAGGCTTGTTGAAGTGCTTGAGGCCGTCCCTCGGCGCGCCGAAGAACGCGATCTTGCCGCCGGGCACGAGCACGAGCAGCCGGTCGCACAGGTCGAGGTTGGCGACCGAGTGAGTGACGACGATGACCGTGCGGCTTTCGTGCGCGAGGTCGCGCATCTGCTCCATCACGGACTTGTCCAGCCCGGGGTCCAGGCCGGAGGTCGGCTCGTCGAGGAACAGCAGCGACGGCTTCGTCAGGAGTTCAAGCGCGACGTTCACGCGCTTCTGCTGGCCGCCAGACATCGCCGCGATCTTGGTCTCCGCGTGCTTGGTCAGCGCCAGTTCGCCGAGGACTTCGTCGATCCGGTGGCTGCGCTCTGCCTTGCTGGTGTCGCGGGGGAAGCGCAATTCGGCGGCATAACCAAGCGCCCGGCGTGCTGCGAGCTGCGTATGCAGGATGTTCTCCTGGGGAACCAGGCCGATTCTGTTCCGCAGCTGGGCGTAGTTCATGTACAGGTCGCGGCCGTCGTACAGGACCTGGCCGTGGTTGGCGGGCGCCGTCCCGGTCAGCGCGCCGAGCAGAGTGGACTTGCCCGCGCCGCTCGGGCCGATCACGCCCATGAAGCAGCGCTCGCCGAGCGGGAAGCTGACGTGCTCGAGCAGCATGCGGCCGCTGGGCAGCGTGACGGTCAGGTCGTTGGCGAAGAACGAGATCTCGCCGGTGTCGAGGAACTCCTGCAGTTCCTCGCCGACCAGCCGGTAGGTGGCCGGCCCGATGCCGATGATGTCCCGCTCGGTGACCGGGGCGGACTCGATCCGCTGGCCGTTGAGGTACGTGCCGTTGTGGCTGCCGAGGTCGACGATCGTGTAGCCGCCGCGCG
>Ga0207646_10008457_pt1 | contig 10310 bp, 7 predicted proteins | sample KBSK5502metaG_FD_184343 | JGI IMG/M metagenome (GOLD analysis project Ga0207646, IMG submission 184343) | Corn, switchgrass and miscanthus rhizosphere microbial communities from Kellogg Biological Station, Michigan, USA - KBS K5-50-2 metaG... | ecosystem: Host-associated > Plants > Roots >...
TAAGCGAATTTCCCGTTGAGCAGTCCTTATCCGGTCGAGAAATGTCTGGTAGACCAATCCATCGGTCATCGGGCCAAGGATCTTTAACCACGGTGCAGCTGCAATTGATGCTTGGGTTAGTGAATCGAGAGCGCCTACGTCTCCTACTTGTTCGACGATCTTAGCCTTTAGGTCGGGCGCCTCCCTAACGATCTTCAACTCATAGGACTCTTCAGTGATTAGCCAGCGACGACCAATGAGGTTATCGATTGCGTTCTCGGTGGCTTCACGGTTCTCTAGTCCGGGTTCTTGGCCGAGGATCTCGACGAGCTCATCTTTAGGGCGTGCAATCCCGCGGCTAACTGTCAGCGCAGCCACTGTCGCGCTGGCTCGGTCTAGCCCGCTGCGGCCCAGTCGGTCTACGAGTTGCGACTCAGCCGGGTTCAACACGAGAACGGAGTATGGCTCAACGGGTGGCAGTTGGCCATATGGCGGTCATGGCGAGCAGCGGTCATGCCATAGCGTACGCGGGTCGAGCAACCGTCACCAATACTCGAGGCAATGGCGACGTAGTGGGGCGATGCGGATGCTCTCGATATGGCGCCACTATCGATCGCTTGGGGAGCGAGTTGCCGCCGATGAACCCTTGTCACAAGCGATTAGGCGCCTGTCGGCATGGTCGACCAACGAAAGTGCGGCGGCAGCGGATGGGAATCGTTGTATTCGGTGCCCGGTGCACTCAGTAGCAAGGTCGAATGCCGAGCAACGTTATCGCGAGCTCCCTGACGGGGGCAGAAGTACGACATTGCAAACGGGCGACATGTGGTCCACTATTGCCTCAACCAGCGGAACCAGTTATTGCGATTTGAGGCGCTAGGTCATGGCTGATATCGATCAACTGGTCAAAAAGTGTCAGCGTGAGCTAAAGATGCGGCCGGTGTTGCCGCTGGGACAAGCGATGTCACTCGGTTCGATAGGGTACCTCGATGGGCATGCATTCAGGTACGTCGGTACGAGCAACACGTTGCTTGGTCTCCCTCCCGGCCGTGCCATCCCGGGTCAAGGGCGCCAGCGTGTTGAGGTTACTTCCGGTCGCGAGGTGGCCTTGACCGTGTACGCCAAGGGAGAGACATCGCAAACATTCGGCAACCTCGCAAAGGGCAAGGCACGAGTCGAAGTCACCTTTGGATCCGATAAGTCGTTTCTCTTGGGTGGTCAGAAGTTGAATGTTCGCACCTTACTCGAGCCGTCATCTCTGATCGCCGCGATGTTCAGAGCATATAGCGCGGGCGTTTGGCTTGAGAAATATTGCTTTGTGTTCCAGGTCGGAATAGTTGGCTCCTACACAGCAGTGATGTCACACCAATCCGGGGCAAAGCTCCTTCTAAGCGCGGGTGCTTCGATAGGCAAAGGGCAAATCTCACTCGGCGACCTGGTGGGTGGAGCGCATTACGAAAGCCAAAGTGGAGCTCTTGAGCAGATAGCTGGTGAGAAGCGATTTGTGGCCTTCTTCAACGCCTATCGAGTCAAGGACGGTTTCTTTACGGGCCCAAGACTTCAGGTCGCCGGTAATTTGCCCTTCAAGGCCTCGGCGGGGCAGCAGCGAAAAGCTCTGAAGCTGCAAGGCAACCCGTTCGTTAAGGCATAGGCTCGGGCAGCGTCACACCCACTATTGGGTTCTGACTGAGGCGTCCGGCACAACCTCCCAGCGAGGGAAGTTGGCTTGTAGACTGTCGACGAGTCCTTCGTCCGCCTCCAACAATGCAATGTCGTCATGCACCGCGAGCAGTTTGACCCCCCTTGTTTTACGCAGCCGACTTATGTCGTAGTCGTAGGCGGCGTCGCCGGCACGATAAGACAACAGGTAGCGCGTCTTCATTAGCCTCTCGTTGCAATGCTACGGACTCTTGACCAGGCCCTTACCCTGCAGTTCAACCGGAAATCCGAGACTGGCGGCCCGCCGCCGAAGGATGCTCAGAATTGCACGCGTGCGTTGCACGCTACGGGGCCGGCTGCTCCATTGTGAACTAGCAAGGATCCGACTGACCAGCCCGGTTATGACCGGCGCTGCCATCGACGTACCGTCCATCACGCCCCATCCGCCACCAGTAAGCGATGAAATCACTCCGACCCCTGGAGCGGAGAAGTCATCTGACCTTACGCGATTCGAGAAACTGGCGACGAAGTCGTCTGGGTCAGTGCCGGCTGGCGCTGCGACAGCCTTAGCTGATGACGTCCTAAGAGGAAACGTCCCGCGGCGCCCGACTGCGCCGACCGCAATAACTCCGTCGACAGATGCAGGAAAGGATAGGGCGCTCCTGTCATCATTTCCAGCGGCGGCGATGATGATGACGCCCCGATCAAGTGCGTACTGAATGTATCTACGGACGGCATCATTGGGTAGACAGACTATCGAGAGATTGATGATGTCGCACCCAAGGCGACTGGCTTCGTCGATCGCAACCGCCAGCGCGTATGCGCTGCCCTGTTCGAGATCTTCGTAGACGCGATAGCTGTACAGGCTGACACCGGGAGCTACGCCAAACCACGCACCGCTCGATTTGATGATTCCAGCAACATGAGTTCCGTGAGACGATCCAGACGCGGTGTATTCTCCGGGTCCTGGACTCGCCGGATAACCTAGACCGCCTGCAACCGCGACATCGGGATGAGGCCCAATCCCTGTGTCAATGCCCGCGACCTTGACTCCTATCCCTGCGTCCGGTGATGGCTTCTCATAGTGATGACGCAGTACGTCCACATAGCCCGCGTCTATTGGCATCAATCGGACGGTCACGCCGTTGCTTACCGGTTCTGGCGAGGGTCCCGTCCACGACCAGTGTCCCGGTGCCTCATCAATCCAAAGCATCTTGATGGCTGAACCCGTAACGTCTATTGACGCAACGCCGTCCTCATTGGTCGCATCGCTATCGACGTCTCCATTTACGAGCTTGGCGGTCACTTGAGCACCTGCCACGACGTTGCCTGTGGTTTCAGATTCAATCGTCACGCGAAGGAGGTTGGTTCTGACGCCGCGTCGGCGGACGGCGGCTGGGCGCGCCGACGCGGGATATATCGGCGTGTCCTCAGCGACAACCTTGCCCTCATTACGCAATTCATCGATTGCGTCCTGAGACGCTTCGATGAGTGATGCCCCGGCCGTGCTATGGAGTAACTCGATGTCCGAACCAAACTCTGATTTCCGAGGGGAGATCGGCTCAACCGAAATATCGCGTAACACGCCTGCTGGCAGATTGCCAACGGCGTTCACGACAGCTCTCTGGACAGCATTACCGATTGCGAGGCCAGCGGTAACACCATATAGGCGAACTCCGCCAAGGCCAGCGTCTGACACCAGTCGAACGACCGAGCCTAGGCCCAAATCATCTGCACGATGCGGCTTGTGCCCGCCAGAATCCTCGTCGATAACGATGTATCGTTTTCGGCCGCCTTCAGCTTGGGCCACCGCAGCCCGAGTATTGCACGGCCCTGGCTCAGCCGCACAAGCTAATTCGGAGGTCTGGCCGGGCCCGACAGTCGTGATGACGCCGAAGATGGGCGACAGCCGTAGATCCTGGTACAGCCACGTTCTGGCCTCGCTCCCCGGTTCCGTTTCTTGCTTCGAGCCAGCCACGATTACCGTTTCTGGAAGTCGAATAGAACCCCCAGCTCTACTAGCGCCTGCTGGACTCGTTGGTGGCCTTTCGGCTGAAGCTCCTTTGGTGGCGATAACCCATCGCTATCACGAGCGACGCTGAGCTGTGAGAGGACCTCTAACCTTCGCCGGTCCCCCTGACGTGTGGCGGTACCCTCCTAGGGATGCCTGAAGCCCGCGCCAACCGTCGACAGGAACGCATAGCGCAGAACTTTGCCAATCAGCTTGCGCAGATGGCTGTTGGCGCGGAGGCCATGTTCACGGGTGCTGTCCTCAAGCACGAACCAGTTGTTGGGATCATCGAAATCGACCTGGTGTCAATATCAGCCACCGTCAATGGCCGGCCGTGTGAGTTCGACTCATTCACTATCTGAACAAGTGGATGGTCTCGGAACTTGCTCGGAAGAGTTTGGATTCGAGCTGGATCAGATCTGCGATCGTGACGATCAATTACTCGTGGGTGCCAGGAAACGCGAGCACCCCCGACTGGGCCGAGTTCAAAGCCAGAGCCGTAGTGCATTCAGGGTCCGGAGAAACTCTAGGCACCTTCACAAACAACCAGCCGCTCGTCGGCTAAGCCCGCAGTGCGGTTGGCGCTGCATCATGTCGACCGGCGCACACGGAAGCCGGAATTGATCCGCTTGAGATAACCATCTCGTGTCGGAAAGACCTTAGGGTTCGAGGCCAAGTATCAATCGCCGTCGAAACTTGATCCATTGGCGCCATGTCAAACCACTATCTAAGACCCTGAGTAACAACTTTCGAAGAAGATCAACCGCGACCTCCTGTGGATTTGGAGGGAGCTCGCGTTTCCGGCTCAAGTTACCGTGCACTATGTCCGATCGTCGGCCATACAGTTCGTAAAGCAGCTCACTCTGCGCGGCTTCACAGAAGCTGTCTGTCGACGGCTATCGGGCCAGCCAATTCCGGTGACTTCTATGAACGTAATGCGTTACACGGCTGACGGCTCGGGCCGTGGAGAGTCGCGAACGGCTGCAGCGCCAGGCGATCTCGTAGCTGTTGTTCAAGCGGAGTGGCAACCATGGTCGACTTTCGAACGGCTCCGAGCGGCGCTTGATGACGATCCAGCCGCTGCTGCCTACACCGGTGAGCAGTACAGCCATCGTCTTTCCTCCACCGACCGAGTGCGGACGAGGTCCGCATCATTTAGGTGCTGTCTTACTCCTCGACGCCTCACTCGTCAAGCGGACCCGCTTAACAGCAACCTGGCGTGGCAGCCTCGGCCGCGTCCTGTGTGCAGAGGATGCTGCGCCTAGCCCGCCTCGCATGTCGAACCGATCCCATACGTGCACGTGAGCCATTTTTTGTGCATGCCTTGTCCGTCTACCAAGGCCGCGAGACGCGGGCCGTTAAGCGCCGATCGCTTGACACCCTAGCTCGACCGCCGTAGGCTCGTCGCGACCCGAACCCCCAAGTGCCTCCCTTCCGCCTGATTGCCAGGGCTTCCAGCCCGAAGGTGGACGTCATGTCGAGAAAAGCGGTTTCCTTGGCGCTCTGTGCCCTCCTTCTGACCGCTGCTGCGGAGCTGTCGGCGTGCAACGTTGTCGACCTCAGCAGCATCACGGCGGCCCTTCAAAACGGGATCGACAGCGCCAGCCGCCAGTCGGAGGCGTGGCGCACGGCCTTGCCGGATCTCGCTAACAAGCTCTCTGACATCGAGTCGCAGGCGTCTGGGGACGTGAAGGTCACAGCCGCGGACACGATCAACCAGGTTTCGTCTCTGCGTACGGATACGCTCAATCAGGCCGACTATCTCGCGAAGGACACGATCGCATTCGCTCTGATCCAGGCACAGTGCAGCGTGGCCTACTTCCAGTCGGGCGTCGTCTCTTTTCTGCGCTACCTAAAGGCCAGGGTCACCAACCGCACCGCCCCCTTGCCCGCTCAGCGCGTCTGCAACTTCAATCCGGATCATTTGGACCTCGATCCGAACACCCCCCAGACCTCAACCAAGACCTGGTTCGTCGACGTGTACGGCTACAACTTCTTCTCCAACGCGCTCCCGCAGGTGCAGATCGTCGACGGCAACAACCAGACTGTGCGCAACGCGAAAAACCAACCCGTACCGACATCCATCTACCAGATGGAGCTTCAGCTGGTCGTGTCCGACTTCGCCCAGATCGGCCCCAGCTATCGCGTCGGTGTCGTGTGGCCCAACCACGACCACAACTTCATCGCGGTAAATCTCTCGGCGCCCGCCTCCCTGACCGTGGCCGGATTTGCGTTTCCGAGCGGGATCACTGTGAATCAACCGGTCGTGCCGCGAATCACCATCTCGAACTCAGGCACGGTCGACAGCGGCGCGTTCACGATTAGCTGGACACCTGACTCGACCAGGGGTCGCGTCGTCACGAAGACTGAACTGTCGATCCCAGGCGGCCAGACCCAGAACTTCGATCTTCCCGCTTACACCTATCTCCAAGCCGACTACTTCAATTTGCCGCGCGCTGGCGGCGTCTCTCTGCAATCGGTCGTTCAGATCCTTGGCAACGCGGGCGTCGGGGCGAATACCACGGCGACACGAACCTTCACTCTCAACAATCTCCCGTTTCGTGTGTTCACGACCGTGCGTATCGACAATCCCAACGTCGGGGCGGACTGGACCAGCTATCAGCAACGCGTAGCGGTCAAGCCGGGTGACATCGTGACCATAGTCGACGCCGGCGGGTGTGTGCAAACGGGCGGGTCGGGGGCGACCTGGAAGCGCTATGTCAATCCGGACGCCAGCGACGAGCCGAACCTATACCACGGCCTCGTATCGATCGTGCCGATCATGCCCTTCTCCCACGGCTCGCCGCCCGCGGGTATGCGGCGGATCGCGGACATGATCGGAGTTCCGGTCGCTGTTCCCCTAAACACCTTCAATCCTCAGTTCTATCTGGGTTACGAGGACGGGAACTACAGCGACAACGGCTACTACAGCCACGACGACGGCACCAACAATCAGTGTGCAAGCTGGAGCGGCGCGTGGGTCACCGTCCAGATCCAGCGGAACTGACTGCATCAGCCGCCACGCGTCAAACGGAAGTCGGCTGGGTGTAGGCCGCGTTCTGACAGAGGATGCTGCGTCCTGGCCGTCTGCCGCGACGCCGTGACAATGTGAGCCCAAGTGAATCAGGTATGCCAAGCGCAGTCCTGCCACCGAATGATCGGTGGCGCAAACTACCGGAGGGGAAGCGCTCCGCGGGTTCGGCGGCACAACGCATGCCGCACGGAGGATGCTATGGCGCTTAAGACGGAGCGGACGACATTCAGCCTCGATGTGCTAGGGCGGTATCTCTGCAACACCTGGCAGGAAGCGATCAGTTCCGCGGACCAAACCATACGAGCTGACGCCAGGCCTTTCGACGTGATCGTTCTGGGAGGAGGAACGTTCGGTGCGGCGGTGGCGCAGCACATTTTCAATCAAGACACATCTCACAGCCATCGCATTCTCGTTCTCGAAGCCGGCCCCTTCCTGCTCCCCGAGCACACGCAGAATCTGCCGGTGGTCGGAGTGGGTGTGCCCGCGCCGACCAGCATCGCCGAGCTAAGGGCCCAGGGTCAGGACCGTCAGCCTCGCCAAGAGGTCTGGGGTTTACCGTGGCATTCGCCGGCACCTTTTCCTGGACTCGCCTACTGCGTGGGCGGACGATCCCTTTATTGGGGCGGTTGGTCGCCTCAGCTACTCGACTCGGAGATGCCGACGAGTGGAGTCGCCAAGAGTCGATGGCCGCAAGCTGTGGTCGACGATCTGAACGCTCGGTACTTCGCCGAGTCGAATGAGCAGATCGGATCCGACGTATCGAACTACTACATTTTCGGCGCCCTGCAGAACAGCCTCCGCCAATTGCTGGCTGACGGCATTGGGGCCGGCCAGGTGACAGACGCTATTCCGCTAACGGTCTTGCCGGATCATCCCGCAGTGCGCGCTCTCGCTCAGCCTCCGACCACCCAGCAATTAGCCCGAATGCTCGGGCTTGACTCCGCAGGCTCGGCAAGCAAGCAAGAGCTCTTGAGCCTCATGAAGCTGGAGGCTCCGCTCGCGGTCCAGGTCAGGAGTCGATCCGGCTTGTTCCCAATAAACAAGTTCAGCACCGTGCCCCTAATGACCAAAGCGTCACGGGTGGCAGAGGGCGACTGCGCAAACGATGACGTGAAGAAGCGTCTCATGGTCGTCGCTGACTGTCATGTGGTCGGCCTCCAGTTCGACGGTGCCCGCGTCGCTGCAGTTGATACGAACTTCGGGACTCTGGCAGTGCCACTAGGTGGAGTCGTGATCCTGGCCATGGCCACCATCGAGAGCACCCGCCTCGCGCTCAACGCATTCCGGGGCACTCCCAATTACCAACAGATCGGCACGAACCTGATCGCGCACCTTCGGTCCAACCTCAACATCAGAGTGCCCACATCGAGCTTCACAGACTTGTCCGGCAATCTCGAGCAAGGTGCCCTCTTTGTGAAAGGACGGCACCACTTTGCTGACGGCAGCGTCGGGCACTTCCACCTCCAGATCACTGCGGCTGGAGGTTCCAATACAGCCACTGATGCTGAGGCCGAGCTCTTCAAAAAGATCCCGGACATAGACCAGTTCAACGTGCTCCGCTTGGCCAGCGCACAGGACGTGGTGATCGTGATCCGGGGCATCGGGGAGATGGAGACCGAGAATCCGGCCAGCTCCGTCCGCCTCGATCCTGAGGGAGACGAGTACGGAGTCCAACGCGCCTTTGTCAGCATCGCTGCCAGCCAACGTGATCTGGAGCTCTGGGCTGCGATGGACCGGGCGGCCGAAGATGTCGCCCTGATCTTTGCTGGCGGTCAACCGTATGAGGTGCTGGCGGCCGGCAGGTCGCTACCGGTTGCAGCCGGTCAGCACGCCTCCACTGTGCTCGCGCCTGGTAAGAGGCGAGATGGCCTCGGTTCGACTCACCATGAAGCAGGGTCCCTAAGGATGGGCGACGATCCGGCACTGTCAGTAACCGATGCCGACGCCAAGTTTCATGACGTCGCGAATGCCTATGCGATTGGACCGGCAATACTGCCCCGGACCGGGTCACCCAACCCGATGTTGAGCGGAATCGCGTTGGCCCGGCGCCTGGCTGAGCATCTTGGCAATCCAAGCCCATTCATTGCTGAGGCGGGGTTCATTGCGCTTTTCGACGGCATCCAAATGACGAACTGGCGGATGGCCGGTCCAGGCCGCTTTATCGTGGTCGACGGTGCTCTCGAAGCGGTACCCGACCCCAGCGGAGAAGTCGGGATGCTCTGGTGCACCGATCCCAGCCCGGCGGACTTTGTTCTCAAACTGGAGTGGCTCCGCTGGCAGCAGAATGACAACTCTGGGGTGTTCGTGCGATTCCCAGATCCAACTAGCAAGGGCTACAACAACCAGGCTTGGGTCGCGATCAACCTTGGTTTCGAGATCCAGATCGACGAGTTCGGCTGGCCTGATCAGGCGGGAATCCACAAGACCGGCGCTATTTACGCCCAAGGTGTTCAGAACCTGTCTCAGACACCGGCCAGAGCGCCGGGCCAATGGAACGAGTTCGTGATACGAGTCCAAGGCCAGGCCTACACCGTGGCGCTCAATGGTGTTCAGGTCGCCGCGTTCCAGAATCAAGACGCGGCTCGTGGCTTGGCGAGCACACCTCAAGCGCCGGCTTACATTGGCCTCCAGGTCCACCCGCCGTCGTCGGGCGAGTCAGCTAACGTCGGCCGGGTAGCGTTCCGCAAAATCAGGACGGCACAGGTGTAGCGGTCTCCCAGTGGCGGCAGGACGACGCGAAAGAAATCGATCGACTATTGAGTCCTGCCGACATGGGTGAGGGGTGACCAAATCGTTGCTCTCGGTCTCTAGGCGAGTTGAGTGACGATCCCCGGATAGTTGCCTCCTTTCGCCAGCGCCGACAAGATGTGCTATCCGCGACTGTCTTATCTCGGCTCAAACCGTGCTATTAAGACAACAGCAACGCGGCGGCCCGTGACAGACGTCAAGCGCAGGTCCGTGAAGCAACATCCTGTCCTATCCAGACCGACTGCACGGACTTAATTGGCAGCCAGACCACGTGCCTGCTGCTTCCGGCGTGCTCGCCGAGCCAAATGCGATCCCCATTCTGCCCGATCATCCGCCACGATGCTTGCCCAGCCTGCTCAGGACAGATCTTCACGTTGTCGAGTGGCGCAATCGAGTTGAATGCCACTTCATATGGCAACGCGGCCAACGCCACTAGCAGCGCGATGGTCGCGACGGTCACACTGTGAGTTCGCGGCGGAATGCCCGACACACCTGTGCTGACTGTTGGCGCTGGCGCGTTGAGAGCGAGCTCATATGAGACTGCAGTGATCCCTACCGCGACGAAGCCTCCGATGACCCAGAACTGCCAAAAGATGAAGGGGTTTCCCCCACGCACGACGACGAAGTGGAGAAGTACCGCCAACCAGGCAGCCGTTCCCCCAACCCACACCCAAATCCTTCTTTGCTTGGGCGCGCTCGGGTCGTAGCGTAAGGGTCCGAAGGCGGGGAGTTGAAGCAGATAGCGTCCAAGAAGATAGATGCCGGCTACCAACAGTGAAGGCAACAGCATCTCGATGAGAGCAACGGTTGCGAAGTAGCTTTGGGGCAGGTCGGCAATCGCGTTTTCGAAGGGCAGCTGGTAGAACACGAGCCGCATTGTCA
>Ga0207646_10008458_pt1 | contig 10310 bp, 11 predicted proteins | sample KBSK5502metaG_FD_184343 | JGI IMG/M metagenome (GOLD analysis project Ga0207646, IMG submission 184343) | Corn, switchgrass and miscanthus rhizosphere microbial communities from Kellogg Biological Station, Michigan, USA - KBS K5-50-2 metaG... | ecosystem: Host-associated > Plants > Roots >...
GCTGCCGACCGACACGACTCTGCAGAACGTCACCGGCAATCACGTGATCCTCGACCTCGGCGGCGGCCTCTTCGCCTTCTACGCCCACCTCGAGCCGGGCAGTGTCCGCGTGCGCGAGGGCGATCGCGTGCGGCGGGGACAGCCGCTGGCGCTCACGGGGAACTCGGGCAACACGAGCGGCGCCCACCTGCACTTCCACGTGATGGACACGGCGTCGGCCCTCGCCGCGGAAGGCGTTCCCTACGTGATCGACGCCTTCGCTCTGCAAGGCCGCGTCCGCTCGCTGGACAACCTCGTGGACGTCGGCCAGACGGGCGGCGCCGTCGAGGTCGATCGCCTCTCCAGGCCGGAGCCTCGCCGGAACGAGCTCCCCCTGGACCTGGCTATCATCGCCTTCCCGCCCGGGCGGTGACTAGACGATCTCGCGGCGGCCCTCCAGGGCTTTCGAGAGGGTGACCTGGTCGGCGTATTCCAGATCGCCGCCGACGGGCAGGCCACGGGCGATGCGGGTCACGCGGACGCCGAGGGGGCGGAGGAGCTTGGCGAGATAGATCGCGGTCGCTTCGCCTTCGACGTTCGGGTTGGTGGCGAGGATGACTTCCGTGGTGCCGCCGGCGTCGAGGCGGGTGAGCAGCTCGCGGACCTTGAGATCTTCGGGGCCGATGCCGTCGAGGGGCGACAGCGCGCCGAGCAGCACGTGATAGCGCCCGCGGTACTCGCCGGTCCGTTCCATGGCGAGCAGATCGTTCGGCTCCTCCACCACGCAGAGCACGCGCGCGTCACGAGCGGGGTCGGCGCAGATCCGACACGGATCCTCGTCGGTGACGTTGAAGCAGCTGCCGCAGTAGACGATGCGCTCCTTGACGGCGAGGAGCGCCTCGGACAGCTCGCGCACCTCCCCCACGGGCCGCTTGAGAAGGAAGAACGTGAGGCGCTGGGCCGACTTGGGTCCGATCCCGGGCAGGCGCTGCAGCGCCTCGATCAGCCGCGCGAAGGGCTCGGGGTAGTGCGCCAACCGGCCTCCGTCAGAGTCCGAGCCCGGGGAGCTTGAGCCCGCCCGTCAGCTTGCCCAGCTCTTGCTGGACGAGCTCGCGCGACTTCCGGAGCGCCTCGTTGCACGCGGCGAGGACGAGGTCCTCGAGCATCTGGGCGTCGTCCTTGTTGATCACCTCGGGGTCGATCTTGATCGAGAGCAGCTCCTGCTTGCCGTTGGCCTCGACGGTGACCATGCCGCCGCCGGCCGTGGCGTCGACCTTCCTCTTGCCGATCTCTTCCTGCAGGGCCGCCATCTGCGCCTGCAGTTTCTGCGCTTCCTTCATCATGTTGCCAAAGCCCTTCACTGGCCGTCTCCTTCCGCCTGCCGGGGTCGCACGGTGACGATTTCGCCGTCGAAGGCTTCGATCGCGGCCTTGACGGCGGGGTGGGATCGGATGTCGCCGGGGCCGCCGTCGCTGTCCGCGACGCTGATGCGCTCGACGTCCCCGAGATATTTCTTGGCGGCGTGCAGGATCAGCTCGCGGTTCGTCCGCTCGTTGAGCGTGTCGCGCTGGAAGCGGCTCCCGGTGAGCACGATCGTGAGCTCACCGTCGACGATCCCTCCCAGGTGGGCCTGCTCGAGCAAGGAGCCCAGCATGATCTTTCGCGCCTTCACGTCCTCGATGACACGCGCCCACGTGGACGCCTCGTCGGTCGGAGACGCGCCGGAGCGCGGCGGCGACGGAGGAGCCGGGCGCGCCGCGGGTGCGGGCGGCGGCGCGGGAGCGGCGGCGGGCGGTCGTGGCCGCTCCGGGGCCAGGCGCGGGGCGGGCTCCCGCGGCGTGAGCAGGCTCTCCTGCAGCGGCGCGACGGCGGTCGGTGCCGCCGGGCCAAGCAACGCCCGCGCCTCGTCGACTCTGCGCAGGACGGCGTCGAGCGCCTCGGGGACCGGACGTCGCGTCGCGCGCACGGCGGCGATCTCGAGCTCGACGCGCGGATGCGGCGACTCCCGCATGCGCGTGTCGGCCTCGAGCAGCGCCCGCGTCACGTAGAGGATCTCGTCTAGGCTCACGCCCTCGCCGAGCTTCCGCATCTCGTTGCCCTCGGCATGCGTGAGCTCGGGAAGCTTCGCCGTCGGCGCGGCCTTGAGCACGAGCACGCGACGGCAGACCTCCACGACGTCGCGGACGAAGCCCTGCAAGTCCTCGCCGTCCCGGGCGGTGCGGTCGATCGCCTCGAGCGCGGCCGCCGTGTCGAAGCCGAGGAGCGCCTGCGCGAAGGCGCGGACCTCGGCGGGCGCGGTGACGCCGAGCAGCACGGCCACGGTGTCCGCCTCCAGGCGGCCGCCGCCGTAGGCGATCGCCGTGTCCAGGAGCGAGAGTGCGTCCCGCAGCGAGCCCTCCGCGGCCCGGGCCACGATGGGCAGCGACGCCGCGTCGAAGGTCACGTGCTCCTCGGTGAGGATGCGCTCCAGGCTCGCGACGAGCGCGTCGGGAGCGATCGGCCGGAAATCGAAGCGCTGCACGCGGGAGAGCACGGTGGGCGGGATGTCGCGCGGGTCGGTGGTCGCCAGCACGAAGACGATGTGGGGCGGCGGCTCCTCCAGGGTCTTGAGGAGCGCGTCGAACGCGTGCGCGGTCAGCTGGTGCACCTCGTCGACGATGTAGACCTTGAAGCGTCCCCGCGAGGGCGCGTACTTGACGTTCTCGCGCAGGGCCCGGATCTCGTCGATCCCGCGGTTCGAGGCCGCGTCGATCTCGATGATGTCGACGGTCGCGCCCGTCTGCGCTTCGCGGCACGCCACGCACGCGCCGCACGGCTCAGCCCCCGCGCGCTCCGGACACAGAAGTGCCCGGGCCAGGAGCCGCGCCGTCGTCGTCTTGCCCACGCCGCGAGGACCCGCGAAGAGATAGGCATGGGCGATCCGCCCCGACACGAGCGCGTTCTTCAACGTCCGCGTGATCGCATCCTGCCCCACGACCGCCTCGAACACCTGCGGTCGCCACTTCCGGGCCAGAACTTGGTAGGCCATCAGTCGCGCAGGCTTTCGAGGAGCGCCACGGCTCCGCCGGGGCGCGACGAACGTTGGGGGGTTTGGGGGGCCATTTCGGGGCCCCCCATGTAATAGGTGGCCGTGCACCCCCCTCCGAACGGGCCGTCCTGCGATCTCCTCATGAAGCCGGCTCCAGTCAGGTACTCCCACGGCACACGGGAGGGTCGCCTTACCGTTGCTCCCTTCCGGGCCTGGCGGGGTTCGACGATTCTCGTTGCGTGGGGCCCAACCTTCAACACCACCGCATGAGGCTCATTCAACACGACTCGCCCTCGGGAGGGAGTTCAACCCCGCTGGAGCGGGTTGCGGGTTACAGGGCACCGCTACCTCCCCGTCTAGCACGACCACATCGAGAGTGTACCCCGACGCCTGGAGCCGCACGCGATGAACTCAACGCGCTGCGAGACCGAGAGCGGTGGGGGGTGTCGGGGAGGAGCGGCGCTCGCTCCCCCCGACGTCAAATATGGCGGAGGGGGCGGGATTTGAACCCGCGGCACAGGGATTACCCATGCACGGCATTTCCAGTGCCGCACCTTCGGCCGCTCGGTCACCCCTCCGTGAGCGAGGAAAGATTGGCGGAGGGGAGAGGATTTGAACCCCCGAGGGACCTTCTGGGCCCCTATCCGATTTCGAGTCGGACGCCTTCAACCGGGCTCGGCCACCCCTCCGCGTTGTTTCAATGGCTACTTACGATACAGCCTCTCGAGGCACGAAGCCCTCCGCATGCTGCGAAGTCAAGTTCACGTCTCCAGCGACCTCCAGTTGCCGAGCGTCTGAAGGGTTCGCGGGTCCACTCCCGCCATTGTAAGCCGACTCGCCCAGGTGTGGCGCAGCCCGTGCCAGGTCACACCGTCCAGCCGAGCGGCCTGCGGACGGGTGTCAGCGGCCCTCCGCCGGCTCCCGCACACCGCTGAACCGGACGATCGGAGCGGGCTGTCCGCTGCGCCAGTCGGCGGGGCCGATGGTGTCCTCGTAATGGCGGACGCGCAGGCGATCGAACGCCCTCAGGAGTTCGTTGCTGCGATACCCGAGCTCGTGGCCCAGCAATCCCCGCCGGTTGAGATCTCGATGGAACCCCTCGACCACGACGATTCCCCCGGGCTTTACCGATTCGATGATCTTGTCCGCATTGCGAGTGATCATGGCATGCATATACATGCCGACAACCAGGTCCCACCGCTGCCTGCCGTAATCGAAGCGGTCGACGTCGTCGACGACGGCGTCCAGTTTCAGGCCGCGCTTCTGGGCCGCCTCCCGGGCCAGTTTGACGCCCACGTCGGAGATATCGAAACCCGTGACCTCCCACCCTTGCGCGGCCAGGAAGAGGGCGTTTCGTCCCTCCCCCATGCCGATGTCGAGCGCTCGTCCGGGTGTTCGGCCCTTGATCGCGTCCGCTAGGAACGTGTTGTGCGGGAACTCGCGGCCCGATCGGTTGCTGTAGAGGTCGTTCCACGCTTCGCGCGGATTCTGCTGCGCCTCCGCATGGACCAGCGTGGTCAGACACAACGCGATCACGACGATAGCGAACCTGTCCATCGAGACACCTCCTTGCCGTCCTCACGGCAGGTGGGCGACGATCTGCTCCCGGCGGTTGAGGAACTCTACGTTAGCCTGGCGCGGCGCCCTGCGTTGCGACGTAGACAGCGTACAGCGACTGGCTCCCGCACATGAACAGGCGATTGCGCTTGGGACCGCCGAAGCAGAGGTTGGCGCAGACCTCGGGCAACCGGATGCGGCCGATGAGCTTGCCTTCCGATGTCCACACGGTCACGCCGCTGTAGCCGAGCGCACGCCCCCCGGGATTGCCGTTGCTCGACACCCAGACGTTGCCGTCGATGTCGCACCGAGCGCCGTCGGGACCGCACTTGATGCCGTCGATCATGAAGTCGGTAAACAGTTTCTGGTTCGACAGCTTATTGTCCGCTCCGACATCGAACACGTGCATGTCGCGCTTGCCGCCCGGTCCGGTGTCGCCGGGGCCCGGACCCGTGCTGATGACGTAGAGCTTCTTGTAGTCGGGGGAGAAGCAGAGCCCGTTCGGATTCGGAAGTCGATCTTCGCTGATGACGAGATCGACGCGCCCGCTCGGATCCACCCGGTACACGCTGGTCGGCAGCTCGCGCTTCAAGTTAGCCACTTCCGGCGGCTGGCCGAGCCGGTGCTTAAACCGGCCGGCGCGGTTGCTCGGCCCTCCCGGCGCGTCCGGCGTCCCCTCGTAGAGCTGTCCGCCATATGGTGGATCAGTGAACCAGTAGCTGCCGTCGGGATGCGGCACGATGTCGTTCGGCGAGTTGAGGCGCTTGCCGTTGTACGACTCGGCGATGATGGTAATCGACCCGTCGTGCTCGTACCGGACGACACGTCGGGTGAGGTGCTCGCAGGAGAGCTGGCGGCCCTGGAAGTCGAACGTGTTGCCGTTGCTGTTGTTCGACGGGGAGCGGAAGACGGTGACGCTGCCGTCGTCCTCGAGCCAGCGAAGCTGGCGGTTGTTCGGAATGTCGCTCCAGACCAGATAGCGCCCCTGTCCGCTCCAGGCAGGTCCTTCGGACCACAGTGCGCCGGTCCAGAGCCGCTTGATCGGCGTGTTGCCTTGTCGAAGACCATTGAATGCCGGATCGATCGTGATGACGTCCGGATCCACGTACGTCGCCGGCGGCGCGCTCCGACTGAAATCGCGCGGTGGCGTCGTGATAGTGCTGAGAGGCTCGGCCGGTTTCCCGGTCGGCGGTGCCTGGGCCTTCGCGACGATCGGGGCCAGTGCCGTGGTGCCGGCGATCGCTCCCATCGCCCTCATGAATCTTCGGCGCGAGACGATGCTGCCGTTGTCGATGCCGCGTTCGTGCGCCATCACGGTCCTCCTCGAGCGACGAGACCTGCCTGCGCGGGCAGCGTTCAGCGGCGCAACCATATCAGAGGGGTTTCCCTCATGGCAAGCCAGCGCACATCAATGTCGTTCATGAGCGTATTCAGTCGCCGAGAATCACCCCGGCGATGAGGCGAGCGTTGAGAGCGAATTCCCCGTCCGAAAGCTTCTTGCCATCCGCTCCCCGTGCCTGCAGCACTTCCATCATCCCGCCCTGGACGGTGACCTTGAAGCTCGCGTCGCGAGCCAGCGGCCGGCTCCAGCGCCAAGTTGGACGCTGCATTCGCCCGCGCCTATATCGCTCACTCGATGATCTGATCTGCGCGCAAAAGCAACGACGGCGGGATCGTGAGGCCGAGCGCCTTCGCGGTCTTCACGTTGATGACCAGCTCGAATTTGGTGGGCTGCTCGACGGGCAGGTCGGCGGGCTTGGCGCCCTTGAGGATCTTGTCGACGTAAGTGGCGAGACGCCGGTACATGTCGGCGAGGTTCGCGGCGTAGCTCAGGAGGCCCCCGGCTTCAGCGAATTCCCGAAATTGGAATATCCCCGGCAAGCGGTGCTTGGCCGCCAGGTCGACGATTCGCTCTCGCTGAGTCATGAACATCGGGTCGTTCATCACCAGCAGGGCCTCGGCCCGCTCTCTGGCCATTGCCGCGAAGGCGGTATCGATCATCTGGCGCTCTCGCGCTTCCAGCACGTGGAGCTTGAGTCGTAGCACGCGGGCTGAGCCCTCCAGCTCTTTCAGGGCTTCTGCACTCCCAGGATTCGCCGGATTCGCCAGAACCGCCACGCGAGAAACACCGGGAACCATCTCCTTGAGAAGCTCGAGTCGTTTCGCGTTCAGTTCGACGGTAAGGATGTTAAGCCCAGTCAGATTTCCACCCGGCCGATCCAGGCTTGTCACCAGACCGATCCCTATCGGGTCGCTCACCGTGAAGACGATCGGGATCGTCGTGGTCGCTCTCTTCGCAGCGGTGGCCGGTATGGGACCACCGGTGGCAACGATAACGTCAACCTTGAGACGCACCAGCTCCGCCGCCAGCGTCGAGGCTCGATCGGGCTTGAACTCGGCCCATCGATACTCAATGGCCATGTTCTGTCCCTCGGCGTAACCCAACTCACGCAGCCCTTGCCGGAAGGCCTCCTCGAGCTGCGAGGGCCCGGAGCGAAACGACAAATACCCGATGCGCGCGGTCTTTCCCGCCGGCGGCTGCGCCTTAGCGACGAGCGGCACGGCGAGGAGGCTTACGCTCACGGTAACAGCCTGCAGGAACCGGCGCCGGTCCACTACTCAATCACCTGATCCGCGCGCAGCAGGAGTGACGGCTGGATCGTGAGGCCGAGGACCGGCGGGCTCAAGAGTAAGCAGAGCCTTGTCCACGCACACCGCCCTCGGTCGTGGCGACGCGCGCCAGAACAAGGCAGCGAGAATCATGGAAATTGGTGCCAGTAGTAGTACCGACGGTAATAGGGCCCGTAATAGGGCCCGCAACGATAGCAATAGCCCGGGTAGGCGTACACGGGGCCAGGCTCCGGATATGCTGGACCTACGACACACCCTCCCAGCGTCAAGGCCATCAGTACGATCGCAATCGCGACTGTTCCGAGCCGAGATTGGGGATACGCACTCCGCCTCCGATCAACCCAGGTGGCGACGTTCACTCGATGTCTTGGCATGGGTCCTCCGGTCGTTCCGGGGCGAAGATCCAACCTAGTCAAGGACCTGATCCGCTCGCAGCAAGATCGATTGCGGAATCGTGAGCCCCAGCGCCTTCGCGGTCTTGAGGTTGATCACGAGCTCGAACTTCGCGGGCTGCTCGACGGGGAGATCACCCGGTTTGGCGCCTTTCAAGATCTTGTCGACCTAGGTGGCGGCCCGACGGTAAGAATCCGCGTAGTGCGGACCATACGACATGAGGCCTCCGGCATCGGCTAATTCCCGATACCCGTAGATCGTGGGGAGACGACTCGTGGTCACCAAGCCCGTAAGGCGAGCACGATGCGTCGTGAAGAAGGGACTCACAATGCTTTACACAGTTCGAGAAGTATCTCATTCCTTGCGCCGTCTCGTCATCCCGGTTCCGACACCTCTCCCCGCAGACGCTTGTCGGCGAAGAACGTAGCCAGGAGGTCGGCCGCCTCGCGCGCGAGCACGCCGCCTCGAGTCGTGACGCGGTGATTCAGCCGCGGGTCGTCGAGAAGGCGATAGAGCGAATCGACGGCGCCCGCCTTGGGATCGCGCGCGCCGTACACGACGCGGCCGACCCGCGCGTGCAGCGCGGCGCCGCAGCACATGGGACACGGCTCGACCGTGGCGTAGAGCGTCGCGCCCGTCAGCCGGTAATTACCGAGCTGGCGCGCCGCCGCGCGTAGCGCCAGCACCTCGGCGTGCGCGGTGGGATCGGCCAGGGCGATGGGAGCGTTGTGGGCACGGCCGACGATCTCGTCCTCGATGACCACGACGGCGCCGACGGGCACTTCACCGGCGGCGAGGCCGCGCCGCGCCTCGTCGAGCGCGGCCGCCATCAACGCCTCGTCGGGACTCGTCACGAGGAAGGGTGGTGCGCCCTGAGGGAATCGAACCCCCGACCTTCGGATTCGTAGTCCGACGCTCTATCCATCTGAGCTAAGGGCGCGCTGGCGGAGAGGCAGGGATTCGAACCCTGGACAGAGCTTTTGGCCCTGTAACCGCTTAGCAGGCGGCTGCCTTCGGCCGACTCGGCCACCTCTCCGGCGACACAGCCCCCGTAGTATACACGTGGGTTCAGAGGGAGGCGGGGGACAAGCCCCCGCCCCACCGGAAGGGAAGGAAGGCGCCTCTCGCGTCAGGCGACGCGCGCGGCGGCGCGGACGGTCAGGTGATCCCGAACCTCCACGTCGGGGCGGATGCGCTGGGCCTCGGCCCACGCGATGCGGAGCACCGATTCACGCATGGCCGCGCTGGGCGCTTCGCCGGTGATCTCGACGGTCATCGGCGTGCCGCTCCACAGCGGCGCGTGGGCCGTCGGCGTGATGGGCAACCCGAAGAGATTCGGATCGCGCAGGAGCGCATCGGAGATCTGAGCCTGCACATGGACCGCCTCGGCTTCGCGCTTGCGGCGAAGGTCGAAGACCTTCACGAGCACGCCGACCACGACGAGCAGGCCGAAGACGAGAATCGAGGCCATGATCCACCCGCTGCTATCGCCGGGGGCACCGGCGCTCGGCGCCGGCATGACCGGTGTGGCGGGTGGCACCGGAGCCTGGGCCCATGCGGAGCCCGTCAGGAGGCCAGCGACCAGGACCATCGTGAGCATCACGAGCTGCGTCATGTGGCACCTCCCTCAAAGGCTCAGGTTAGCAACGGGGGTGCCAGTGACTGGTCGGGAGGGTAAGTCTGACCATGAATCCACCAAGCCTTTCGCCTGACTCGAAGCCGTTGACGAGTGCCAGAGTGCTACGGCGACGAGACCTGATTTTTCGCGGCCTTCGGCGTATCCATGCGGGCTTCGCAGGCATTGTTCTTGCGTCCTGACCGCCCCGTGGCGCTCAATCCCGAGGTCAACCGAACGGCGAGGACCCATCCGCCGCACGCGACGTACCGCGTCCAGTTCCAGAGCGGATTCACCTTCGACGACGCGGCCAACATCGCCGGCTATCTGGCCGACCTCGGTGTCACACACCTCTATAGCTCCCCGTACCTGCAGGCCGTGCCCGGAAGCGCGCACGGCTACGACGTCATCGATCACGCGCGGGTGAACGAAGAGCTGGGCGGGGCCGACGGTCACACCCGTCTGTGCTTCACGCTCGCGCGACACGGGCTCGGACAGATCCTCGACGTCGTGCCGAACCACATGGCGATCGCGGGACGCGGCAATGCGTGGTGGTGGGACGTGCTCGAGAACGGGCCGTCGAGCCCGTATGCGTCCTACTTCGACGTCGACTGGGATCCGCCCGAGAGCCGGCTGCGCAACACCGTCCTCCTGCCCGTGCTCGGCGAGCACTACGGGCGCGCGCTGGAAGAGGGACTGGTGCGCCTGGCCCGGGAAGGCGCGATCTTCACGATCACGTATCACGACCAGGCGTTTCCCATCGCGCCGTCGTCGCTCGACGAGCTGCTCGGCGTGGCGGCGGCACGCGCGCGCTCCGATGCGCTGGCGTTCATCGCCGATGCCCTCGGCCGCCTGCCGCTGTCCACGGCGACGGACTGGCTGAGCGTCCAGCGCCGCCACCGCGACAAGGAGGTGCTGCGCGGCCTCCTGGAACGGCTGCTCCGGGAGGACGCCGAGGTCGCGGCCGTCATCGACAAGGTCGTCGACGAGATGAATGCGAGCGCCGACGCGCTGGACACGCTGCTCGAGCGCCAGAACTACCGCCTGGCGTTCTGGCGGACGGCCGGTCGCGAGCTGGGCTATCGACGCTTCTTCGACATCAACACG
>Ga0207646_10008459_pt1 | contig 10309 bp, 20 predicted proteins | sample KBSK5502metaG_FD_184343 | JGI IMG/M metagenome (GOLD analysis project Ga0207646, IMG submission 184343) | Corn, switchgrass and miscanthus rhizosphere microbial communities from Kellogg Biological Station, Michigan, USA - KBS K5-50-2 metaG... | ecosystem: Host-associated > Plants > Roots >...
ACAAGTCCGAGAACGAGAGAAGCGCATTGCGGAGCTAGAGTCCCAGTTGGAGACGTTGAAGGTGATCGATCGGGATATGGAGAAACGGAGTACGCCCAGCCGCCCACCCGCGACATTGACGCCTGCAGCGACGGATCAGCGTCGGTAACTCGCCTGTCGCGGTTGAACGTTTTCTCATCCGTGTGGTCCTCCTCTGGGGTAAAGCCGCGGGAGGTCGATGAAGTCATACAACAAAACAGTCGGTGCCGCCGGCAACAGCCTTTTCACGATAATCGAGGCCGTTACCCGATGCTCGAATTGCAGAACTTGTTGGACCACCGTTTCCGTCTCACGTAACACGAGCGATACAAGGAGGTGATGTGGAACCTACTGTTGAACAACGCAAGCACCGACGTCACCCTAGCAATTTCCAAGGAATCTATTCCTCTGGTTCTGTGCGGGTCAAGGAAGCTGTTGTGCTAGACCTCTCCATTGGTGGGTGTCGGGTGTCGAGTCCGATTCCCATGCCTCCCGATACAGCGATTGAACTTCAGATTCGGGCTCATCAAGCCGCCCCCATTGATGTCCCCCGCGCGATCGTGCGTTGGACAAGGGGCTACGCGTGCGGTGTGCAGTTCCAAGAATTGCCTAAACACGAATCGAAAGCACTGACTCACTTACTGTTTACGAGTCGCGCAAACCGGCTTCTAACGACTCTGACCCAACAACGGCGGCTCAACCGGTCCGGCCCACTCGCCGGCTAAGTCATTCAGTGCCAAATTTTCTGACGTTGCGAGGTAGGGCCCCTCTCCGTCGTCATCGACGTAATGCATAACTTTCACGGTGTGCCCATCACACTCACTGCGATACCAATACCACCCCGGCATCGTCGGTTTCTTGGTCGTCCAGTTCAGGTCACTCATCGCGGTCGCTCTAGAGGGCCGGCCCATCGATGGCCGTTGAGATCGAACAAGGCGAAGTTTTCGCCGCTCGCCGTCAGCGGTCTGTTCCCATCGAGCCCATGATGATACACATTCACGATGCGCTCGTCGCTCCCGTCGGGTTCACTGCACCAGTACCATCCCTCCTTGATTGGCGCCTGTGTCGTCCAGATCATGCTTCGCCCTCCCCGGCCCGGATCGAGCCGCTGCGTGGGCACCGCCGTTTTCAGCCCCCGCTTTCAATTCGTTAGAGACCACGCAGACCGACCGCTAGCCGCCGTGGTGATTAGGCCTACGGCTTCTGCAGCCCCTCGTCATTGCCGATGACAGTTCCATTCGCTGCAATGGATATCGTTTGCCAGAGGACCTGTTGTTCTATTTCTGTCCTGCCGGATTCTCGTAGATATTGCCTGGCTCTTGGTTTCATCTCTGCAATCGCCGCATCTGCGCTCGGGTAGTCGTTTCCTGATTGCAGAAACCTCGCCACGCTCAAGGCGTTGGAGAACGCAGTGGCGGACTAAGAGTGCGTGTACCAAGTAGCCAAGATACCCATCGCTACGAGTCCAGCGAATACCAGACTTGCCGCAACGAGTGAGCGCAGATCCTTCATCATAGTCGCCTCTGTTTTATACGAGGCGGTCACGTAGGTGACTAATGCGCTGGAGTGGCGCGTCGAGATGTAGGGCCCAGCTTCATGTCCGTGCGACATCCGTTCATGGGGCCTGGCGAATCGCCAGCGCGTGGCGCTGAGCGTTCACCTTCGCTTCAATATGATCGCCTGGGCGAATGGTTCCGGTCATCCGGGTGGTTGCATCGGTATGCACACTTACTTGATCCCCGTCATATTGCTTGACGAAATAGGAACTGGGTTCAACGCGCACCACTTCGCCCTTATGGTGTGGCTGCCATTCAGATACAGAGCCAGGCCCAGCACGCACCCACACGACATGACCCCGACCACTTTGGGTATCGAGACCATGAACGCCTCCTCGGTTAGATGTACACGGATAGATGTAACGATACGCTCTCCGGAGTCTTGTGACTGTTCAATTGTGACCAGACCGCGGAAAGTTTCGGCGGTATGATCGCTATGCTTTAGCCACCGCGATGGAACCACGGGGGACGCACAGCGGCCACTGTGCATGCCGTGCAACCAGGGCGGCAGTGAAGTAGAAGGCTCGACACCGAAAGGCGCCGGGCCTTTGTTTTGTCTTGACCATGCCCAGGCTCACGCCGCGCGCACCGACGATCCCGCCGCCGCACCAGCCACTGGTGATGGCGGCCTCACGCGATGAGCGGGACGAGTGGCCGGGATAAGAGAGGGGCGAAAAGGGTTCTGGGCTGATCCGGTCCCGATCTCACTGTGAGAGTATCGGACCTCTCCTTGCGTCATGATTCAGCGGGGGACTGCCCGCTTATTCTGTAGATACTCCCCTATGCTTTCGCTTCCACCGAAGATAGACCATCTGTAAGACTTGGAAGTGGTTCTCAATGAAGAGGAATTCCACCTCATTTAATGCCCTGTCCTGGTACAGCACGTTTCGCAAGGCCACGGCGCATTTTCCAAATTCTCTGAGGGTGTTGTCCGTTTCGTTGTGATCCTTCGCGTTCACCACCTTACGAGCTGTCTGAGCGAACAGTGTTTCAACAGCCATACGTTACCTCCGTCTTTCATTGTCTGCTCCGCTACTTATTCCCATGATGTTCGACGTGGGACTTCGCCGCTTCAGTCCCATGATGGATCGCCTGGTGGCTATAGTCATGCGCGAGGTGGGCATGGTGCGCCGCCTTTTCATGTTGGTTCGCCTCATAGCCCTTCGAGGCTTCCTTATGATGGTGCGCGGCCTGGTCGTGCTGCTCCGCGGCTTTCTTGTGATGGTCAGTTGCTTGTTTTGCCATGGTCTCCTCCTTTGAACTGCTCCCTGTAGTATGCCAAGAAGATAGCGTGCTCTCTGAGCACAATTGCTCAGTGTGGCAAGAATAAAGTTGTCCTCGCCCCGACGGAAGTTTAGCGACTCTGCTTTTCCCGTCCCTTGTTCCCACCAAGCGTTCCGACGGAGACAGCGGCAGGGTTCTTCTTTTCGAGGGCTTCTTTTACCGACGCAGCTAGGCGGGGCTCAGCGGCCTCTTTTAGGATTTCCGCGACGAGGTGTGCGTCGTCTGAGTGCGTGCGTGGGTGTGTCGGCATGTCTCCCTGAGCATTATGGCTAGAAGACCGGCAGGGGTCTGGTCAAAATTGCTCTGATGGCTGGAATTGATGCTGCAGAGGATTGCCTTCGCTCCACCCAGCAAGATCAGCCGCAATACGAGACGCTAATCGTGGAGGACGACATTGACGAGGGAGCTGTGCACGTGGATCCCACCGTTGTAGTCCAGAAAGCCCAGCTTTCTGAACTTATTCATGAAGAAACTCACCCGTGACCGCGTGGTGCCGATCATCTCGGCCAGGGTTTCCTGACTGAGCTTCGCGATCATCGGCTCCGGCTTGCCTTCTTTCCCGAAATGGGACAGCAATAGGAGGATCCGCGCCAGCCGCTTCTCGCTGGAATTGAAGAGTTGATCCACCAAGTCCTCTTGGATGCGAATGTTGTGCGCCAGCAGATGGGCCAGGAAGAGCTCGGCGAAGGGCGGCTGGTCGTGAAGCACGCGGATCATCGCACCTTTGTCAAGACGCACGAGCGTGGCGTCGCCGAAGGCGGTCGCCGTGTCCAGGCGCAACAGGTGCCCGGCAAGGCAGGATTCCCCAAAGAAGCTGCCGCGCTCCAGAATGGCCACGACAGCTTCTTTGCCTTGTTGGGACACGACGGTGAGCTTGACCTGGCCGCCTGAATGTAGAACACGGCATCCGCTGCATCCCCTTGCGAAAAGATCAGTTGACGCTTGCGGGCCTGCAGCAGCGTTTTGCCGTAGCCAATTTTTGCGAGAAAGGTTTGGGGATTAAACGGCGTGGCTCGTTTGGGTGCCACGGGCTTCCTCCAAATCAACGCACTCCGTGCGAAAAAGACACTCCGTGCACCAAAAGTACTCCTACACCAGTACTCGCGCAAATTCTTGTTTAATGACCCGATAGCAATCGCAGGAAGACGCTTCAATTCCCTTCCAGTCGAGTACGGTGATCTGGTTGCGACTGTTCTTGATCCGGCCGGCTTTCTCGAGCGCTCTCGTGACCATGTTCACTCTGGCACGGCTCACGCCTAACATGCTCGATAGGAACTCCTGCGTGAAAGCAAACACATCCACATTCGTTCGGTCATGCATCATGAGCAGCCATCGGGTATATCGCTCTTCTACTGAATGTAGGCTGTTGCACCCCCCTGAACGGGCGATCTGCATGAGAAGAGCGTGTGTGTAGCGACGCAGGATTGTGTCGAAGTGTTCGTCACTCTTCGCCGCCTGTTTAAAATCTTCGATGCTCATCCGCCGGGCTTCACCGGAGACCTGCGTGATCCCAAGGGCTACCGCCTCATCTATTCCCAAATAGGGTGCGATCCCAAGCACACCTTCATTCCCCACGGTGGCAATTTCGATGGTCGCTCCATTCTTCATCTCTGTCATCATGGAAATAACACAGGTCAGCGGGAAATACACCGCGGTGATGGGGTCCCCCGGGTGATACAGAATGTCTTTCACTGGAAGCGAGACTCGTTGCGTTTTGGCTACGAGCCGTTCCCCGCTCGCCCCTGCTAACGCGCTGAGCAGCCCATTGACGGATTCGTCGTCCACCCCACCTATACGCAAAACCACCTCCATTGTGGACGCGCTTATAAGGCATATCGCAACTATTCGCAATCAGATGCGCGGATCTCGGGAAGGTATCCACTCCCACAGGAGCCGGTTCCGTGCGCGCCGCGATCCTACAAGAACAGGCGCTCGTCTGTCTGTCATCAACGTTACACTCCAGGAGGCAACTACGATGACATCTCTTGAGAACGAGAGTATGTGGTGTCCCTCTTCGGAACATCTTGCTAGGATCACGAAAATGGAACGCATTAGGAAACCGTTTGTACTGCTCCGCTTAAATTGTGGCCAGGTGGCTTAGTTAGATGGATGCAGGAAACCCACTGAATCTATTCAAAACCCATCGGAGAGGAAGACTGCCGAGGCCCTCTCAACAGAATACCGAGCGGATGTACCCGGATGTCTCTTGGGAAATGGAGACGTGCAGAGGGCTGGATTTTCTGCAGAAATGATGGTGTCCAGTGTTCGACAAACTGTTCAGAAATTAAGTGGGGCAGTACACGGCTTGTCACCATGCGTGAGACTGCCCCCTAACATACAGGAAGCATTCCGTGACCTGTTACGGAAGCGCCGGGACGCGGGCGTCGTCAGACCTGCCGACTCTGAGAGGCTACTTGCCCACCTTCTCCATCTTCACGTCCTTGTCACCCGCCATCATCTTCCCGTCCAGCATCATTGTTTGCCCCTCCTGCATCTGCATTTCTTTCCCGCCCTTCATCGTCATCTTGCCGTTCATCATGACCTTCGTGCCGTTGGACATGGTCGTCTCGCGATCCATCCGGCCAATCTCCTTCCCGTCCTGCAGCCTCCACATCTTGCCATCCTTCATCATGACGCCATCCTGCTCGGCGGCCATAACTGGCGAGGCAAGGAATGATACGGACAAGAAGAGCCCAACAACTGCGAGTGTGACGGTTCTGTACTTCTTCATGGCCTAACCCTCCAATTTCTATTAGTAATGAGTGGTGCGATGAACTGTCCCGGACGACTACGTGGCTCAACTGGCTGAAGTGGGGCAGTACACGGCTTGTCACCATGCGTGAGACTGCCCCCTCACGTACAGGAAGCATTCCGTGACCTGTTACGGAAAGCAAACCTTCGCGAGCGGTTCCCCATTCAATCCTTTGGAAATATTCGTGAGAATGTCTTTTACTGTTACTGATTGACCACTTGAACCTTTCGGCAATTGTGTCACTTCAGTATGTATGGCTTCCGCGATTGGTCCGGGCATAATTGTCTGTTTCTGTTCCAGCGCACGACATATTCCAATGATCGCAGTAGAAAAGGCTGTGACGATGCGAGATAAGACATATTTGTCTTGGTCAGTAAAGGACATGATTCTCTCCTTAGGTTGTTGTGAATGGATGATGCCCTCTCGCCGCTTGTTCCTCTCCGGCACGCCGCCGGCGACGGCCTTTGACTCGTGGGATTCAGAACGGCACCTCGTCCTTGGAGTCGGCAGGATGGTCCAATATAGAATCGTCTGCCGATTCCCATTGAGACAGTTAGCTGCTACCCCCCGATTGAGCCCTCTTGCCTGATTCGGGAGTGGGGTCAGTCGTACGACCTGCTTCATTCCCGTGACCGGCGTCAGTGTTTCTTCATTTCGCCGAGCGGATCAAAAACGCGTGATTCTGATCGTTCACATTCGCCTCAATCCGATCGCCCTGCCGGAGGTTTCCCATTATGAGGGTGGTTTTGTCGGTATGCATGCGCACTTCCTTACCTTCCTGCCCCTTGACGAAATAGTTATCGCCTTCGACGCGCAACACTTCGCCCGTGATCGTCTTCCCGTCTTTTGAGGGACCGCCCTGCATATCGCTAATTTGTTGTTCACCCGCTTCCTGACCGCCTTGCCTCCGATCAGATTGGTCAGCTTTCATTTGAGATTGGTCAGCTTTCTTTTCGTCTGCAGCCGACGCCGCATTATCTGCCTGCGCGACATGGGACAAACCCAGGCACAGCACGAAGCCGCACGACAGGACACCGACGACTTTGGGAATAGATACCATGGAAGCCTCCTCGGTTAGATGTAAAACACGCATACAGGTAACGATACGCTCTCCGGAGTCTGGCAAGCTGAGCAATTGTGACCAGATCGCGGAAATTGCCTAGTTTTTCTGGCGACGAGTCCCTAGGCCAGGAACGAGACGAGCGGGTGAATTGGAATTTAGTGTGTACTGCCCCACTTCATTTCCGAACAGTTGATTGCCCATTGCCAACCATCCATTCTGCAGAGAATTTAGCCCGCTTTGAGTATCCACTTCTTCTCAAAGGCCATCCAGACGCACTCGCGCGTGACTCTGTGGAAAGGCCCTCGGCTATCTTCCGCCACGATGGGTTTTGAATGATGTCAGTGAGGTTCCTGCACCCGTCTAACTTAGGGTCCTGTCCGAATATAACGTGGAGCACGACAATCGGAATCTCCTCGAGCACCCCCACGGGTTGATATGTTACATCGAGGGGATCGACTCTGGGTCAGGTGAACCTGCTGGTCAGGAGGCCCGGGCGGTGCGATTCGTGAACAGATGGATCACCAGCAACACGATCCCGATCACGAACAGGATCCAGGAAATCTGGACCGCCACCGCGGCCACCCCGGCCATATTCAGGGCTCCGGCAATGACGCCAACCACCAAGAACATCAGTGCATAGTACAGCATATCGTGCTCCTTTCAATAAGACGATTCGCGAGGATCACGCAATCGTCGATCGACCCACAGTTCACACATCTCATTGTCCGGAGAAGCCGATCACGGAAATTCTCGATGAGACCTCCCCAGCCTTCGTTTACCAGGAACCCACCGCATCGTGCGCACGCCATAAGTCCTCCTGTTCCGCCCTCGTCGAGAGCCGTGGACGCTGTTCATGTGTCAGTCGACGATCGGACGCCTCCTCTAGGCCACACAATCATGCTGGACCTTTGGCTGGATGGAAACTGATCCGAATTGCTCAGGTTAGAAAAATTAATGAGGCAGGCACTATGACGCGTCCCCTACGCGAAGATCAGCAGGAATAGGGGAAATGAGTCGTGTAGGATCACTCGATGTGATTTCAGGGGTGCCGGTATCATCATTTAGATCTTCTTTGCGCGCAATGGGAATGCAACCAGAAGCATTTGTTTTTGGAACAGGCGGAAGGATACGTCAAAGCTCGAGAAAAATCGACTTGTCAACTCTCAACCGTCAGAGAGGTTTTTGAACACGGTGCCCAGAACGGTCTAATAGCCGGAAAGAGGCTAAAGGTTGTATTGAAGGTCTAGTATTTAGCATGAAATAGTGAAACAGACGAGACTCGATCCGTTAAAGAGAGTTTGTGCTAACTTTGTGCTAAAACTTTCCGTAAAGGCCAAGACTCATTGGAATCAATGGAGGCAGTGAAAGCCACCTAAGAGCCTGATACAAAAAGAAAAGTGGGGAAACCATTTGAAACACCGAGCCTTTTTAAAAACGTCTTGCTCACATTCGTAAACCGCAGGTCGTCTGTTCAATCCGGATCGCCGGCTCCAACCTTTCAAGCACTTATAACTTGTACGGTTTTCTCGGAATCGGCAGGTGTTATTACGGTGTTAGAAAGGTAGGTGTGCAGCTTATTCGCAGCCGCAACTAAGTCAGTATCGGCCACCGTGTTATAGCGCTTCCACATGTAAGGGGACTTATGGCCAATGATCTGCATGGCCGTTGTTGTGTCCACCCCCGCCCGTCTCAAATTTGTCGCGGCACAGTGTCGGAGATCATGAAAGCGTAGGTTTTCTATCCCGGCCCTTTTGCAGGCTGTCCAAAACGCCGTCTTCACTTCTCGCACAGGGGACCGGTGGTACACGAACACATGGCGGTGCGCCAAACCGCAGGTCAGTGTGCGTGCGGTATGGTGGAGGCGCCGGGAGTTGAACCCGGGCCGAAGACCTTCAGCAAACCGGAATGGGAATGATCACCCAGCCCCGGTAGTGGTCTGCGCAAGCCCAGGCTCGTGGCGGCCTTCCAGGACGCGAGTGTTTCGATCACGAGTTTTTACGATAGACCGCAACACCTCCGTGATTTCTGTCTGCCTCTTTAGGAAAAACCTCGCGGCCGAGATCTTATTCTTGCCAATCCTCACTGTCAGGATGCGCGTGTCCGGCAGAGAAAAGACATCTTCATCGGTATCATCGTCGCCGATGTAGAGGGACGCGGTGCAGTTGAGTTGGTACATCAACTCCAACAACGCCGCGCCCTTATGCGGCGCCGCGGCCGGCACCACATTGACAACAGCTTTCCCGAGGACTATGCGAGGGAGCGGAGACAATTCGGCTAAGACGTGGAAGACGAGCGCCCGGGCGGCGCCCTTATGACCCGCGTTCCGGTAATGGAACGAGAGCGAATAGGATTTGTCCTCCACGAACACACCACACCGCGTTAGTTCGGTACCGAATCGTTCTTCAATGAGCTGCTTCCATCCTCTGCAGGTGTCTCGGGCTTGCTGCACGACCTGCTGTGTCACATGAAGACCTTCCAACCCATGGTTCCCGATCAGGTAGGGCACTGTGTTTCCGACACGCGCCCGCAGATCCTCCACGGAACGCCCGGAAATGATGGCCGTCGGGGCGCGCTTGGCCAGTTCTCCGAGCCAGAGGCGGATCGGCTGTCCCAACTGTGCGGTGTGGCAATCGCGAACGATCTTCGCTAACGTTCCATCAAAATCGAAGGCAAACAAAGAAGGAACCGTCAGGAGTGCCTCTAGCTCACTCCTACCCCTGTCCGTCAGAAGATATTCCATGGTCAGTCGATCAATTCACTCAGCAAGCTCGTGCGCCCGACCTGCTTCATCACCCGCTCCCGCTGTCGCATACGGGCTGCATCCATGAGCATGCGTCCTGCCCAGCGGTAGACGTTGAATTCCTGGATAAGCCCGCGCATGCTCCGCATCCGAGCACGTTGCTCTACCTTGGGCATGTTCAGGGCCACGTGGAGCGCGGCGGCAAACTGATCGATGTCGTACGGGTTGATCACGAGCGCCTCCGTCAGCTCGCGGGCGGCTCCCGTGAACTGACTGAGGATCAGGACGCCCTGCTCGTCGTCGCGGGCGCCGATGAACTCTTTGGCGACCAGATTCATCCCATCATGGAGACTGCTGACCACGCAGACATCCGCGGCGCGATAACACTCGCAGACTTGGGGCGGCTCGTGGTGTTGAACTTTCAGACAGATCGGCTCGTAGCCGTCGCGTCCGAATCGCTTGTTGACCTGTTCGGCCAATGCAAACACCTGATTCGTGAGATGCTGGTACTGTTCGATGTTTGAGCGGCTGGGAGCGGCAATCTGGATGAATGTGAACTTGCCGATCCATTCGGGCTTGAGTTCCAGCAGCCGTTCCACCGCCATGAACCGTTCCAGAATGCCTTTCGTGTAATCCATCCGCTCGACTCCGATACCCACGAGGCGGTCAGGCGGCAGCCCATAGAGCTCCCGCACCAGCGTTCGACACTCCGGCACCGGTCGCTGGCCTTCGATCCATCGCAAGGGCCACTCAATGGAGATCGGATAGGGGTTGACCGCCGTCAGCTTGCCTCCATACGACACCGTCGAGCTGTTCCGATCGATGCGTGCCTCAAGGACCCGATCGATACTGTCGATGAAATTGTTGCAGTGGACTCGGGTATGGAACCCAAGAAT
>Ga0207646_10008465_pt1 | contig 10305 bp, 10 predicted proteins | sample KBSK5502metaG_FD_184343 | JGI IMG/M metagenome (GOLD analysis project Ga0207646, IMG submission 184343) | Corn, switchgrass and miscanthus rhizosphere microbial communities from Kellogg Biological Station, Michigan, USA - KBS K5-50-2 metaG... | ecosystem: Host-associated > Plants > Roots >...
CGGCACCGTCGGCGACATCGAGAGCCTGCCGTTCCTGGAGGCCGTCCGCCAGCTCAAGAAGGACGTCGGACGCGACAACGTCATCTACATCCATCTCACGCTCGTGCCCTTCATGCAGGCCTCGCAGGAGCTCAAGACCAAGGCGACGCAGCATTCGGTCAAGGAGCTGCGGGCCATCGGGATCCAGCCCGACATCCTGCTCTGTCGCACCGATCGCTATCTGCCGCCCGCGATCAAGTCGAAGATCGCGCTCTTCTGCGACGTCGAGGAGGAGGCCGTCATCACGGCCAAGGACGTGGAGACGATCTACGAGGTGCCGCTGGTGTTCCACCGCGAGGGACTCGACGACATCATCGTGAAGCTCCTCGGCCTGCCCGCGCGGCCCATCGACCTGAGCCGGTGGGAAGCGGTCGTCGCCCGCGTGAAGTCTCCGCGTGAGGCGACCCGTGTCGCCGTCGTCGGCAAGTACATCGAGCTGAAGGACTCCTACAAGAGCCTCATCGAGGCCCTGGCGCACGGAGGCATCGCCAACGACGCGCGGGTCGAGCTCGTGTGGGTCGACGCCGAGCAGATCGAGCGGGACGGCGCGGCCGCCCACTTCGGCGACGTGTACGGGATCCTCGTGCCCGGCGGCTTCGGCGATCGCGGGATCGAGGGCAAGATCGAGGCGGTCCGCTATGCCCGGGAGCGGGGGGTGCCGTACCTCGGCATCTGTCTGGGCATGCAATGCGCGATCATCGAGTTCGCCCGGAACGTCTGCGGGCTCGAGGGCGCCAACTCGTCGGAGTTCGACCCGGCCACCCGGCATCCGGTCGTCGACCTCCTGCCCGAACAGCGGCATCTCGAGGCCAAGGGCGGGACGATGCGGCTCGGCCTCTACCCGGTCGTGCTCGCCGAGGGCAGCCAGGCCTCTCGCCTGTATGGCGAGGGCATCATCGAGGAGCGGCACCGGCACCGCTACGAGGTCAACAACGACTATCTGCAGCGCATGGAGAAGAATGGGCTGCGCGTCTCGGGGGTATGGGCCGAGAAGCAGCTCGTGGAGATCATCGAGCTGCCCGAGCACCCCTACTTCGTCGCGGGGCAGTTCCATCCCGAATTCCGCTCGCGCCCGTGGGACCCGCACCCTCTCTTCGCCGGCTTCATCCGTGCCGCCCTCGCGCACCAGGGCCGACCGGTAGATTCATGACGCATCTTTCTCGGACCACCCACGTGGGTGCCGACCTCACGCTCCGATGAGTATCGCGGTCGGGGCGCTGCGCATCGGGGGTGGGCACCCGCTGGTCCTCATCGGGGGGCCCTGCGCGATCGAGAACGAGAAGCACGCCCTCATGACCGCCGAGCGGCTGGCCGCCGTCACTAGCGAGCGGCACGTGCCGTTCATCTACAAATCGTCGTACGACAAGGCCAACCGATCGTCGCTCGGGGGCTATCGCGGACCGGGGATGCGCGAAGGGTTGCGCATCTTGCGCCGCGTCCGCGAGGCCGTCGGAGTCCCGGTGCTCTCCGACGTCCACGACGTCGGCGAGGTGGAGGCCGCGGCCGAGGTCCTCGACGTGCTCCAGATCCCCGCCTTCCTCGCGCGCCAGACGGATCTCGTCCTCGCCGCCGCGCGCACCGGCAAGCCCGTCAACGTCAAGAAGCCCCAGTTCGTCGCCCCCGAGGACATGGGGCAGGTGGTGGCCAAGGCCCGCTCGACGGGCAACGCGTCGATCCTGCTGACGGAGCGGGGCACGTCGTTCGGCTACCACAACCTCGTCGTCGACATGCGCGGGCTCATCCGCATGCGCGAGTTCGGCTGCCCCATCGTCTTCGACGCCACCCATTCCGTGCAGCTTCCCGGCGCGAGCGGCGATCGCTCCGGTGGTGAGCGTCAGTACGTGCCGGCGCTCGCGCGCGCGGCGGTGGCGGTGGGGATCGACGCGCTGTTCATGGAGATGCACGAGGATCCCGACCGCACGCTGCCCGATGGCCGGCCGCTGTCCGACGGGCCGAACATGCTGCGGATCGACGATCTGCCGACGCTGCTCGACCAGCTGCTCGCCATCCGCGCGGTGACCGGCCCATGACGGAATTGCAAGATCTCGCGGCCCGCGTCCTGCGGCTGGAGGGGGAGGCCATCCTGGCCCTGGTGCCGAGGCTCGATGCGCGCTTCGACGCGGTCGTGGATCTCCTGGAGCGCTGCCGCGGCCGCGTGATCGTGACGGGCATGGGCAAGTCGGGGATCATCGCGCGAAAGCTCGCGGCCACGCTGGCCTCCACGGGCACGCCCGCCCACTTCCTGCATCCCGCCGAGGGTGTGCACGGGGATCTCGGGATGGTGGCGCGCGGTGACGTCGTCGTGGCGCTGTCCAACTCGGGCGAGACGGACGAGCTTCTCGCCATCGTGCCGCTCCTCAAACGTCTCGACGTGCCCATCGTGCTGCTGACGGGGAACGTCGACTCCGCGCTGGCGCGACAGTGTCGAGTCGTGCTCGACGTCAGCGTCCGTGAAGAGGCCTGCCCCATGAACCTGGCCCCGACGTCGAGCACGACGGCGGCCCTGGCCATGGGCGACGCGGTCGCCATGGCCCTCCTGGAACGGCGCGGGCTGCGCCCCGAGGATTATGCGGCGCTCCACCCGCGAGGCGCCCTCGGCTGGCGCGCGCTGGTTCGCGTCGCCGACCTCATGCGGACGGGGGAGGCGATCCCCTCGGTGTCCGACGATGCCCTCCTCAAGGATGTCGTCGCGGAGATGACGCACAAGCGTCTCGGCATGACCACCGTCGTCGACGCCGTGGGCCGACTCGTCGGCGTCATCACCGACGGCGATCTCCGCCGGCTGCATCTGCGCTCGGAACCCCTCGGGGAGTTCCGTGCGCGTGACTTCATGACGGCCGAGCCGAGGCTCGTCGACCGTGAGACGCTCGCGGCCACGGCCCTCGACCTGATGGAGAAGAGCGGGCCGATCACGAGTCTCGTGGTCGTCGACGCCCAGCATCGGCCCGACGGCATCCTGCACCTGCATGACATCCTGCGGGCGAAGATCGACCTCTGATCGCGGAGTTTTCTTCCTCGTCGTCCAGCGCTGTGATAGTGTGGTACCGAATTTGCATGACTAGCCAATGCACAGACTAGCAAGCCGCATCCTGATCGTCGTCGGTGTCTTCGTGCTGGTGGTGGCGGGCATGCTCATCTCCCGCAGCCGCGCGGTGCGCATCGAGTCGGTCGAGCCGAATACGTCGAAGGCCGACTTGAGCATCAAGGAGGTCCAGCTCGAAGAAGAATCGGGCGGGGTGAGATGGCAGCTCAGAGCCGATCAGGCCCTCGTCTTCGAGACCGAGGGACGGACCTGGCTCCGGAAGGTCGACCTGAAGGTCGACGAACGGGATCGCTCGTGGACCGTCGTCGGTGAGGAAGGGGATCTCTATCGGGCGTCCAAGAATCTCGAAGTGCGTCGGAACGTCGTCCTGACGTCGAACGATGGGCTCCGGCTGGAGACGACGGTCCTGCGCTGGCACGGCACGGATCGCCGCCTGTGGACGGACGCGCCGGTCCGCATCACCCGCAGCGGGGCCGTCATCGAGGGCTCCGCGCTCGACGTCAAAATGGCCGAGGAAGCCGCGACGGTGGGTGGGCGCGTGCGGGCCACGTTCGAGGGCGGTCGCCGATGAGTCGGGGATGGATCCTGCTCGGCCTGGCGGTCCTGGCGCTTCCCGCGGTGGTCGGGGCGCAGGCCACGCCGCCGCGGCCCGCTCCTGGCCCCGCCGCGGCGCCGACCGCGACGCCCCGGCCCGTGGACGGAAAGACCCAGGAGGGGAAAACCCAGGACGGAAAGCGGCAAGAGGATCGTAACCAGCCGGTCACCGTCGACTCCGACCGCATGGAGCGCTTCGGGAAGGAAGGTCTGATCATCTTCACCGGCAACGTCGTCGCGCGCCAGAACAACTCGGTGCAATACGCAGACCGGCTGGAGGTCTACCTCGACGAGAAGGGGGACAAGATCCTCCGCACGGTCTCCACGGGAAGCGTTCGCATCGTGACGCGCGACTGCAAGACGGGCACGGCCAGACGCGCCGAGTACTTCGATCTCGATCAGCGCGTGGTGCTCATCGGCAACGCCCGCGTCTGGCAAGACGACAACGTCGTGACCGGCGACACCATCACGATCTATCTCGCCCAGGACCGCAACGTCGTCGTGGGCGGCAAGCAAGAGCGCGTCAAGGCCGTCTTCTACTCAACGAAGGACGAGGACAAGTCGGCGGCCCCCAAGCCCGTCGCCAGCGCGCCGCCTAGCCCGACCGCGCCATGCGCGAATTAGGACCAGTGAAAACTCGGCGCTACGGGTCCGTGCCCGGTGGGGCGTGTCGGGGAGGAGCGGCGCTCGCTCCCCCCGACGTCAAATAATTGGAAGGTTTGGTGGCCCTCGGGCTCATGAAGTGGTTCAAGCACCGCAAGGTCGTCGATGACGTGTCGCTGGACGTCCAGCGAGGCGAAGTCGTCGGACTGCTGGGGCCCAACGGGGCGGGCAAGACCACGTCGTTCTACATGATGGTGGGCTTGCTCCCGGCCGACGGGGGACGCATCTTCCTCGAGGGGCGGGAGATCACGGCGCTGCCGATGTACCAGCGCTGCCGGCTGGGGGTGGGCTATCTGCCGCAGGAGTCGTCGGTATTCCGCAAGCTCACGGTCGAGGAGAACCTCGTGGCCATCCTGGAGACGCTCGATCTCGACGCCGTCGAGCGACGCGAGCGCGCGCGCCAGCTCCTGGCCGAGCTCGATCTCACCTCCCTGGCCCGGTACCCGGCGTACACGCTGTCGGGCGGTGAGCGCCGGCGTCTGGAGATCACGCGGGCGCTGGTGACGTCGCCCCAGTACCTGCTCCTCGACGAGCCCTTCACGGGGATCGACCCCATCGCCATCGGAGACATCCAGGAGATCGTCGCCCGCCTGCGCGAGCGCGGGATCGGGATCCTGATCACGGATCACAACGTGCGCGAGACCCTGGCCATCACCGACCGCGCCTACATCCTGTACGACGGCAAGATCCTGGTGTCCGGGAACGCCACCGAGATCGCCAACAACCCCGTGGCACGGGAAGTCTACCTGGGGGAGCGCTTCTCCCTGTAGTACTCTCCGAGACGAGACACTGTCATGGCAATGGAAACCCGGCTCTCACTGAGACAAAGCCAGCGGGTGGTGATGACCCCGCTGCTGCAGCAGGCCATCCAGCTGCTGCAGCTGTCGACCCTGGAGCTCCAGGAAGTCGTCCAGAAGGAGCTGCTGGAGAACCCGCTCCTCGAGGAGCTGCCGGAGACGCCGGAGGCGACGGACGGTCAACCCGCCAACGAGGCGACGCCCACGCCGACGACGGAGCCGATCACGCCCGAGGTCCCGCCGCGAGAGAGCGAGCGCGGCACCGACGACCTCCCGTTCGACCTCACCGCCGTGATGTTCGACGACCACGAGGAGCGGTCGCTCGTCGCCCAGGAGGACCGGGACGACCTGCCCTTCGAGAACATGGTCCGCTCGGTGTCCTCGCTCACGGATCACCTCGAGGAGCAGCTGCGGTTCGCCGCCGAAGACCCCGTCGTCCGCCAGATCGGCTCGGAGATCATCGGCAATCTCGACGAGGACGGCTACCTGCGCGCCGAGCTGTCCGAGATCGCCGCTCGCTGCGGCGTCGCGGTGGAGGCGGTGGAGCCCGTGCTCGCGATGATCCAGACCTTCGACCCGCCCGGCGTGGCCGCCCGCAACATCCAGGAGTGCCTGCTCATCCAGCTCAAGAGCGATCCCAACCCCGATCCCGTGTCCGTCGAGATCGTGGAGCAATACTTCGAGGATCTGACGCGGCGCCGCTATCCGGACATCGCGCGCGCGCTCAGGCTGGCCCTCGACCGCGTGATGGAGTCGGTCGAGGAGATCATGGCCCTCGAGCCCAAGCCCGGGCGCCGCTTCGGCGGCAACGACTCCCGCTACATCGTGCCCGACGTCGTCGTCCACAAGATGGGCAGCGAGTACGTGGTCGTGCTCAACGAGGACGGCATCCCGCGGCTGCGCGTCAACTCGCTCTACCGCTCGCTGCTGCGCAACTCCGGGGACGAGGCGCGCCAGTACGTCGAGCAGAAGCTCCGCTCGGCCGTGTGGCTCATCAAGAGCGTCGATCAGCGTCAGCGCACGCTCCGCAAGGTCACCCAGTCGATCGTCAAGTTCCAGAAAGAGTTCCTCGACAAGGGGCTGGCCCACCTGCGGCCGCTGTCGCTGCGCGACGTCGGCGAAGACATTGGCATGCACGAGTCGACGATCAGCCGCGTGACGACGAACAAGTACGTGGAGACCCCGCAGGGCCTCTTCGAGCTGAAGTTCTTCTTCCACAGCGGCATCGCCTCGGGCGACGGCGAGATGGTCTCGTCCGTCTCGGTCAAGAAGATGATCCAGGACCTGCTCGCCAACGAGGACCCGTCCAAGCCCCTCTCGGACCAGGAGGTCGCGCAGATCCTCAAGGGACGCGGCCTCGTGATCGCGCGCCGCACCGTCGCCAAGTACCGCGAGGAGCTGGGCATCTTGCCGTCGCACCAGCGGCGGCTGGCGCCACGGCGCCGGTGAGCGAGGTCGGGGCCCGCGAGCGGCCGGCTCCGGTGCAGGTGATCCTGAGCGGGCGCGGGGTCGCGCTCACTCCCGCGCTCAAGACGCTGATCGAGAGCAAGCTCAGCCGCCTGAGCCGCGTGCTGCCCCAGATCGTCGACGCTCGGGTCGTGTGCGTGGCCGAGAAGTTCCGGCGGCGTGCCCGTATCACGCTGCGCGCCCGCCGCCGCACCTTCACCAGCGAGGCGACCACCGGCGACCTGACCACCGCCCTCGACGAGGCCGTGGAGGCGCTCAAGCGCCAGGCGCGCGAGGCCAAGGAGCGGCGCACCGCGAGCAAGGGCCGCGCGGTCCGCCGCGGCGGCGCGGCCGCGCCTCCCCCGGCGCGCGACGAGATCGTGCCCCGGCGCCTCGTGGCCAAGCCGATGACGGTGGACGAGGCGCGGATGCAGCTCGACGCCGGCCGCGAGCAGTTCCTGGTCTTCCGCAACGCGCAGTCGGGCGAGGTGAACGTCCTGTACCGTCGCCGCGACGGTGGGCTCGGTCTCATCGAGCCCGTCGGCTGAGCATGGCGGGCTCCATCACGTTCGTCGTGATCACCGGGATCTCCGGGGCCGGGAAGAGCTTCGCCATCAAGTGTCTCGAGGACATGGGGTTCTTCTGCGTCGACAACCTGCCCACCACCTTGATCCCGACCTTCGCCGACCTGGTGGTGCGCTCGCAGCAGAGTCCCCGCCGCGTGGCCCTGGGCGTCGACGTTCGCGCCGGCGAGTACCTGCCTCACCTGATCGACGCCATCGGCGAGCTGCGCACGCGGGGCCACACGGTCGAGGTGCTGTTCCTCGAGGCGAGCGACGAGGCGCTCGTCCGCCGCTATCACGAGAGTCGTCGTCGACATCCGCTGGCCGGCGACGGTCAGGTGCTGGACGGGATCCTCGCCGAGCGCAAGGCGCTCGCGCACCTGCGCGGGATCGCCGACCGTATCATCGACACCTCCGCGCTCACGGTCCATCAGTTCAAGGAGCTCCTGGTGACGCTGTACGGCTCGCCCCAGGCCCGCACCGGCCTGGCCACCTCGCTGATCTCCTTCGGGTTCAAGCACGGCATTCCCATCGACGCGGACCTCGTGTTCGATATCCGCTTCCTGCCGAATCCCCACTTCGTCGACGAGCTGCGCCCGCTGGACGGCCGCGACGAACGGGTGAGCGCGTTCATCCTGAAGCACGAGGAGAGCCGCGAGCTGCTCCGGCGGCTCGAGGATCTGCTGGCATTTCTCCTGCCCGCGTACCAACGCGAGGGCAAGGCGCACCTGACCATCGCCATCGGCTGCACGGGGGGACGCCACCGGTCGGTGAGCTTCGTCGAGGAGCTCCGGCGCTTTCTCGAGGGCCGCGGGTTTTCGCCCACCGTCATGCATCGAGACATGGATCGTGAGTAGGGCCGTCGCCTCGCTCGACGACGTGGCGGCGCTCAAGCACGGCGATCCTCACGATGCGCGCCACGTGCTCGCGGATTTTGCCCATCAGTGCCGGGCCGCCGCGCGCCTGCGCCCGGAGCCGCCGCCGCGCGTCACCGCCCCGCCCGTCGTCGTGATGGCGGGAATGGGTGGCTCGGCCGCCGGCGGTGACGTGCTCGCCGCGTGCGCCGGCGAGCGGCTGCCCGTGCCGATCGTCGTCCATCGGGGATACGGGCTGCCGCCGACGGCCTCCGGGCGCGCGTTCGTGGTCGCCTCGTCGTATTCGGGCAGCACCGGTGAGGTCCTCTCGGCCGTCGACGTGGCGCTCGAGCGCGGGCTGGCGATCGCCGCCATCACGTCGGGGGGCGCGCTCGGTGAGCGGGCGGCGCGGCACGGCCTGCCCACGGTGCTCCTGCCGGGGGGCCTCATGCCCCGCATGGCGCTCGGCTATCTGCTGTTCCCCGCGATCGCGGTGCTCCGCACGATCGGGCTCGAGGTCGCCACGGAGGCCGAGGTCGCCGAGGCGCTCGATGTCGTGGAGGCGCTCGTCACCGGGCTCGTGCCGGAGCGGCCGAGCGCTCAGAACGAGGCCAAGCGACTGGCCCTCGCCATCGGCGATCGGCTGCCGGCCGTGTATGGCGGGCCGGTGACCGGGGCCGTCGCCTATCGCTGGAAGACCGACATGGAGGAAAACGCCAAGGCGTTCGCGCTGTCGGGCGTCATCCCCGAGATGAACCACAACGCGATCGAGGCGTGGCGGGCGCCGAACGCCGGCCGGATGCAGCTGGTGTTGCTCCGTGAGGAGGACGAACCGCCGGCCATCGCGCGACGGTTCGCCGTCCTGCGTGAGCTGATCGGCGGCGAGGCGGGCGGGGTCAGCGAGTGCTGGGCGAGGGGGCGTGGCCGCCTCGCTCGGCTCGTCTCGCTCGCGTACCTCGGCCAGTGGACGAGCTACTACCTGGCCCTCCTGCGTGGCGTGGACCCCTGGACGGTCCCGCTGCTCGACGAGCTCAAGCGGCGCGTCCACATTGAGGGCGCGTCCGACGGCGTGCTAGACTGACGCGAATATCACCACGGAAACGTTTCCCGGAGGGCAAAGCATGGCGGGTCAGGAGTACCTCTTCACGTCGGAGTCGGTGACCGAAGGACACCCCGACAAGATCGCCGACCAGATCTCCGACGCGGTACTGGATGCGATCCTCGGACAGGATCCGCGCGGGCGTGTCGCCTGCGAGACCCTGCTGACCACGGGCCTCGTGGTCGTGGCCGGGGAGATCACGACCGCCTGCTACGTCGACATCCCCGATCTCGTGCGCCGGACCATCGAGGACATCGGCTACATGAGCTCCGAGCACGGGTTCGACTACAAGACCTGCGGCGTCATCACCGCCATCGACAAGCAGTCGCCCGATATCGCGCTCGGCGTCGACAAGGAGGGCGCGGGCGACCAGGGGCTCATGTTCGGCTACGCCTGCCGCGAGACCGAAGAGCTGATGCCGTTGCCCATCATGGTCGCGCATCGCCTCGTGGAGCGGCTGAGCCGCGTGCGGCGCGCCGGCACGCTGCCGTACCTGCGACCCGACGGCAAGAGCCAGGTGACCGTCCGCTATCGCAACGGCAAGCCCGTGGCGGTCGAGACGATCGTGATCTCGACCCAGCACGCCGACGAGGTCGGCCAGGACCGGATCCGTCAGGACATCCTCGAGCACGTCATCGCCCCCATCGTGCCGCGCGAGCTCATCGACCCCGACAAGGTCGTGTACCACATCAATCCGACCGGTCGCTTCGTCACCGGCGGGCCCATGGGGGACACGGGGCTCACCGGGCGCAAGATCATCGTCGACACGTACGGCGGCTCCTGCCCGCACGGCGGGGGCGCGTTCTCCGGCAAGGATCCGACGAAGGTCGATCGGTCCGGCGCGTACATGGCGCGGCACGTCGCCAAGAACATCGTCGCGGCCGAGCTCGCAACGCGCGCGCAGGTCCAGGTGGCCTACGCGATCGGGGTGCCCGAGCCCGTCTCCGTGATGATCGACACCGAAGGCACCGGGAAGATTCCCGAGCGGCAGCTCGAGCGGATCGTCCGCGAGCAGTTCGACTTTCGCCCCCGCGCCATCATCGAGTACCTCGATCTCCGGCGTCCGATCTTCAAGAAGACCGCGGCCTTCGGTCACTTCGGCCGCTCGGAGCCCGAGTTCACCTGGGAGCGGACGGATCGCGTGAGAGATCTCCGGAACGCGGCAGGGCTCTAACTCGGAGGGGGACTTTGTCCCCCTTCCCACGGC
>Ga0207646_10008466_pt1 | contig 10304 bp, 2 predicted proteins | sample KBSK5502metaG_FD_184343 | JGI IMG/M metagenome (GOLD analysis project Ga0207646, IMG submission 184343) | Corn, switchgrass and miscanthus rhizosphere microbial communities from Kellogg Biological Station, Michigan, USA - KBS K5-50-2 metaG... | ecosystem: Host-associated > Plants > Roots >...
GATCTTCAAGGCCCACGACCCCATCCTCGATCGACAGGTGGCGCTCAAGGTCATCTCGCCCGAGGTCGAGGTCACCGACGAGCTGCGGGCGCGGTTCTTCCGCGAGGCCCAGGCCTGCGCGAAGCTGAACCATCCCAACATTGTGACCGTCTTCGACATGGGCGAGGACAATGGCCGCCTCTTCATCGTCATGGAGCTGCTGGAGGGTGAAGAGCTGCGACGACTCATCGCGCAGCGTACGGCCCTGACCCTCGAGGAAAAGCTGTCCGTGATGCTGCAGGTCTGCGGGGGTCTGCACTACGCCCATCAAAAGGGCATCGTGCATCGCGACATGAAGCCCGGGAACATCTTCCGGCTGAAGAACGGGCAGGTGAAGATCCTCGACTTCGGCATCGCGCACATCGCCTCCACCGAGGGGGGGCTGACGCGGACCGGGCTGATCATGGGGACGCTGCGCTACATGTCGCCGGAGCAAGTCCGCGGGCGGGCCGATCATCGCTCCGACATGTTCTCGATCGGATCGGTCTTCTACGAGCTCCTGACCTCACGCCCGCCCTTCCTCGGCGAGGATGCGATGCAGCTGCTCGAGCAGCTACGAACGGAAGAGCCACCGACCCCGACCGAGATCGATCCGGCGATCCCGGCCGAGGTGACCGCCATCGTCCAGCGCGCGATGCGCAAGAATCCGGACGAGCGCTTCCACGACCTCGAGGAGATGCGCTCCGAGCTGGAGATCGTCCACGGGGCGCTGATCGAGGAGCGCCAGCGCGTGGTGGCTCGTGTCCGCCGCCAGCGCGAGCAGATCGTCCAGCTCCGGGCTGCGCTGGCCGAGCGCATCGGCTCCCCGGCCGAGGACGACACGATCCGGCCGATCACCGACCGGAGCGCGCTCGTCACGGCGCAGTCCACGGAACGCGAGCTCGCCGCCCTCATCGAGGCGCTGGCAGCCAAGATCGCCGAGGCGGACGCGCTGGCGCCGGCCGTACAGCACGCCCAGGAGCTGCTAGTCGCCGGGCGGTTCGAGGACGCGGTGGAGCGGTTCGAGGCCATCCTCGCCGACCTTCCCGAGCACCGGCTCGCGGGCGAAGGCCTGGCGCGGGCGCGCGCGGAAGTCGAGGCCAACCGCCAGCGCGACCTCGCCACCGACATCTTGCAGAGGGCGCAAGCCGCGCTGGACGATCGGCGTTACGCGCTCTGCCTCGAGATCGTGAACCAGGCCACGGCGACGCCGCTGCCACCGGACACGACCGAAGCGATCGACTCGCTCCGGCGGGCCGCCGAGGCCCGGCTGGCGAAGCAGGAGACACTCAGGCTGGCTCGACAGGCCGCCGAGGCGGCGCAGGCGGAGATGGCGAAGGCGCGCGCCGACGGGCAGGCCGAGGAGGCGCCACAGCATGCCCCGGGCGTATGGAAAGAGGCCGAGACCGCGGCGGCGGCGGCCCAGGCGGACCTCGGGCGTGAGGCGTACGTCGAGGCCAAGCGGGGATTCGAGAAGGCGACGCTCGTCTATCGACGGTCGCTGGACGTCGCCCGGCAGGCCCAGCTCGAGGAGCGACGAACGGCCGAACGCGAGCGGGACATGGCCAGGCAGGGCCAGAATCAGGCCCGAGCCGCCGGTGCGACGCAGTACGCGAAGGACCTGTGGGCGGCCGCAGAAGGCCGATTCGCCGAGGCGCAGGCCATCTTTGCCCGGAAGCCCTCGGCCTCCGCCGGGAGCGCCTTCACGGAAGCGTCGGCCCTCTATCATCGTGCCGAAGCCGCCGCACGGGAAGCCCGCGAGCGTGAGCACCGGCGCGCCGACGCCGCGCGCGAGCGGGCGATGGAAGGACAGCGCAGCGCGGCGACGGTCGATGCCGAGCACCGGGCCTCGGCGGTCTGGCAGGAAGCGGTCCGGAAGTCCACCGAAGGCGAAGCGGCGTTGCTCCGGCAACAATACGGGGTCGGCGCCGAAGCCTTCGAAGCCGCGCTCACGCTCTACCATCAGGCGCAGGCCCAGGTGCGTGAGCTCGCACGCCGGCAGCGCGAGGACGCGCGGAAGAAGCAAGAGGAGATGGCCGACCGGCGCCGCGGCGCCGTGGCGGCCGAGGCGGCCTCGCAAGCGGCGTCGGACTGGAAAGAAGCCGAGGCGAGCGCGGCGACCGGCCACCGGGCGCTGGGCCGCGAAGCCTGGGAAGACGCGGGTCGCGCCTTCGACGAGGCGGCGACGCTCTATCAGCGCGCCGAGGAACATTCACGTGACGCGCTCCAGGCGCGTGTCGAGGCCGAGAAGGCCGTGGAGGCAACGGGGCTGGCCCGTCGTGCGGCGGCAGAGGCCGGAGCGGCCACCTACGCGCCTCAGGCGCTGCAGGAAGCCGAAAGCGCGGAGGCCCGCGCCGTGGCGACGCTCGGTCTCCATCAGTTTGCGGCGGCACGGCCGCTGTTCGACGAGGCCAGCCGGCTCTATGCTGCCGCGGCGAGCGCCGCCGGCGTCGCGGCCGAGGCTGAAGCCCGCCGTCTCGAGTCGATCGTGATCGAGGCGACACGGCTTCTCGAATCCGGGAACACCAAGGCGTGTCAGGAACGCCTGGCCGAAGCCCTGCGCATCAGACCGCGGTACGCCGCGGCCGAGGCGCTGCGGGCGCGGGCGCTGCAGATGCAGCGCCAGGCGGAAGAGTCGGCGCGCCAGGCGGAAGAGTCGGCGCGCCAGACCGCTGCCGCCAAGGCCGAGCAGCGGCAGCGTGCGGCCGCCCGCCCGGTCCAACCGTCCGGCACCGGGAAGACGGCTGCCCGCGCCGAATTCGATGACTCGACGACCGTCTTGCTCAGGACGAGCGACCTCGTCAAGCCGCCCACGATCAGCGACGACCGCGAGGACGCGACCGTTCTCGCCGCACGTCCGCTGGACTCCCAGGTTGAAAAGGACATCGATCCCAGGCTCCCGCGCCTCAAAGCGCGCGCGCGGGATGCCATGGGCGTTGGCAGCTGGCGAGTCAAGGTCGGCGGCTTGCTCGTCGTCGCCGTCGGCGGGGCGATTCTGGTCGTCTTCGCCATCTGGCGGGCGCCGCTCTCGCCTCCTGATACGGTGCGGACTATATCCGCTCCGATCGAGCCGCCGCCGGCGCCGGCCAAGGCGCCCACTCCTCGGGAGTCACCCGGAAAGAGCGCCAGCGAGCCAAAAGTCGATCTGCCGCCAAGACCACAACCGGACAAGCCCGCCGTGGTCAGGACGGAGCCCGACAAGGGCGCCGCGGAGCGCGCCGCCGCCGAGATGGCCGCCGCCAAGGCCGCCGCTGACAAGGCGGCCGCGGACAGAGCCGCCGCCAAGGCCGCCGCCGACAAAGCGGCCGCGGACAGAGCCGCCGCCAGGGTCGCTGCCGACAAAGCGGCCGCGGACAGAGTCGCCAGGGTTGCCGCAGAGAAGGCCGCAGCCGACAAGGCCGCCGCCGACAAGGCGGCTGCCGATAGAGCCGCCGCAGAAAAGGCGGCGGCCGAGAAAGCCGCCGCTGAACGAGCCGCCGCCAGGGCCGCTGCCGACAAAGCCGCCGCAGACAGAGCGGCCGCAGAAAAAGTCGCGGCCGAGAAAGCCGCCGCCGAACGAGCCGCAGCCAGGGCCGCTGCCGACAGAGCGGCCGCAGAAAAGGCCGCTGCCGAGAAAGCGGCTGCCGATCGAACCGCCGCAGAAAAGGTCGCCGCCGAGAAGGTGGCGGCCGTCAGGCGAGATGCCGAGCAGACCGTCATGCGTGAGCTCAAGGCCCAGGCCGACGCGGCCCGCAAGGGCATGCTCAACGAGAAGCAGCTCGCGGAAAGTCGGGGCGGTCAGGACTCCACGGAATTCAAGGCGGCCGTGGGCGCGGAAAAACAGGCCCTGTCGCTCTATGAGCAGCTGGCCTACAAAGAAGCGTCGGAGAAGTTCCGGGCCGCCGAGACGCAGTTCAAGCAAACGCCGGCCAAGAGGCGCAGCTTCGGCCCGACGTTCTGAAGCTCCGCGTGCTGGGCGCGCCGAAGTCGTTGCCGTCCAGGCGGTGCCTGATTACAATCCCAGCGACCAACGCCTTCAGGGTGAGCACCAGGCTTCCTTGGATTGGATGGTATCGAGGCGCGTCGAGGTCGAAGGAGTTTGCCAGTGACTGCGTATCGTGCTCAGACGGTCCTCGGCAAAGGGCGCTACACCGGATGAACCGGCCGCGATCGTGAGCGTGGGCGAGGACGCCGGGCGACTGCCTGACAAGATTGGGAAATACCGCGTCGTCGAGCGGATCGGGCGCGGTGGCATGGGCATGATCTTCAAGGCCCATGACCCCATCCTCCAGCGGCCGGTCGCGCTCAAGGTCATCTCCCCCGAAGTCGAGGTCACCGACGAGCTGCGCGCCCGCTTCTTCCGCGAGGCGCAGGCATGCGCGAAGCTGAATCACCCCAATATCGTCACCGTCTATGACATGGGCGAGGATGATGGGCGCCTGTTCATCGTGATGGAGCTTCTCGAAGGCGACGAGCTGCGAAGCCTCATCAAGGCCAGCACGTTGTCGCTCGAGGACAAAGTGCACGTGATGCTTCAGGTCTGTCACGGGCTTCACTACGCGCATCTGAACGGCGTCGTGCATCGAGATATGAAGCCCGGGAACATCTTTCGGCTCCGGAATGGGCAGGCTAAGGTCCTCGACTTCGGCATCGCACACATCGCCACGACCGAGGCCGGGCTCACGCGGACGGGGCTGATCATGGGCACCCTGCGCTATATCTCGCCCGAGCAGGTCCGCGGCCGCTTCGATCATCGCTCGGACATGTTCTCGCTCGGGTCGGTCTTCTACGAGCTCCTGACCTCACAGCCTCCGTTCCGCGGCGAGGATCCGATGCAACTTCTCGAGCAGCTCCGCTCGGAAGATCCGCTTCCGCCGACAGACGTCGATCCGACCATTCCCCCCGAGCTGACGGTCATCGTCCAGCGCGCCATGCGCAAGGACCCGGACGAGCGCTTCCACGATCTCGAGGAGATGCGGTCGGAGCTGGAGCTCGTGCACGGAACCTTGATCGAGAAGCGGCAGCGTGTGGGTGCCCGTGTACGCCATCAACGCGACCGAATCATTCAATTGCGGGCCGCGCTGGCCGATCGCGTCGGAGCCCCAGCGGACGAAGAACCGATCCCCGTGGTCACCGAACGGAGCGGGCTCGCCACGGTGCAGGCCGCCGAACGTGAGCTCGCGCGCCTCATCCAGGAACTGCAGACGAGGATCAGCAAGGCTGATGCGCTTGCCCCGGCCATGCAGCGCGCGAATCAGCTGCTGAGCGCCGCTCAGTTCGAGGACGCGGCTGAGCAGTTCGAAACGATCCTCACAGACCTGCCCGAACACCGGCTCGCGCGTGAAGGGCTCGCCAGAGCACGCGCGGAAGCTGAGGCCGTCCGACAGCGTGAGCTCGCCATCGACATCCTCGACAAGGCGCGCGCCGCGCTGGATGACCGGCGCTATGCGCTCTGCCTCGAGATGTTGAAGCCGGCCAGGTCCTTTCGTCTGCCCACCGAAGCGACCGATGCGATCACGGCGCTCAGGGAGGCCGCCGAGGCTGGGCTGGCGGAGGAACAAACACTACGCATCGCGCGACAGAAGGCGGACAACGCACGCGTGCGGGCAGCGCAGGCGCGCGCCGAGGCCCAGGCTGAGGAGGCCGCGCACCATGCGTCGGATGTATGGAGCAACGCCGAGACGACGGTGGCGGCAGCCGAGGTTCATCTGAGACGAGAGGTATACGCCGAAGCGGCTCAGGCTTTCGACAGGGCCACAGCCATCTATCGCCGCGCACTGGACGCTGCACGGCAGTCTCAGATCGAGGAACGTCGAATAGCAGAACGAGCGCGCGATGTGGCCAGGCAGGGCCTGAACCAGGCGCGAGCGATCGAGACCGCCCTGTATGCGCGCGGCCTGTGGGACGCCGCCGAGGCACGGTTCGCCGAGGCGGAGACCATCTTCGCCCAGAAGCCGTCGGCGCCGGCCGCCGTTGCGTTCACCGAAGCATCTGCCCTCTATCGCCGCGCCGAAGACGTCGCGCGCGAAACTCGCGAGCGTGAACGCCGCCGCGCGGAGGCGGCGCGCGAGCGGGCGGCTGAGGGACGACGAAGCGGCACGACGGTGGATGCCGAACACCGCGCGTTGGCTGTGTGGCAAGACGCCGTCAAAAAGTCCAACGAGGGCGAAGCCGCATTCCTGCGGCATCAATACGCGAAGGCCGTCGAGGCGTTCGAAGCCGCCCTGGCGCACTACCATCAGGCACAGGCGGAGGTCCGTGAGCTCACGCGACGGCAGCGCGAAGAGACGAGAAAGAAGCAACAGGACATGGCCGAGCGCCGCCGGAGTGCCGTCGGGGTGGAGGCGGCGTCACATGCTGCGACCTTCTGGATCGAGGCCGAGGCGAGCGCGGCCACCGGCGACCAGGCTCTGGCGCGCGAGGCCTGGGAAGACGCGGGCCGCGCCTTCGATGAGGCCGCGACGCTCTATCAACGCGCCGAGCAACATTCCCGCGAGGCCCTTCAGGCGCGCGCCGCTGCGGAGACGGCGATGGACGCAGCCGGGCTCGCGCGGCGAACGGCCGCAGAAGCCGAGGCCGCCACGTACGCGCCCGATGCGCTGAAGGAAGCGGAAAGCGCCGAGGCCCGGGCCATCGCGGCATTCAGCCGACAGACGTTTACGGCGGCGCGGCCCCTGTTCGACGACGCGAGCCGGCTGTACGGCCTTGCCGCTCGGGCTGCTGGTATCGCGGCCGCCGTCGAGGCGCGGGAGCTCAAGTCGCTGGTGGACGAGCCGATTCGGGCGTCAGCCGAGCTCGGCGACGCAACGACTGTACTGATTCGACCCACCGAGCTCATCGAGCAGCCCACATCGCCCGACCACGAGAATGCCGCTCCAAGATCCGTCGCCGACGCTCCGGAAGAAATCCTGGGCGGCTCCGGGCGGCTCAGGGCGCGCGTGGCCGTAGCATTCCGAGCCGGTAGCTGGCGTCTGAGAATCGGGGCCGCGTTCGTTCTTACGGTCGGCGGACTGGCACTGGTTGCCGTGACGCAGCTTCCCCGACAACTGTCAGACCCGCAAGGCAAATTCACTACGCCGCTCGATCCATCGCCGGTCCCCGAAGACCAATCTCAGAAAACGACACCTGCCCCGCCCGAGGGGCCGCGTGCGCCGGAGCCGCCTCGACCGACGCCCGCACCGAGAACGGAGCCGGACCTTCGCGTCCTCCGGAATACGGCCGAGGAAGCCCGCCGAACGACACTGACGGCCCGTCAGGCCGCGGAAGCAAACGGAGCGCCGAAGCTTGCAGCGTCACTCTGGACCCAGGCCGAGACCACTCAGCGGAGGGCCGACGAGGCTTTCAAGGAGCGAGACTTCGATAAGTCTCGACTCCTATTTGGAGAGGCGCACAAGACGTATCAGGAGGCCCAACGGGTAGCCGGTACTGAACAAGAACGCTTGACACGACACCGAGCGGACGCCGATCGCGCTCGCGGCGAAATGATGGAAACACGACACAACGCCGAGCAAGCGAATGCCCAACGGTTTCTCATCTTCGCGTCGGCGCTAAGCAAGGAAAATGATGGTCAGACGGCATTCGATCGAGCGCAGTACGAATTCGCCGCGAAACGCTTTCGGGAGGCCCAGTCCGAATATCAGAACGCGCTTCAGCAGGTGACACAGGCGGTGACACAGGCGAGGACCCGGGCAGAACAGGTTCGGAGCCAGATGATCGCAGCACGGTCTGCCGCCGTGAGTGCCGGTGCCGACAGTTACGCTTCGAATTCCTTAGGCACCGCCGATGCCAAAGAGCGCGAGGCACAGGCAGCGTTCGATAAGCCGGACTATGAAGTGGCGGCATCCCTATTTCTCTCGGCCCAGTCGCTTTATGAGAGCTCGGGCAAGGAGGCTGCGCCGAGGAGGCAGGTCGCACTCCAGCAGACGGAGCAAGCGCGAGAGAAGATGTCGACCGCCCGCGACGAAGCCGTCAGGGTCGAAGCCGATCGTTTCGCAAAGAATCTCTTCGATGCGGCTGAAGCGAAGCAAGCAGACGCCGTCGGGTTGTTTCGTCGTCAGAAGTTCACACCCGCCGCCAATGCCTTCCAGGAAGCGGCGGGGCGCTACGAGGAGGCCGCCGGTCAGGCGCGGACCGTTCGGGACGCGAAGGCCCGAGCGGATAGAGAGAGAACACACATGGCCGCTGAGAAACGGGCGGTGACGTCACTCGGCCGGGCCACGGAGGCCTATAGAACCGCAATGGCCGACGAAGCCCAGGCGGTTTCGTTGTACGAGCAGTTCGCGTACAAGGAGGCTGCCGACAAGTTCAAGACGGCCGCCGAATCCTTCGAACGGGCACGCCGCCGGTCCCCTGGCTCCCAGTACTAAACGCCGAAGGCGTCCGCCGACGCCTCCAGTCACTTCACCCCGAAGCGAACCGACATCCCGAACAGTGGCCCGTAGGCGAGATATGTCTCGTGCCCCTTGATGTATTGGACGCGCATCCCCGCGTATGTCGATAGCGTTTCATTGATGAGCCAGCGGATGGTGGCATCGACGGTCACTCCGTATGCTGCGGTGGTGCCGTCGAGCCGCTTCACCTTGAAATCCCGAGCGGCGGTCGCGATCGGGTACGCGTTCTGCTCGGCGCGATACACGACGTCCCGATCGTCCCGAGTCTCGGCGCCGATAAACGGCATGACGCTGAATGGGAGCAGCCACTTCGCATCGTTGGTGAGGTGGAAGCTGGCGCTCGTCGGGATGGTCAGTCCATAGAGCCACGTCTTCGTCTTGACCCGGTCGCGGAAGCCAAGGTCGGAGCAATCGTCCTTCGTGCAGACTCCGTAGAGTCCTTTCCCCGGATGCGAGGGAATGGCGGCGACATCGGCGGCGAACGGGCTCAGATTGCCGTACTCCCGTGAGGCCGTCGCATAGATCACCTTGAGCCCGCCGCCGACAGAGAAGTCGAGCCAGTTCGCGATGACGTCAGGGAAGAAATAGCTCACGGAGAAGTCCATATCGACCCGTGTCGTATCGACGAATTCCTGAGCCGCACGAGCGCCGAGACTCAAACAGTCGGAGGGAAACTGGGGAGCGCATACCACGGGCACCGCACCGCTGTACATGACGTCACTGCGCGTTTCGAACGTGACATATTGGAAGGATCCGGCCAGCGTCCATCGGCCCTTCTGCGCAGCCAGCTGGAGGCCCCATTGCGGGTTGACGCTGTCGACAGGGCCGGAGTCTTCCGCCCGAAATTGGTTGAAGAGAAGGTTGGATCCCGAGGTGATCGGACTGTAGCCGAGTCCGCTCGGCGCAGTGAAGCCGTTCTTTGCGATATGACTGGCCCAGACCTGAGGCGTGATGACGAACGACCAGCTATCTTCGGCTTGCGCCAGCGCCGGAGCCCGCGTCGCGAGGCTGTGAAGGATGATGACGGCACAGATCAAGGCGAGTCGTAGCCGAAGTCCGAGCATATCGCCTCCAGACGCATTCGATGAATTCGTTCGCTCCGCTTACACCCCTACGCTCCGAGCTTAATCTCTTCGTTACGGCGCGAACGGATCGCGCGGGAACTTCAGATACGGCAGCCGGATGCCCCCGACGAAGACCAGGTCGGCCCGGGTGTCGAGGGGTGGCGCGAAGCCGGTGGCTCCGCCCGCGGTGACGAGATCGTCCTGCTCGACGCCATCGCCGCTGACCCCGAGGCCCCCGACCATCCGGTTGTTCTTGAACACGGGCGTGCTACCCGGGAAGAAGACGATCCCGCTCTGATTCAGGTTCGGAGCCTGGCTGCCCTGCCGGCACGGCGTGGCGACATCATTGACGTACAGCTGGAAGAACGGGCCCGCCCCCGTGCCGTCGATGCCCGGAGGGTACAGCGGTTGAGCGCCGAAGCTGATCGTGCGGTTGGTCACCGCCGTTCCCATCGGCACTCCGGGCAGGTCGCCGAGCAGCCGGTCCGGGCCGCTGAAGAAGACCACGTTGCGCGCCTTGGCGACGGCGACGTCGATGCTGAAGATCGTGGCGTCCGGCATGCGGAAGAGTCCCAGGAGGGTGCCGCGCAGGTCCGTCACCGCGATCATCATCCGCGTCCGGCTGCCGAGCGGAAGTCGAATCGCCGCGCGCGCCTGGTTGGCCACGTCCACCGCCTCCGCGACGATCACCTCCACCTCGGACGCTGAGAGGTCGGCATTGCCGATCGGGCCGACCAGCCATCCGTCGGGGACTCCGGCGGATCCCAGCGGGCTGTCCACCGGAAAGACCACGAACGTGCCGTTGCGGGAGCCGGTTCCCGCGTCGGGCAGCGGAGTCGTCTGATTGACGAAC
>Ga0207646_10008467_pt1 | contig 10303 bp, 14 predicted proteins | sample KBSK5502metaG_FD_184343 | JGI IMG/M metagenome (GOLD analysis project Ga0207646, IMG submission 184343) | Corn, switchgrass and miscanthus rhizosphere microbial communities from Kellogg Biological Station, Michigan, USA - KBS K5-50-2 metaG... | ecosystem: Host-associated > Plants > Roots >...
AATGCATGAAACTCTTGACAGAGATACTTTAATTCAGGCACATAGGGGAGAACGAGTTGATATTAATCGGAAAAGTGAAACTGACATGGGAGTTGCAAAAGGTGGAAAAGGAATTAATGTTAAAGTCTTTATTGGAAATGAAGAATTCAAAGGTTATATTCATACAACAGTAAATGAAGATCAAGGCAATACTAAGTAATTTATCATGCTGACTTCTGATCCGATTTATAATAAACCATACAAACCTGCAATCTATATTAACAGTACTTCTAATGCTTCAAATTTTTATACTTATGATCCTTGGACAGATACGGGAACGACAAATAAGCCAACTCATTGTTCTCTTTCATTATCAGAAAATACGCATGGGAAGTTTACGGTTCAAATAGAAGATGGAGGAAGAACACTGGACAGAACTAGAATTAACAAGGGAGCACGTTGTATTATAAAAGTTGGAAAATATGCAGGTCAAATGACTCAGGTTCTTTCAGGTCTTATCAGAGAAGCAGGGGATTCAAGAGGAAGTGATAGGAAGGATCTTTATACATTATCTGGCAGTTCAACAAGTATAAGAAATAATGAACGTATTATTTATTTCGTCAGACAGGCAGTTAAACTTGCTCAGGATGGAATAACTATTGATATTAATGATCCTGCAATGAAAGCAGTAACTTTATTGTATGAAGCATATCAGAGTAATAGATCTATTAGACCAAATAATAATTCACAGGAAGCAAATCTTCCAATTCTGAATATTAATAGTTTGAATACGACAAGTAGCCAGGTTAAAAATTTTATTGCCGATGTTAATATTGAATTCGGAGAACTTCAAGATGCTGTTAATATGATTGAAGAACAGTCAGGTTCAGAATATATTGTATCTTCTGCTGATATTGCTAATCTGAGATATGAATTAAATCGTATTCAAGGTGGCAAAGGATTTACAATTAAAAATAAAACTTACCGTATTACCGGCATAGATGATGATGCAGATGATACGATGTATTTAATTAGAAAAAATTGGAAATATTCCGATTCTGCTTATAAGTCAGATTCATATTCAAATGTTGTTTCCGGAATTTATCCATCTGAACCTGAACCATCAACAGAAATTGCTTTTACCTCCGGAGGGATTAAAAACAGCGATAATGATGTAGCACAGAAATTTAGACCAACACATTCTCATTTTATTCCAGGTGATATTTTTGTGGCAGGTAGAGCAAAAAACGATAATAATTTTGAAAGAAACTTATCTCCGATCATGTATATTGCTCCTGACAGCGGCGGATTTCCTTCAACTAATATCGGTGATTTTATAGTTAAAATTTGTATCAGGGATACTGCGTACCAACCTCCATTAAACGGAACTTCTCTACCTCAAATATCTAATCAACAAATATTTGGAGATATGTTTGGAAATTTAATACCATCATTTAATTTAGATACGAATAAAGATTACTGGCTGATAATGGATTTTGGAACTTGTATTCAATCATTAGGTGTTGGTGGCGCAATGTGGTGGGAATGGCAATTCCGAACTACAGGAACAGGAACTTATGCTACTGCTCCTAGTCAACAAGAAACTGGCCCCTGGACTTTACATACAGGTTTAATGTGGTTTGCCATGCCACGTAGAAGATCGGAAGCAATAATCGCTCATGATCCAAAAGGAATTAAAAATATGGGCTCAGGACTAGTAACAGGTGGAACACCAATCGAATCTAATCTTCCTTCATTTCCGAGTATAATTAAAACAAAACAGGCAGGTTATTCATACATGGCTAATCAACTTTATTACATGGCAAAACCTAGAGCAAACTATAATATGCCTCAAGTAACTGCTCCGAATGTTCCGCCTTTGCCTGGAGATCCAATTGTTATTTCTGATACTGTTTTAAATTTTTCAACACCTGGAAATAAAGTTAGATTTACTAGAAGCGGTGATCTAAATTTATCATGGGGAAGTCTTGATGGTTCAGGTTTCACTTATCAAGCACCAACTAAATTAAGTATCAGTCCTGTAGGAAATATTGCAGGGTATATGTAAAATGAAACAAGAACAAATCCTTATTGATAAGCAGACCGAACTCATGAAAAAATATGGCCCTCAGGAAACTTGCTATTGTGTTTCATGGCATAAAGAAGATGAACAATTTATTCAAAAATATTTTAAAAAAGCAGATAAGATTAAAGAAAATTCTCCGCTTATTATAGAATTTATGAAACAACTTGAAAAACGATTTAATGATCATCCTGCTTATATCTTATACAGGAACAGGAGAATTTATCTTAATGAAATTTCTAAGGCTTTAGATATTCCGACAGTTCAGGGAGTTCAATTCATGATGCGACAAATTATGGTTGGTGGAATATTAGGAGGTTTATCACCATGGAAATATATGGCAGCAGGTTCAGATCCACGAGAAGCAAGAGCATATCAAGTTGGAGTATTTGGGGAAGTCCTGCCCCGAATAGACATGAGTTCAAGCGGAACAATTACAAGAGTTAATCAAAGCATAGAATTTATTGCTAATTTTCCCAGTTCATTTGCAAGTCTGACTGTTAAGGAATCTTCAATCTGGAATGCTACTGATGCTAATGGCACTAACTTGAACAGGAATATGTTTAAAGATTTTCCTATACCTCATGTTGCTGGAGTTGCTCCATTTACACTTGCAAATAATATTAATTTTGTTTCTGATGATACATGGAATTAATAAGACATGGTTAAAGATCAAGCAGTCATAGCCTTAATTGATAAGAAAGATAAATTTGCATTTCTTAATTTAGCGAGTAAAATAAGGCATGAAGTAAGTTTTGCTATTAAAAACAGTTTACCATATGAAGGACATATCATATCAGAATTTTGGAATCAGTGTAATAAAAAACATAATGACCATGCCGGAATTTTCCAGGTAGGAAATAAAAAAATTGAATTAGAAGATGTTTCAATTACTAAAGATCTTCCTGTAACTATTGGATTACAGAGTTGTATCAATTTCATATTGGGTTTATCATCTAATGTTTGGCGATATTGTGAAGTTGGAAATACATTTGGTTCAGCAGAGATTTCAGATACAGGATTATATAATCCTGTTGCACCCCGAATTGACATGACAGTATTTGGAACAAAAGAACCTATCGGCATGAATATAAGATTTCTTGCAGTTTTTGGAGAAACTCATCCTGCTACTACTATAAGTGAATGTGGAGTATTTAATCAAGCATCCGGCCCATTAATGCTAAATCATAATGTATTTCCCGAAAATCCATTAATAAGGATATTCGGTCAGCAGGTAGCAGTTGTTAGTTCAATAGTGGAGTTCTGTCCAAAGGCTTAGTGATATAAAATGGGAAGTCAATCTAAACGTAAGAAAGGAACAAAAGATAATCGAAATATTATTACTGATATAAAACGTGAAACAGATCAGGATGCAAACCGTACTGCTTTACAACCAACTTTTGAGGGCATAAATTATTCTGCATTATTAGTTTGTCAGACAGATTATGTTAATGTAACGGATACTGTTGATCCAGCACAAACTAATGCACCACAAGCCCCTACACAGGTAACAGGATTAAGTGCTGTTACTGTTAGTGATAATCAAATAAATCTTACATGGAATGTAAATGGATCTCCAGGTGTTACAGGCTACAGTATTTACCGTAGTATTGTATCTGGTTCTGAAGTACTTGTTGATAGTTCTTCCATAAATTCATATTCAGATGATAATTTAAATCCTGGCACAACATATTATTATAAAATTGCTGCTGTTAATAGTGTAGGTGAAGGAGTATTATCTATAGAAGATAGCGCTACTACAACTGGAAGCGCACCTCCGATTAATCCTAATATGTGGTTTCATTTCAATACTGGACAAACTAATTTTGATGCATTCGGAAATCAAATGATTTTGATTACTGATTTTCCTCCAATGTTCGTAACACCAGGAGCATTCGGTGATAAAAGTTTACGGACTAATGATACTTCACCAGCAGATCCTAACTTTCCTGAATATGTTTATGTAATAGATAATCCAAATATTCAATTAGATATTGTTACAGGATTCTCAGTATCATTTTGGGTACGTCCTTTAATATTAGGTAATACAATAAGTGGAAGTAATCCTGCTCATGTCATTGGTAAATACGATGCTTCAAATAAACAATGGGCATTTAATATAGATACAACTGGTGCTGGCATCTTTTTTGTTTATGCAAATGGAGTTTCTGCAGCAGTAAAAAGTAGTGCTGTTTTTACAACAGGCGTATTTCAGCATGTAGGATTAACTTATGATGCTGTTACTAATACTAGATCACTTTATAGAAACGGAGTACTTTTATCTAATGTCGGTGGTGGCAGTCCAATGCCATATTCAAATGTTAATATGTCTATTGGAAGAACTGATCTTAATATCAGTCAGGGATTTTATAGAGGCAGAGTTGATGAAATACAATACTTTAAAGGCAGAGTTTTAACTTCAACACAAATTAATAACTTAAAGAATTCAAATGCAACAACCTGAACATAGCAAGAGTTATCTGTAAGTATGACTGCTACTAGTTATAATGGCAGTTACAATTTATGCCGACAGAAGCAAAATACCTGGAAAAGTCAAACTAAATAACATCAATATATTGAGACTGTTGAATCCAACAACAGATGTTGAGATTCCGATTATGGCTAAGCATGATGGACAGGCAGCAGTACTATTACAAAATGTATTATTCAAACCTGCTATCGCCCCTCCAGTTCCTCCAGTACAATCAGGCGATATATTATATGATTCTAATATTGATATTGATTGGGCTGCGATTGCAGCAGGACTAAAGCCTGGAAAAGATCATTTAATCATATCTGATACTTACGGAAATTTTGTTCCTAACGGAAAATATTTCAGAATGAAAGCATCCGGCTCTCCGAGAATGCTCTTATATCCAGCAACAAAAGAACTCTGTCTCGAACATAATGGAAAGTACGGCAGAGGATATTTTGGAGTTTGCAATTATAGTTCAATATTATCTGGTGAATTTAAACTCACAGATCCCCGACATAAGTTTAGTGTTAAAACTAGAAACCGACATCAATATCGTGACATAGATCCACAGGCTGAAAATGAAGAACGGCAGGGTGGACAGGGAACAGGAATTGGAATAGGTGACATAGATTCTGACTTAGAGATTTACCATGAAGGTGGCGAGGAATCCGGCCCTCAGCAAAAACTTGATCCGAAATTAGAAATCAACAAATACTATCCATTCAAACATAGCGTCTTTGATGATAACGGAAAGGTTCACGTAACATTTGAACTTAACAGGGGAGATGGATTTAAGATTGTAAATGAAGGAACAACTAATGCACCGAAGCAGTTCTTCAATAAGGAACAGTTTGAAGCATGGTCAGAATTCTGGTTAAGGCTGAATACTCCGGAAGAACTTAATCAAAGAATATGGCTTAAGAATATCATGATGGTTAAACTTTAATTAAAGTGACTGAATGGACAAAATTCAGGAATCATAACCGGTCTAAGAAATATCGGAAATCAATTCCCCTTTATTGCAATCACTGCCATTATCAGTGGCGATATACCGGTAACAGGAAAAAAAGTTGTGCCTGTCCGAGATGCATGGGAAAGGTATCAATAAGACCTGATAATGATTATCTAGCAGCATATTTGTATAACATGCATGAGAAAAAAGAATCATGAAACAGTAATTGAACATAAAATTCATTGTAAGACCTGCGGATATATTGCAACTGCAGTGAATCCATTAGCAGCAATTTTAATTAAGCATGAACATGAATATACAGAGGAATAATGAAATACGAATTTAGTTTATTCTGGAAGCCGATAGATAATAACCTGTTAAGATATGCTTTGCAGTACGGCATGACGCCGGAAAATATTTTAAGATCAGAATTATTTCATGCCTGGTCAATTTTTCAAGGAGAGATAAATGAAATTATTTTAACACTGATAAAAAATAACCTTAATGTATTTTTTCCAACTGCTCAGGTTGAACAGCATGGTATTTCAAGCAGAACGGACACTTGAAAGAAAATACTCCGAGTTCAATTAACGGTTTTTCTTCTTTCGTATATACGTAAATTGCCCCTAATGCTTGTTTCCTTTTTGGACATTTGATCTTATATTTATTTGCCAACTGATAAAAAAATTTAGTTAAGTCCTGAACTGTAGCCGGTTATTTGTTGAACATCTGAATTCGATTCACTAAGTGCTAAACTTAGATATTTATCAAATGTTCTGACAAAATTCATACATGCATCTATATGACTTAAATCTCCTGCTGTCAATTGATTCGTACAGGTCTCTATTACAAAAGTTCCTACTCTTGCGTTCTTTGCAATATTATATGCCTGAGTTGTTGCATCGGTGATTTCACTGTTTGTGTATGCTTGAACTTGTGCCGCTGTTCCTGCAGTTAATAGCAATACTGCTACTGCTGCAATAAGTTTTGTTGTTTGAGTACTTGTTATCATACTGATAAAAAATATTTATTTAAAATTAACTTCCCAGATTTCAACTGCTCGGCGCTTAATCGAATCACATTTTTCTTCTATGTAGTCTGGTGATAAGTAACCTCCTTCAAAAAACTGATTCAGTTCTCCAACCATTTGTTTCACCTGATACAAAAGTTCTGATTCTGCCGGTCTGCTTGCTGCTTTCATTTCTTCCCTTAAGTTATGAATATTGGTTATTGCTTCTACTAATTTTCCTTTTTCTATTAAAGTCATGCTGTTAAAAAATATTTCAAGTTTTTTTAATTATTTGCATCCAGCATTTATCGCAGATAAATCCTAATGATGGATTATAGGCCAGTTTGAAAAATCGTGTCTCGCCGCATTTAACACATTTCACATTATCTTTCATTTTTCTTCCTGACCTGTATTCTCTCTCCAGAGTTTTAAGGCTGCTTCACAATTAGCAACATATTCAATTATTGCTTCATCTTCCTGCTTATCAATTTCTCCTTTTTGATATGCAGTTGCAACAACTTTCATCAGCAGTAGCCGGATATTCTTAGCCTGTTTTAAATCCATCATGTTAAATTAATCCTCTCAGTCAGCAGTCTTTTTCCCATTTTTCTTAAGGAAATATCCATCTGTTCAATTGCTCTGAGTAAACTTCTTGCTTCAAGATGTAACATAACTCCATCATCGCAGGTATTGTAGATTTGTGTCAGATCATTTCTCATGTCCTGAATTTTATTTATTGTTGTTCTTAATTTATCGGCAGATTCACTTGTCATTTTGTTTCTGATAAAAAATATTTGGTTCGGCTAAACAAACTCAGCCTTATTATTTATGACATTCGACATTGATCTATGTAGGTTTGTTGTTCCGTATGCAACAGTAAAGAATGAAATTCCAGGCTTAATTCCCATAGTTCCATCTTTCAGTTTTTGCGGCTGTTCGTCTTTTGCTCTCCATAACGGTTGTGTTATGTCATTAAAGTTATCCCATAAGGTAACAGATTTACCTTCATTAGTTAAGGCTACTAATTGTTTTTTCGGATTTTCTTTAATTTCTTTTGGTGTTGCAATCTCGTAATAGTTCGGAAAATATTTGACCGGCATATGGATTGATTTGTATAAGTAATTTGCTATTTTCTCAGTTAGTTTCGTAACAGCCATTTTATTATACAGGGCAAGAACTTCTCTCCATCCTGAAACTGCTGTCATTAATCCTGTCTGAAATGTCTTAAGTAATTTTTTCGGATCATTTCCAACATGCCTGATTGTAGTTGTTCCAAAATCCATGCCTCTACTAATTGCGCCATTTTTACAAATCAGCCTGAAAGTTAAGACATCAATTCCTAAGGCAACACCGGTATCATATCCATTTCTGATTATGAACCCGAATTTCATTTGATCATCCTTATGAGTTGATTTATCAACTTTGCCAGGAACATTTGTTTGAACAATCCAATACTGACTTAAGCCATTATGAGCAGATTTTTTCGCAATATTTTCTATCTTAAAGTTTGTGTTTTTCATTTCCGGAAAAGTATCTGTCAGTCTTTTTTGTAAATCATTATTTACAAAATCGTCTATCGGTTCCATCGGCACGAATGGATATTTCTCAGGTAAGGAACATGCTAAGCCGAGTTGCTTATTTGTATTCTCTCTCCATTCAACTTTCATGCCCGAAGGTCCAACTACATTTCCATTTATGTCAGTCGCCATTATTTTAGTTCCGGTATATCCATAAGGTTTCCATGTCAGGTCTGCATTTCCGAAGTCGGCCATAACATTTACTGTTCTAATATCGCTCTTTTTACGTACCACTATTGTTTTCATTTTCTTTTACTGATAAAAAATATTTAAACATCTCTACAAGCATCACAGATATTTGAATCCAAAGTTTCTTCACCGCAATATATGCAGTCGAAGAAATCAGGTTCATTTATCCGGCTGTATCTTATCTGTCTTTCCGTCATTTCTGAATTCATTTTGGTTACTGTTAAACAGTAGAAAGTTTAGATCCGCTTCTGTTACACCTCAGCCGAAGCCTCATTGTTAAAAGTTCTGGTGGGCATCTGTTTTTCTACTGATAAAAAATATTTTTAATAATTTACTGTTTTCTTTTTTGACCATGCCCAACCGCAAGAACTGCAGAAAATAATTGAATCATCATTTTCTAATTCCTTTAGTCTGCCTGAACACTCAGGACATATCATTTTAAATAAGCAGGTCAGAATATGTTTTCTATTTGACAACTGATAAAAAATTAATCGGTATTTTCATATAATTCTATGAGCATTTCAATTAATTCATTAGCCTGTTTTCTATACAGAAATCCGTCTTTTTTCCACCAATAAATTAATTCAGCAACTCTATCATGATTTATTTCTTTCAACTGTTAAAAAATACTAAATCACCGACGACTCACAGATCATCTTAACCTGTTCCTGATTAATCTCCTGCGCCTGACTTCTAAGTTTTTCTAAAGTAAATTCATTATATTTCTATGCCACCAATAAATTGACAAAATTGGCTACATGGATTTTCACCATGAATTACGCTTTGAAATTTTATGATTTACTGTTAAAAAATCGGCTAAGTATTTATCATGTCTGAGTACGCATATTTCACAATGCTGAACATCAGTTTTATTTTCTCTGCCACAAGCAGAACAATAATTATATATCAACTGATAAAAAATATTTTAGATTAATTTTCATAAGTCTTATTCTTACAATCAAAACAAAAAATATGCCTGGAATTATCTGTCATTGGATAACTGATTTTTAGATTTCCACTTCCGCATTTTTCACATTTTGTATTTCTGTCATATTCAATTGCATGATTTATGAACCACATTTCCTGTTCTTCCGTAAGATTTTCTATTTGTTCATCGGTCAGCATATGACCGGTTTTTATGAATTGATTAAATTCTTCTTGATTCATACTGATAAAATATCACGAAAGTATGACATAAGATTACATTCAGGCTTTTTGATTTTCAATCCGAAATGATGTAAACTCCTTACTGCATGGATATTCTAACTCGCTTGACCATGTTCCACTTAAGGAAATTTGATCAAATCTCGTATTTCCCGACATACAGCAGGACATTTCAAACCTACCGATCTAAGTTCCTGTTTAATGCCTTATGTCATACTGATAAAAAATAATTTATCTTTCTAAGAATACTTCAACTGAACTAAAGCCATGAAATTTTTCTATGACTGAAACTTTCTTTACATAAAATCCAAATTTCTTAAATGCTTCAGGCCTGATTTCTCTTTGCGTACTTAGCACAATTCTGTCTCTGTCAATTATTTTAATTCCGATTCCTTCCATGTCTTTCAAGTATTCTAAATGTCCTTTTAATTCCCTGTCAGTTATGCAGGAAATAAATTCTATTTCTGATTTCATTTTGGTTACTGATAAAAAATTATTTTTGATTTTTAACTACTGCAACTCTATAAACATTTATCTGAGTTGCAATTGATTTCAAAAAGTCATATGTATCCTGATTTGATTCAGAATCATAAAATACTTTTTGCTGTATGTTACTTATGGCTGTATATGCTTCTGCAAGCATATCTGTATCTTTGTTCATAACTGATAAAAAATATTTTAAAATATTGCGGCTGTTATAATACATGATATTACAAAACTGAATACCGTAATTATAACATAAATTTCTTCCTTGATTTTTGAGTTCATGTTAACTGATAAAAAATCTTTTATTCTAAGTTAAACCTCCTGTATGTTGTTCATTCCAACGGCTCTTTGCCAACTGTTAAAAAATATTTAATTAATGTCCTTCCGG
>Ga0207646_10008468_pt1 | contig 10303 bp, 6 predicted proteins | sample KBSK5502metaG_FD_184343 | JGI IMG/M metagenome (GOLD analysis project Ga0207646, IMG submission 184343) | Corn, switchgrass and miscanthus rhizosphere microbial communities from Kellogg Biological Station, Michigan, USA - KBS K5-50-2 metaG... | ecosystem: Host-associated > Plants > Roots >...
CGGGCGGTGTGCGGGTCGAGGGGGCCGAGGCCGGCCAGGTCGCCTGGCCGGCCGGCGAGGCCGAGCCAGGTGGCGGCGGGCAGGGTGAGGTGGATGACCCCGCCGAGCCCGGCCAGTCCTGGCGGGCTTGCGCCGGGTGACGGGTCGCCGGGTTCGGCGTCCGGCAGGCCTTCCGGGTCGCGGCCGAGGAGCAGGGCGGTGAACACGGCGGCGCGGACCTGGTCGAGGGTGCCGGGGTGGCCGCCGGCTTTGAGGGCGCGGGCGATCTGGGTGATCCGGGCGTCGGCGGCGACCGCGTCGGCCGGGGGGAGTTCGCGGCCGGCGAGGGCGGCGTTGCCGGAGCCTTCCTGCCACGCCTCGACCCGCGCCTGGGCGCGGGCCTGGTCGGCCTTGCGCTTGGCGGCGTCGGGGTCGGCGGCCAGGGCGGCGGCGCGCAGCGCCCGGCGCAGCTGGCTGGTCGTCCACCCGGCGGCCTGGCCCAGATACCGATCGGCGATCTGGCTGGCGGTCACGTCGCCGAGCGGGGCGAGCTCGGCGGCGAACACCCTGGCCTTGGCCAGGTCGATCCGCCCGGCGGCGAGGGCGGCCCGGACGGCGGGGAGGCGGGCGAGGTCGCGGGCCAGGGCGAGCAGGACGTCGGCGGCCCGCCCGGTCAGCGTGAGGGCGGCGGCGAGCTCGGCGGCGACCTGCTCGCTCACCGCCGACGTGGTCGCCGCTGGGCCGGGGGCGCGGGCGGCGGCGTCGCGGCGGCGCCGGGCGTCCAGTTCCGCGGCCGCGGCCAGCTCGGCGGCGGCCTGCCAGGACCCGAGCCGCCGGGACGCGGACAGCAGCCCGACCAGCTCGTCATCGGACATGGCGGCCAGGCCGCCGTCGGCGGCTTCCTGCGCGTACTGGGCCAGCACGATGCCGGCGTCGGCCAGGTCCAGCGGCCCGCCCGCGGCGAACCCGGCCGCCGGGCGGCACGGCGCGGCGGCGGCGTACTCCGGCTGCCAGCCGGCCTGGCCGGCCGCGATCCCCGCGGCCGCCGCCCGGTGGGTGAACCCGGCGCCGATGGACTCGGCCGGCGCCGGGGGTCGGGCCGCGGCCAGCTCGGCGGCCAGGTCGTCCAGCTGGCCGCAGGTCAGGTCGGCGAGCCAGGCGTCCTCGCCGTCCGGCGGCCCGGAGTCCGGGTCCGGGCACCACCCGGCCAGCTCCGCCTCCGTCGGCTCGTCCTCCGGCGGCAGCCACCCCGGGTCCCCCGCCAGCGTCAGCACGCCGAACGTCCAGTCGCCGGCGGCCGCGGCCGGGGACGGCGCGGACGCCGGCCGCGGCTGGGCCGGGGGCTGGGGCTGGGGTGCTGGCTGGACGGTCATCGGGCGGCTCCGGCGGGAGTCCGGGGAACGTTTTCGTTGCGAATATAATATCGCCTGCCACTGACAATCAGCCGCTCGACACGAACACGATTTTGAGCTTGGCGGACAACCATGGGCGGCTGGCCTTGTCGGCTCAGAAGCGTCCTCTCGTCGGCCGGGGATGAGGGCCGGGGCCCGCGGGGCCCGCGGGGCCCGCGCCCGCCCCTCCGCTGACCCCGGCTAGCTTTGCTGCAACGGGCGTTCGCACAGCATCGCGTCGAACAGGCGCTCGTAGCGCAGCAGGTGCCGGTCGCCGACGTAGTTCTCGCTGATGTAGGCGTGCGCGGCGCGTCCCATGCTGTCGGCCTCGGCCGGGTTGTCGAGCAGGTGACGCACCGCGGCTCCGAAGGCGCCGAGGTCGCGTGGGTCTGGCAGCAGGACGCCCGCGCCGGCCGGAATCTGGTCGATGATCCCGCCGACCGCCGAGCCGATCACCGGGCGGCTCTTCCACATGCCTTCCGCGACGGTCAGGCCGAAGCCCTCGGCGAGGCTCTTCTGCACGATCACGCTGGCATGCCGCTGGAGCGCGTTGACCATCACCGCGTTCTCGTCAGCGTCTTCGAGCGGCAGGGTGACCAGCAGGATCCTGGCCCGGACCGCGGCGGGAAGCTCGCGCCAGCGCTGCAGGCACTCGGCGAAGACGGCGGCGCCCTCTGGGTCGTCGGTCACCCCGGCGACCGCCGGGCCGACGAGCAGCAGGTAGCCGCGGCCGGTCGGCGAGACATGGTCGGCGAAGCCGCACATCACGGCCTCCATGTCCTTAAGCCGGTCCCACCGCGACACCTGGATGACCATCGGGTCGTCGGGACCTGGCAGCCGCTCGGCGATGATGTCAGCGGGCCGGCGCACCGACCAGGTGATGCCCTCGCGTCGGCGGAACGAGGCCGGCTCGTCCGGGGTCGATCCGTCGAGCACGCCGATCCTGGCCAGCACTCCGCGCACCGTGGCGTCGTCGAGGTGCTGGTTCTTGGGCGAGAACGGGTCGATGGACGGCGGGATGATCGCGACCCGGTCTGTCGAGACCCAGGGCGGAATGTACTCGCGGCGCGAGAAGACGAACCCCTTCGCCGAGCACAGATGCGGCCGCAGGAAGCTCCACGCTTCCTCGGTCGCCTCGTTCGCCCAGTCCAGGCCGATGTGACTGCGCCAGACGACGATCGCGCCCGCCCTGGCCAGGAACTCGGTGAGCCCGGCGGTCTGCGGGTCGTGCAGCAGGACCAGGTCACCTGGCCTGATGTGGTCGAGCAGCTCGACGGCGTTCGCGGCGAGCACCCGAGAATAGTGCCCGGCCTCGGCAGCGGTGAGCGGCCCGCCGGCATCCTGGCCGTGGATCTTGTTGTGCAGCCGCTTGGTGATTACGAAGAACTCTGCGTCGCCCGTGATCACCAGCCAGCGGCTGGCGATGTCGAGATCGGTGACATAGCCGAGCAGGACCTGCAGCATCTCCGCGACGCCGCCGCCGACCGCGGTCGAGCTGATGTTCCACACGGTCCGCCCGCCGAGCGTGCGCCTGAACCTGCCGGCGGCGCTGACCAGCGCGGCATGACGGTCGGGGCCGATCAGCGGTTCCAGCTGCTCGACTGGGCGCCTGGCAACCTGGACCGGCTTAACCAGGCTCATCGTCAGCCAGGCAGCGCGGTCGGCACCACTGTTGGCACGGCGCCGCCGGTGCGGGCGAGCACCGGCTCGACGTCGCCGGCGCCGTGGTCGAGCTGGTAGTCCAGGTTGATCGCGGCGTTGATGAGGGCCAGGTGGCTGAAGGCCTGCGGGAAGTTGCCGAGCTGCTCGCCGGTGATCCCGATCTCCTCCGAGTAGAGGCCGAGGTGGTTGGCGTAGGTGTGCATCTTCTCGAACACGAGCTCGGCGTTCTGCAGCCTGCCGGAGCGGGCCAGCGCGTCGACGTACCAGAACGTGCACAGCGAGAACGTGCCCTCGCTGCCGCGCAGGCCGTCCGGGGAGGCGCTCGGGTTGTACCGGTAGACCAGACTGTCAGACACCAGCTCGTTGTCCATCGCGTCAAGGGTCTGCAGCCACATCGGGTCGAACGGGGACACGAACCCCGTCAGCGGCATCATGAGCAGGGACGAGTCGAGCACCTCCGTCTCGTAGTGCTGGGTGAACGCGTTGCGCTTCGGGTTCCAGCCCTTGGTCATCACCTGCTCGTAGATCGCGTCGCGGGTGCTGCGCCACCGGTCGATGTCGGCGGGGCGCCCGCGGTTCTCGGCGAGGCGGATCGCCCGGTCGAGCGCGACCCAGCACTGCACCCGCCCGTAGGTGAAGTCCTTCCGGCCGCCGCGGGTCTCCCAGACGCCCTCGTCGGGCTGGTCCCAGTGGCCGCAGAGCCAGTCGATCATGTTCGCGACCGCTGTCCAGCCCTGGTAGGCGGTCTGCAGGCCGCGCGCGTCGATCTTGGCGACCGCGTCGAGCGCTTCGCCATAGATGTCGAGCTGCAACTGGTCGGCGGCGCCGTTCCCGATCCGGACCGGGTGGGAGCCGCGCCACCCCTCGAGGTGATCGAGGGTCTCCTCGGTGAGGTCGGATGTGCCGTCGACCCGGTACATGATCTTCATCGGGGTGGCGCCGTTGCCCTCGTGCTCGATCAGCCGGTCGCGTACCCACTGGCCGAACGCGGCCGCCTCTTCGACGTACCCGAGGCCCAGCAGCGCGTAGACGGAGAACGAGGCATCGCGGATCCAGGTGAAGCGGTAATCCCAGTTCCGCTCGCCGCCGGTCAGCTCGGGCAGCCCGGTCGTCGGCGCCGCGACGAGCGCGCCGGTGGGCGCGTACGTCATGAGCTTCAGCGTCATCGCTGACCGGGCCACCATCTCCCGCCACCGGCCCTGGTAGGTCGACCTGTGCACCCAGTCCCGCCAGAACTTCGCCGTGTCGTCGGTGATCCGCGCGAGCTCGGTCGCCGAGATGCGCCTGGGCTTGCCGCCCATCGACTCGAGCATGACCCCGGCTGACTGGCCTTCGCGCAGGGTCATGGTGATGCGCAGGTCGTCGCCGATCCGCTCGACCGCATAGCCGTCGTGCTCGCCGAGCGAGACCTCGCGCATGCCGGTGGGGCTGACGGTCAGGTGCATCCGGTCGGGGCCGTGAGAGGTGAACGTGAATCCGTCGCCGCTCATGTCGAGCGTGTGCGGTGCGCGGCCGTAGTCGAACCGCGGCTTGATGTCGGCGACGAACGTCATCGTGCCGCGGACGACCTTGAGCTGGCGGACCAGCCGGTGCCTGTCCGTGGCCTGCCGCCCGGCGACCGGCATGAAGTCGGTGACCTCGCCGACGCCGCCGTCGGTCAGGAACCGCGTGATCAGCATCGCGGTATCGGGGAGGTAGAGCTGGCGGCTCACGTAGCTGGAGGTGTCCGGGGCGATCCGGAAGTAGCCGCCCTTGTCCGCGTCGAGGAGCGAGGCGAACACGCTCGGCGAGTCGAACCGCGGGCAGCAGAACCAGTCCACGGCCCCGTCCGTCGTCACCAGCGCCGCCGTCTGCAAGTCGCCGATCAGCCCGTGATCGCTGATGTTCGGATACCGTTCCATGGTCATCCCCCGTTTGTGGTCACCGTTGGCTGCGAGCGCCGGAATCACAGGCTAGGAGCGGCGATGGGGGCCGGGCGTCGTCCGCAGCGGGTGATTCGCCGGCTTTGCCAAGAGCGCAGATTCGGCACCCGCGAACCAGGTGACGCTCGGGGCATGCCGGTAGCGGCGGCTTTGCCTGGCGCGGGCGGCCTGATCGTCGGCGGCCTGGCCTGCGTGGTGGCGATCATCGTGCTGCTATGGATCCCCGTGCTCAGCGACAGGTTCACCGCCTTCGTGAGCGCGAACGGGCCCAAGGCCGCGCCGAAGATAATCGTCGTCGGGCTCGGCTTCCTGCTCACCGGCCTCGTCACCCACGTCGAGGCTCTGGTGCTGGTGGGAGCGGGCCTGATCGGCCTGCTCCTGCTCGCCTACATATACGACAACTACTGACGCGGGTCACCGTCGGCCTGGCGCGCGGCGAGCGCTACGAGTTCTCGCCTGGAGCCCAGGCCGTTCTTGGTGACCAGACTCGAGACGTGGGTCTGGACGGTACGCGGGGAAATGTGCAACGCCGAGGCGATCTCGGCACTTGACCGTCCCTGCCCGATAAGCAGGAACACATCCATTTCCCGACTCGTCACGCCGAGCCTGCGCAGTTGCGGGGGGACCGCCGCGTTCCCGCGGCCCGTTCTCGGCACCCGCTCCCCGGCTGTGCGCAGCAGGCCGCGGCAGGCCGACGCGAGCCGATAATAGCGGGCCTCTTCCAGGTCACCGGCGGCATCCCAGAGCCAGGCCCTGGGCTTGCCCCAGCCGTCGCGGAGCGCGGCGGGGGCGATGAGCCGGCGCATGAGGTGGTTCCATAGCGGGGCGCAGTTGCGGAACTCGGCAGATCCGCGCTCAGCAAGTTCGTTGGCCCGTTCCGGCTCGCCGTCAGCTCCGCGGAGCACGGCCTCAGCGTAGGCGAGGCAGCCGCGATTCCAGTGCGCGACCTCCGCGCCGAACTGCCTGGCCTGCCGCAGCGCAGCGCGCCCGCCCGTGCCGGTGATGGTCTCGAGCAGAGCCCAGTAACCCCAGACGAGGCACGGCGCCGTGAGCGGCTCGGTGCGCCCGTGAGCCACGCCGGTCGCGGCCGCATCCAGCGCGGCGCACAGGTTGTTGCTGACGAGCGCGGCAGTCACACGGGCGTCGCCCAATGTCGTCGCCAGGACCGACTTGTCGTCCTGCCCGAGCCGTTCGGCACGGCCGGCCAGGGACTCGGCAGCCGTCAAGTCACCCGCCGTCGCGGCGATGGCTGCCTGCGCGGCCATGGCCATGGCCTCGACGCGGTGCATCTTCAGGCGCCTGGCTGAGTGCTCGCTCCGCTCGGCCGCTCGTTGCGCCTGATCAAGCTCGGTGCCGAGGCTCAGGACGTTGGCGAGCTGCAGGTCGAGCACGGCGGCCGTGGAAACCGCGCCGGCCTCCACGGCCAGGCTGCGTGCTTCGGCAAGCTTGGCCGACCCCGCCCCGTCGAACATCTCGATCGTGCCGAGCTCGTGCATGGCCTGGATCCGGCGCACCGCCAGGTCATACCGCGACGAGACCTCGTACGCGATCTCGAACGCGGCCCTCGCTGCGCGCGTGTCGCGCACCCGCTCGCAGCGCCCGATGACGTCGAGCGCCTCGCATGCTGCCTCGGCGTTGCTGGCCGTCAGCCCCGTCGCCTCCGCGGTCGCGAGCGCGCCGCGGGCCAGGGACAGTGCCCGGTCGGTGTCGCCCGCGTCGATGGCGCACCGAGCCGCGACGGCGTCGGCCCATCCGCCGAGCGCCGGATCCGGCGTGCCCGCCGCCAGCGCTCGCGCCGCGGAGACCTCCTTCTCAGCCAGCGCCAGGCGGTCGGCCTCTGACAGTGCCCTGGCGACGCGCAGCCTGATCTCGGCCTTGCGCTGCCTGGATGTGCCGGCCATCTCAAGCTCGGCGAGCAGCCGGTTCGCGGTCGGCACCAGCCGGTCGCAGTCGCCGGCGAGCATGTACACAAGGACGAGGGCGTCATCGATTTCCGCGAGGAGCCGCCGGTCGGCGTGCGGCATCGCGACCAGGGCGGCCCTGGCTTTGGTGAGCGAAGCGTCCGCACTGGTCAGTGCGCCTTTCTGGAGGGAGCGGCGGCCGGCCTCGAAGACGAGCTCGGCAGCGCGGGCCGGCTCGCCTGCCGTCTCGTGCAGCTCGGCGGCAAGCTCGCACCACGGCCCCGGCAGGCCGGGATGCGCGGCCTCGACCTCGGCCGCCGCGCGCGCGGCCCGCCGCGCGAGTATCGGCGGCAGCGTGTCCGCCATGATCGCGTCCCTGGTCAGGCAGTGCCGGAATCTGAAGGCTTGCAGGTCAGGACAGGGCTCGACGAGCTGCGCCCCGTGCGCCTGCCAGAGGGCGGTCAGGACGTCCTGCTCGGTCGCGTCGACGGTGCCGGGGAGCAGGGTCCAGTCGAACTGCCTGCCGAGTACCGCGGCGGCGACCAGCACGTCGACTACGGGCTGGCCGAGCCTGGCCAGGCGGTGCCGCACCGACTCGGCGAGGGAGACGGGGATGGCCGTCTTGACCCGGGCGTCGGCTTGCCAGCTCGAGCCGGAGCGCACCAGCTCGCCGGACGAGACCGCGGCCGCGAGTATCTCCTCGACCGCGAACGGCAGGCCGTCGCAGCTTGCGAGCAGCCGCCCGACGATCTGCTCTGGCGCCCTCTCCTGGTCAAGGCACGCCGCGGCCATCCGCCGCACGTCCGCGTCAGGCAGCCGCCGAACCTCGATCAGGCTGGCGGCTCGCCGCGAGTCGATGGCCTGGACGAGGTCAAGCGCGGCCGACGGCTCGCCGTCGCGCATCGTGCTCAGGCACAGCAGCCGCTGACCGGGCACGTTGTCGGCCAGGTACTCGATGATCGCCAGCGTCTCCGGGTCCGCGAAGTGGAGGTCCTCGAGGACGAGCAGCGCGCCCTTGGTGTCCATGCTGGTCAGCAGCCGGAGGAACGCCTCGCCGAGAATCAGCGGCGATGTCTCGGCCGCCTGCCTGGCGGGATGACCGCAGTCGGGAAGGATCGAGGCGAGCGCCGGCCGGTACTCGGCGAGCTCCGGGGCATCGGGTATCCCCATCGTGCGCGCGAGCATCATGGCGGCCTCGATGATGGGCCGCAGCGGCACCGGGCTCGCCGCCTGGACTGCCCTGCCCGCAGCGAGGGTGAAGCCACGCGTAGCCGCGAGCGCGGACAGTTCTCTGGCCAAGCGCGATTTCCCCACGCCGGGCTCGCCGACCAGGAAGAGCATCTCCCCGCTCTGATCGGCCCTGTCGAGCGCCGCGGTCATGGCCCCGAATTCGGCGTGCCGCCCCACAAGGTCGCGGCACTGGATCGCACCCATCCGACCGAGCCTAGCCGCTACTGTCGGTAATCGAACAGTCGCATCTCGTTAAACGCTGTTCAAGGTAACTCCGCCGGCTTGAAGCCCGGATGATCTGGCCACTGCACTGTCACGGCTTTCGCGCCATCCCGCTCGACCCTGGCCAGACGCAGCAGCCAGCCCGCGATTCCCGCGGCGCCCTGCATCCAGCCGACGGCGGGCTCGAGCCGCGGCTGCGGCAGCCGGTGCTCCGTGTGCGACCAGCGCGCGCCCGACTCATCTGCTGTGCGTCGGCCGAGTATGTCGTCGGTCAGCTCATCCGCGGCCCAGGCCAGCCACTGCGCGTCGGCGGAGGCCTGATAGTGATCAAGCGCCATCTCGGCGACGCCCGCTGTTCCGCAGCACTGGCCGATGTTGTCCCAGAATCCCGGGTAGCGGCGCTCTGGCAGGCCGCTGCGGCGGACGGCGAGGCGGCACGCGTCTGCCCACCCGGCCCAGCCGTGTCCCGGGCGCTCGCGGTCCAGGATCTCGAACAGGCGCACCGTGCCCGCGGGCCCGTGGCACCAGCCGTAGCTGATCGGTGCCTGCGGATCGGCCAGCGGGATGCTGTGCGGCACGGCCAACGTCCCGTCCGGCCGGCTGCCGAGCCTGATTAGTCGTTGTGCCGCCAGCTCGGCGATCTCGAGCAGGTCAGGCCTGCCAAGGGGTCCGCTCGCCGCGGCCAGCGCGCAGCCGATGCCGGCCGCGCCGTGCGAGAAATTCGGCAGGAATACCGGGTAGTCCGCCCGCGCGTACCAGTCCGGCAGCCCGTCGACCCACTCGGCCGCGGCGACCAGACGATCGGCGGTCCTGGCTGCTCCTTGCGCGGCGCCTGCCCCGCCGAGCGAGATCAGGACAAAAAGGATGCCTGCGTCTCCGGCGATCACGTCGCGCCACTGGGTCACCGGCCCCGCGGCAGCGATCCGCGCCAGCGCCACCGCGAGGTCGCGCGCGGCCTCGCCGGCGGCGCGGTCGCCGCTGGCCTGCGCCCAGATGTCCAGCGCGGAAATCATGCCGGCGAGGCCGGTGTACAGGCCAGGGTCGGCGTCGTCGGCCCGGTCCAGGCCGGCCAGTGTCTGGCCGTTCAGCCGGCCGGCCGCTGCGCGAGCCTGGTCGTCGAAGTCCGCGATTCCCGTCAGGCGCGCCTCGGCGAACCCGACGAGCACGCCCGCGGTGCCCGCGTAGAGGTCATCGGCGAGCGGCGCCCCTGGCGCCCGCGTCTCCGGCCAGGTCGGGCCGTCACTGGTCGCGACGGCGGCCTCGGCGACCCAGCGCAAGGCATCCGTGGCCATCGCGACAAGCTGTGCCTGCCGGTCTGCATCCTCCGCGTGCCTCATCACCCCATCGTGGCACCCGGCCCGGTGGCGCCGGGCGGGCGACCCGACGCGGGGCCGGTCCGGTCGACACTCAAGCGGGTGAGTTGCCTAGGGTATCCAGCGAGCCGGGGAGGAGGTCATCGTGGTGATGGTTGGGAGATGAAGCGATCGGACCGCGGCGCCGGCGATGCCGCGGCCGTGGTGCTTATCCACGGGGCTTGGCACGGAGCGTGGTGCTGGCAGCGCGTCGCCGACGCCCTTGCCGCAGCGGGCGTCAGTGCCGTCGCCGTCGACCTGCCCGGCCATGGCGACAGCAGCGAGCCGCTTGGCGACCTGCACGCCGACGCCGATCTGGTCACGTCGGTGCTCGATTCGCTTGACCGTCCCGCCGTGCTCGTGGGCCACTCGTACGGCGGCGCGGTCATCACCGACGCCGGGCGCCACCCGGCGGTCGCGCACCTGGTCTACATCAGCGCGCTGGCCCTGGACGAGGGCGAGTCCTGCGTCAACGCGGCCAGTGCGGAAGCCGCCGCCACCGGGCTGTCGCACGAGGGCAGGCCCGACCTTGGCGCCGGCTTCGTGCCTGGCGACGACGGCACCGTCACCATCGACCCGCACGTGGCCAGGGAGTGCTTCTACCATGACTGCGATCCCGCCACTGCCGACTGAGCGGTCGGCAA
>Ga0207646_10008469_pt1 | contig 10303 bp, 8 predicted proteins | sample KBSK5502metaG_FD_184343 | JGI IMG/M metagenome (GOLD analysis project Ga0207646, IMG submission 184343) | Corn, switchgrass and miscanthus rhizosphere microbial communities from Kellogg Biological Station, Michigan, USA - KBS K5-50-2 metaG... | ecosystem: Host-associated > Plants > Roots >...
ACACGGAGACGAGCGCAGGACGTTCATGAGCTCCTGTCTCAAGGCGGAGAAGAAGTCGTAGGCCCACCCGCGGACACGCCGCAGGCGTCAGCCGGCGAGGGTGACGGCGCCGTCACCCTCGCCCGGCTCAGGAGAGGAGCCGCTCTAGATCTTCGCGGCTGAGCGCGACATCTATCCTTGCTTCAGCTCCGCGACGGAGCGGATCGGCGTGCCGTCGGCGCGGGTGATCGGCAGGGTGACCGAACGCGAGTACCACCCGGGGATCGAGGCCGAGTGGTTCCCCGCGCCCCCGGCCACGACGATGACGAGGTCCTCGGGCTTCTCGGTGATCCGTAACGTTCGTCGGCCGTCCGCCTCCTCGATGCAGTTGCCACGCCACACGGCGAGGACGTCGGCGTTACTCTGGCCGATCTGCTCGAACGGGATGCGCGCGTGCTCGAACAGCGTGTGACGCACCCGTTCCTTGTCGAAGCCCTGCCGCGCCGCGATGGCGGCGTGCTCGGGGCCGAGCACGAGCAGCGCCTCCTGACTCATGAACATGTTGTTCGAGCCGGAGACGGCGAGGGCCCGCGCGATCGTTTTGAGCATCTCGCCGGCGGTCTTGCTCTTCTCGATAATGTTGGCAGGCGCGGCTCCGCCGAAGGCGGTGACGGTGCTCGTCTGCGCCTCGAAGCCCCGCTCGACGTGGAGCGGCGCCCACGGGCTGTCCGCCTCGTTCTCGGCGAAGCAGCAGGTGTATTTCGCCGGACTGCCGAGCGTTGACTTGTCGGCATGCTGCGGCACACCGCCGCCGATCGTCGTCATGATCAGCCGGATGGCGCGGCCGATGGTCGCGTTGGCCCGGAAGCCGGGGCCGAACAGGTTCCCGCGCGCGTTGATCCCGATCTCGCGGGCGATCGGCCCGTTGACGATCAGTACCGGGCTGGCCGGATTCGTCGTGCCCTGGATGCCGTACAGGTTGAACCGCTTAGCGAGAATGGCCTTGACCGCCACCACGATCACCGGGAAGTACGGCGGCGCGCAGCCGGCCATCACCGCGTTGACAGCGAGCGTGGCGATCGTTGCCTCTGCCCAGCGCGGCGGTATCGGGCCCAGCGAACAGGCCGGGTCGAGATCGGTGTAAGCCAGCATCTGCCCGACCCGGTCCTCGGTCGGGGGCACGATCGGGAGTCCGTCGGTCCAGCCTTCGCGGGTGAAGCGCTCGAGGATCGCCTCCGAGTCGTCGGCAACGGTGATGCGCGCCCCAGCGTCGACCGCCGCGGCGGGCCGGCTCGATCCCGCGCCGGTATGCTGTCTCCGAGCCCCGTCCGCACCCGCGCCGGTCTCGGTGGTGAGCTCCACGAGCGCCGCCATGATCGGCGCGGCCCGCCCACGCATCTCCGGGTGCGGGACGCTGACGATCGGGTGCGGCACGTATACGGCAGGCAGGTGCGACTGCCCGAGACTCGTCGTGACGATGCCGTAGAGCCCCCGAAACTCTTCAGTGACGATGGTGGCGGTCGGAATGCCGCGCCGCTCGAGCTCGATGCTGTCGTGGACACTCCACGACGTGCACGACCCTCAATCGGCGATCCCGTTGATCACCACGTCGCACTCGCGGCTCGCCGCCGCGAGCATCTCGTCGGACGCCGGGAGCGCGGCCGCCGTCTTGGCGTAGCGGATGATCCTGGAGACGCCGCGCTCGCTCTGCAGCAGCTCCTGGACCCGATCCAGGAACGGTCGGGTGCCAGACTTCGAATTGTCGAGGAGGCCGACGACACGGCCCGCGAGCGTGGGGACGCGCTTGGCCAATGGCACGGCGTTCTCGACGACTACGCCGGCGGGAGAGAGCACTTCGATGATAGGCATGCCCGGGTCACCTCGCTTTCCCGACATTCTACCCCGGAAGTTGCGCAGCGGACACTCCGGCTCTCCTTCCCAAAGAGAGGGGGCCGTTTCGATTCCGTCGCCCCCGGGGGGCAGGAGTCGGAAAACGGCGTGCCCCGGCGCGTGGAATCGGATATCCTCCGGGCGTCGAACGTGTCGGGCCTCGATTCCCGCACCGGCTCGGCACGCGCGGTGTTCGGCACGCGCGAGGCGTAGCGCTCGATGTCCCAACGACGGGAGGATCCTGATGCCGACTTTTCGGGCGTCTCCTGACCTGCACCTCCACTATCTGGTCGACGACTTCACCGATCCCTGGAGGGAGCCGGAAACGATCCTGCTGTTGCACGGGAATGCCGAGAGCAGCCTGGCGTGGTATGCGTGGGTGCCCCTGCTGGCACGGCGCTTCCGGGTCGTGCGGCCGGATATGCGCGGCTATGGCGCGTCGACGCCGATGGCCCGCGATTTTGCGTGGACGCTCGACGTCCTCATCGAGGATGCGGCCCGCCTCATGGACTCGCTCGGCGTCCAACGCTTCCACCTCGTCGGCGCCAAGATCGGTGGGGTCATCGCCCGGGCATTCGCCGCGCGCCGTCCCCAGCGTGTGATGACGCTCACCGTGGTCGGCTCGCCGCCGCCACTGCGCACGGGCGCCGAGCGCATCCCCGCGTTGAGCGAAGAGTTCGAGACGCACGGCGTTGAACATTGGGCGCGCCGTACCATGGCGGGCCGGCTCGGCGACAGGTTTCCCGCCGAGGGCGTCGAGTGGTGGATCACGTTCATGGGCCGGACGGCGGTGTCGACGATCGTCGGGTTCAATGGCACGATCAACTACTCCGACATCCGCACCGATGTGCCGAAGATCGCGTGCCCGACGCTCGTGATCACGACCGAAGAAAGCGGGCTCGCGTCGGTGGAGGACACTCGCGCGTGGCAGCAGACGATCAAGAACTCCGAGCTGCTGGTGGTCCCCGGCAACTCCTATCACGTCGCGGCGAGCGACGCCGAGCGCTGCGCCCAGGCCACGCTCGATTTCATTGCCCGGCGCGGCGCCGCCTGAACCGCGGCGCATCGGGCATGAGAGGATCGTGGCCGCACATCGACGCTCATCCGATGACGCGTCCGCCCATCACCCGGATGCTGTCGCCGGTGACGTAGGCGGACGCGTCGGACGCGAGGAACAAGCACGCCTGGGCAATGTCCTCGGCCGTGCCGAGCCGGCGGAGCGGGATCTGCTTCAGGTTCTCCGCCGCGGCGGGCGGACTCTGGCGAAACTCCGGGTACCACTCCGTGTAGCGTCGTTCGGTGTCGATGTACCCGGGCGCGACCAGGTTGGCGCGAATGCCGAACGGTCCAAGTTCGGCGGCGAGCGCCCGGACGAGACCGAGCAACCCGTGTTTGGCCGCCGCGACCGCCGCCGTGTTGGGCCGCGCGGTGAAGCTCGACTGTCCACCGATGGCGATGAAGCTTCCGCGCTGTCGCTCTTTCATCGCGGGCACGACCGCGCGCGCGAGATAGAAGGCCGCGTTGAGGTCGACGTCCATCACGCGGCGCCATTCGTCGAGCGAGATCTCCGTGAGCGGTTTGTGCGGCCTGATGGCCGCGTTGCAGACGACGACCTCGATGGCGCCGAGCGCGGCGAGGCCCTGCGTGACCATCGCCTCGACGGCGGCGGCGTCGGCGACGTCGGCGAGCGCGGTCACCACACGCCCGCCGCTCTTTCGACACTCGGTCGCCACCGCCTCCAGCTCCTCGCGGTTGACGCGCGTGTTCAGCACGAGATCCGCCCCCTCGGCGGCGAACGTCAGCGCGATGGCGCGGCCGATGTTACGGCTGGCACCGGTGATGAGCGCGGTCTTGCCCTTGAGCCTCATAAGGCCTCCTCGTTCGCCGAATCGGATTGTGCGTCAGGAGAGGAGCAGCTCCAGGTCGTCGCGGCTGAGCGTGCGGATGAGGCTGTCGTCGGCGGCGATGATGGAGTCGGCGAGGGCGCGCTTCTCCTCCTGGAGCTCGAGGACCTTCTCCTCGACGGTGTCGCGGGCGATGAGGCGATAGGCGAAGACGGGGCGCGCCTGGCCGATGCGGTGGGTGCGGTCGATGGCCTGCGCCTCGACGGCGGGGTTCCACCAGGGGTCGAGGAGGAACACGTACTCGGCCGCCGTCAAGTTGAGGCCGAGCCCGCCCGCCTTCAGGCTCACCAGGAAGAGCAGGCACTCGGGGTCGGTCTGGAAGCGGGCGACGCGCGCCGCCCGATCGCGCGTCTTGCCGTCGAGGTATTCGTAGGGGACTCCTTCGCGGTCGAGGCGCGCGCGCACGATGGCGAGCAGGCTGGTGAACTGCGAGAAGACGAGCGCCTTGTGGCCTTCCTCGCGCACCTCCGCGAGCTGCGGCAGGAGGACGTCGAGCTTGGCACTCCCCTCGTCCAGGCGCGCGCGGTCGAGGAGGCCGGGATGGCAGGCGGCCTGGCGCAGGCGGAGCAGCGCCTCGAGGATCTGGATCTTCGACCGCTCGATCCCGTCGCGGCCGATGCGGTGGAGAAGCGACCCGCGATAGTGCTCCCGCAGCTCGTTGTAGAGCGCACGCTGGGCGGGGTCCAGCTCGCAGTGGAGCGTCTGCTCGGTCTTGGGCGGCAGGTCCTGCGCGACCTGCGCCTTGGTGCGCCGGAGGATGAACGGACGCAGGGTGCGCGCGAGGAGCGCGTGGGTGTCCGCGTCTGGATTGCGCGCGGCGGGGCCGTCCAGACCGAAGGTGGCGGCCGCGCCCAGCATCCCCGGGTTCAGGAACTCGAAGAGGCTCCACAGCTCACCCACGTGATTCTGCACGGGCGTCCCGCTGAGGGCCAGACGGTGCTCGCCGCGCAGGAGCCGCGCGGCCTTGGCCGACTCCGTCCGCGCGTTCTTGATGGCCTGCGCCTCGTCGAGGATCACGTAGTCGAAGCGCGCGTCCTGCAGGCGCGGCGCGTCGCGCCGGAGCGTGCCGTAGGTCGTGATGACGAGGTCGTAGTCCTCGAAGCGCTCGCCTGCGAAGAACCGTCCGGACCCGGTGTGGTCGAGCACCTGGAGCGTGGGCGTGAAGCGCGCCGCCTCCTGCTTCCAGTTGAAGACGAGCGACCGTGGGACCACGACGAGCGAGGGCCCGGGGCGCCGGGAGTCGGCGCCGTCGCTCGCGAAGGCGCGGGCTTCGCGCAGGGCCCGGCGCGATTCCAGCAAGGCGAGCACCTGCACGGTCTTGCCGAGTCCCATGTCGTCGGCCAGGCAGCCGCCGAAGCCGAACTGCTGGAGGAACTGGAGCCAGCCGAGCCCGTCGCGCTGGTAGCCGCGGAGCTGGCCGATGAACCCGGCCGGGGCGTCGGCGGGCGTGATGCCGTCGAAGGACGACAGCTCGTCGCGGGCGCGGGTGAAGAGCGCATCGACGCTCGCCTCCGGGAGTGCCGACAGGAGCGCGTCGAGCAGGCCCACCTGGCTCCGCGCGAAGCGGAGATGATCGCCGCTCTGAGTCCCGAGCCGGGCGACAACGCCGTATTTCTTGAGCCACTCTTCGGGGAGCACGCCGAATGTCCCGTCGCCCAACAGCACCGTGCTCTCGCCCCGGCGAAGCGCCGCCAAGAGCGCGGGCAGTTGCGCCGTGATCTCGCCGAACGCCACCGTGCCGGAGAGATCGAACCAGTCGACGCCCGAGGTGACCTCGACGGTCCAGGCGCCGGCTTGCCGGTAGAGCTTGCCGTCGGCCTCGACGTGCCAGCCGTCCTTCACGAGGCGCGAGACGGCGCGCGGCAGGTCGCGCGCGGCCAGGGCCAGACTCGTCCTCGCCACGTAGCTCAAGGACCAGGGCGCCTGTTTGAAGCCGACCTCGCCCAGGCGGGTGGCGGCGTGTCGTTCGGCGGCGGTATCCCGCACGACCAAGCGCCGGCGCGCCGCCTCGAACACAGCGGCCGCCACGTGGTCCGCACGGACGACGATGCCGTCGTAGTCGAAGGACAGCTCGCCGCGCAGCCGCTTCGGACCCCACTCGGGTGGTCCCGGCCGAATTCGTAGCCGGGGGCGCGGGACGGCCGACACCTCGTCGTAACGCAGCTCGTCCGGGAGATCGAGCGGGGGCACGCGCGGCAGCCCCAGCAGCGCCTCGATGAAACGGCTCGCCTGTGGGACGGGCACTCGCACGGGGCCGTGCTCGCTCAGGTGCGCGATCCATGCGAAGGCGCCCCCGTCGTCGAGCCGGGCGATGCGGTCGCCGGTGAAGACGAGTCCGCCGCCGAGGAGGAGCGTCGGCGCGGAGAGGTCGAGGCGCTCGGCGCCGCGCCGAAGACGTCCGGCCACGAGGTAGTGGGCGGATCCCGGCTTGGTTCGCACCTCGAGGGAGAACGTCCACGGAGACCCGTCGTCCCAGGTCAGGGGGACCGGATCCACCTCTGCCACCGCCGCGCGTAGATGGCAGCGGCCCGTCGCACAGAGGAGCGGCAGGAGGCTCTGGTAGAGATCCGCGGGAATCAGGAAGCGCGAGCCAGTCGCGCCGTATGGCGGCTGGCTCTCCATCCACAGCCGCTCCGGGTCGCGCGCGCCGTTGAGCAAGGCCAGGAGCCGCCGGTCGTCCGGATGCGGGAGAGCGCGGAGCTGTCGCCGCTCCAGGTTGAGCCGCCTCACCTGCGTCCACCCGCCCCGCTTGCGTCGATCCCGGTAGCAGAGATCGAGGATCAACCCGCCCTGGCTGAGTGTCGACGCGATGTCGACCACGTAGAGGATCTCGCGTCCTTGACGCCAGCTGAGCGCGGGTTCTCCGCCCGTCGACCGGAGCGCGTGGCGAAGGGACTCGAGATGCTCCTTCCACTGAAATGGGCGCAGTGGTGGGGCGTATGGCCGCCGAGGGGGCGGACCGGCGGTGACGCGGCGGCCCTCTTCGCTCCCCTCCGTGTCCGCGTCGACCCAATCGCGTTCGTCCTCGGTCCACGTCGAGGGTGGCTCGACCCGAGAGCGGGTGCCGTACCGCCGCAAGAGATCCTCGAGCCGGTGTCGTCGAGTCATCGCGGAGCCGGCTGGATGGTGAGCGGTGAGGCGAGGGGGCGCATCGCGACGAATCTTACCTGATCCCGATCGCCGCGACCATCACTTGCGGTGCATGTGGGTAGGGCGGCGTCACTCGCGCGAGCGGGCGCGGCGGGCCACCACGATCCACGCGATCACCGCGGCGAGGGCGAGGGCGAGCAGCACGATGCCCTCGGCGCGACCGGCCGCGCGCCTCAGTTGATCGATCCGGTCCCCGAGCCCGTACCCGATGGCGTATCCCATGCCCACCATGGTGGGAACGTAGACGATGGCGCCGAGCAGGTTCGCGACGAAGAAGCGCATCGGCCCGAGGCCGGCGCTGCCCGCGAGCGGGCCGGCCATGAACCGCAGGCCCGCCACGAAGCGCGCCATGAAGACCGCGAGCGCGCCGTAGCGCCGGACCAAGCGCTGCATCCGTTCGATCCGCGCGGGCGTGGCCGCGGTCACGCGCGCGAGCAGACGCTGCCCGTAGCGCCTGCCCAGCCAGTACGCGAGATTGTCGCCGGTAACCGCGCTCACGATGCTCACCGTCACGACCGCTGGGAACCGGAGCTGCCCCTGCCACGCGAGGTAGCCCGACACGGTGAGCACGGTCTCCTCGGGAACGGGAAGCCCGAGGTTCCCGAGCAGCACGATCAGAGCGATCGCGGCGTACCCCCAAGTGTTGATGATCTGGGTCAAGTCGGGCATCGCGCGGCCGGCCCGAGGATAGCACGGGCCGCCGCGCGCCGGCGCCGGTCGCGCCGGAAGACGCTCACCAAGCCCAGACCTTCCGCGCTGAAGGAGGGTGTGACCGGAGGCAGAATCGGCGAGCCGAGCTACGAGAGATGGCGAAACATTTCGGCTCGCGCGCCCCTGCCACTTGTCAAGAAGTCAAGGCCTGACCCTGGTATCATGCCTGCGTTGTGACGGCGCCCTTCAGGAAGGTCCTCATCGCCAACCGCGGCGAGATCGCCGTCCGGATCATCCGGGCCTGCCGCGAGATGGGCATCGCCACCGTCGCCGTCTTCTCCGACGCCGACCGGGAGTCACTGCATGTCCTGATGGCCGACCAGGCGGTCGCGCTCGGGCCGCCGCTGGCCTCGGAGAGCTATCTCGACATCGACAAGATTGTCGCCGCCGCGCGCGCCACCGGCGTGGAGGCCGTGCATCCGGGCTACGGGTTCCTCGCCGAGAACGCCCGCTTCGCCGAGGCGTGCGCGGCCGCCGGGCTCGTCTTCGTCGGCCCGCCGCCCGCCGCCATCCGGTCGATGGGCGACAAGATGGCGGCGCGCCGCGTGGCCATCGGGATGAAGGTGCCCGTGGTGCCGGGGACGGAGCGTCCGCTCTCCGATGACGCCGAGGCGGCGCGCGTCGCCGCCGGGGTCGGGTATCCGGTCATGATCAAGGCGGCCATGGGCGGCGGCGGCAAAGGGATGCGGCTCGTCCGCGCCCCCGGCGAGCTCGCCGCCGCCCTCCGCGCGGCGCGCTCGGAGGCGGGCGCGGCCTTCGGCGACGCCGCGGTGTATATCGAGCGCTATGTCGAGGAGGCGCACCACATCGAGATCCAGGTGCTCGCCGACGCCCACGGGACCGTCGTCCATCTCGGCGAGCGCGAGTGCTCGGTCCAGCGCCGGCACCAGAAGCTGATCGAGGAGAGCCCGTCGCCGTTCGTGGATGGCGACATGCGGCGCCGCATGGGAGAGGCGGCCTGCCGCATCGCCAGCGCCGCCGGCTACGTGAATGCCGGCACCGTGGAGTTCCTGGTGGATCGGGACCGCGGCTTCCATTTCCTCGAGATGAACACGCGGCTGCAGGTCGAGCACCCAGTGACCGAGCTGGTGACGGGGCGCGACCTCGTCAAGGAGCAGCTCCGGATCGCGGCGGGGGAAAAGCTCTCGTTCACCCAGGACGACGTCACGTGCACCGGATGGGCGATGGAGTGCCGAATCAACGCCGAGGACCCCTACGCCGGCTTCATCCCGTCCCCGGGCCGGATCACGAGCCTCCGCCCGGCGAGCGGCCCCTGGGTGCGCAATGATTCGGGCGTCTACGGCGGGTATGTCATCCCGCGCTTCTACGACACGCTGATGGCCAAGCTCATCGTGTGGGGCGCCGACCGCGAGGGGGCCATCACGCGCATGGCGCGCGCGCTCGCCGAGTACAAGGTGGTCGGCGTGCAGACCACCATCCCCCTTCTCCAGCACATCATGCGCGACGAGGACTTCGTCGCCGGCCGGCTGTCCACGCAGTTCCTCGATCGCCTCATGGCCGTGGCCCGCCCCGAGGCGACGGGACGCCGGCGGCACATCGCCCTCATCGCCGCCGCCCTTGCCGCCTACGATCGCGCCGGCGGGCCGGCGCCGACGGCGGCGCCGGCCCGTCCGAGCGCGTGGCGCCAGGCGATCCGGCCTGGCGGGAGGGGTTGGTGAGGTTCGAGGCGGAGCTGGGCGGCCAGACCATTCCGATCGAGGTGACGGGGACGAACGGGCACTACCGCGTCGTCGTCGGTGACGCGGTGGCCGACGTGGACGCGCGCCAAAACCCCGAGGGCATCTGGTCGCTCTTGATCGGCGACACGTCCCACGTGGCCGACGTGAGTGACGAGGACGGGGTCTCCGTCGTCGCGGTGGACGGCGAGACCTACCGTATCCGCGTCGAGGAGGAAACGCGGTACATCATCCGCACCCGCGGCGGCAAGGCCCCGACGTCCGGCCAGGTGCTCAAGGCGCCGATGCCCGGCAAGGTCGTGCACATCGGAGTCGAGGTCGGACAGGCGGTCAAGCCCGGCGACGGGCTGATCGTGCTGGAGGCGATGAAGATGGAAAACGAGTTCCGCGCCACGGTGGCGGGCCGCGTCGCGGAGATCCGCGTCCAGGTCGGTCAGGCGGTCAACCCCGGCGACACCCTCGTGGTGATCGAGTAGCGCGGCAGTCGGGATCGTGACGCGCGCCATCGAGTTCCGGCAGGTCGACAAGTGGTTCGGTCCGCTCCACGTGCTCGCCGACGTGACCCTCGACGTCGCCGCGGGCGAGGTCATCGTCGTCTGCGGGCCCTCGGGCTCGGGGAAGAGCACGCTGATCCGGTGTGTGAACCGCCTCGAGCCGATCCAGAAGGGTGATCTCCTCGTGCACGGGGAGTCGGTCACGGGCCCGGGCGTCAACCTCGCCCGCCTCCGCACCGAGGTCGGCATGGTGTTCCAGTCGTTCAACCTGTTCCCGCACATGACGGCGCTCCAGAACATCATGCTGGCGCCCGTGAAGGTGAAGGGCGTGCCGCGACCGGAGGCGGAGAAGACCGCGCGCGACCTCCTCGCGCGGGTGCGCATCCCCGACCGCGCCGATTCCTACCCGGCCAACCTCTCGGGCGGGCAGCAGCAGCGCGTGGCCATCGCGCGCGCGCTCGCCATGCAGCCCAAGGTC
>Ga0207646_10008470_pt1 | contig 10302 bp, 7 predicted proteins | sample KBSK5502metaG_FD_184343 | JGI IMG/M metagenome (GOLD analysis project Ga0207646, IMG submission 184343) | Corn, switchgrass and miscanthus rhizosphere microbial communities from Kellogg Biological Station, Michigan, USA - KBS K5-50-2 metaG... | ecosystem: Host-associated > Plants > Roots >...
GTGGTCGATGCCCTGGGAGACGCGTCGGCGGTCGGCTCGAACGAACCCGAAGCCTGCGCGATCGACGGCGCCGGAGTGGCCGGAATCGAGGGCTCCGGCGCGAGGACGAGCAATCCGATCAACAGGAGTGCCGCGACGCCGACGCCGGCGAGCAGCCCGGCGGCGATCGCGAAACGGGGCCCCATCGCTGCGGAGGGTACCAGTACGAGCGGCCGGGGGCGGCCGCAAGGGGCCGCTGCTAGGATTCCGCTCCCATGGCCGAACTGGCGGAGCGGATCCGCACGCGACTCATTCCGGCGCTCATCACGGCGTTCGGGGTGACGATGCTGGCGGCCGGCCTCCTGTCGTACACGAGCGGCGTAACGGCAGATCCGCTGCCGAGTTCGTCAGCCTCCGCTGCAACGGTAATCCCGACCAGCAGCCCCCTGATCACACTGCCCCCGCTGGCTTCCGGCTCCCTTGGACCGACGGCAAGCCCGTCCGCGCCGACCGACCGAGTGGCGACCCGGATCCGCATCGCCGCGCTCAAGATCGACCTCCCGGTCGTGGCGCCACCGCCCGGCGACAACGCCTACCCGTACTGCAACGTGGCGATGTACCTCGAGGATCTCGGCCAGCCCGGCGAGGGACGAGCGACCTATCTGTATGCCCATGCCCGGACCGGTATGTTCCTGCCGCTGCTCGACGCCTCGTTGGTCCAGAACGGCGAGAGCATGCTCGGCATGGTGGTCGAGGTCTGGACCAGCGACAACCAGCGCTTCCTGTACGACATCACCGAGGTTCGCCGGCACCAGACCGACGCGAACGACGCCGTCAACACCACGACCGAACAGCTCTGGCTCCAGACATCGGAAGGACCCAAGGGCACTGTCGGCAAGCTCCAGGTGGTCGCCGAGCCGCTGTCACAGGAGGCCGCCGACCCGCAGGATGCCCATCCCGTCGCCAAGCCGCTGGTCTGCGGCTGAGCCTCCCAGGCGTCGAAGGCCGATCCGGCGACGCGGGCCGGCAGCCTAGGTGGTGATGAGTGCCTGGGCGGCGTGTCCGGCAGCCTCCAGCAGGGCGGTCGGGAAGAGACCGAGCAGGATGGTCAGGGCAGTTGCCGCAGCCAGGCCGCCCCACAGCAGCGCCCCATGGCGAAGGGCGGGCGTCTCGCGGGCGGGCTCACGCATGAACATGTAGACAACGACCCGCAGGTAATAGAACGCGGCAACCGCGGCGTTGAGGACGGTGATCACCGCCAGCGTCGTCAGCGGGCCGCCCGCCTGGACCGCCGCGATGATGATGTTGGCCTTTGCAAAGAAGCCGGCCGTCGGCGGGATGCCGGTCAGCGACAGCAGGAAGAGCGTCATCAGGATGCCGAGCAGCGGCTCGCGTCGGCCCAGCCCGGCGAAGGTCGCCAGCCCGGACGTCACCCCGGTTCGCTTCTGCAGGGCGGCAACCACGGCGAACGCCCCGAGGTTCATGAATGCGTAGGCGACGCCGTAGAAGAGGAGCGCCTCGAGCCCGTCGATCCGTCCCTGGCGGTCACCCGCCCAGGCCGCGAGCCCGACCAGCATGTAACCCGTGTGGGCGATCGAGCTGTAGGCCAGCATCCGCTTGACGTTGTCCTGGGTCAGTGCGACCAGGTTGCCAAGCGTCATCGTCAGGGTGGCCAGTACGATCATGACCGGGAGCCACCATTCGGAGAGCGGTCCGAGCGTCTCGACGAACAGTCGCAGGATCAGGGCGAAGGCACCCACCTTGGGGAGCACGGAGAGATAGCCGGTGATCGGGGTCGGCGAGCCCTGGTACGCGTCCGGTGTCCAGTAGTGGAACGGCACCGCTGCGATCTTGAAGGCGACGCCGGTGGTCATGAACGCCAGTCCCATCGCGAGGCCCGGGGATAGTGGCGCGGTCCCGGCGACGATGGCCGCCAGCGCCGCCGCGATGTCGTCCACGCGCGTCGTTCCGGTCAAACCCCAGACAAACGCAAGCCCGAACAGGAAGATGGCTGAGCTGAACGAACCGAGCAGGAAGTACTTGATCGCTCCCTCGGTCGAGTAGGCGTCGGTCTTGTGGAAGGCGGCCAGCATGTAACCAGGCAGGACCATCAGCTCGAGACCGAGGAAGAGCACCAGCAGATCGGTCGAGGCGGCGATCAGCATCGCCCCGGTCATGGCGAAGACGAGGATCGTGGCGTACTCCGCCACCGGCAGCCCGCGCGGGACCAGGTAGTCCGGCCCGAAAACGACGGTCATGGCGATGATCGCGATGAACAGCAGGTCGAGGAACGTTGTCAGGGCGTCAACGCGGTACACGCCATCGAAGGCGCTCCCAGGGGAAGCGCCACTGACGATCGTGAGGGCCGCCGTGATGGCGAGCCCGATCAGGGCACTGGCCACGGCCACCGCCGCGCGACCGGGTCGGATCAGGTCGATGACCATGATCGTGCAGGCCGTCAGGATCCCGGCGACCAAGGGCGCGATCGTCTCGAAGTCCTGCCAGCTCAACGGGCGGCCCCGGGTTCTGGCTGTGCCGCCAATGCGGAGCCGCTGCCGGCCCGCGGCCCGGGCCGCATCAGCGCCCAGCCGGTCCGGGCCAGCACGCCGATCACGACGAGACCGACGACCGTAAGCACCACCTCGGTCGGGATGACGATCGCCGGCGCCGGCTGGACGGCGGTCAACGTCTCGGTCACCGTGCTGCCGATCAGGTTGAGGACCAGTCCGGGCTGGATCCCGAAGACGACGACGAGCGCCCCGAGCGGCGCGAGCGTCAGGATCTCGATCGGTTCGATGTCCGTCAGGTGGTTGCCCAGACCGGCGAGGAAGTCGGACAGCTCGCCGAACACGATCCGCTGGAACATGTAGAGCAAGTAGGCCGCGGCCAGGATCATCACGAAGGTCGCAACCGCGGCGGCGTACGGGTTCGCGGCAAAGGTTCCGACCAGGACGAGGAACTCACCGACAAACCCGGACAATCCGGGCAGGCCGCCGGACGCGAAGACGAAGAAACCGAGGATGGCCGCATAGACCGGTGTGCGAGCGGCCAGGCCACCCATCTTGGCGATCGTCCGGTCGTGGGTCCGCTCGTAGATCACACCGACGAGCAGGAAGAGGGCGCCGGTGATCAGTCCGTGGTTGACCATCTGGAGCACCGCACCCTCGAGGCCCTGCTCGGTGAACACGAAGATCCCGAGGGTCACGAAGCCCATGTGACTGACCGACGAGTAGGCCACGAGCCGCTTGAGGTCGGGTTGGACGAGGGCGACGACCGCGCCGTAGATGATCGCGATGAGCGAGAGGACGATGATCGCGGGCGCGAACGTCTGCGCGGCTCCCGGGAACAACGGCACCGCGAAACGGATGAAGCCGTAGGCCCCGAGCTTCAGCATGATCGCGGCCAGGATGACTGAACCCGCCGTCGGCGCCTCGGTGTGCGCATCGGGCAGCCAGGTATGGAACGGGAACATCGGGACCTTGATCGCAAAAGCGAGGAAAAAGGCCAGAAAAGCGCCGAGCTGCAAGCCATCGCTGAATCCACCGGTCGCCGCGTAGGAGCGCAGGATCTCGAAGTCGAAGGCGCCCACCCACGAGCCGTTGTGGCCGATCTGATACGCGTAGGCCGTGGCCAGGATCGCCACCAGCATCAACAGCGACCCGACCAGCGTGTAAAGCACGAACTTGATGGTCGCGTAGATCCGGTTGGCGCCACCCCAGATCCCGATGATGAGGTACATCGGGACCAGCACAATCTCCCAGAAGATGTAGAAGAGGAAGGTGTCGAGGGCCACGAACACGCCGATCATGCCGACTTCGAGGATCAGGAAGGAGACCATGTATTCCTTGATCCGGGTCTGGATCGGTTTGAAGCTGGCCAGGATCGAGATCCACGAGAGGGTCGTGGTCAGCACCACGAGCGCCACCGATAGCCCGTCGGCGCCGACCTTGTACTGGATCCCGAAGAACGGGATCCACTGCGCCACCTCGATGAACTGGAAGCCGGGCCGGCCGGGAAGGTAGCCCAGCAACAGCAGCAGCGAGGCGACCCAGGCCAGCAGGGCGAAGATCAGGGCCATGGGCCGGGCCGCGGACGCCGGGCCAAGACCCACGACCACTGCCCCGACAAGGGGCAGGAAGACGATGATCGACAGCAGCGGGATCTGCGACACGTCCATCGTCAGCGCTCGATCAGCAGCAGGTACGAGCCGGCCATCACGATCAGGCCGACCGCGATCCCCAGCGCGTAGTTCTGTACCCGACCCGTCTGGATCCGGCGCAGTCCGCGGCCGGCTTCGATCGTTCCGCCGCCGATGGTGTTGACGGTCCCATCGACGACCTCACGATCGAACCACCAGATCGCCGCCGCGATCCGCCCGCCAATGACGATGAACAGCAGGTGGTACAGGTCGTCGAACCACCACTTGTTGAGCGAGGCACGATACAGGAAGGGGAGGCGGGCAGTCAGCTCGCGGACCCGTTCCGGACGCGCGGCCAGGCGAAGCCCGGCGAGCTCGGCACCGAACAGCCGCCAGGCGACGACCAGGCCCACCACGGCAACGGTGACGCTGGCCAGGATCAGCGTGCCGTCGACTCCGAACAGGCTGAACGTCGCCTCCTCGGCGCCACCTCGCAGGACCGCCTGCCCACCCTCGAAGACCGGCTTCAACCAGGCCGCGATCGTGTTCGCGCCAAACGGCAGTCCAAGGGCCATGCCGAGCAGCGCCGCCGGGATGGCGAGCAGGACGAGCGGGATCGTCATCACCGGGGGCGATTCGTGGACGCGGTCCCAGACGGCCTTCGGGCCGCGGAACGAGCCCCAGAAGGTCAGGCCCATCAACCTGAACATGTAGAAGGCGGTAAGTCCGGCCACCGCAAAGCCGACGGCCCAGACCCAAACGAAGCCGTTCTTGAACGACTCGCCGAGGATCTCGTCCTTGGAGAAGAAGCCGGCCAGCGGTGGGATCCCGGCGATCGCCAGCGAGCCGATCAGCATCGTCACGTAGGTGATCGGGATCTTGCGCGCCAGGCCGCCCATCTGGCGCATGTCCTGCTCCTCGTGGACGGCATGGATCACGGAGCCCGAGCCGAGGAACAGCAGGCCCTTGAAGAAGCCGTGCGTCATCAGGTGGAAGATCGCGGCCGTCCAGGCGCCCACCCCGAGCGCAGCGAACATGTAGCCGAGCTGGCTGAGCGTGGAATAGGCCAGGACGCGCTTGATGTCCGTCTGGGTCATCGCGATCGACGCCGCCAGGATCGCGGTGAAGATACCGATCGCGGCGACCACCACGAGCGCGGACGGGGCCTGGGCGAAGATCGGGTTGGTCCGGGCGACGAGATAGACGCCGGCGTTGACCATCGTAGCCGCATGGATCAGGGCGGAGACCGGGGTCGGACCCTCCATGGCGTCCGGCAGCCAGACGTGCAGCGGGAACTGGGCGCTCTTGCCCATGGCGCCGGCGAAGATCAGCAGCGAGATGATCGTGATCCGGGCACCGTCCAGCTCGCCGACCCGCGCGATGACCTCACGGATGTCGAGCGTGCCAAGACTGACGAAGATGAGCATGATCCCGAGCGCGAATCCGATGTCGCCGACGCGGTTCACGATGAACGCCTTCTTGGCGGCGAGCGCCGCCGAGCGCTTCCGGTACCAGAAGCCGATCAGCAGGTAGCTGCACAGGCCGACCAGTTCCCAGGCCACGAAGACCACCAGGAAGCTGTCGGCCAGGACCAGCAGCAGCATCGAGAACATGAACAGGTTGAGGTAGGCGAAGAAGCGCCAGTAGCCCGGATCGTGGCTCATGTAGCCGATCGAGTAGACGTGCACCAGCAGCCCGATCGTCGTCACCACGATGAGCAGGCAGGCGGTCAGGTTGTCGACATAGAACCCGGCATTGACCTGGAACGAGCCGGCCGGGATCCACTCGAACAGCCGAACATCGAAGCCGCCCGCACCGAACGGCGCCGTTCCACTGAGCGCCAGATAGGCAGCCGCCATCGAGATCAGCCAGGCGGCAAAGACCGCGAGCACCGGGATCCAGTGCGCTCCCTTGCCCAGTCGCCGCCCAATCAGCGCGGTCACGCAGAAGCCGCCGAGTGGCAAGGCGGCAATGAGCGGAACGAGCTGATCCCAGCTCATTTGGTCTTGCCTCGCGCGACGGCGCGCCCCGCCCTCATTGCTTCATGGAGTCGTATTCGTCGACCAGCGGCGTGTGCTTGTTTCGGAAGATCGCGATGACAATCGCCAGGCCCACGGTCGCCTCAGCGGCTGCGACCGCGATCACGATCAGGGCGATCACCGATCCCTGCGCGCCGAGCGCCGGAATGAAGGCACCGAACGATACGATGGCCAGGTTGACGCCGTTGAGCATCAGCTCGATGGACATCAACATGCTGATCGCATTGCGCCGAGCAAGGAACCCGAACGAGCCGATCGCGAACAGCAGCCCGGACAGGACGAGGTACGCGTCGAGGCTGTCGCTCACGACGGGCCGCCGGGCTCGCGCTTGGCCAGGAACACGCCCCCGATCACTGCTGCGAGGAGGAGCACGCTCACGATCTCGAAGGGCAGGACGAAGTCGTGGAAGAGGAGCTTTGAGAGCGCGTCGGTCGCCAGGCGGATTCGCCTGGTCGCCGCACCCCAATCCGTGGCGCCGATCGCCAGGGCGATGACGATGGCGATGATCATCGAGGCAAACGCCGCCGGGACGGCTTGCGTCTGGAAGACCAGCCGAGCCGGCGCGTCCTTGGTCTGGGTCAGCATGATGGCGAACAGGATCAGCACGCTGATCGCGCCGATATAGACGATCACCTGGGCCGCGGCGATCAGGGGCGCCCCGATCAGCGCGTAGATGCCGGCCAGCGAGCCGAAGCAAACCATCATCGCCAGGCCGCAGCGGATGATGTCGCGCATCGTGACGACCAGCAGGGCCGCGCCGATCATGACCGCCGCGAGCATCCAGAAGAGCGCATCCTGCCAGTCCTGCCCGAGGAAGATGAGCATGATGGCGGCCACCCCTGTGATCGCGCCCATCACCGCGAGCGCGAGGACGATCGGGATCAGCTTGCGGATCACGTCGATCGCTTACTCGTGGTGGTGGGTGCGAGCGACGGCCGTCCCCGCGCCATGACCGTTGCCATGGCCGTTGCCTGCCACGCCGCCGATCGTGGATGGCAGGACCGGCAGCAGCCGTGATGCGTCGACGATCCGACCCTCGGCAGCGGCCCGTGACGCCCAGTCCCGCTCGCGCCGGATGTAGGTCACCTCTGTCTCGCGATCGACCGCCGCGATCGCCATCAGGTCGATCATCGGGCTTTCGCGGCTGGTGTCCGCCAGCTCGATATCGGCGCCGTCACGCAGCGCGTCGTATGGGCAGGCGTCAACGCAGATCCCGCATAGGATGCAGCGGCTCTCGTCGACCTCGTACTTCTGTAGGATCCGCGGCTTGGGCATCAACGCGCCCGTCGGGCACGTCTCGGCGCAGCGCCCGCAGGAGACGCACGGCGTGTCGTTGAGGCTCATGTCGAGCGGCGTCGTCACGAGCGTGTCGAAGCCGATCCGCATGAAGTCGTAACAGGCCGCGCCGACCACCTCGGAACAGACCTGGGCGCACCGGCCGCAGTCGATGCAGCGCGACGGCTCGCGCAGGATGAACGCGTGGGAGTCGTCGCGGATGTAGTCGTGATTGATCCCCGTGAATCGGTTCTCGGTGACGCTTCGATAGCCGGCGCCCTGGTGGTATTGCGGTTCCAGCGTCTGGAGCGTGGTGCCGTATTCGATCCCAAGGCGGCGCAGGTCGCAGAAGCCGATCGCCTCGCAGGTACATTGCAGGCAGCGGGTCGACTCCGCGACCGCCTCCTCGCGCGTGTACGGCAGCTCGTATTCGATATAGCTGTGATTGCGCTCCTCGGCCTCGAGCGGTGTCATCCGGTAGCGCGGCGTCTTGACCTCGCTGGTGAACGGCACGATCGACAGGAATTCCGGCTGCGGCTCGGCGAGCGTTTGACGCGTTCGGATGGCCGACAGGTCGAGGCCCTTCATATAGGCGTCCATCGCGTAGGCGGCCCGCCGCCCCTCGGCGATCGCCTGGACGACCGTGGCCGCCCCGATGCGCACGTCGCCGGTTCCGAAGACGCCGGGACGGCCGGTCTCGAACGTGACGGCGTCGGCCTTGAGCCGGCGTTGCTTGGTGGCTTCGGGTCCCTCGGAGCCTGGTCCGATCCAGGTCAGGTCTGGACCCTGGCCGATGGCCAGCAGAACGCGGTCGCAGGGGATCGTGAACTCGGTGCCTGGCGCCGGCTCCGGGCGCCGTCGACCGGAGGCATCCGGAGCACCGGGGGCCATCCGGATGAATTCGACGCCGGTCACGTTGCCCTTCTCGTCGGTGATGACCCGGACCGGGCCGGCCTGGAAGATCGCGGTGACGCCTTCCTCGATCGCCTCGTGGACCTCGTTCGAGGCCGGCATGTCCTTCATGTCTCGGCGGTAGACGAGCGTGACCTCCCTGGCGCCCTGGCGGATGGAGGTCCGCGAGCAGTCCATGGAGGTAAATCCGCCGCCGATCACGACGACGCGCTTTCCCGCGTGACCCGGATACGGCAGCCCGAGCGTCGCAGTGCGCAGATACTCGAGCCCATCGAGGCACTCCTCGGCGTCCTCGCCGGGGATCCCGAGCTTGTTCGTGTCATAGCAGCCGATGGCCACGGCGACCGCGTCGAAGCCCTGGTTGGTCAGGTCGTCGAGGGTGAAGTCGACGCCAAGCCCGGCGTTGCACACCATCGTCGCACCCAGCCGGGTGACCGATTCGTACTCGGCTTCGAGGACCTCGACCTTTGGCAGCCGGTACTGCGGGATCCCGTAGCGGAGCATGCCGCCCGGCGCCGGGTCGCGTTCGAAGACGGTGACGTCATGGCCCGACAGCAACAGATAGAACGCGGCTGCCATCCCGGCCGGACCCGAGCCGATCACGGCGGCCCGCCGACCCGACGGCGCCTGGCGCTCGAACGGGATTGGCGGCTCGACGCCGTCGTCGAGCATCGCCTTGAGGACCTGATCGCCGGCGTAGCGGTGGCTGTCGCGGATCGCGATCGCCTCGTCCACCTCGTCCCGCCGGCAGTGCTCCTCGCATGGCGCCGGGCAGACCCGACCGAGCACGCTCGGGAACGGGATCGTCCGCTTGAAGATCCGGGTCGACTCGCGCCAATCCGCTTCTGCGTTGGCCTTCAGGAAGCCCGGGATGTCGATGTGGCTCGGGCACTTGTTCTGGCACGGCGGCAGGCAATACGCGTTGTGGTCGGAGAAGATCAGCTCCAGGTTCGTCCGGCGGAGCCGGCGAAGCTCCTCGGTCTGGGTCTGGACTTTCATCTCCGGCTCGCATTGTCGCGAGCACGAGATCGGCGGGTGCTCCTCGCCCTCGACCTCGACGACGCACATCCGGCAGGCGCCAAACCCGGGCAGCTTGGGCTCGTAGCACAGGGTCGGGATCTCGATCCCGTTGTCTCGGCAGACCTCGAGGATCGTCTGGCCCTCGAAACCCTCGATCACGCGGCCGTCCACTTCGATCCGGATCCGCGGCGATGACTGCGGTCGTTGCGGCGACTGCGTGTCGAGCAGCCGGTCGGGGAGCGACTCGGCGCTCATCGCCGGAGTGGCGTCGTTCGGGCGTGTGATCAGGTCGGTCATGGTCGGCTCATGGGATCGCCGCGGCGGCCAGCGCGATCGGGTGGCAGACGCCGGCCGGACACGCGCTGCGAAGGAGGTGCTCGTCCAGCTCGGATCGGAAGTATCGCATCGCCGTTCCGAGCGGGAAGGTCGTCAGCCGCTCGTGGTCGCACAGGGCCGAGGCGACGATGTCGGCCGACAGATCGGCGATCAGGCCTGGATCCGTCGGGCGAGGCCGGCCTTCCGCGACGCGATCGGCGATCTCGACCAGCCGGCGGGTGCCGATCCGGCAGGGGATGGTCTTGCCGCACGCCTCGCTGGAGCAGAACCGGGTCAGGAGGCGAGCCAGGTCCACGACGCAGGCGCGATCGTCGGCCACGACCACGGACCCCGAGCCGATGTGCGCACCGACGGCGCGGAGCGATTCGAAGTCATACGGCGTGTCGAGCAGCTCCGCCGGCAGCAGGCCGCCTGACGGGCCGCCGACCAGGATCGCCTTGATCGATCGACCCTTGGGAAGGTCGCCGCCGAGCTCAACGACCTGGCGCAGCGGCGTCCCGAGCGGCACCTCCGCGATCCCGATGCCGGCCGGTGTCCGCAGCTGCACGAGGATCGTGCCGGCCGCACCGGGACGGCCGGTTGTGGCAAAGGCGGGGCCGCCCT
>Ga0207646_10008471_pt1 | contig 10301 bp, 9 predicted proteins | sample KBSK5502metaG_FD_184343 | JGI IMG/M metagenome (GOLD analysis project Ga0207646, IMG submission 184343) | Corn, switchgrass and miscanthus rhizosphere microbial communities from Kellogg Biological Station, Michigan, USA - KBS K5-50-2 metaG... | ecosystem: Host-associated > Plants > Roots >...
CGCATGACGTCCGCGGTAGTGGCCGGAGCATGTGGCGGCCGGTGCACTGACGGCTTCTGGGTGACGGCTTCGGTCATGATCCGCTCCGTTCCGGGGAACCCGAAGAGATCCCCTAGATCCGTGTCCAGGCCTTATCGCCGGGGGCTGCGGGTTCTCGTCTGCCTGATGACCGGTGAATCGCGCCTCCGGCGAACGCTGACCGGAACTTGCCGCAGACGACCCCTGCACCGGCTCTGGCGACCGGTGTGCAGCAAGCCTTTCTAGGCTCGCCGGTCAGTCGTGGGCGCCTACCTGTGCCATGCGGATTGCTATGTCGATTCGATCGAGGCAGGCCGATCGGTGGGATGGAGATGACCGGGTCCTACGCATCAGGAATGGCTCCGCTGTGCGCTTCAAGAACTCCTGCATGGCCTTGAAGACCGGGACCTGGTTCCGGATGTCGTACAGCAGGTCGAGCATGATCTCGTCGACGCCGGGGCGGTCGATCAGCGCCTTGTCGATGACCCAGTTGTCCGGGTCGATCCGCGAGGGGTCCTGGACGCCGGACAGGTACTGGCCGCGCAGCCCATCCAGGTCCAGGTAAGAGCGCGCGGCGTGGCGGTGCTCGGCGGACCCGTCCGCCCAGTACTGGCCCAGGGTGGCCCACCAGCCCCGCGGTTCCCAGGGGTATAGCGGCGCGTTCTGCACGATGATCGCGGTCAGCCGTTCGGGGTGCCGCAGCGCGAGCCGGAATCCGACCGCCGCGCCGAAGTCCATCACGTAGATCGCGAACTCGCCGATTCCGAGCTGCTCGAGCAGGCCGTCGACCACGTCGGCCAGGTGGTCGAAGGTGTAGCCGAACGCGGACCGGCCCGGCACCGCGCTGTGCCCGAACGCGGGGTAGTCCGGGGCGATGACGCGGTAGGCGTCCGAGAGCCGGGGGATCAAGTCGCGGAACATGCGCGAGGAGGTGGGGAAGCCGTGCAGCAGGAGCACGACGAGCCCGCTGTCCGGCCCGGCCTCGCGGTAGAAGACGTTGACGCCGCCGACGGTGGCGGTGCGGTAGTGGACGTGCCCGGTGCGGCTGGCGGATTCCATGTTGTCCGCTCCTTTGATGATTTCTGTGTCGAGGACATGGGCGCACCGCCTCACGCCCGGTAGAAGCCGAGCAGCCGCGCGGCCTCGGGCTTGCCGAGGGCTCCAGCTTCCTTGAGAATTGGCGGGACCTCGGGGTCGGAGACGAACTTCGCCCACCCCGCCTCGTCCATGTCGAACAGCCCCCAGACGCGGTTCTCCTCGGTGGGATCGCGGAACACCGTCGAACCCTTGGAACCGTGCAGGGCCCGCTTGTCGGCGGCCTTCGTGCCGAACACATCCAGGAATCGGTCGACGTTCTCGACGGTCGTTGTTGCCAGGATCATGACTGTTCTCCTCACGAGTGGATTGCTTCGGATCTTGCTGCTCGCCGGCCGGTTCGGCTGGCGTAGCGCTCATTCTCCGGACGAAGGGCGGCCCCGCACGCTTGGCCGCCCGGGCGTTGCGCCATCACGATGCCGCCTGCCTTCGGCCGGGGCCGGGTCAGACCGGGAACGTGACCCCGGTCAGCTCTTCCGAGACTGCCCACAGGCGGTGCTGGATGGCGGTGTCGTGGGATTGCCGGCTGGAGTGGGCCAGTTTCGGGTAGCCCCTGGTCCCGAAGAATCGGCCCGGGCCGTAGTACTGGCCGCCGAGCACGCCGGGGTCGGTCGCGGCGCGCAGCACGGGCAGTGCGCCCATCGCCGCCTTCTGGCTCACCAGCGCGTAGCTGAACGCGGCGATCGCGGGCGAGTTGCGCGTCAGCTCGGTGGCGGCGAAGCCGGGGTGTGCGGCGACCGCGATGGTGGTGGCCGCGCCGGACAGCCGGCGTTGCAGCTCGTAGGTGAACATCAGGTTGGCCAGCTTGGACTGGCCGTACGCGCCCACCCGGCTGTAGGACCGCTCCCCCTGCAGGTCGTCGAAGTTGATCCGGGCCCGGATGCGGTGCCCGATGCTGCTGAGTGTCACCACGCGGGAGCCCGGCACCGGCAGCATCTGCTCGAGCAGCAGCCCGGTGAGGGCGAAGTGCCCCAGGTGGTTGGTTCCGAACTGCAGCTCGAACCCGTCACCGGTGGCCTGCTTCGGCGGGAACATCACCCCGGCGTTGTTGATCAGCAGGTCGATCCTCGGGTGCTGGGCCCGCAGCTCGCGTGCGGCGGCGCGGATGGACTCCAGCGAGGCCAGGTCGAGGGGCTGGACCATGACGTCCGCGCCCGGGGCGGCGCCGGCGATACGGGCGGCGGCGCGCTTGCCCTTCTCGATGTCCCGCACGGCCAGCACCACCGACGCACCGCGCGCGGCGAGGACTCGGGCGGTCTCGAACCCGAGGCCGGTGTTCGCGCCGGTGACCACGGCCAGCCGGCCGTGCTGGCCGGGCACGTCATCGGTCGTCCATCTCGCGTTCATGATTCCTCCCAGTCCGTTCCTAACTATGACGTACGACTTAGTTCGATAGTAGGTTGGACGTCATACATAGGTCAAGGGTAAAATCGGGTCCATGCCCCGACGCACCGACAGCCGCTCCCGGATGATCCATGCCGCCGCCGAGCTGTTCCGCCAGCGCGGCTACCACGCCACCACCTTCTCCGAAGTGGTCCGCGAAAGCGGCGCTCCCCGCGGATCGACCTACTTCCACTTCCCCGGCGGCAAGCAGGAACTCGCCCGCGAAGCCATCGCCAGGGCGGGTGACGAGGTCGAGGAGTTGGTCGACGAAGCCGCCCGCCACGCCGATGACCCCGGGTCGCTCATCCGCGCGATGGCCCAGATCCACACCAGCCGCCTCGAACGCTCGGGCTACCAGAGCGGCTGCGCGATCGCCACCATGGTCCTTGAGCTGGCCCCCCGCGACGAGGAATTCAGCGCCGACTTCGACAACGTGTTCGCGCGGTGGCGCGCCGCGCTCGTTGCCCGCTTCGAACCGTGGGGCCTCGACCCCGACCGCGCCGCGGCCCTCGCCGACCTGACCATCTCGGCGTTCGAGGGCGCGGCGGTCCTCAGCCGCGCCGCCCGCAGCACAGAGCCGTTCAACACCACAATCGAGGCGCTCATCAGCGCCATCGACCACGACGCCGCGTCCCCGCCCGCCGCTCCCTCAAGCCGGGCCCGCCGGGCAGCTACGGGCGAAGCCAACCGGGCCCGAGGATGAACAACTGGGACGCCGCCCGACCGCAACATCAGCTGAGGCGCATCGATCTCGCCCTCTCGTGCGCTGCCCCGCGGCCGGACAAGTGCTGCCCCACAGCTCTTACGACGCCGGGTTGGCTCAGCGCCCGTCCCGCAGATCCGCAGAATGCCCAGTTCTGGAGGACAAATGCCTTGGCCGGGACCCAGCCGACATGCGTGCAAATCGGCGGGAGTGCGCGCCTCGCCCAAGTCGAGGGCCGATCACATAGCGTGAGCGGGCGCAGGCCAGCAGGACAGCGACCTGTACTACTCAATGGAATACCTTAGCTGCGGCTCACTTGCGCACCCGGCTGAGCCTGTAACAGAGCAGGTCGCGCTCACCGCGGTGGCCCACGCTGCCCGGGCCACGCACGCCCTGCACGAAGCGGGGATCGCTCACGGCGACATCAAGCCAGGCAACATCCTGCTCCATGCTGAAGGCGGCAAGCTCGCAGACCTGGGACTCAGCAGAGCGCTAACGCCAGGCCTCACCGTCACTGGGCTTGGTTCACGAACCTCGGTCGAATTCATAGATCCCGCCGTGATGCGCGGCGATTCACCTTCTCGCGCCAGCGATGTTTACTCTCTCGGAGCAACTCTGCACTGGGCGCTGAGTGGGGCTAGCCTTTTCGGGATGCTTCCATCAGATACGACGCTGGTGGCGACGTGACGCATCCTTTCCCGACCAGCTGTCATCTCCGCCACCCTCGATCCGGAGGCGCGGGCGATCATCGCAGCGGCCACCAGCGAGGACCCGTCTCAGCGGCCGGTGACAGCGCTGGACCTGGCGGGACGCGTCGAGTCCCTATGTAGCGGCTAGACACTCGACGCTCGCGACTGGCCAAGCAGCGGAGGCACAACATCCGAACCTTAGCGAGGCTAACGAGGTCACAGGGGAGCCAACAGGGACAGATGCGCGAGCCGGGAGCAGGACTAATAACAGAAGGTGACGTCGAGCCTGGGAGCCCCGCCATGCGGCCGGACCGCCGACTCGGCGCGCTGGGCCGGGGTGTCAGCCACTGCCGTGAGCTGCGCAGAATGTGCGGTTCGGCGTGCGTGGCTGAGCCTGCGGAGACGCCGGGGTAAGGCGGAAAGTGGTGTCGTTGGTGGCGGGTCGCGCCGTGACATCACTGGGCGGCTGCGCGGAGTGGGTATTGGCCTAGGGCATCGGGCGCGGCCGCCATAGGCTTTGCAGGTGAGTGTGTGTCCTTCCTGCGGGCACGAGTGCCAGCCGGGGGCGAAGTTCTGCGCCGAGTGCGGTGCCGCGCTGGTGGCGGCTGCGCCGGGCGCTTTGCTGGCGGCGGAGCGCAAGGTCGTCACGGTGCTGTTTTGCGATCTGGTGGGCTCGACGGCGCGGGCGGATGGCGCGGATCCGGAGGATGTGCAGGTCACCCTGGCGGGCTATCACGGTCTGGTCCGCGCTGAGCTGGAACGGCATGGCGGCACGGTGGAGAAGTTCATCGGGGATGCGGTGATGGCGGTCTTCGGCGCACCGGTGGCCCATGACGACGACGCCGAGCGGGCGGTACGGGCCGGGCTGAGCGTCTTGGCCGCGATCGAGCGTGCCAATGCGGCCAGCGCTGGGCCCGCGCTGGCGGTGCGGATCGGGGTCGCCACCGGCGAGGTGCTGGTGAACCTGGACGCCAGTCCGGAGCGCGGGGAGAGCCTGGTGGCAGGGGATGTTGTCAACACCGCGGCCCGGCTGGAGGCCAGCGCCAGGCCGGGAATGGTGGTAGTCGGTGAGCGCACCCACCAGCTGACACATTCGCGAATGGTCTACGCCCCGCTGGCTCCGGTGTCGGTGAAGGGCAAGGCCGCCGCGGTGGAGCGCTGGCAGGCGGGCGGGGCCCGGGCGCATCCGGGTGCTGAGGCGGGGGTGCGCTCAGCCACCCGTTTTGTCGGGCGGCGGGCCGAGTTGGCGGCCTTGCAGGCAGCCTTTGAGCGGGCGGTGGCTGGGCCGGCGCTGGAGCTGGTGACGATCACCGGCGAGCCGGGGGTGGGCAAGTCACGGCTGGTGGCGGAGTTGTTCACCTGGGTCGATCAGCACACCAAGCTGGTGCGCTGGCGGCAAGGCCGCTGCCTGCCATATGGGGACCAGGTGACGTTTCATGCCTTGAGCGAGATCGTCAAGGCCGAGGCCGGGATCCAGGATTCCGACGGTGAGCACGCCGCCCGGGACAAGCTGGCCCGGGCAGTGGCCTCGCTCGGGGCGCTTGAGGAGACCGACCGGGGCTGGGTGACCGCGCGGCTGGGCCCGCTAGCTGGGCTGGCGGGCGAGCCGGGCACCGGGCAGGCCGACCGGTTCACCGCCTGGCGCCGGTTCCTGGAGGCGCTGGCCGGTGAGGGGCCGCTGGTGCTGGTGGTGGAGGACGCCCAGTGGGCCGATGCGGAGTTGCTGGCCTTCCTCGGCCACCTGGCGGAGTGGGCCGAGAACGTGCCGCTGCTGCTGGTGGTGACCGCCCGCCCGGAATTCGCGGCCAAAGCCCCGGGGTTCGGCGCCGAGGCACGCGCGGTGATCCCGCTGGCGCTCAGCCCGCTCGGTGACGCTGATACCGCGGCGCTGTTGGCCGGGCTGATGAACACCACGCTCGTCGACGCCGGACTGCAGGCCAGGCTGCTGGAGCGGGCCGGGGGCAACCCGCTGTTCGCCGAGCAGGTGGTGCGGTTGCTCACCGAGCGGGGCGCGCTGCGCCGCCGCGGCCGGGCGGTGGAACTCACCATCCCGGGGGAGCTGCCGGTGCCGGACAGCCTGTCCGCGCTGATCACCGCGCGGCTGGACACCTTGCCGCGCCAGGACAAGGCGCTGCTGGGCGATGCCGCAGTGCTCGGCCGGATCTTCTGGTCCGGTGGCGTGGCCGCCCTGTCGGGCCGGGACGAGGATGAGGTCCGCCGCAGCCTCCGGACACTGGCCAGGACAGGGTTCGTGGCGCGGCTGCCGCGCAGCGGCATGACCGGGCAGGCCGAGTACCGGTTCGCGCACGCCCTGGTCCGCGACGCCGCCTACGCGGGGCTGCCGCGCGCGGTGCGCGGCGCCCGCCACCTGGCCGCGGCCGACTGGCTGGAGGCCCAGGCCGGGGACCGGGGCGCCGACACCGCCGAGGTGGTGGCCCACCACGCCCTCACCGCGTTTCACCTGGCCGAGGCTCGCGGCGACAACAGCGCGGTGGGCAGCTTGCGCGATCCAACCGCCCGGCGCTTGGCCGCCGCCGGGGACCGGGCCTGGGCGCTCGGCGAGGCCGCCGCCGAGCGGCATTACGCCCGGGCGGCGGGCGTGCTCGGCCCCGGCGACCCAGGCCGGGCTGGCGTGCTCTGCAAATGGGGCCGTGCCAGTTGGGTCGCTGGCAAGCCCGAGCAGGCCCAGGCTGCCCTCGAGGAGACGCTCGTCCTGGCCCGGCCCGGCGATGATGCCAAGAACGCCGGCGTGGCCATGCTGTGGCTCGCGGTGCTCGCCGACGACCGCGGAGATCTAGCCGAGGCGGAAAGGCTGACCGTTTCGGCGCTTGCCCTGCTGGAACGGCTCCCGCCAGACGATGACCTGCTGCTCGCTTATTATGTCGCGGCTTACCACCACACCCGGGCCGGGCGGCCAGCCGAGGCCCTGGTGCTCTGCCACCGGGTGCTGGCGCCAGCGGGCAGCCAGTGGAAGGCCGCCACGTTGGACGTCCGCTCATGGGCCCGGGCCATGTTGGGCGACCCTGCCGGGGCCGAGGACGCCCGCGAGGCGATCCGGCTCGCGCGGGCGTATTCCCCGGTCTACCTGGCTGCCGTGCTCGCCAACGCCGCCGAGCGGTTCTGGCTGGTGGACGGCCCCGAAGCCGCCCTGGCCGCCTTGCGGGAGAGTCGGGAGGTTGCCGTGCGGCAAGGCAACCGGGGGTACCTGGTGCACTCCGCCGTATTCCTTGAGCCTTTGGCCGACCTGGGCCTGTGGGACGAAGTACTGGCCACCGCCAGCGAGTGGCGGCCGCGCTTCGAGTCGGAACTCGGCCGCGGCCACCTCGCGGCGATGGAACCCCCCTGCGCTGCCGTCCTGTGCTGGCGGGGAGCCCTGGCCGAGGCCCACCAGTACCTTGACCCGGTTCTTCCCCTGGCCAGGAAGATGGCGCTGCAGGACCTCCTGCCTGCTTTGGCCGCTGCCGTGACGCTGTCCGTCGCGGATGGGAACCCACAACAGGCGCTCAGCCTCATCGAGGAATACGAGCAAGCGCTCAGCCGGGCACCGGCCAGCTGGTACTGGGGCGGGCAGCATTTGGCCGGCATCGCCCGGGCGTGCGCCGCGCTCGGCCAGCTTGAGCACGCGCAGCGCCTCGCCGGCGCGGCTGGGCCCACGCTATGGCGCCACCGGCTCGAGATGCAAAGCGCGCAGGCAGCCATCGCCGAGGCCGCCGGCGACCTAGCCGCAGCCCAGCTCTACGCCGAGGCGGCAGACGGCTGGCACCAATACGGCCACGTACTCGAGCACGGCCTGGCCCTTCTCGGGCTGGGCCGCTGCCGCCAGCGGGCCGGCCATCCCGGCGCCTCGGCGCCGCTGCATGCGGCGCGTGCCGTGTTCGCCGATCTTGGCGCGGTCATGCCGCTCGCTGACGCTGACCGTCGCCTGGGCGACCACATGAGACATACATCGTGACCCGTGGCTGACAGGGCTTCGCCCCGCCATGTCGCCAACCTGCAGGGTGCGCAGATCAGCCTCGTCGCCGCGGCACCAGCAGCGTGCGGCCGGACCGACACCGCCACGCCGAACGAAGACCTTCGCGCGCGTTAGGCGGCAAGCTAGCCGATCACGGAGCGTGACCTGGTGACGCGGCGCGGCTTCCTGGGGACGGGATCCGTTGCCACGCGATGGCTGGGATGCACCACGATCACGCCGTCATCGAGCGCCCGCCGTGAAGATCGGCCGACGCGCGCCGGGCCGCACCCACGAACAGGCGAAGTGATCAGCCCGGCTCATTGGCACGCAACGCGGGTACGCACTCAGCCGTCTTCCTCGGCTCCGATTGTCCAGCTCGCGGCCACCGCGTCAAGAGCGGCCCTACGGGCCGTCGCCAAGGCGATCGGCTGCGCCGACCCTGGACCCGGCGCCCACTCACCAGGGATCGGCGCCTATTAGGAAGACGGGGAGGAATTAGTCAGCCAGGGATCGAACGACGTCCCGCGACAGGACCGGCCAGAGAACGACAGCTCTCGCAGCGGCGCTACGAGGCACGCGGAACTCCGAAGACCCGATTCCCTCGGCGGGCCACTCCAGATGGAAAAAGACGTCACCATCCAGTGGGAAGGGGGTCCAGGCTTCGAGGTCGAGGCGATGACCGGACCGGCCGTGGCCACGGGGGAAGATGCGGGTATCCCGGACACCAAGCCGCAGCGACCCGGCCGGTGGCTCAGCGTCCCAACTTGCCCGCAGCACGTTGGGCTGTCCCCACAGGGGATCCTCTTTTTGCAGGTTCGGTCCCTTACTGCGGGCGATGAGCGTGAAGAACACTCCGGTGCTATACACCTGGAACCCGGCGACCGTGACGCCGACATTGAGGCTACGCCAGACCAATGGCCCCAGTTCCAACGACGCGGGAAGCTCATTGTCGGGAGGAAACTCCGGCATCCGATCTGCCTCGCCAGCCATCACCGCTCACTTTCGAGATTCGGCCTACAAGCGGTCATCATGATCACCACTCACAGCCGCCCGCCAGTCTACAAACAGGCAGACATCAGGCTTCCCTGCCGTGCCCGTTGCGTGCCCGGTCGAGCGGCGAACCACTGGCAATCACGGTCACTCACGGTCAAGCTCCGGGTGTCTGTGATCTGCGGGTCAGCGGGTTGACCCGCTATCGCCGACGACCTCCCAAGCAGTAGGTCGGCGTGCTGGCTGTTTTGGCGTCAAAGAATGAGTTCAGCGAACAACGGTGACCTCGATAACAGGGCAGTGGCCGGTGATCACCTTCAGCGGCTGGTGGCCGACGACGAGGCATGGCCACGTATGGGAAATCACCGCCGCTTGCCCGGGATGGACCGCCCGGTAGGTTCCCGTTGACGGGCCTGGGCCGAGGGCACCGAGCACCAGGACCGACGGGCGTGAGCTCTGGGGCACTGGACCAGCCTGCATGCGAACGTCAATCTGCTGGCCCACATGCACCCTCACCTTCAAGGCCGGGATCGTAAGCAACGCGGCGCAATCGCCGACGGGCTTGACATGCCCGGCGAAGCGCACCAGGGCTGGCGGCCCGCACGCGCTGGTCCCTGTCTGGGTCCACCACGGCGTCTCCCTACAGGAGGCCAGCAAGCCAGTAATCACCGCCACGAATGCAGCGACAGCGAAACAGCGCGGCCCGGCCATACTCATGCCTCATAGACGCGCAGAGCAACTGCCCGGGTCCGCAAGCCGACCGGCATGCCACAGACGTGCCACACACGGGGGAGTCCCATGGTCAGCAGCGGTAACTCACAGACACAGCGGCCAACCTCACCAGCGGACACGACAGCCCTGCTCACCCCGTTTCAGGTTACCGATCTTCCAAGCCCATGATGTCCCTGCGCGGATGCCGGTTCTGGTTGGAAAATCGGCGGTGGCCGCCGCCGGCTGAGGCCGACCCAGCTTGATCTTCGAGGTCGTTTCCAAGCCGGGCGCTGGGAGCCAGCCCACGGGCCGTTCAGTGTCGCTTCGAGCACGAGGATTAGATTTCTTCAGCCATGCCCTTGGCTCCTGCGGGCGGCGGCCGTCCCGGTGATGAGGCAAGGAGGTGGGCCCGGTGCTGACCAAGACGCGGGACAACGAGGAGATCATCGAGCGGGTCGCGGCGCTGGACATCGGCAAGGCCGAGCTGGTGTGCTGCGTGCGCGTCCCTGATGAGGACCATCCGGGCAGGCGGCTGCAGGAAGTGGAGAGCTATTCCACGATGACCCGCCCGCTGCTGTCGATGGCGGACCGGCTGGCCTGCCTGGGCGTGACCCGGGTGGTGATGGAGGCAACATCGGACTACGTGCGGCGTGAGGGTGCTTGAGTCAAGTGGGAGGCACCGTTTGGAGGTTCGGCTGATGTCGAGGGTGTAGTACCCGGGCCAGTGCGTGATGGCCTGTCTCCGCCTCGGCGTGCGTCG
>Ga0207646_10008472_pt1 | contig 10301 bp, 6 predicted proteins | sample KBSK5502metaG_FD_184343 | JGI IMG/M metagenome (GOLD analysis project Ga0207646, IMG submission 184343) | Corn, switchgrass and miscanthus rhizosphere microbial communities from Kellogg Biological Station, Michigan, USA - KBS K5-50-2 metaG... | ecosystem: Host-associated > Plants > Roots >...
CCCTTGTGGCCCCACTCGCGGAGGATGTCGCCGTCGACGCGATAGATGTGCGCGTCGCTCGCGCCGCAGACGCGAGCAGCGTTCTCGGCAATAGCGTCGAGGACCGGCTGGACGTCGGTTGGGGAGCTCGCGATGACCTTCAATATCTCGCTCGTCGCGGTCTGCTGGTCGAGCGCCTCCTTCGTCTCGTTGAAGAGGCGGACGTTCTCGATCGCGATGACGGCTTGATCGGCGAACGTCGCAAGAAGCTCGATCTGTTTCTCGCTGAAGGGCCTCACCTCGGTGCGTTCAACGGAGATAACCCCGATCGGCTCGTCCTCGCGGAGCAGCGGGACGCCCAACATGGTGCGGAACCCACCCATTCGTTGCAGTTCCTTCAGCTGGTACTCCGGATCGTCTTGCGAGTCCACGATCTGCACAGGCCGCCGTTCGAGAAGAGTGCGGCCCACCAGCGTCCCCCGGGACGGCGTATACCCCTCGGCCATCGCCGCGTGCAGTGCCTGGCGATACTCCTCGGAGCTGGCGCCGAAGTGAGCAACGTCCCGAAATACGCCACCATCGCGAGCGATCAAATCGGCCTGGTCCGCTTCCATGAGTCGCCCGGCGTTCTCGACGAGCGTGTCCAATATTGGTTGAAGCTCGAACGGTGCCCGACTGATCGACTTCAGCACTTCCGACGTCGCCGTCTGTCGCTCGAGCGCTTCCTTCGTCTCGTTGAAGAGCCGCACATTTTCGACGGCGATAACCGCCTGATCGGCGAACGACTCGACCAGGCTGATCTGACTGTCCGTGAACGGAGTGGCTTCGCTCTTGCGAATGAGGATCGCCCCGACGGACTTACCCTCGCGTTTCAGCGGAGCGACCAGGATCGCGCCGTTGTCGACACCCATCGCCTTGGAGCGCTGTCTGGCGTGCTCGAAACGATCCCAGGCCGGCGCAAAGAGATCGGGGATGTGGACTGTGCGGCCCTCGACCACGGCGGTCCCGGGGACGGAAGAGAGGGCAATCGGGCTCGGCTCGTTGCTGGGCGGAAGACTGCCGAAGTGGGCGAGCGGATGCAGTTTGCCGTCGCGAGCCAGCAACACGGTCGCGTCCTCTGCTCCGCAGTACCGCACCGCGCTCGCAGCGATCACCTCGAGAACCGGCTCGATCTCGGTGGGGGACGCCGCGATCGAGCGCAGGATCTCCGAGACGGCGGTCTGTCGCTCAAGGCTCGCCTTCGTGTCGTTGAAGAGACGAGTGTTCTCGAGGGCGACTACGGCCTGGCGCGCGAACGTCTCCAGAAGGTCGACCTCGCGATCACTGAAGGGTCGCACCTCGTTCCGGCGGGCGATGATCATGCCGGCTAGGGTCACGCCACGGACGATCGGCACACCAAGGATTGTTCGGGTCTGCTGGCCTGAGAGCGCAGCCATGAAGTCTGTCGGTCGGGCGTCGTATTCAGGATCGGCCAGCACGTCGGCGATCTGCACGCTGGCCCCTTCGATCAGAACCCGTCCGACCAACGTGCTCCGTTCTTTGACCGGCCCGCCCATCGTGGCAATCCGGGCGCCGCGTTCGAAGGCCGCTTCATCGGCGAATCGACCTGTGCTCGTGGCGCTCGCGACGTGTCGGTAGACGTTGCCATCCAGTCGGAAGATCGACGCGTTGTCGGCTCTTCCGAGGTATACGGCGTTCTCAATGATTCGTCGAAACACGATCGTGACGTCCTTGGAGGTCTGGCTCATCGCGTCGAGGACCCGGCTGATCGCAACTTGGCGTTCGAGCGCTGCACCCGTCTCGGTCGACAATCGGACGTTCTCGATCGCGATCGTGGCCTGATGTGCGAACTCTTCTAAGAGCGCGATCTCGCGCGGCGAGAACGGGCGCGGCGCGCGGCGGCGCGCGACGATTACCCCAATGACTTCACGATCACGAAGAAGGGGAACGCCGAGCATCGTCCGCTCTACCACGGCGAGGTGCTCGCGCACCCAAGGGTCGTACTCCTCGTCCAGGGCGACGTCCGGGATCTGGACCGTCCGTCCGTCTGAAGCGACGCGCCCCGTCAGGGTCGCCCGGGCGCCCGGTCGGATGGCGCTTTGGCCATGCGCCAAGGATTGCTTGTCGAGCTGCTCCTCGTCCGGATTCATGCCCATCGCGGCCACCGCGGTGAACACCTCGCCCTCGCGCAGCAAGATCGACGCTGTGTCAGCCGGACCGAGCTCGAGGATCCACTTGAGGATCGTCTCGAGCACCGCCTTTAGGTCCACCGGAGCCTGGCTCATGACGCTCAGCACTTCGGCGAGCGCGGCCTCGCGCGCCCGCGATTCCGCGAGCTCCCGCTCGAGGCCAACCGCTCCGCCCAACTCCACGCCCTCCCGAGTGAGCCATCCTAGTGACCGCCCTCCGAAGACGGAAGTGATAATCCCCGCGTGAGCGTCCTTGTCTCCCGGCACGTGGACGAGGTCCTGGAGAACCTCTCCACTCACATGGACGCGACGATCCTCGCCGGCGGAACGGATCTGCTAGTCGAGATCAACTTCGGACGGCAGCGCCCGAGTCACATCGTGTCGATCGACCGGATCAGCGACCTGAAGACGATCGACCGGAATGGCCACCTGCGGATGGGCGCAGGCGTGACGTACACGCAGATGCTTGAGACGGATGCTGGTTCGGTTGCGCTACAAGAGGCGGCGCGGACGATCGGGTCACCGCAGATTCGCAACGCAGCGACGATCGGTGGCAATCTCGGAACATGCTCGCCGGCGGGCGACGCTTTGCCCGTGCTGGCCGCGCTCGAGGCGATCGTGGTGCTCAAGTCGAAGAACCGGGAGCGGCGCGTCGCCTTCGCCGATTTCATGACCGGGCCGAAAAAGTCCGTTCGACGTCCGGACGAGCTCATCGTCGCGACGGAATGGGAGGACGCCGGTGCGGCCCAGACGTACATGTTCGCCGCGACGCGCAATGCGATGGCGGTCTCCATCGCGGGGCTCGCGCTCGTGGTCGACCGCGTGCGACGGCGTGTCGGGGTTGGCCTCGGCTCGTGCGGGCCGACGATCATCCGGGCAACAGAGGCCGAGCGCTTCGGGGCCGGATTGTTCGACGACGCCGGCTGGGAGCTGCCGCACCGGCCCAGCGATGCCGCTGCGAAGGAGTTCGGCCGACTCGCCGCAAGCGCCGCGAAGCCGATCGACGACGTCCGCGGCACGGCGGCGTATCGCCGCCACGTGCTCGCGGTCATGGGAGCGCGCGCGCTCGCACGCGTCGCGGCCATCCCATGAGGATCAAGCTCACCGTGAACGGCGACGAGCGCGAAGCCGAAGCGGCGGACCATGAAAGCCTTCTCACCGTCCTCCGCGAGAACCTCGGTCTCGGCGGAAGCAAGAACGCATGCGAGCAAGGCGAGTGTGGCTCGTGCTCGGTCCTCATGGACGGCGACCTTGTCTGCGCGTGCCTCGTACTCGGCGCCGCGGCGGCCGGGCGGAACATTCAGACGGTCGAGTCGCTCTCCGACGGCGACCGGCTTCATCCGATCCAGCGCGCGTTCGTCGACGCGGGTGCGGTCCAGTGCGGGTTCTGCACGCCAGGCCTGATCGTCGCGACGTACTCGCTCCTCAAACGAAACCCGGAGCCCAGCGAACAGGAAGTGCGCGAAGCGCTCTCCGGGAACATTTGCCGCTGCACTGGCTACGGCAAGATCCTTGAAGCCGTGGACCGCGCATCCGGCGCGTATCGCGCATGAGCACCGCTGCTCCGCGGACGCGTGTCCGCGGCGGGGTCGGAGAGTCGGTCGAGCGACCCGACAGCGCGCCCAAGGTGAAGGGCGAATTTCAGTACGGCAGCGACCTGCGCCGCGAGGGGATGCTCTTTGGCGCTACGCTCCGCAGCCCGCACCCGCACGCGCGTATCGCCGGGATCGACACGGCCGCAGCGAAGAAGATGAGCGGTGTGAGGGCGATCATCACCACGAACGAGCTGCCCACACGCGCTCTCTTCGGTCTCATGAAGCTGGACCAGCCGGTCCTCGCGAGCGGCAGAGTCCGGTATGTGGGCGAGCCGGTCGCGATCGTCGCGGCCGAGACGGCCGAGGAAGCGCGCCTGGCGGCCCGCGGGATCACGGTGCGGTACGAGCCGCTGGCGGCGATCACCGATCCCGTCGCCGCGCTCCAGCCGAACGCCGCGAAGCTCCATCAGAAAGGGAACGTGATCGAGGACGTTCTCGTCGAGCATGGCGATCCGGACGCGCGGGCGGACGTCGTCGTCCAAGGCGAGTACGAGCTCGGGATGCAGGATCAGGCCGCGCTCGGACCCGAGGCGGGCCTCGCCATCCCGCGACAGGACGGCGGCGTGGAGCTGCATGTCGCGACGCAGTGGCTGCACGAGGACCTGCGTCAGATCGCGCCGTGCCTGGGATTGCCCGAGTCGAAGGTGCATCTCGTGCTCGCCGGCGTTGGGGGCGCATTCGGCGCGCGCGAGGATGTCACGCTGCAGATCCATACGTGCCTACTCGCACTCGCGACAAAACGCCCGGTGCGTATGACGTACGGACGTGAGGAGTCCTTCTATGGGCACGTCCACCGTCACCCCGCGAAGCTCTGGTACACGCACGGCGCGACGAAGGACGGCGACCTCGTGTTCGTACGCGCCACGATCGTCCTCGACGGCGGCGCGTACGCCTCGTCGAGTCCCGCGGTCGTCGCGAACGCGGCGTGCTTCGGGGCAGGACCGTATCGCGTTCCGAACGCGCGGGTCCACGCGGTCGGCGCGTACACCAATAACCCGCCGACCGGCGCGATGCGCGGCTTCGGCGCGGTCCAGTCGTGCTTCGCGTACGAGGCGCAGATGGACAGGCTCGCCGCCGCGCTCGACGTCGACCCCGTCGCGCTGCGCGAGAGAAATGCTCTGCGCAACGGCGATCGCATCATCACAAATCAGCCGGTGGAGGGGAGCGCGCCCGTCGCGGACGTCATCCGCCGGTGCGCCGATGTTGTGATGCCCGACGGCCGGATACCGACAGACCCGATCGCGCTGCCGGGAGGACTCGGCAATCTCACGCACGGTGAAGGCGTGCGACGGGGCGTGGGGTACGCGGCCGGAATGAAGAACGTCTGCTACTCACACGGTTTCGACGACTTTTCTACGGCGCGCGTACGGCTCGCGCGCGACGAGCAAGGTCCGATCGCGCACGTGCACACCGCCGCTGCGGAGGTAGGGCAGGGGATCGTGACCGTTTGCGCGCAGATCGCGCGCACCGAGCTCGGGATCGAGCGTGTCGAGGTCGATCGGCCCGACACGACGATCGGCTCGTCGGGATCGTCGTCGGCCTCGCGGCAGACGTGGATGACAGGCGGCGCGGTCCTCGCGGCATGTCGTGAGGTCAAGGCTGAGCTCCTCGCGCGCGCGCGCAAAGCCGGACGCTCACCCGACGACCTGACCGCTCTTCTGGACGGCCCGATCGATCGGACCGTCACGCACCGCCATCGCGACACCGAGCCGCGCGACGCGAAGACGCAGAACCAGGGCCACGTTGCCTTTCTCTTCGCCGCGCATCGCGCAGTTGTTGACGTCGATGTGGACACCGGGCTCGTGAAAGTCGTTCAGATCGCGACGGCGCAGGACGTCGGCAAGGCGATCAACCCCGTTGCCGTCGTGGGTCAGATCGAAGGCGGCATCGCTCAGGGCCTCGGGCTCGCGGTCATGGAGGAGGTGCAGCTCCGCGACGGCCTCGTGCGCAACGCGTCGTTCACCGATTACTTGCTGCCGACGACGCTCGACATGCCGCCGGTCGTGACCGAGCTCATCGAGCATCCGCATCCAGACGCGCCATATGGCGCCAAGGGGGTTGGCGAACCACCGACCATTTCGAGCACGCCCGCGATCGTGGCCGCGATCCGCGCCGCGACCGGGAAGGAGCTCAACCGCGTGCCGGTGCGTCCGGACGACATCGTCTTCGGGTCGCCCTACCGCTCTGGCTGGCGCATCGCACCGGGCGACGATCCGCGCCGCGCGGTGCGTGCGTAACGAGAGGGCGATGCCCTCCTCACCAGCCGACGAAGCGCGTCGCATCTTCACCGGGATCGGTGCCACGTACGAGAAGGCCGGAGCGCTGCTCTCGTTCGGGCAGGACGCCCGCTGGCGCGCTCGTCTCGTGGACTCGGTTCGCGCCGAGCCCATGGACGTCGTGCTCGACGTTGCGACGGGGACTGGTCTTGTCGCCCGCGCTCTCCGCGTCCAGTACGGCTGCCATGTAGTGGGGCTTGATCGCAGCGCCGACATGCTTGGGGCCGCCCTGGCACTCGATGGTCATATTCCACTGGTGCGCGGGCGCGCTGAGTCGTTGCCGTTCGCGGACGAGTCATTCGACCACCTGACCTTCACGTACCTGCTTCGGTATGTCGACGATCCGGCGGGCGTGCTCCTTGAACTCGCTCGAGTCGTCAGGCCCGGCGGACGCATCGTTGCGCTCGACTTTGGCGTGCCGCCGAATCCAATCCTCCGAACGATGTGGCGAGCGTACACATCGATCGGATTACCGATGATCGGCCGCGCAATCTCGCGGCAGTGGGCGAGCGTCGGCGCCTTCTTGCGAGGAAGCATCGAGCGCTTCGACGCGGCGCACCCGATCCACAACGTCGAGCAGTTTTGGCGTGCTGCCGGTCTCAGCGACGTCCGTGTCACGCGCATGAGCTTCGGAGCGGGGGTCGTGATCACGGCTACGAAAGCCGCCGGCACCACCGAAACCCTCTCTACGCGACGGGGTCCACCCGGCCCCGGTTCCCACGGCCGGCGCCCCATCGGTCGCTCCGCGCCCAGGGGCCCCTACCCCTGGGGGCCCTCGGTGGTGCCGGCGGCCGCGTTCTACGCTCTCGCTCCCGGTAGCTGGCGCGATTACTGGACGTTGCTTCACCCGCCATACACCGCCTGGCATCTCTCGTATGTGCTCCTTGGTTCCGCGTTGGCTCCGATGCCGGATCCGCGGATCGTCGCGGGCGCTCTTGTCGCTTTTTTTCTGGCCGTCGGCATCGCATCCCACGCGTTCGACGAGCTTCAAGGAAGGCCTCTCGGCACTCGCATCCCGTCGAGCGTGCTCCTCGCATTGGGTTCGCTTGCCCTTATCGGCGCTGTCACGCTCGGCATCGTCGCGGCGACGGCGCTCGGTCCGTGGTTCCTCGTGCTCGTCGCGGTCGGAGCGGCGCTCGTCGTTTCGTACGGGCTCGAGATGCCGATCGTGCATTCCGACATCGGATTCGCGCTCGCGTGGGGCGGATTCCCGGTCGTCGCAAGCGCGCTGGCGAACGGCGCTCCGCTCGTCGCCACCGCCGCGGCCGCGATCGGAGCGTCGCTCCTCTCTCTCGCGCAACGACGACTCTCGACACCCGTGCGCCGTGTCCGTCGCAAAGCCGAGCAGGTCAGCGGGTCCATTCGCTATCGCGACGGCACCGTAGAAGAGATCGATGCGGCACGCCTCATCGAGGCGCCCGAGTCGGCGCTCCGCCTTCTTTGGCTTGCGGTCGCCGCGATATCCATCGGAACTCTCCTCGCGCGCTGGACCACGGGGTAAAGTCACGCCGTGATCCCGCTGGAGACCTTGCGCGCGGCGCCAAAGGTCCTCCTCCACGACCACCTCGACGGCGGGCTACGGCCGGCGACGGTCGTCGACCTCGCGCGCGAGCAGGGCTACCGAGGTCTCCCCACCACCGACGCCGACGAGCTCGGCCGGTGGTTCCACGCCAGCGCCGCCTCCGGTTCGCTTTCGCTCTACCTCCGCGGTTTCGCACACACGATCGCAGTCATGCAGACCGAGGAGGCCGTCGAGCGTGTCGCATACGAGTGCGGCGAGGACCTGGCGCGCGACGGGATCGTGTACGCCGAGGTCCGGTACGCGCCGGTATTCCACACCGCGCGGGGCCTCAACCTCGAGCACGTCGTGCAGAGTGTCGAGCGCGGCTTTGAGCGCGCCGAGCGCGAGCACCGCATCACCCTCCGCCAGATCGTCTGCGCCATGCGCGATCGCACCGACTCACTGGAGATGGCCGAGCTCGCGGTGGCCAATCGTGAAAGAGGCGTCGTCGGTTTTGACATCGCCGGCGAGGAGGCGGGCCACCCAGCGAAGGCGCATCTCGAGGCGTTCCAGCTCTGCCGCCGCGAAAACTTCTCCATCACGATCCACGCCGGCGAGGCGTTCGGGCCGCCGTCGATCTGGCAAGCGCTGCAGTACTGCGGCGCGCACCGGATCGGTCACGGGGTGCGGCTCGTCGAGGACATGGCGATCAGCGAGGACAAGGTGGTGAAGCTCGGCCCGCTGGCGGCCTATGTCCGCGACAAGCGGATCCCGCTCGAGCTCTGTCCCTCATCGAACGTGGACACCGGGGCTGTACCAACGCTCGCGGAGCATCCAATTCGGCATTTCATCGCGCAGAGATTTCGCGTGACCGTGAATACCGACAACCGACTCATGTCGAATGTCGCGCTCTCCGACGAATTCCAGCGCATGTCGCGTGTCGTCGGTCTCACACTGGGCGACGTGGAGCGTCTTTCGATCAACGCGATGAAGAGCGCATTCGTCGGATACGACGAGCGTGTCGCGATCATCTACGCGCGTATCAAGCCCGGCTACGCGCGTCTTCGCGGAGAGCCCGCGCTCGCCGGATATCCGCTTCCGCCGACCGCCTAGCGCGATCGTTTACCAGTCGTTGACGGACCGTCTGTTGACGTGTCCTGCGACTGCGGCGATACGAATCGTGCGCTCGCTCGACTCATCCTCACGAAGTACTCACTTCGTACTGATTCGCGTGACCAAATGGGCATGGGGTGGATAGATGGGGCGGCTTCCTAGGCTCGCGTTCGGTAAGCTCGCATTCACGTTCGCGTTCGGTCTCTCAACATTGGTCTTGGGTCTCGACGCCGACGCCGGCGTCCAGTGGTGCGAAGAGGATCCGGTCTTCATGGTCAACGGCGCGCTCGTCGATGTCACGACGGCGTTCCCCGCCGGTTACACAGGCACAATCAAAGATGCGGTCGCCTTCGAACTGCTCGTGCCGTCGAACGCTGTCGCGGCGGTCGTGTCGCTTCCCGGCGCAGTCCCGATGACGGCGAAGATCAGCAACACGCTCCCGGCCACGGGTCTCCTGTCCCTTGGGGTGCCCGTGATCGTCAAAGTGACGGTAAAGGCGTCCGCGTCGTTCGATACGAAGACGAAGGTCACCGGTACCTATCTCTGGCTGAGCTCGACGGCGTACGGCAAGTCGAACGTGACCACTCAGGTGAGTTACACGCTCATCGGGCTATAGCCCGTGTCGCGTCTCCGCTGGCCTCTTCGCGTCTACATCCTCGCGGTCCTCGGAACGGCGCTCGCGGCCCTCCCCGCGAGCGCCGCGTTCCGGGGGAACCTGCGCCCGATCGACACGGTGCTCTTCGCGCTCCTCATGGCCATGGCGGCCGTCGCCCAGCTCTGGCCCGTTCACCTCTCGGTGAAGATGAAGATCACCGTCGACGACACGGCCAACTTCGCGGCGGCGCTGCTTCTTGGCCCGTTCTACGCGATGCTTGTCGCGGGCGCGACGACCCTCATCGCGCTCCACTTTCGCGGCGTCCACCAGCGTTGGTACAACCGCGGCTTCAATGCCGCGACGGCGACGCTCTCGACCGGCGCCGCGGCGACGGCGTTCCTGCTCCTCGCCGGACCCGGCGGAGAGGTGGTGCGGGAGCCGTGGGCTATCGCCATCGCGGCGATCGCGAAGTACGTTGTCCACAGCACGCTGGTCGACGTCGTCGTCGCCCTGCAGGTGCGACGCAACCCGTTCACCGGCTGGTGGAGCCTGCACCGCCGCCTCCTCCCCTACGAATCGGCGCTGCTCGTGCTCGGCGCGCTTGCTGCCATCGCCGCACAGGCGCAGCCGTGGACCCTCATCCTCTTCGGGGTCCCGATGGCCGTGGTCCTGCTCACGCTCCGCGACAGCGCTCGGGTGCGCGAGCAGACGAAGACCGCGATCCTCGAGCTCGCGGATCTCATCGACCTCCGCGATCCATACACACACGGCCACTCGCAGCGCGTCGCCGCGCTTGCCGAGCGGCTCGCGAGGCGCCTCCGTCTGCAGTACGCCCAGGTCGAGCTCATCCGCGACGCGGCGCGCGTCCACGACATCGGCAAGATCGGAACGAACGACCTCGTCCTGCTCAAACCGGGACCGCTGACCGACGAGGAGCAGCGCGAGATGCGGAGGCACGCCGAGATCGGACACCGTCTCCTGCGTCGTCTGCCCGAATTCTGGGAAGGCGCCGAGCTCGTGCTGTCACATCACGAGCGCCACGACGGCGCCGGG
>Ga0207646_10008473_pt1 | contig 10301 bp, 8 predicted proteins | sample KBSK5502metaG_FD_184343 | JGI IMG/M metagenome (GOLD analysis project Ga0207646, IMG submission 184343) | Corn, switchgrass and miscanthus rhizosphere microbial communities from Kellogg Biological Station, Michigan, USA - KBS K5-50-2 metaG... | ecosystem: Host-associated > Plants > Roots >...
CGGGACGGTCGGGGACGATTGATTTCAGGGTCGCCGGCTTTCCCGTCAGCGCGAGCACTGCGTCTGCGATCTCCTCGATGCTCCTCTCGATGCCGGAGCCGACGTTGTAGGTCTCACCCTCGGCCCCTGCCTGGAGAACGAGCTCGATCGCGCTGCAGTGGTCGAGGGCGTGCAGCCATTCACGGCGGTTCTGGGTCGACGCGTACAGCGGGAGTGGCAGATCGTCGAGCGCGTTGGTGACGAAGAGCGGGATCACCTTTTCCGGGAACTGGTACGGCCCATAGTTGTTGGAGCAGTTCGTGATCGCGACCGGCAATCCGTACGTCTCCGCGTAAGCACGCACGGCGTGGTCGGCACTCGCTTTCGAGGCGTTGTAGGGCGTGCGCGGCCGGTAGGGCGATTCCTCTGTGAACTCCTCGGCGGTGTCGAGCGGGAGGTCGCCATACACCTCGCAGGTCGAGATGTGGTGAAACCGCCGCACGCCGACCGTCCGGGCCGCCTCGAGCAACGTCTGGGTTCCGAGCACGTTGGTGCGAAAGAACCGTCCGGGATCGACGACGGCCAGGCTGTTGTGAGACTCCGCGGCGAAGTTCACGATCGTGTCGAGCTCCTCCTCGCGTAGCAGTCGCTCGGCCAACTCGCGGTCGCCGATGTCTCCTTCGACGAAGACGATTCGATCGTCCACGTCCTCGAGGCTTGTTCTGTTGCCCGCATAGGTGAGCAAGTCGAGGACGACGACATGGTCGTCCGAGTGCCGCTCGAGCCAGAAGCGGACGAAGTTCGAGCCGATAAACCCGGCGCCGCCGGTGACCAGGAGTCGCATCGGCCGAAGCCTAGTGGACGAAGGTTCGAAGCCTGTTGGTCCTGAGCAGACGTGTCCTGGGATGAAACGTCACGCTCTTGGTGCAGTCGCCATGTCCGTTTGCGGCAGTTCGGGTGGACAGTCCACTGCGCGGACCGCAACGGCACCGTCGCGAGAAGGCGTCGACCGCTACCGGCTGCGCAAGCGCGCGAGGCAGTCGCGGAGGCCCTCTCGCCAGTGGGGCAACCGGGGCGCATTGGGCTTCTCGCTACGCAGAACGGAATATGCGGGCCGCGCCGCGGGGCGCCCGAGCTCAGCGGTCGAGATCGGCACCACGCGACACTCGAGCTTGGCCTCCTCGAAGATCGCCTGCGCAAACTCGGCCCACGTGCATTCGCCGTCAGCCGCCACGTGCCAGATCCCGTCCGACAGCTCGACGATCTCCCGCGTCGCCGCCGCGAGATGCCCGACGTAGGTCGGACAGCCGACCTGGTCGTCGACGACCGAGACCTCATCTCGTTCGGCGCCGAGCCGCAGCATCGTCCGCACGAAGTTGTGGCCGGTCGGCCCGAACAGCCAGGATGAGCGGACGATCCACGCCTGCTCGCCCGCAGCGGCCTCGCCGTAGGCCTTCGAGCGCCCGTAGGCCGAGAGCGGGTTCGGAGCGTCGGACTCGACGTACGGCGAGCGCTTGAGCCCGTCGAAGACGTAGTCGGTCGAGTAGTAGACAAGCGGGCCGAGCTCGGACGCGTGCTTCGTCCCGCCGACATTGACCGCGGCGGCGCCCTGGGGATCGTCCTCGGCGCCGTCGACGTCGGTCCAGGCGGCGGTATGCAGAACAAGGTCGGCTGGCCCGAGCCCGGGCGGCGCGGGCGCGCTCACGTCCCAGTCGTCGAGCGTGAGCGCTCTGACCTCGTCACCAGCGAACGTCTCGATGAGCGCCCGGCCGAGCTGACCGTCAGCGCCGGTGACTAAGACGCTGCGTCTTGGTCCCGGCTGGACAGGATCGGTGATTGCGTGCTCCAGAGGTGCTTGACGCGCGAGTCGTCCCAGGCGATCTCGTTCTCGTCCGGATCCGCCGGGTCGTACTCCTCGGTCACGTGGTAGCAGAAGAGCAGGTCAGTCAGAGCCTCGAAGCCGTGGGCGTGCCTGCCAGGAATCCAGACCGCCACCGGATTGTCGTCGCCGATGTCGATCGTGAAGGTCTCGCCGCTCTCGCGATCGAGCACCACGACGCGAGCGATGCCCTGGAGGCAGGCGAAGAGGTCGTTTTGGCCGCGCTCGTGATAGTGGAGCCCGCGGATCACCCCCTGACGAGAGAAGGAGACGTTCGTCTGCCGGGTCGGCGCGAGTAACGCACTCTCGCGCCGGAGCTCCATGAACCAGCCGCGCTCATCCTCGAACCTTCGCAGTGGCACCACCTCGACACCCTCGATCACTCCTTGTTCGCCCCGTTCGCCCGCACGAAGTCATTGACCTCGTAGTAGGCGTCTATCGACTCGCCCGCGTCGCCCCAGAAGCCGTCGAGCACGTCGTACTCCATCGCCCCCTGCTGGACGTACCAGTTGTTCACGTCCGTGATCTCGAGCTCGCCGCGGCTGGAGGGCTTCAGGGTCGGGATCACGTCCCAGACGGACTCGTCGTAGAAGTAGATTCCGGTGACGGCGAACTTGCTCGGCGGGTCGGCCGGCTTCTCGACGATGCGGACAACGCGGCCGTCGCCGTTCAGCTCGGGCACGCCGAGGTGTTGAAGATGCTCGAGCTCCTCGATCGGCGAGAGGAGTATCCGCGCCCCGTGCTCCTGCGCCTCGAAGTTCTCGACCGCGGGCCGTAGCGAACCCTCGAGCACGTTGTCGGCGAGCATCACGCAGATCCGGTCGCCGGCGCCGAACCGTTCCGCCAGCCCGAGCGCCTCGGCGATCCCACCGGCCTCCTCCTGATAGGCGTAGAAGAGCCGGTCGATCCCGTGCTCGTGCCCGTTGCCGAGCAACCTGAAGAACTCGCCCGCGTGCGTCCCACCGGTGACCAGCATCAGCTGGTCGATCCCGGCGTTGACGAGCGCCTCGATCGCAAAGTTGACCATCGGCCGGTCGTGGATCGGCAGCAGGTGCTTGTTCGTGATCCGCGTGAGCGGATGGAGCCGCGAGCCGGTGCCGCCGGCGAGGATGACGCCCTTCATCGCGCGCAGATGGTAGTTGCCTAACGACCGGCGGGCCGTAAAGCGGGCCGCCGGTGCTGCTCCAGCGGCGATTCCGGGACCCGTACGACGCGCGCGAGCGGGCCCGGCAGCCACCAGTTGTAGCGGCCGAACAGTGCCATCAGCGACGGGACGAGCACCGCACGCACCAGCGTCGCGTCGAGGAAGATCGCAACCGCGAGTCCAATCCCGAACTCCTGCAGGCCGACGATCCGACCGGCGACGAAGCCCGAGAAGGCGGCGACCATCACGATCGCCGCCGCAGTCACGATCCGGCCTGTGCGCTCGAGCCCGTAGGCGACCGCACCGCGGTTGTCGCGGCCGTGATCCCACTCCTCGCGCATACGCGTGACCAGGAACACCTCGTAGTCCATCGAGAGCCCGAAGAGCATCGCGAACAGGAAGATCGGGATCCAGCCCTCGACCTGGCCGATCTGGTAGAGCCCGAGCACGCTGCGCCCGACGCCCCAGCTGAAGACGACGACGAGCATCCCGTAGCTCGCGGCGACCGAGAGCAGGTTCAGGATCACGGCCTTCAGCGGCAGCAGCGCTGAGCGGAAGGCGCGCATGAGCAAGAAGTACGTCAGCACAAGCACTGCGGCGACGAGCCAGGGGAAGTAGCGGTACGCCTGGTCGAGGAAGTCGACTCCCTGCGGCGGGCCGCCGCCGGCGAGCACGCGGACGCCGCTTGGGAACTCGGCCGCGGGAACGAGCTTCCCGCGCAGCCGGTGGACGAAGCTCTGCGCCGCCTCGGAGCCGTACTCGTCGCGGCCGGCAACGATCAGCTCCTCGTAGCGGCCGCTCTGGTCGACGAACGGCGGCCGCGGCGCAACCCGTAGCGAGGCCATCTCGTGATCCGCCTTGATCTCCCCGGCGAGACGTCCGATCGCCGCCTGCACGCGGGGCTCGCGCGCGCCTCCCGGCTGCCCGGAATCGACGACGATCTGTGAGGGCGAGATCGCTCCCGGGCCGATTGAATGCTTGAGCACGTCGAAGCCACGCACCGACTGCGGGAACTGCGGGATCCCGGAGGCCGAGCCGGGCGTCAGCTTCAGCCCGTAGACGGGGATCGCGGCCGCCACGAGCAGCACCGCGCCGCCACCAAGGAACGCGAGCGGCCGGCGCATGATCGCGCCCGCGAGCCGGTGCCAGAAGCCGGTGTCGGATTCGCGCCGTCGGAACCGCATCGGCAAGACGGGGATCCGCGCCACTCCACGCCGGCCGTAGATCGACAGCAGCGCCGGCTGCAGCGTTAGCGCCGCCGCGATCGAGGCGAGCGGGATCAGGAAGCCGCCCACGCCGATCGAGCGGACGAACGGAAGCGGTATGAACAGGAGCAGCGCGAGCCCGATCGCGACCGTCGCGCCGGAGAAGACGACCGCGCGGCCGGCGGTCTGCATCGTCCGAACGATCGCCGCCTCGACGTCCCCGCGGCGCAGCAGTTCTTCGCGAAAGCGATAGGTGACCAAGAGCGAGTAGTCGATCGCGATCCCGAGCCCGATCAGGAAGACGAGGTTCGTCACGTAGGTCGCGGTGGTGAGGAAGTGCGCGTAGACGTAGACGCCGCCGAGCGTCGCCATCACCGTGCACGCCGCGAAGATGAACGGCATCGTCACCGCGACGGAGACGCCGAAGACCGCGAGCAGGACGAGCACCGCGATCGGCAGGGCGATCATCTCCCCCTTCCGCAGGTCCTTGGAGAAGATCGGGTCGAGGTCGTGCTGGATCGCGGCCTGTCCGGTCACGTAGGACTGGACGCCGCCGCCGTGGGGGAGCGCTCGGTAGAGGTCGTCGGTGTACCCCTTAGCCTTGGCGAGGCTGAGCGTCGAGACGACGTCCCCGTAGACAATCTTGGGCCCGGCCGGAACGAGCCCCCGCGACGTCGAGTCCGGCACGACTCGAGCTGCGCGGTCGACATCGCGCTGAAGGCGGAGGTAGGCAGCGCGATCGACCCCGTCGCGCAGCCGGAAGACGACCGTGAACGCGCCGTCGCTGCGATCGCCGAAGTGCCGCTCGAGAATCGTCCTCGCGCGCTCCGAGTCGGTGCCCGGGACCGAGAACTCGTTCGAGAGCAGCGAGCTCAGGTGCATGAACGCGAAGCCGCCGGCGAGCAGTACGACTAGCCAGCCGCCGAGGATCGGCCAGCGAATCCGCAGCACGAATCGAGTCCAGCGCTCCATCAACCCGTCTTCAGCAAAGCTAGCGTGTAGGCCAGGGTCAAACGGAATCGACGCTGGCGCATCGACCGTTCTACCCTTAACGATCGTGCCGGGAAAGAAAGACCACCTCGACCGCCTGCAGAGCGAGATCCAGGAGCTCATCGACGAGCTCTGGCAGGTCCCCCGCTTCTCGGGCCTGCGCCAGGGATTCCGGCCGCAGGTCGACGTCATCCAAACCGATGACCCGCCCGAGTACAGGGTGGTCGTCGAGCTTGCCGGCGTCGACTCGGAGACCTTGCGGATCCTCGCCGACGACCAGGCTCTCGTCGTTGCCGGCTCGCGCTCGCCCTCTTGGCGTGGCCGCTTCTTCCACATGGAGATCGCGCACGGGCCCTTCCAGCGGCGGATTCAGTTCGCCGAGCAGGTCGATCCGGCAAGCGCGCGCGCCGAGTACAAGCGCGGCCTCCTGACTGTGACAGTGCCGATCGCCGAGCAAGAGGCGGCTCACGAGAAGGTCTCGATCAAGATCGGGCGCAACGCGTGAGCGAGCTTCTGACCGAGGAGCGGATCGAGGAACTCGAGCTTCCGGACGAGCTCCCAGTCCTGCCGCTCAAGGAGACGGTCGTCTTTCCTCAGTCGATGACCCCTCTCGCGATCGGCCAGGAGCGCTCGATCAAGCTGATCGAGGACGCCGTCGACGGCGAACGCCTGGTCGCGCTCGTGACGGTCAAGAACCACGAGGCCGAGCAGCCCGGCTGGGACGACCTCTACGAGGTCGGCACCGCCGCCGTCATCCACAAGATGATCCGCGTCCCCGACGGAACCCTGCGGATCCTCGTTCAGGGCGTGCGCCGGATCAGGCTCGACGGCCGCCTCAATGACGATCCGTATCTGATCGGCCGGTTCGCCGAGGTTCCGGACGACGTCGAAGAGTCACCGGAGGTCGAGGCGCTGACGCGCAACGTGCAGAACTTGTTCGGCCGCGTGATCGCCTCCGTCCCGTATCTACCGGACGAGCTCGAGCTTGCAGCAGCGAACGTCGACGACCCGAACGCGCTCTCGTACCTCGTCGCCTCGACCCTGCGGATCAAGACCGACGAGAAGCAGCAGCTGCTCGAGTTGACCGACGTCGGCGCACGGCTGCGCGAGATCTCCGTGATCCTGAACAGGGAGCTCGAGGTCGTCGAGCTCGGCTCGAAGATCCAGTCGCAGGTCCAGTCCGAGATGGAGAAGGGCCAGCGCGAGTACTTCCTGCGCCAGCAGCTGAAGGCGATCCAGGAGGAGCTAGGAGAAGGCGATGCCGAGCAGGCGGAGGTGAACGAGCTGCGCGACCGGCTCGCCGAGCTCGAGCTGCCGGAACAAGTGAGAAAAGCCGTCGACCGCGAGCTCGCGCGGCTCGAGAAGCTGCCATCGGCCGCGGCCGAGTACGGCGTCATCCGCACCTACCTCGACTGGATCGCGACGCTGCCCTGGAACAAGACCACTCAGGACAACCTCGATCTCGAGCGCGCGCGCGAGATCCTCGACGAGGACCACTTCGACCTCGAGAAGGTGAAGGAGCGGATCATCGAGCACCTGGCGGTCTCGAAGCTCCGCAACGACGCCTCGGGCCAGATCCTCTGCTTCGTCGGGCCGCCAGGCGTCGGCAAGACCTCTCTCGGCCAGTCGATCGCGCGGACGCTCGAGCGCAAGTTCACGCGCATCTCCGTCGGCGGCGTGCGTGACGAGGCCGAGATTCGCGGCCACCGACGCACCTACATCGGCGCGATGCCGGGAACGATCATCCGCGCGATCCGCGATGCCGAGTCGACCAACCCGGTGATGCTGATCGACGAGATCGACAAGATGGGTGCGGATTTCCGCGGCGATCCCGCGAGCGCGATGCTCGAGGTGCTCGATCCCGAGCAGAACAAGACCTTCCGCGACCACTACCTCGACCTCCCGTACGACCTCTCGAAGGTTCTGTTCATCAGCACCGCGAACCAGCTGGAGACGATCCCGAGCCCCTTGCTCGACCGGATGGACGTGATCTCGCTCTCGGGCTACACGGACGAGGAGAAGTTCGGGATCGCGCGCAAGTACCTGGTCCCGAAGCAGCTCGAGGCGCACGGGCTCGACCCCGCGCAGGTCTCGATCACCGACAACGCGCTGAAGCTGGTCGCGCGCGAGTACACGCGCGAGGCGGGCGTCCGAAACCTCGAGCGCCGCATCGCCGACCTCTGCCGCAAGGCCGCCCGCGAAGTCGCCGAGGGCAAGAAGACCAAGATCCGGATCGACGAGAAGAGGGTGCGCAAGTGGCTCGGGCCGCGGCGCTTCTCCGGCGAGGTGCGCAAGCGCACGTCCGACCCGGGCGTCGCGACCGGACTTGCCGTCACGGCCGTGGGCGGCGACATCCTCTTCATCGAGGCCACGGCGTATCCCGGCAAGGGCCGCTTGACCGTCACCGGCCAACTCGGCGACGTCATGCAGGAGTCCGCCACGGCCGCGCACTCGTGGGTGCGTTCGCACGCGGTCGAGCTTGGGCTCGATCCAACCTGGTTTGCCGATCACGACGTCCACCTCCACATCCCGGCCGGAGCGATCCCGAAGGACGGGCCGTCGGCGGGGATCACGATGGCGACCGCGATCGTCTCGCTGGTTCGCGGCATCCCGGTTTCCGACGAGGTCGCGATGACCGGCGAGATCACGCTGACGGGCCAGGTCCTGCCGATCGGCGGCGTCCGCGAGAAGACGCTGGCGGCCCAGCGCGCCGGGATCAAGCGCGTGATCATCCCGCACGAGAACGAGCCGGATCTCGCCGAGCTCCCCAGGGAAACCCGCCAGGAGCTCGACTTCGTGCTCGCCGACACCCTGGACGACGTGCTCGCCGCCGCCTTCGACGGCGTGACCGTTGCACCCCGCGCAGCTCCGGTCGCAGCCGAACGCCAAGCGGCGTCCCCTGTTTAGGCGTTAGTTTCCGCGGGGTAGAGAAAACGCGAAGCGAGCGAAAGGAACGCTGGCATGATGAAAACAAGGGACCGCGTCTCGGATGTGAAGCCGTACGTCGAGCGCGCGATCAAGGACGAGGAGTTCCGCGACAACCTGAAGAACGCGTTCGTCGCGGCCCGCGGCGTCTACGACGAGCTGATGGGACCGCGCGGCGTCAGCGGCAAGGCCGTCCGTGTTGCCTCGGACAAAGACCTGCGCGACAATCTGCGCTCGGCAGTCGACGACCTCCGCAGCGCAGCCGACCGGATCCAGCGCGGGCCGAGCCACAAAGGCCGCAACCTGCTGGTGGTGACGGGCATCGCGGTCGGCGTCCTGCTCTTCAACCCGATGACCGGCACCGGCGCGCGCAAGTGGCTGAAAGAAGCCGTCTTCGGCGACGAGGACGAGTTCGGCTACCAGGGGAACTCAGGCTCGTAGTCGTTTCGTCTAGTTAACTACGGCTGGCCGAGAAGCGCGCTGACCGTCCCGAGGCGGCCGCCTTCGCTAGCGCTCAGCGGTGTGAAGAACGCGCGCCTCAACGAGGCCGGGTCGAGGCCGTTCGCCTGCGAGATGTCCGTCGCCTGGAGCAGGATCGCCCCTGGCTTGGGCGCGACGCCGGCGACGCCGGGCAAGTAGCCGGCCACCTGCGCGAGGTAAAGATCCTTCTGGTGCTGCCAGGCCTGCAGATACGGCGTCGGGTCGACGGCTCCGTCGTAGCCGAGCGAGAGGTAGGCGACCGGGTGCACCTCGAAGTGGAGGTGGTAGGGGGTTCCCTCGGCGTCTCCCGTGTTGCCGACGAAGCCGACCACCTCGCCCGCCTTGACGCGGTTGCCGTTCTTCGCGGCGGGCGAGTACGCGGAGAGATGCGCGTAGTAGAACTCGTTCCCCTGGCCGTCCCGCAGCCAGAAGCGGTTGCCCCCGGCGTCGTTCCAGCCGACCGAGAAGACGGTGCCGTCCGCGCATGCGAGCACCGGGGCGCCAAGCGGCGCGAAGATGTCGTCGCCGTGGTGCCAGTTCCCGGGCACGTCGCCGCGGAAGGCGCCGAACGTGTCGGTGAAATCGTGCGGCCCGTAAACCGGGAAGACATAGCCGCCCGCGGTGAGCTGTGGCTGCAGCCCGAACGGAATGCGGAACGCCGGCCCAAGGTTCTGCGGCTGACCCGTTGTCGTCGCCGACGTTTTGGACTTCTTCTTCGTGGTCGCCTTTCCCGGAGCGGGCGGGAGGACCGGCGGCGGCATTCCGGCCTGAGCCCAGGACTCGGCGTAGCCGACGAGGATCTCGCTGCCTGCAGGAAGCCCGCCGTGATCGGCTGTCAGGTGGATGTCGAGGCCGGTGACGTAACCGCGGTAGCTCTGCGTCTTGCCGGCCGGAGAGCGAACCTCGGCCTGCTCGAGCGTGATCGCGTAGCCCCAATCGCCGAGCGCGACGCGCCCGTTGGGGCTCGGCGCCTGCGCGACGCCGCCGACCGTAAGCCCGGTAACGGCAGCGCCCGCGAGGCTCCCGGTCGCGTTCTGCCCGCTCGTCGACGCGTGCGCGTGGCTGGTGATGCTCGCCGCGGTGACCTCACCCCCGAAGAGCGAGAGCGAGCTCACGGAGCTCGAGGCGGTGGAGCGGGCGTTCGCTGCAACGTCGGTCGAGGCCGAGGCGGAGACCGGGCCCGTGGTCAGGATGGAGCCGTCGCTCGGGTAGGCAAAGCCGGACGCAAAGCCCACCGCGTCGGGAGGTGCCGAGACCGAGGTCGAGACCGCTCCGGCCTGACCGGGGACGACGATCTTCACCCCGTAGGCGCTCGCCGTCGCACCGGCCTCCGAGCCGTGTGACGACGCGCCCGCCGAGCCGGCGAGCAGCAAAACCGACGCAAGCGCCAGAACAAGCGTAAACCGCATGGCTCCGGCCATTATGGCCCAGCCTCCGAACAGCGTAACCGGTCACACGGTTTTGTCGGCTCGGTGACTCCGCGGCCGCCGGTCAGCTCTGCTCGCGCTGACGGCGGGCGAACTCGCGGAAGCGCTCTCGCGCGGCCTCGTCCGGTCCTAGAGGCGCATCGCCAGGGACGTCGCGAGCAACTTGCTCGGCGACCGCCTGGACTTCCTCGACGACGCGTGCCTTGTGCACGGGATTGCCGAGCAGCTGGCCGATCCAAGTTTCGGAGCCGTTGTAGGGCTCGATGTCGTTC
>Ga0207646_10008474_pt1 | contig 10299 bp, 8 predicted proteins | sample KBSK5502metaG_FD_184343 | JGI IMG/M metagenome (GOLD analysis project Ga0207646, IMG submission 184343) | Corn, switchgrass and miscanthus rhizosphere microbial communities from Kellogg Biological Station, Michigan, USA - KBS K5-50-2 metaG... | ecosystem: Host-associated > Plants > Roots >...
CTTTTTCATGGCCCATGTATTCCTGCTCCCCGGGTTGATGTCCGTCCTCCTTTATATCCACTTCCGGCTTGTTCGCAGGCAGGGTCCCGCGGAACCGGCATGAGTACGCCTCAGGCCAGCTCAAGCCGGCTGCCCATCACGCCTGGGCACGCCCTGTATCCGCTGCTCGCCCTCTACGCGCTCGTGGGCCTGATGTTTGGCCCCGTCGGACATCACGTCAGCGAGGAAATGCCCGAGGACAAGACCCACCCCTACTTTCCCGATCATGTCTGGCCCTACCCGATTCTCGCGATGGCAGTCCTGGTCGGACTCGGTTTGATGGCGCTGATCGGGAAGCCCCTGCTGGAGCCCGGGCAGCCGGCCGATGCCCGCGCCGCGATCATTCCGCTACCGGAGTGGTACTTCCTGGCGCTCTTTCAGTTCGCGAAGCTCGGGCCCGCGCTCATCACGAAGATGCTTGTCCCGGTGATCGTTGTCGTCGGGCTGATCTTGTGGCCGATTCTAGACAGCGGACTCGGTCCGGGCATCGCACGACGGCTTGGCTGGCGTGCGTGGCCGGCTCCGAAGCGAAACGTCATCACAGGCACGATCTGGATTGCCGGCCTCGCGATCATATCGGCGTTAACGGTGTGGTCTGCGTTTGCACCTCAGCTCTGCATCCCATGGCCGTACAACGGGCCCGTCTGCGGCGCCTGAGGCTCGGCGCATGGGTCAATGCGCAACTGCGAAGACGACTTCAGAAGACTCCAGGACCGAACGCAAATCGCAAGGCAGCAGCCGACTTATCCACCGCGTCACGGGCGGCATCCAACTTCCCGGAAAAGCCGATAAAGCCGTGAAGCTGCCCTTCGTAACGATATACCTCCACCGGCACACCAACCGCTTCAAGTCTCCGGATGTATTCCTCCCCGTCTTCACGCAGGATGTCATGCTCCGCCAGGATCATTACCACCGGCGCGAGGCCCGCGAGCGAGGCGGCCCGCAATGGAGACGCATCTGGAACGAGCCGCTTGGCGGGATCGGGTATGTAGGTCTCCCACATGTTGCGAATGTTGGCCAGGGACGTCGCACCAAATCCGGTGCGGCCGCAGAAGTTGGCATATCGCTGCGCGAAACCCTCGTAATAAGAGTTGGAAGTGTCTGCGGTCAAGACCGGATATACGAGGACCTGCATTGCGAGCTCGACTCTTAGATCGCGAGCTCGTAGCGCTACTGCTGCCGCGAGGTTGCCGCCTGCGCTGTCTCCACCAACGGCAACGGTGTTGAAGTTTTCGGTTGCCCAGACAGTTGCGCGCCAGGCATCGTCAATACCAGCCGGGAAGCGGTACTCCGGGGCGAGCCGGTAATCGACTGACAGCACAGCACACAGAGCCTTCTTGGCGAACGCGCGCGCAACCACATCACACGAATCCAGATCACCCGTCATGAAGGCGCCGCCGTGAATCCAAACCAGCACACTGGTCTCACCACCGGTCGGGCGGTAGAGTCGCGCGGGGACGCCGCCGGCATCAATGTCGTCAACACTCGCCATAGGTTCAGGCGTCCCGGCGGCGGCAAGCACGATCGCGCGCGCCTCACGACGCACTTCCCGAATATCACGCCCCGCCATCAAGCTTGGATCAGGCAGGGACTCGATGAACGCGCGGGCTTGCGGGTGGACGTATGGCTCCACAGGGATCATTCACGAACTCCTTGAATCTCTGATGGCGCGAAGCGGATCACCTGCGCTCCGTGGCCGGTAACACGTGAGCGTCAAGAGGTCCGGACCTGGCGATTTCACTCTGCCATTCGGGATATCGATGACAGGCAACGACACCATCGGGGTATGCCGGACGGAGCAGCGGGCGCTCGCTCCAGCACCTGGGTTGGTTCCAAGGACAGCGAGGCGCGAAGACGCACTGTTCATCTCGGATTTTCATCGTGTCGCTTGGCAGCGGCGTCACCGAGCCCGCTGCAGCTCGACGGGCCTGTTGCGCGTCCGGATTGGGCACGGGAACGGCCTCATTCAACGTGTAGGTGTACGGGTGAGCCGAGCCACGACCTGACACGGTCAGAGCTGGACCCGACTCCATGACTCTTCCTCTGTACAGAACTACGACCCGATCGCACATGTGACGGACCACTCCGAGGTCGTGCGAGATGAATACATAGCTGAGAGCCGATGCCTCCTGGAGCTCCTGGAGCAAGTTCAACACCTGGGCCTGAACAGAGAGATCGAGCGAGCTGACCGCTTCGTCGAGAATGACCAATCGAGGCGCCAGCATCAACGCACGCGCAATGGCAATCCTCTGGCGCTGGCCGCCCGAGAACTGCCATGGGTACCGGTTGGCTGCGGACGTTGGCAGGTGAACCCGCTCGAGCATTTCGTAAACGCGATTCCGCGTTGCCGTGTGATCACGCTCGCCGAATGCTTCCATCGGCTCGGATAACGTGTCTCCGATCGTTCGCGTCGGGTTCAGGGAGTTATAAGGATCCTGGAAGACGATCTGCATCTGGCGATAGGTCTCTCGCCGTTCTTTGAACGGGAGATGAGTGATGTCTGTGCCAAAGAAATAGATGAAGCCCGCATAGACAGGTGCCAGCCCAAGGATGGCCTTGGCGGCGGTCGATTTTCCTGACCCCGACTCACCGACGAGGCCCACCGTCTCCCCAGGTTGTACTTCAAATGTCACGTCGTCCAGCGCGTTGGAAATGCGCCTGCCCCGCCGGTACCTGACGGAAAGATGCTCGACGCTCAGCACTGGGGTCTCCGGGGACATCAGGCTGATGCCTTCGCAAATATCTGATCCACTCGAATGCAGCGAGATGCGTGGCCAGGTCCGACGTCGATCAATGGAATCGGGGCTTTGACGCACGCGTCCGTGACAAATCGACATCGTGGAGAGAACCGACACGCCGGTGGCCACGAGCCTGGCGACGGGACGTTGCCGGGTATCGACGAGAGCCTGCTGCGAGGTTCAGCCAGAGAGGGATGCGACTTGAGCAGCCCCAACGTGTATGGATGCAGTGGCTTGTGGAACATCTCCTGAATGCCCGATTTCTCGACGATCTGCCCTGCGTACATCACCACCGCTCGATCACAGATGTCAGCGATCACGCCCCAGTTGTGCGTGATCAGGATCAGCGCCATTCCTGTCTCCCGTTGGAGACGGCGGAGGAGACCCAGAATCTCCGCCTGCACAGTTACGTCAAGCGCGGTCGTTGGCTCATCCGCGATCAGCAGTTTCGGGCGACCTGCCAGAGCGAATGCGATCGCAACCCTTTGAGCCATCCCGCCAGAGAGTTCATGGGCGTACGTGCGGGCGACTTGATCGGCGTTCAGCAGCTCCACCTGGCGAAGCAGGGCGATTGCGGAAGACCTGGCTTTCCGAAGCGACACCCGCTGGTGATGTCGTATCAACTCGACGAGCTGGCTGCCCACCGTGAAGGCCGGATCGAGGCTTGATTGCGGCTCCTGTGAGACATACGCAAGGCTGGATCCGCGAAGCTCGTCGAACGAGCGCTCCGTCATGCGAAGGAGGTCGTCACCCTGCCAATACACATGGCCTTCGGTAACACGAAGTCCCTGGGGCAGCAGACGCAGCACTGCCAGAGCCGTGACACTCTTACCGCATCCGGATTCGCCGATGATGCCTAGCGTCTCGCCGGCGTAGACGTCAAAGCCGACGCGGTCGACAATCGGCGTCTCTCCCGCAGAGCTCGCCGTTGATACCGACACGTCCCGCACTCGCAGCACCAGACCCGATCGACCATTCAAGGGTTCTGCGATGTCGCCATCGTGGTCTCGCTTCGTCACGACGGACCTGGGCGCGCGTCTCGCCAACCCACCCTCACCTATGACGACCGCGTCCCGAATCGCGTCGCCAAGCAGGCCGAATGCGAGGATGGTCAGGGCGATGAGAGTTCCTGATGGAACCAGCAGCCATGCCTGGCGCTGGATGACCGTCGACGCTTCGGCAACCATACCGCCCCACGTCGGAGTCGACGGATCAGCGGTCAATCCGAGATAAGCAATGCCAGTCTCGAACAACAGCGCATAAGCGGCAAAAAGCGAAGCCTGGACGATGACCGGGCCCCAGACACGAGGGAATATGTGCCGCTCCACTATCTGAACGTGGTTCAATCCGGACACGCGCGCCGCGGCAACGTACAGGTCCTCACGGACACGCAGAGTCGCGCTGCGCACGACGCGGAGGATCGCGGGAATGCCAAGCAGGCCGAAGCTGATCATCGCCGCGTCTTCGTTCTGAGGAAGCACAGCGAGGACGACGAGCACGATGATCAGGGCGGGTACTGCCATAAGCGTTTCGGCGAACTTGCTCAGCACGCGGTCGACCCAGCCGCCTGCGTAGCCGGCAGCCAACCCCAACGGAACCCCAAGCGCAGTGACGACAGCGACTCCTTCAAGAACTGACAGCAGACTCCGCCTTCCGCCGTAGATGAGCCTGCTCAACACGTCACGACCGAGCGTGTCGGTCCCGAGAAGGTTGTGGGCCGTCGGGCCACTGAGCACCCGCTCAAGATCCTGGTGCAGCGGGTCAAATGGCGCCGTCACGGGCGCACCGATGCAGACCAGGGTGACAATGCCCAAGAACGTGATTGCGGCTATCGCGACCGGATTCCGTATGAGCAGGCGAACTGACTGATGTGACCGGGAGGCCGGCCCGATCGCGATCTGGTCAGCGAGGACGCTCATTCCACCCGGACCCGCGGATCCAGCCAGCCATAGGCGAGGTCGATCAGCAGGTTCACGACGACCACCAACGCCGTGAAGTACACCGCGACACCTTGAATGAGTGGAAGATCGTGCTGCGTCGTCGCCTGGACAGCCAACCCGCCCAAGCCCGGCATCGCAAATACTGACTCGACCACTACTGTCCCACCGAGGGAGGCGATGAAGATGAGGCCGAGGACGGTGACGACCGGAGCGGCAGCGCTCCTCAGGGCGTGTTTGAAGATGATGGATCGTCGCGGTAGTCCGGCGGCCCGGAGCGTTCGAATGAAGGGTCGCTCCAGAACCGCTCGCATGGAGTCCCGTGTCTGCTTGGCAACCACCGCTATACCCGGTGTTGCCAACGCGACGACCGGCAAGACCAAGCTGCGCGCCCAGTCGAGCGGCGACTCGTCAAACGGCACGTAGCCCGTCGCTGGGAAGAGCGGGATGGCCACCGCAAAGAGGGCAATCAGAAGCAGCCCCAGAAAGAAGTTTGGGATTGCCAGGCCGACCATTGAAAGAGCGTCGACCGCGGTCCCGGCGATATCGGCACGCAGTGCCCCCGCAATGCCAAGCAGCACGCCGACGACCGCCGCCAACAGAGTTGAACCAATTACCAGCGACAAGGTGACCGACAGACGGCCGTTCAACAGCATCGTCACAGGCTCGTGGTTGAACAGTGAGGCGCCAAAGTCACCGTGGCTGACGTTCTCGAGCCATTGCTGGTATCGGGTGATCAGCGGTTGGTCGAGTCCGAGGGAATGTTTGAGCTGGAGATACTGCGCTTGCGTTCCTTGCGGCCCGACGATCGTCCGTGCCAGATCGCCAGGGATGAGTGCTTCGAGCAGGAACGTCAACGTCGAGACGATCAACAGCAAGGGCACGGAAAGCAGCAGGCGATTGCCGACGATCCTCAGCAAGGCTGGTGACTCCGGCACGAACATTAACCCGCCGGACGGATCTCGGTCGTGTACTCCTGAACGCGGAAGTCCGTTGAGGTCACACCGGTAATGTCGCTGCGGTAAAGATCAACCAGCGGCGAGGCGACGACTGGTGCGAACCAGGCTTCCTGAACCACGATCTGTTGCATCTGCCGCGCAATCGATGGCGCCTGGTCGGATGGCGCGGATAGCAGCTGGTCATATAGGCCGGAAAGGCCGGAATTCGTGCTCTTGAAAGGATTGAATAGCGATGCGTTCGGGCCGTAGAGGATCTGATAGTCGATCGCTGCAGGCAGGCGGCCGAACGCCAGCGTGACAGCCGGATACTTTCCAAATGCGCCGAAATAAGCGCCAACATCATTCTTCACATCGAGCTGAACCTTGATACCGACGTTGGCCAGTTGCCCCGCAATTGCTTGGCCAAGCGTGTCTTCCCCGACGACGTTGGCCGAACCTATCGCCAACGAGAAACCGTTGGGGTAGCCTGCCGCGGCCAGCAGTTCCTTTGCTTTGGCTACGTCATACGGATATCGATTGTCGAGGGCTGGATCGTAGCTGTCGTCTCCGTGTATGGCCATTTGTGCAGTCGGCCGGCCATAGCCCGCACCGATAAGCTTGGCAACTGCGGTCCGGTCGATCGCGTAGTTGATGGCCTGCCTGACTCGCACGTCGCCAAGTGGCTTGCTGAGCATTCCGCTCCGGTCGTTGAGGGAGAGGCCCATCAAAAGGGTCAGGGGGGCCACGTACTTGAGCCCCGCAGCCTTGGCTGAATCGACGCTGGTGACCGGTTGGCCAACAGCGACCTGAACCTGACCTGTGCGAAGGGCGTCGAGCGTTGTGTTCGGATTCGTGATCGTCTTAAGGACGACCTTTTTCCAATACACGTTGCTCTTGTTCCAGTAATTCGGGTTGGGAATGAATGTGTAGGTATCGCCCGGGACAGAGCTCGCCTTGTCGAGCATGTACGGGCCCGCGCCATCGGTATCAGTAGCCAGGCTGTTTGCCGCGACCGCTTTTGGACCACCGATCATGCCCATCTCGAGCAGTTGGCTGAATGCAAGCTCGAGCAATGGCGTCGGGTTAGAGAAGTTGAGGGTCAGAGCGAGCGGCCCCGTCACATCCATTGATGTGAGCGACCCAAAGTACGTTGAGGCACGCCCGCCAGGAAGAGTCAGCGCGTGCTGTATCCATCCCTTTACAGCGGCAGCGTCGAGGACATCTCCATCGCTGAACTTCACGCCTGACCGCAGGGTGATCGAGAAACTCTTGTTGCCTGCCCCGTAGCTCCACTTCAACGCGACGCCCGGCTTGAACGTGCCGTCGGGCTGGAGAATGATCAGCGGGTCATACGCCAGATTGAAGTAGTCGCTGTTTTCGTTGGCGCCAGTCGCGGGATCAAGGCTAGGCGGCGACAACGGCTCAGCGATGGTCAGCGTCGAGCCAACTCTGGACGTCGACCCGCCGCCGCCGCAAGCTGTCGAGAAGGCGACGACCAATGCGACCGCCAATGACAGGAATGCAATCCGTCGCCCCGTAGATATCGAGGCCCCCGAGGCGTCCGCACCCAGCGCGCGCTCAACCATAGTTCCCATCCGATTTCTCCTCCTCGGACAGGCGGTGGCTGGATTCCACCCTACCTGCGTGCTTCTATCGAAGCACTTCGATGCCTCCATGTCAAGGGGCCAAATTTGGTCGGAATGGCTCGGATGGTCCCCCTCCCAGGCAGCACCAACCTCGTCTTGTGCAGTATTGTCGAAGTGCTTCGATGAGACTCAGTCGAAAGAGTGGAGATGGAGTTCGCGGGTCTGCTGAAGCCAGGCGCACGATTTACGACGTCGCGCAACGAGCCGGGGTGAGCATTTCGACCGTCTCTCTCGCTCTGAACTCCCCCGATCGGGTGCGACCAGAGACGCTGGACAAGATCTATCAGTCGGTTCAAGAGCTTGGCTATCGGCCGAAGGCGGAAGCGACGATTCTGGCCCGCAAGTCGACCCGACGTATTGGAGTGGTTGCCCCGTTCGTCACCTACGGTTCCTTCATGGAGAGGCTGCGAGGCGTTATGGCGGCCGCGGAAAAGGAGCGTTACGAGATCGTTCTCTACGACCACGAATCGTATGCACTCCGCCATCACCTTGCGGACAGCCTCTCGCTGTCGCAAAGGCTCGATGGCCTGATTCTGATGGCAATTCCGATGAGCGACGATCTCGCCAGACGCCTTGTACAGGATGGACTGCCAACAGTTTTAGTTGAGTTCGCACGCCCTGAGTTCTCGTCCGTAGTCATCGACGACGAAGCTGGTGGCCGGCTCGCTGCTCAGTATCTCTTGCAGCGTGGACACAGGCGGTTCGCATTCTTGGGCGAAGGCTGGTTGGAAACCAACTCAGCACCCAAGCCCGTCTTTTCGCAAAAAGATTTGCGCCTTCGTGGCTTCCGAAGCGAGTTGGCTGCCGCCGATGTCGAGCTTCCGGATGAGTTTGTTATCGATGCGTTTAACAGTGTGGAAGCGGGCCGGCAGGCGGCGCTAGAACTTCTCGACGCGGACAACCCACCAACTGCGATTTTCGCCCATAGCGACGTCCTGGCTGCGGGCGTTCTTCAAGCCACTCGCGATCGCCAACTACATGTGCCATCTCAATTGGCTGTGATGGGCTTTGACGACCGCGAGTTCGCCAGCTACCTCGGACTTACGACCATACGCCAGCCACTGTTCGACTCCGGACAGATCGCGATGAACTTGTTGACGAGTCGTCTCGTTCGCGGGACTTCCAGCGTGCCTCAAACGGTTGGGCTACCTCTCGAGGTGGTTGCGCGCGAGACCGCATAGACCTCGCCGTTTGTGAGCAAGGCCTCCCCCGCGCCGACGTACCGGCGCAAACCGATCGCCAGAAGCACCAGAAGCATGGGCGCGAGCTGAATCGCAAGCCGCTCGTATGAGGTGACGACGATGAAGTCCGGAATTGGTGAGTAAACCCAGGCCAGCCAATAGCCCAGCAACTGGACGAACACAACCACGCCAGCCGCCATGGCGTAGCGGGTGCGATCCACCAGTAGCAGCGCCAGTGACAGGGCGATAGCGACAGCAAGCCAGCCGAAATCGCTGTGGATGGTCAGCGCGGGGCGCAGGTCCGAAACGATCCGAACGGAATTGACGGGAAGGTTGGGCAGACCCAGGACAAGGTCCGACAGGGAGGGTACGTGCTGTTGATGGAACCCGGAAGCCCGTACCCAGAGCTTCCAACCCAGGAACGGTACAAGAATTAGTGGGTATGGCAGAAAACGTGACATGCGTTGGTTCTCGCGACGACCTCCGATCCACGCCGGTCGGAGGACAACGACGCCCAGGACCAGCAGGACGGCGACGACGAATACCACTCCTTCGTCCTTGACCATGGAGGCCTCGACCGCAAAAATCGCGGCGATCACGCGCGTTACCGGTGCTGCCCCTGACACAGCGAGGTGCAGGTTGACCAGACCGAGCAGCATGCAGACTCCGACCGCGAAGTCCGCATACCCCATGTAATCGGTCGTATACAGGGACTTTGCGAAGGTCGGCAGGGACACGGCGAGAAATCCGAAAACCACGGCCCATCTTGCGCCAAGCATCCAGCGCACCATCGTGTAAACGGCGACGGTGGAGGACGCCAGGAAGAGCACGTTGATTGCCTTTCCGGTCAGACCATCCGGCCTCCCGATGATGACGTATATCGTCGCCACCATCGTTGGGAAGAGCGGCGGGTACTCACGGTGGAGCACGGTGTCGATCGAGCTTCCCAGGCCGCCGGGGTCGCCGGTGCCTGGGAGAACCAGCAGGCTCTCGTTCACTGCATTCGACAGGTAGAACACCTTCGCCTTGTAGAGCCAGTTGGCGAAAGCGTCAAAACCGGTCAATGGCTCGGTGATGAGGTTCAGCACATAGGTGAGCGCGATGACTGTGCCGACGACGACCAGGATTACGCTCAAGCTGTCTAGCTGTGCCCAATCCTCGCGCGCCGCCAGAGTGGTGCGTCGGACGTCCGATCCGATGGCTGAACCAAAGCGTTTCCAGGTGGCCACGCCGAGCACGAGCCATGGCAGCAAGAGGGTCACGAGGTTCCAGGGTATGTGCACCAGGCCGTACAACCAAAGCTGGCCGGCGAGCACTCCAGCTCCGAGCACAGGGAGTCCAGCGATCGTCGGAGCCGGCAGTTCTGTCCAAATCAGCGCGCCGAACATGCGGCCTGTGAGGTAGCAGATGACGAGGTACGCGGCGATCGCGAGCGTGGGCAGGAGAACCGCGATCACGGCGAGCCGGTGCGCCGGTAGACGGTGACCACTTGGGTCGGGGACGTGTATACAGACGCCGGCGTCAACCCTGAGACGACTGCCGGCTCGCTGTCCGCGGGCGACCTAACGATGATGAGGACGTCGACATTCGTGCTTGCGGCGTCAGCGGGATTGGTGCTGACGAGCACGCGGCGGGGATACAGGTAATAGTTGCCGACGGAGTACGCCCACCAGACTGGCGCTTCCGGGTCGCTAGCGATCGGGATGCCACCGCTTGACTCCGGAAACCCGGACAAGGAGCTCACCCATACGACCAGGACGCTGGCAGATCTTGGTAGTGATGCATCGATGGCGGGGAGACTCTTTGCGAATTCATCACCA
>Ga0207646_10008475_pt1 | contig 10299 bp, 8 predicted proteins | sample KBSK5502metaG_FD_184343 | JGI IMG/M metagenome (GOLD analysis project Ga0207646, IMG submission 184343) | Corn, switchgrass and miscanthus rhizosphere microbial communities from Kellogg Biological Station, Michigan, USA - KBS K5-50-2 metaG... | ecosystem: Host-associated > Plants > Roots >...
GCCTCGGGCCGGAACGCAGCCGACCGCTCGTGCACCTCGCGGTAGCGCCAGAGGTTCTCGGGTTTCGGCGTCTCCGCCTTCAGGCGTTCGTGGTAGGTCACGTCGACCGCCACGATGCCGTGGGAGCCATCCTCCCGCGCGAGCACGAAGGCCGCGTCGAACTGGCGGAGGCTGTTGAGCCACTGCGTTTCGAGACGCCCAGGCGAGTGCAGAAATCGGACCTCCACAACGCGGCCCGGCGCGTCGGCGAACCAGGCGTGGACAAGGCGGTCGGCCCGCGAGGGATCGGCGGCAAGGCTGCCGAACAGGTTGAATGCGAGCGCCTCGGACGAGAGCAGGTCGGCCCAGAGGCGTTGGTGATCGATGCTCTGCTCGCGCTCGACGATCGCAGCCCTCGCCTTGACCGCGTCGAGGGCGGCGGTCGTCACAAAGTTCGCCCCGGTCTCGCGGCCGTATTCGAGCGGGATCCGGCTCCCGACCGGCCTCGGATCGACGCCCGGACGCGGGGCGTACGGCTGGGACCCGATCGGGTGACCCTTGCGCTCGCGCCACCGCGCCTGGTGGAGCCGGGTCCGCTGCCGGAACGCCGTCATCGCCGGGCTGCGGGGAACGAGGTCACTGGCGTCCCAGCAGAGCGCGGCTTCAAGCTCTGCCCGTGTCGGCGGCTCGATCACGCTCGAAGGATACGAGCACCGGCCGCGCGTGGCCGGGGTCAGCGCTTCCCGAAGCCGGGGATGGCCGCGGCCTGTTGCATCCACGACGCGACCTGGCGTTCGTCGAGGTCGTCAAGTGATTCGAGGTCGACGCCGCGCGAGTCCTTGCCCATTCCGATCGGCGTGACCGGCGGTACGGGCGTGAGTGACGTGCCGCGCCCGAACGTCAGCTTGACGTGGCCGGCGAAGCCGCCGCACGAGAAGCACCAGCCGTCCCCGACGCCATACCAAGCCATGCCCCACTTCACGCTTCGCTGCAGGCCGGGCAGCGTCTCGGCTGCCAGGGTGTCGACGCGCTCAGCGATGGATCGTTGTGGCTGCCGCAGGCTGCCGATGTAGGCGAAGACCGGCTTGTCGCCAACTGCCGCCTTCGCGGGGCTTGCCCGGCCCGTCATGGCGACCGGCAGCGTCGGTTGGACCGTTGGCGTTGTTCCGTTGTCAGACGACGTCATCGTTGATTCCCCATGGCGACGATCTGCACGACCTGGTCGACCAGCCTGTGGGGATGGTCGTCGAATGATGGACGGCAGATTGGATCGAGAATCATCGGTCGCGGCCGCCGATCTCTCCTCAGCTGCCCGGCGGCGGAGCCAAAGCTGCCAGTTCCCCAGGCGCAGGCCGAACTCCAACCCGGACCAGGAGATCGTCGATCAACGACGGATTGTCAACTCCGGCGCTTCGGACGAGTGCGGCACGTTGATCGGCGCAACCCACGCGGCGACCTCGGTTCGTCGCGAGACCCCGAGCTTCGCCAGGATGTGCTCGACGTGCGCGCTCACCGTCTTTGGTGACACGAACAGGGAGTCGCCGATCTGGGCGTTGGTCAAGCCTTCGGCGATCTTCTTGGCCACCTCGAACTCGCGGATCGTGAGCGGGTGCCAGGGCTCGACCTCGGCGCCGCGGCCCTTGGCGACGCGCTCGAGCTCTTCGGCGCGAACCAGCAGGGGTCGGCTCCCGATCGACTCCGCACGATTGCGGACCTCCCGCACGAGCGCCATGGCTTCGACGTACCGATTGGACCGAAGATCCGCGTTCGCAAGATCCAGCCTGGCCCAGAGCGCCTCCCACAGGCGTCCGCGCGCGTCCCAGCCGGCGACCGCCTTCTCCAGCGATTCGCGAGCCATGCCGGTCGCGCCCTCGGCGAGCTTGACCAGTCCCGTGGCGTGATCGATGGCCGGTGTCGCGACGTCGCGCGCCGGGCCGATGGCACGCAGCAGCTGATCGAGGAATCGCACTGCCTCCTCGGGCTTCCCGGCCGCCTGGAATGCGCGCACTCCCGTCACGGCAAACGGTGCTAGCAGGGACCACTCGCCGCGCTCGCGACCGAGCCGGAGCGCCTCATCCGCACGTTGCGCGGCCGTCGCGGCATCACCGGAGGCCAGCGCGGCCTCGGCCATGCCCCACGACGCGGGCAGCATCATCTCGAGCCAGTCGGCTCGCCGTCCGAACTCCATGGCCGGTCGGAGATGCTCCTCGGCGGACGCTCGATCGCCGCGCCCGGCGGCCGTGTACCCGAGGGCCCAATTGGCGATGGCCTTGGTCCGGGCCGACCCCTCGTCGCTGAGGGACTGTCTGCCGAGCCGGATCGCATCGTCCCAACGACCGTCCCCCCAGGCGAGCAAGGCTGTCGTCGACGCCATCATGTGGCCGCAGTGCGATTGCTCGACTTGATCGGCGTAGCGCATGCCGTCGTCGATGCGCTCCCGGGCCTGTCCGAACTCGAGCGAGCGGATCGCGAACAACGCCGCGTCGCGGTAGCAGTTCACGGCGGACACCTCGGCGCCCATCGCCCGGGATTCGTCGCCGATCGATCGAATCGCGGCGAGACCATCGGCGGTATTCCCCTCGATGACGTCGAGCCGGGCCAGGTAGGCGAGCGCCTCGTGCGTGTAGGCGACCAATCCGGCCGCGACAGCCGCTCGATGCATCTCCTCGAACAGCCCGCGTGCTTCGACCAGGTTGAGGGAGTCCAGCTCGACCCACCCGAGCAGGAGCAATGCCAGCACCTGGTACTCGGCCCGATCAGGCGCCTCGGTCAACGCATCGGCCTCGTTCGAGAGCTGGCGCGCGAGGTGCCGCCGCTCCGGGATCGATTCGCCGTCACGCCGGGCGAGGACGCAGAGGTTCACGAGCGCCTCGACGGCACGGGTTCGGTCGCCCGCGCGCAGTGCGTACTCGCGCGCGCGCAGCGCGTGCTCCCGTCCGAGCTCGACTCGATCGAGGTTTGTCGCGGCGTCCGAGTAGCCCATCTCGATCCGGGCCTTCTCGCGACCGGAGAGCCCGGGCGGCATGTTGGCGAGCGCCCGCTTGTACAGGTCCAGCGCCTCTCGATGCGAGGAGACCCGCATGGCCGCATCGGCACCCGCGAGCGCGGCCCGGAAGGCGTCATCGCGCATGCCGGCCCGCTCGAAATGCAGCGACGCATGGATCTCCGAGGCGCCGATGAGCTCGGCGTTGAACTCGCCGGCACGACCGTGGAAGCGCCGCAGGTCGCGCGGCGGGACGCTCGTGTAGATGGCATCGCGCAGGAGCGGATGCCGGAAGTCGAAGTAGCCCTGGTCGATGTATTGGAACGGGAACAGGATTCCCGATTCGACGAGCTCGCGGAGCGGCTCGTCGAGGTCCGCGAGCGGCCGGTCCATGATGCCGGCGAGGGTGGCGGGGACGAAGCAGCGCCCGACGACCGAGCCCGCGCGCGCCACGGCAAGCGCCTCGGGGCTGAGCCGCGCGGCATGGGCGAGCACCGCGTCCTCGATCGTGTCGGGGACGGAGGCACTGAGGATGGCACTCCCGTCCACCTCCGACCCACCGACCGCCGCGAGCAGCTCCTCGACGTGCAGCGGGATTCCGTTCGTGCGTCGGTGGATCGCGTCGGCCACGTCCCGTGCCGCCGGCAGCCCGGTGCCCAACAGGAGCGTCGCCACGAGGGCCGTCTCGTCCCGACTGAGCCGACCGAGGCGGATCTCATCCGCCAGCCGCTGGGTGACGAGCCGGGCGCGCCATTCGCGATGGATCGAGCCGCGTGGCAGCTCGTCGGGCCGGTACGTCCCGACGATCAGGAGCGGCCGGCCGGCGGCGCCGCGAGCGAGCTCGCCGAGGACCTCGAGCGTCATCTCGTCGGCCCAATGCAGGTCCTCGAAGGCGAGGAACGTTGGGCGATCCACGTTGTCGAGGATCAGCTCGGCCATGTCACGGACGATCAGGCGGCGCGGACGCGCCGGCCCGACCGCCCGGGTCGGATCGATGGCGAGGAGTTGCTCGCCCAGTGAGCCGAAGTCGGCTGCCGGCATGGCCCGACCGATGTCGTGGATTCCCGCGAGGAGCACGAGGACGTCCGGCGCCCCGATATCGCCCGTCGCCGAGCGGAAGCCGGCGCCCCGCGCCTTCAGCCGGATCGACCCGAGCAGACGTGTCTTGCCGATGCCGGGCTCGCCCGCGAGCAGGACGAACCGACCGTGACCGGCCGCCGCATCGGCGATCCATTGGTCGGCACTCGCGAGATGTTCGTCGCGGCCCACCAGCAGCGGGCTCTGGATCGTTCGCACCGTGCTCATGGACGCGAATTCTAGAGCCGGCTTCGAGGCCGACATCGGTCGGACGACCGATGAGGCCGGTCGCCACCTCCAAGAGGTTCGCGTCGAAGCCGATCGATGGCATCGGTGAACAATTCGGCGCGTCGACGCGATGTCGGTCGACCCGCAGAGACCACATCCGTCGATCGACCGATGACCGGGCGGTCGATCGACACCTACGGTTCCGACGGTGGCGATCCGCCCGGACGCCCAAGCCACGAAAGGGAACCGTTCAATGCTGGCACCGACGCAGACCCGCCACCACCGGCGCTTTCGACTGGCCGCCAACGACAACGAGACGATCGTCGCTGACGGGATCGACGTGCAGGGGCACTCGTTGACCCGGAACGACAACGAGATCGTCGTCGAAGCACCCGGGATGCGTTTGCGGAACGCACCCGACGCCGGCGACGACGAGCTTGACACCGAGGCCCATCGCCTCGCCACCAACGACAACGAGACGATCGTCCGCACCCGGCGGCTCGATCCGCAGGATGGCGACGACGAGCTGGGCAAGCCGGGTCTCCGTCGGATCCGGGCGCGCTGATCAGGGCGTTCACGCCTCACGCAGCGTGAATACAGAAGCGGAGCTCGTGAACGCGATCGTGGACATGGCGGCCGCCGGCGATGTCGAGAGTCTCGCGGCGGCCGCGATGGATGCCGCGGATGGCGGAAGGATCGCCGAAGCGGAACGCCTGGCCCGTCAAGCGCTCGCCTTGGCCGAGGCACCGGCCGCGAGCCGCAACCGGGACGAGCTTCTGGCTCGATCCCTTCGCGCTGTCGGGACGGTGCATCGCGCTCGCGGCCGATATCCCGACGCCGAGCGGGCATTCACGCGAGCGCTCGGTCACGCAACGTGCGGTTTCGGAGCTGGGGGGCTGGAGGTCGCCGAGCTCCTCAACGATCTCGGCATGACGTTCAAATACGTGGGTCGCTTCGCTGATGCCGAGGCGGCCTACGACCATGCGCGACAGATCCTCGACGAGCTGCCGGACGTCGACGAGGAGGACGTCGCCGCGCTGTTCCACAACCTGGGCGGCCTGGCCCACGCCCGTGGTGACTTCGCGACCGCCGAACCCCTCGCGCGCCGAGCAGTGGAGATCCGCACGCAGACGTTTGGCCCGACGGATCCGGCCGCGCTTCTCGATCGCAGTGCGCATGCCGCGATCCTCTTCGGGCTTGGGCGGCTCGACGAGGCCGAGACCTCCCTCCGCGGTCTCCTGGGCGATCTCGAGGCGGCATTCGGCGCCGATCATCCGGAGGTCGCGGTCGCGCTGAACAACCTGGCCGCGACCCTCCAGGCGCGCGGCGCCTGGGCGGAGGCCGAATCCCTGTACCGGCGGGTGATCGCGGTCAAGAAAGCACGGTTCGGCGCGAGCTCGCCGGCGCTGGCCGTGCCGCTGAACAACCTCGGGACGGCACTCCTGGCTCAGGGCAGGGCGGACGAGGCGACCGCGCTGCATGAACGCGCCCTCGGCCTGCTCGAACAGGCGGTCGAGGCGGACCATCCGAATCTGGAAGCCATCCGTCGGAACCTGGCTCGATCGCGAAGCGCGGCACAGCCGCCGCAACCTTCCGGCCTGCTTGGTAGGTGAGGGGAGCGCGCGGCCTCAGGCGGGCAACACCGTCCTCGTCGCCACTCGAGACGGTCCACAACCGCGGCGCCGGCGTGGATATGCTTCGGGCCTTCGACCTGCGCGATCGAGATTGGGAGGGGATTCGATGAAGCGTTCCGGTTTGATGGCCTTATGTGGCGCCGCCGTGTTGCTGGGTGCCCTTGCGACGCCGGCCATGGCGGACACCGCCACCCAGCCGGCCAACGTCTACGCGATCGGCGGCGGGTTCTCGTTCGTCGAACGTGGCCAGACCTTGAGCGGGTTCGCCTCGTTCCAGGACGATCGGCTGCACGGCGTCCAGAACGTCTCGTTCTATTTCGCCGGATCGGGCGCAGACAGGCTGTGCGATGCGGGCACTCCGGATGATCCGACCGATGACTACACCGGTACGGAGTTCTTCGAATTCGACCCCACGACGACACGCATCGTCGACGCATCGATTCGACCCGATCTGTCCGCCGCCAAGCTGTCGATCTCCATGAGCGGCGTTCGCAATCGATTCGACGCGTGCACGGGCGTGATCGTCGAGGCGAAGCACGAACATCACACCTTCACCATGGCCCTGAAGTCGACGAGCGCTCTCGACACCTCGACCGATGCGGTCCTGATCGATAACGGCGACGGCACGTTCAGCCCGGGCACGCAGACCTACAGCTTCAGGACCGCCGCCGGCAAGGGCTCGGTCGACTCATCGCCGGCTTCCCTGACGGATGCGCTGATCGAGCACGTGGTCGTCACGAAGAACTGACCGGGAGGCCGATCGACGGCTTCACCAGCGAAACGAGGGCGCATGCTGAATGCGCCGGAGCTCGCGACCGAATGGGAGGGTCCAGGGATGGTCGGTCGGTTCGCGCGACCCCGTGTCGCGCTCTTCGTCGCGCTCCTCTGTGCGAGCGTAGCCACGGTCGGAGGGGTGGGCGCGCGGACCGCTCGCGCGGACACCCCGCCACCGCCGAGCTGGACGTATGACCTCTCTTCGAACAACGTCGTCCCCGGACCGGGGGACCCCTCCGTCGAGGACGGCCAGGGCTATCTCTCCGAGAGCGATACGCCAGGCGAGCTCTGCCCCGGCCTGAATGGCCCATCCGACGCGACATCGGTCGGGATCTACCACGCTGCCGCTGGTGCGACGGGACCGCTCGTCGTCGACCTGTCGGCGTACATCGGCGAATACCAATGCACCCAAGACGTGCCTCAGGCGACGATCGACGACCTGGTCGCCAATCCCGCCGACTACTACGTCCAGGTCGACAGCGACTCGTATCCGGATGGGGCGATTCGGGGCCAGCTGGCCATCGTCGTGCCGACGATCTACCTGGACGCGCTCGCGTGGCTCTGCCCGACGGGCATGAGCTTTCCGGCGACCGACAGGATGATCGACAAGAACTGCGGCGCGATCAGCATTCCCGGCCAGGACTTTCCTGGATCGCTCGGGTTCACTTCGACCGACTACGCCGGGATGTTCCCGTGGGACGTCCGGGTCCAGGGCCCCGCGGGCTACGACCGGCATCTCGCCGATGCGACGGAGGACGCCGGTGGCACCTGCGATCCGAGCACGCTGATCTGTCGGTACGGCTCGCTCCCGTTCACCTTCTTCGACCTCCAGCCCGGTCCGACGACCGTGGACATGGGCGCGGTCCCGACGGGCATGAAGCTGGCGTACACGCATGCGGTCATCGAGAACGAACCGGACATCGCCGTGACGTACGGTCCCGGCGGTCACGTCGCGTTCGACCTGACCGGGGCATACAACGCGGTGCCGATCGTTCGGTACTACTTCACCGGCTCGCCCAAGCTCGCCCCGCCGGCCGAGCTGCCGCCCGTCGTCGACCTCGCGAAGGAGCCCGTCTCCGCGAATGGCGCGATTGCACTGACGATCCAGTACGGGGCCGTCGAGATGGGAAATGGATCCGTCTCCTATGCGCTCCAGGTCGCAACCGACGGTGGCTCGTTCAAGGGCGTGGCATCGGGCTCCAAGGCCTTCGCGACGGTCCGCGAGCTCCCCGGCCACCGGTACCAGTTCCGCGTGCAGGCCACGGACTCGTTCGGCGTGAAGTCGGCCTGGGTCGCCGGTGAGACGGCCCAGCTCGATGCGATCCAGGACACGGACGCCGCCGTCCAGTACTCCGCCTTCGATCCCCCGTGGCAGACGGGCTCGACCAAGGGCGCCCTCGACGGCACCACGACCTGGACCAGCGACCCGCAGGCAGATGCGCAGCTCTCGATCGATGCCGCCGAGATCGGCGTCGTCATGCCCCTCGAACCGTCCGGTGGTCACGCGACCGTGCGATTCGGGTTCCAGAGCGAGACCGTCGATCTGTCCGCGAGCTCGTGGCAGCCGCGCCAGGTCGTTGCGGTCCAGGACTTCGGCGGGTTGGGGACTCAAGACGTCCACATCCAGCCGCGGGGCGACGGCCGGGTCGATTTCGATGAGGTCATCGTCCTGCACTGAGCCCCCGACGGCGACTCGCGCTGCTGCAGGGCCGAGAACCAAAGAGGCCACCCCGTCGAACGGAGTGGCCTCATCGATGGGATCACCGTGGTAGTCGTCGAGGTCCCTGTCGAAAGTTACGGGTCCAGGACGGTCACCCGGTCCGCGATCGGGGCAGGGCTGCCCAGGCCGTTACGAATGACGAGCTCCTGCTCACCGGATTCGAGCCCTTGGCTCTGGGCCGCGCTGATGGATGCCGTCAGCAGGGTGTCGGACGGATTCGCGGCGACAGCGAGATCAATGCCGCCGAGAGAAACTGTCGGGAGCCCCGAAGTGGCAGGACCCAGGAATCCACGCCCGTGGATCGTGATCGTCGCCACCTCACCCTTCTTCAGCCGGCTTGGGTAGAAGCTCAGGACCAATGGCACGGGTGTCTGAATGGTCAGGTCCCGTTCTTCCGACTCGAGTCCGCTGGGCGTGTGTACGCGAACCTTCACGACTCCCTCGGGCACGTCATTCGGGACGTTCGCCCTGATGAATGCGGGCCCGGACGCCTTCACGTCTGCCGGGCGCCCGTCGACGAGGACGGTCGGCCCGTTGTCCGTCGCAGGCGCGCCGGCAGGGGTCGTCGTGAAGTGCTGACCGCTGAGCTGGATCTCCTCACCGGGCGCAACGCGCGTGGGCGTGACGGAGTTCAAGAGGGGCGTGTCACTGGCGACGCCCTTCTTCGTGAGGTAGGCGAGGGCGGAGGCTCCCGTCAGCGCGACCAGGGTGTCGGGCAAGACGGGCAGAATCGTCTTCGGGTCGGCGACGAGCGTTACGAAGAAGTACACGAGGCCCACGATGTTGAAGATGAAGTACTGGAAATCGCCGACGTCGCCCCGTCCCTGGTCGTCCGAGATCACCTGACCGAGTCCGGCAAGCGGCCCCGGTGCGTCATTCGAGGGCGCTGCTGTGTCCTCGACAGGCAGTTTGGCGATCTGGCCCCCTTCGAGTTTCTGGGTCGCGATCACCGACGCCCCGGCCGCCCCGACGATCGGGATCCCGAGCAGCAGGAGGTACTGAGGTTCGAGGGCCGTCGGGAGCGTCTGGGCGTCGCCACGCAGGGACACCGCCACGAAGACGAACGCAATGGCGTACGTCCACAGGACGACCTGCAGCTTCGTCGTGGAGACTCGTCCGTCTGCACCCACGAAGAGGTAGAACAGGCCGCGTCGAGGGCCGGCCTTCGTCGCCGCGTCGGCCACACGGAGGCTGAAAGAGTGGAGGCTGAACGTGACGATCGACAGCACGAAAGCGGCGAACCAGAAGGCCCACCACCGGTCCGGCCATTGAAGGACGAAGTCTTTGAGTGCGATGTGGGGGTTATCCGTGATCCAGAGGTAGATGAACCACAGGATCAGAGTGATGAGCCACCAGAACGTGCCGGTGCGAAGTACGTTCCACCCGTTCTTCTTCAGCCACGCCAGCACCGCGTCCCTCCCAGCTCACCGGTCCGCAGGCGGCCTGAGTGCGGTCAGGCGGCCTTCGGACGGAGTCTCGTCGGCCCTTGCTGAATGAGATCCACCACCACGATACTCGGCCGTCGATCGGCGTCGTCTCGCTTCCGACGTTTGCTGAAAAGCTATGGTCAACGGCGAGTCGACCGGCCGATCGGTCGAGTGGGGGAGGGGGCGTGCACCTTTACAGCGAGCAGTTCATCGCGGACATGAGCATCGGTTGTTGTCACCAAATCGCGCGGCAGGGGATGCCCATCCCCGGCGGCGCGCCAGGGGAGGGGATGATCCAGGTCGTCCGGGTCGTCGCCGAGCCAAGCGATGTGGCCGTCGGGGCGGAGCCGGGTAAGCGACGATGATGATTGCCGACGATGCCCGACGACACACGAATTGATCGGTGGCTTTGCGCCGTGCGCCTGGTAAAGACCCGGGCCATGGCGACCCAGCTGTGCGATGGGGGCCACGTCCGCG
>Ga0207646_10008476_pt1 | contig 10298 bp, 9 predicted proteins | sample KBSK5502metaG_FD_184343 | JGI IMG/M metagenome (GOLD analysis project Ga0207646, IMG submission 184343) | Corn, switchgrass and miscanthus rhizosphere microbial communities from Kellogg Biological Station, Michigan, USA - KBS K5-50-2 metaG... | ecosystem: Host-associated > Plants > Roots >...
CGCAAGCCCTGACGATGCCACCTGAGAAGTGTCTCCGGCTGGACAATCAAGAAGAGGGCTTGCCTCCATGCCCGAACGGCCCTTGCCAGAAGCACCAGCAGGATGCGATCCGATTTCCTGTAGGTTGGTCGTTTGATCTGTCGTCGAAGCAGAATGAGTTGTTGGCGACCAGTTCGGCTTTTCCCCGAGCGAGATCCATTCCCGTTCCGAGCAGCAATGAGCTACGAGGTGGTTGTGTCCATCTCAGAAAGCATCGTTGGAGGAGATGAGAATAGAAGTAGACCCCTTGCTTGATGTACTGAAGAACACGAGACACAGAAAGAGCTTCTCCTTTACCAAGGCAATGAGTAAGCAGTGCAGAAGAGCATGGTACTGCCTTCTGATTGTATACTCATTTCATGCTTTCTTACAAGCAGACTGGGAGAAGTGTTCTCAATGGGCACGTTTTCTGAACAGATGTCCCAAGTAGCCAGTACAGGCCCCCATTGGGCCGCAACAGTTCCGTGGCTTGCCATTTCTCGTCGGCACTGACCCGCAATGCTGTTTTGTCGTCTTTGGCGAGGGACTGCAGAATGCTCAGAGGAGCATTCCCATCACTGAAAGCGCGCAGTCGGTCATCGTGGCCCATCGCCTGCTGGCCTCGGGCATCTCCACCGGTGGCCCTGTTGGTGAACCGGTCGCAGACTATGTCTTTACCTATCAGAACGGGGACGAAGAGCGTGTAACTATTCGCGATCGCTTTGAAATCGCCGAGGTTCCGACCATCTGGGGACAACTCCCTTTCCGCGCCGTCCCCGATCAGAGCGACAGCTTGCCAGCGCGCTACGAAGGGCGCTTTGACGGGAGCGGAGAGCGTCAGGCGGAGGCGAACCAGGCAGCGTCGCGCGGCTACTATCTGTGGGCCTGGCAGAACCCGCATCCGGAGCGGCCACTGGCCGCGCTCACCGTCATTCCTGCCGGACCACGTTTCCTCATCGCAGGCGTGACCCTCGGCTCCACCGACGAATATCCCTTTGTGCGCTCCGGCGCGCAACCTCTCAAGATGACCATCACTGACCCTGAGGCCGCTGCGCGACCGTTCGGTCTTGAAGTTGCGGTCGACCGCGGCGTAGCCACATTTCCCTATCCACTGCCCCGGTGGTCACCCAGCGAGTTTCTGGCTGATCCGCTGGCTGGCTGGGGCGAGGATCTCAATGAGCAGAGCAGCCCCGCCTCGGTTGAGATCGCGGCACTCCCCTCGGCGACGGTGACGGTAATGCAGGGCAGCGATGTGCTCGGGACGGCGCGTTGGGGTGAGATCGAAGAGAAGAAAGTCGTGGAACTGCCACGTATGCGCCTGGAACTGCTGAATACAGGCCGGAACTGGGTCCGTACGACGGTGGTTGATGACGAAACCGGACAACCCGTGCCCTGTCGGGTGTACTTCCGCTCCCCGGACGGCATTCCTTACCAACCTCATGGCCACCATCACCGGGTCAATGCGAATATGAACACCTGGCATATCGACATCGGCGGCGATCTCCGGCTCGGCAGCATCAGCTATGCCTATATCGATGGCACGTGCCAGGGGTGGCTACCGCGCGGAGAGGTGCTGGTCGACGTGGCCCGCGGTTTTGAATACGTACCGTTACGTACGTCGGTGACAATAGCGCCAGGTCAGCAAGAACTGACGCTGCGGCTCAGACGCTGGTGCAACATGAACGCCCGGCGCTGGTTCAGCGGCGACACGCACGTTCATTTCCTTTCTACCCAGGGGAGCCACACAGAGGCCCAGGGCGAAGATCTCAATGTTGTGAACCTCCTGCTGTCCCAATGGGGTCATCTGTTTACGAACACGGAAGAGTTCGTGGGTGGTCCCAGCGTCTCGCGTGATGGCCGGACCATTGTCTATGCCTCCCAGGAGAACCGTCAGCACATGCTCGGGCACCTGACGCTGCTAGGTCTGAAGAAACCTGTCATGCCCTGGTGTACTGACGGTCCGGATGAAGCCGAGATGGGTGGGACACTGGAGGTGACCATGTCGGACTGGGCTGACCGCTGCCATGCCCAGGGTGGGACGGTGATTCTGCCGCACCTGCCTAATCCGAACGGCGAGCCCGCGGCCATGATCGCGACGGGACGTGTTGATGCCGTGGAATTCCTCCGGCATGGGGCCAATTCCCCGTGGTTCCATGGTATGTACAACCACGTGGAGTATTACCGCTACCTCAATGGCGGCTATCGCCTGCCGCTGGTCGGGGGCACCGACAAGATGTCCAGCGATGTCCCCGTCGGACTCTATCGCACCTATGTCTTCATCCCACCAGAGCAGGATTTCACATACGAGACATGGTGCGCTAACCTGGCGGCAGGACGGACCTTCATGAGTGGCGGACCGATGATCTCGTTAAGTGTGGATGGCCACGCGATCGGGGATACGGTCCGCCTGAGTGGAAACGGCGGGACGGTGGAGGTGGAAGCGTGGGCGGAATCCATTTTCCCGATCCACACCCTTGAGATCGTCCAGCAGGGACGCGTGGTCGAGACGTCCGAGGATCGTATGGGCACGCGTCGGCTGGAGTTGAAGACGAGGATCAAGGTGGACGGCAACACCTGGCTGGCCGCGCGTGTAAGCGGCCCCGGTTATACTAATCCGATCCTGCATCATGATGTCTGGAGGCGTGGGGTAATGGCACACACCTCGCCGATCTACGTGGCCTGCGGCGATGACTGGTGGCTCTTCGACCAGAAGACAGCGCAGTATATGCTGACGTTGATCGACGGCAGTCTGACCTACATCCGCGAGTTGAGTCCACGAAATCAACCGGGGACGGTAACCCACCACCATGGAGAGGAGGACCATGAGGCTTATCTGGAACGACCCTTCCTGGAGGCACGGGTGGTCATCCATCGGCGGATGCACGAGTTGGGGCTTGCAGAGTAGAACTAGGAAGTCAGCACAGGGTCAATCAACTCTGGGGCGTGTCGCCTTTTTCCGGGGGACCGGTAGTCGCTTGAGACCCTGCTGAAAGTTTGAAAAGCTGCCCTCTGAGGATATCCATCTCAGCAACCTACGTCCGAGCAAATGCTCAAAAAGGCAGAAATAAATATGGCTTAGGGAACGACTTTATTTTGCCTGTAATACCCGTTCGAGGATCCCAGAAGCAGTTTTGGGAACAACTTAAATTTAAATTAATCTCATGTGTTCGAGCCTGAAGGGTGCTCGATTTGGGAACGACTTTATTTTGCTTCCACACTGGTTGTAGTGTAGGCGGAAAATAAAGTTGTACACTGAACAATAAAGTTGTACACCGGAAGGCTCAGGTACATCTTTTACCAGGGCTCGCACTAGAGACCGCTTGCTGCGAGCCCTGATTGCTATACAAAGATTTCTCTATCTTCTTCATCTATTCTACCAACTATCAGTAAGGAAGGCAATGCTCTTCCACGTATCGATAACCCTACCGCAAGCCCGGCAAGGAAAAGAAGTTCCCTTCACATCGTGGTCGCTGCCGCCCATACCACTTTTCCTATTGTATTGATTCCCGCTCTACACTTCCTGTACAATTGACCGCAATAATTGCTGGCAAAAACAAGTATTCAGGGCGGAGCAAGACAATGGCCAAGCGCAACAGAAGCATCAATTCATCGGTTATAGAGCAGCGTATTGCTGAAGGCCGAGGCAAGGGAACTGGTCCGTCCTATGATCCCTGGTTACATGTGCAGGATGTGGCCACAGACGGTCGTGCGTGGAGAATCAAAGGCTGGAAAACCGGGAGAGATCACCACTTACTGAGCGACCATGAACATGATTATTATCTTATTGTTCATTGGTCCCAAAAAGTCGTAGATATCCGGGAGCAGTTCCCGCTTCCCCTGGAGACTACACTCGAAATCGCAAAGAAGATCGGTATACCTCATCCCGCGGATCGCCGAAAAAACCCTGTTGTCATGACAACAGATTTCCTCGTGACCGTATCCACTCCCGCGGGGAATGTTGATTGGGCGCGTGCGATCAAACCCTCGAGCCAGCTACAAAAGCAGCGCGTCATCGAAAAGCTGGAGATTGAGCGGATCTATTGGCAAACAAACAATATCAGCTGGGGCATCGTGACAGAACGCGAAATGCCAATGGTACTTGTGAAAAATATCGATTACCTGTACAGTCACTATGAAATTGCTGATAGAGTATCACTTTCTCAGGACGAGATTTACGGCATTGCAGAGACATTAACCTCCCTCATAACACAGAACAGTATTTCATTGAAAGATGCAACCCGCCTCTGCGACGAGAAACTCGGCCGTCAAAGGGGCGACAGCTTAACCATTGCTCGCCACTTACTCGCCACAAGGCAATGGCTCGTCGACATGAACATCCCCATAGAACCGGGGAACCAGATGGCTCTGTTAGCTGTTTCGCTAGAGAAACCCTCTGTAGAAGTGCGAGATGCGGTATGAAACTAGCTGTAAATGTGGTGATCGAGTGGCTAGGCGATGGATCCCACGGTCACGTTGAACGTGTGCTTTTCATTGACCCATCCGGCACCGATATGGTCACCATCGATATCGATCCTGAGAACAAAAAGGCCCTGCCAGTCTGGCGAAAGTGTGAGGAGATTTCTGTTGCGCTTGCCGCGAGTGACGCGCGTATTTTAGATACCGATCCATACGTACAACCTGCTCAAGCTCTCTCCAATGAAGGTCGAAAACATCGAGATGAAATATGGGATGTTATCAAGCCTTTAATCGAAGGCGAGAATAAGGAAGATTGGAGCAAGGAGCATATTTTTATCGCTGATAGGCGCGGGCCTATGATAGCAAGTGCCTCAGAGAGCAGTAAGCGAGCCAAACGCCTCATCTATACCTATTTGCGACGCTACTGGCAAGGCGGGCAAATCAAAAACGCGTTAATTCCTCATTATCACAAAAGCGGAGGGAAAGGGAAAGAAAGACAAGTCAAGGACCGCAAGCGTGGGCGTCCGAGAGGTGTCGCACAGGAAACGCAAGCTCCTGAAATGCAAACTTCAATGGGTGTTAACGTCACCCCCGAGATACGAAAAATGTTCGATCGCGGAATCAGGTTGTTCTACGAAAACCAAGACGGGAGAACGCTGAGAGAGGCGTGGCAGCTGACGAAGGAGCAATTCTTTCACAACGGCTTTGAACTTCAGAATGGGGTGTTAGTACCTCTTTTACCGCCCGCTAGTGAACTTCCCACCTTCGAGCAGTTTCAATACTGGTATAAAAAAGAGCAGGATCTCACCAGGACAATTACGTCCCGTGTCGGTCAGCGCCGCTTTGATATTAGTCATAGACCCCTGTGCTGGCTACTTGGTACATCCGTCCGAAAAACTCGTCGTTTTCTGTGAACTGATGTACCAAGTAGCCAGCACAGGGCGTAGTGTTTTTGAAAAGCGGAAAGAGGCTCACCCGCATTTTGTGTCGTTGACGAAGATTTCTATTTGGCACCGAAACCAAATAGAGCTGTACTGGCTACTTGGGATATCCGTTCTAAAAAAGAGCGTGAATGATGGCTCTAACCATTCCTTTTCTTTGCTCTTTCGCCATCAGGCAGCTGGAAATAAGGTTTTCTGCATAGCTGTTTAGATCCTGATTTCAGAACGGATAACCTAAATAGCCTGTAGATGAGATAGCAGGGAAAAAGGTTCTTTCAAGCGCTTCAAGAACATGCTGGTAGTTGGAATGCGACCTCTCCAGGCACTTCTGCTTCGGTTACAAAGCGCTCAGGCCACTCTCCGGTACTCGTAGTGTAAACCACCCAAGACGGGAATCGAAATAATTCGATCACCACGCTGATCGGATGGGACGGAGCAAACTTCCCCTTGCGGAACCCGCTGCTGGATGCCTTGATGGGGTCGTGCCTCATTGAAATAGTCGACGTAGGCACGCAAGACACGATGCAGCTGCTTCTCATGAAGGATCAGCACGTGGTCCAGGCACTCGCGCCGGGCACTCCCCAGAAAGCGTTCACAGATCGCATTGGCTCGTGGTGCGTGATATGGTGTTTTAAGTACCTTGATGCCACTTGTGACTGCTACTCGAGCGAAACAAGGTCCGAACTTACTATCATTATCGCGAATGAGATATTTCGGCGTGTGTCCATAGGGAGTCGCCTCCCGCAGTTGTTGTGCGGTCCAAGCGTCGGTAGGAGCGCGCGTCACACCGACGTGGACGACTTTTCGAGATTTCAGTTCAATGAGGAAAAACGCAAAGAGCGAACGAAAGTAGAGATCTGTGACCTGGAGAAAATCGCAGGCCCACATATCAGCAGCGTGATTATGGAGGAAAGTCGACTACTTCTGCCCTCTTGGCCGATGCAGGCGAACTTGCCTCATATACTTCTGGATCGTTCGTTTGCACACGCGCATATCCAGCTTGAGCAACTCGCCTCGAATGCGCTCAGCTCCCCAGAGCCGATTCTTCTTGACCATCTCCTTGATCAATGCAATCGTCTCTGGAGAGATCTTCGGCTGTCTCGCATCAGCCCTTGACTTGTGCTTCCAGAACAAGCGGTAAAGTTCCCGATGCCACCGAAGCACTGTCTCTGGTTGCACAATAAAGAGTGCCTGCTTCCAGGTCCGAATCATCCTCGCCAGAAGCAACAAGAGGAACCTATCGGTCTTCTTGCAAGCTGGTCGTTTGACTTGCCGATGCAGGATGATGAGTTGCTGTCGTCACAACGCGTTTTCGACAAGCAGTTCAGACTTCCCTTTGGCAAGGTCTGTGATCGTTCCAAGCAGAAGGGAGGTGGAGCGCGGTTTCAACCAACGAACCATACCATCGTGAAGCGTGTGAAAGCAACGAGCTAGCCGTTGCCTGATAGGAATGAGAATATGGAACACGGGCTTCTCCTTTGCGAAGAGAGAGAAAGGTACTTACGTAATAAATTACATGAATGCCCTCTGATTCTACCTTTGCCGCTTCTCTCCTGCAAGCAGAGTGGGACCAGCATAGCGCTCTCAAGGTGCTGCCTTCTTTCTGAACGGATGTCCCAAGTAGCCAGCACAGGGCACTCACGCCAAAGATCTTGCGCGCTTGCGTCGCGATGCCTGCAAAGAGCTGCGTGGGATCGTGCGCGTACAGCCAGTCCAGTGCCCGGCCCAAACAATCATCGGTCAGATCTGCTGCTTGGATGCCTGGTACCAGCAGGTGTCCAACCGGTTTGTTGGCAAAGAACTGTGGCACCAGGTACAAGCGCCGGAGGCTCCACCCGAGCCCATGCAAAATCATCGCCACCGTGGCCGTTCCCATACTCACATGATGCTTGGTTTCACCCGCAAGTCGATCGAGGTAGGCGGCTATTCCGATCTCTTCGCATACCCCTGCCACAATACCCAGGTGATCCAGTCGTTCGTTCACATAACTCTCGGCGGCCTGCATCCCTCATCGCTCCTTCATGACCTTTTCCCCCATCCTAGCAAAAATTCCCATCTCCGTCGAGATCTCCTGCGAAATGTGGGATTGTATCGTACTTTCGATAATTTGTGAATAGGTGTAATCGCAGCGATCTTTTGCTAGACTTTCATCATGTGGATATCACATCCAGCCTTCGGAAGGTAAGTGGAGATACGCTACCGAGTATTCTGGCGTTGGCGTGTGTGGCATGAATATCTTGGTCAAAACTCGCTGTTCTACTGACATACTGTTGTCACTCTCCTCTGGCATACTTGATGTAGAACCACTAGAGAAACACTACAAGACTACAGTCAGATATGGAGGTACAACAACCATGCTTACGGCTAACCATCTTTACAACATCACAGGGATGTTGACGCCGCGCCCCCCTTTCGACTTTGGCAAGTCACTTAGCTTTCTACATGGGTTTGGCCCAACAGCGGACGAACAGTCGCTCGCTGGCGCTTCATTGACCAAAGCGGTCACGTTGCACTGCCACACCGTCGCGTTCGAATTGCAGAACGAGGGTGCGATCGAGGAACCCCGGCTCGCTTACAGGCTCTATTCTGAGCAGCCCTTGAGCGAGGAAGATCATGCGGCCATCGCTGATCGTATCCGCTTTTTTCTCAGCCTGGACGATAACCTTCAGCCATTCTACAGTATTGGGCAGGCAGACCCTCAATTTGCACTGGTGATCGAGCGATTGTACGGTCTGCACCAGCCCAAGTTTTTGACTCCGTTCGAGATTGCTTGCTGGGCAGTTCTGGGTCAGCGTGTCCCCTGGCGCATGGCGCATCGTACAAAGATGGCCCTGGTTGAACGATGGGGAACGAGTATCACCTTGAAAGGTGAAGCGTATCGCGCTTTTCCCGAACCACAGCAGTTAGCAGCAGTAGAGCCAGGCGAACTGGCAGCTGTAGTTCGGAATGAGTGGAAGGTGGAGTACCTGCGCGCTGTGATCCAGTTCTTCAACGAAGTGGACGAGCAGTTTCTACGAAGCGGCCCTTACGAAGAGGTGGCGGCCCGCATTCGCGGTATTCGGGGCATCGGTGAATGGTCGGCCCATTTCATCCTGGTGCGCGGCCTCGGGCGCATGGAACACGTATCAAGTATCGATAAGGAATTGCTGAAAGCTGCCTCGAATATCTACAGCGATGGTCAACCACTGAGCGCCGCGGAGTTGCAGCAGATTCTGGACCGCTATGGTACGACGCAGGGGTACTGGGCCTTTTATGCACGCAACGCTTCCCTCGATACTTCCCAGCCCATGGAGGTGATGGATTAGCGCGAATTGACGTTATGATGCATGTGTGAGGAGGGCACTTTGGGCCGGATGGCGTCCAGTTTACCCGACCAACGCCATTGCCATATCCAGTCCGAAGCGCACCCCGCGTCCACTTGTATCCGCCGCCGGATTATATACCGCGAGCGATGCCACCTTGACGGGCAGCGTCTGAACCGTTGCCCTGGCCGCTTCTAGAATATGCTGACGTGGAGGCCAGTATGGAGCAGGGGTAAATCCGCCTGGACTTTGCTCTGGCCCTCCTACATCCAGGTCAATATGCAGATACCAGGCATTGGCCTCGCCTGCTCGTATCTGCAAGGCAGCTTGAACACGCTCTCCTACACCGGTCTGCATCATCTCTTGTGCATCGATGTGCAGAATTGGGTGTCGTTGCAGCATCTCCACTTCCGCCGCATCAAGATCACTTGTCCCTATCAATGCAGCCGCTTCTGACCGTACAGGTTGTTCCAATCCTGCCGCCAGCCGCCAATCATCCAGGTCCAAGCCCAGCGCCACTGCATAGGGCATACCGCCCAGGAATCCGCTCGTGGTCGTCTCCAATGTATTCAAATCGCCATGTGCATCAAACCATACCACGCCTGGATTGCCTTTTGCCTGCGCGAGTCCTCCAATAGGTCCGACGGCATGGGTGCAATCGCCTTCGAGTACCAGTACAAAAGAGTGATCCTTTTCCAATGCCTCGCGAACTGCCACTGCCGTCCGTGTAGCGAGGCGCCCCAGGTTCGTGACCGAATCGCGGGTGCGTTCGGCTTTGGGCAGTTCAATCCAGATTGGTGGTGAGATGGTATGGCCCTTTGCTTCCAGGAGAGGGATAAGGCCCTGATCGAGGAATGCCTGGGGCCGTTGGCGCATCCCCAACGGGCGACATCGACTTGATAGGGGATGCAGATGATGGCGATGTGCATACTACATTCTCCTATTCTATGGTTTCTTGCCCCTCTCTTCCAGCCATCCCCCCTGATTTTTCAGCTTTCCGCCGCATCCGATGCCACACTCCTGTAAATCCCATTGCCTTCTGCATCTCATACAATGTTTTCTTCGTTTCTTCCCGCACTCGTTGTGTCCCGTCATGGATCAGTTCCTCGATACGCCCGGAAGCATCATACTTTGCCCGTCTCTCGCGCATCGGATCAAGCATCGCGTTCAAAGCCACGGCCAACTTTTGCTTGACCTCAACATCACCTACTCTGCCAGCGCGATAGCGCGTTTCCAGATCCTCTATCTCTTCAAGATTAGGATTGAATGCAGTATGATAGATAAAAAGCGGATTCCCTTCTACCCTCCCAGGAATATCAGCACGGATTCGATGAGGATCCGTATACATCCGCATCACTTTGCGTTCAACCTCTTTAGGCGTATCACTCAGAAAGATCGCGTTATTGAGGCTCTTGCTCATCTTTAGCTGGCCATCGATACCCACCAGCGTCGGAATCTCTCCCACAATCACCTCAGGAATCGGAAAAATCTCTCCAATATTTATATGGAGAATAGTTGACCTCCTTTTGACTGATCCATATACTTGAGTCCAGCATTGAAGATTGGAGGTAGTACGATGTCCCTTGAATGCACTTCAGGCGAGCCTGTCCATCTCACCATC
>Ga0207646_10008480_pt1 | contig 10297 bp, 8 predicted proteins | sample KBSK5502metaG_FD_184343 | JGI IMG/M metagenome (GOLD analysis project Ga0207646, IMG submission 184343) | Corn, switchgrass and miscanthus rhizosphere microbial communities from Kellogg Biological Station, Michigan, USA - KBS K5-50-2 metaG... | ecosystem: Host-associated > Plants > Roots >...
GGACGGCCTCCGATCCGCTGCTCCCGGCGCGGCTACTGTCCGTGGTCGCGGGCGTGGCGTCACTGCTTCTTCTCTTTCCACTCTGCCGGGAGCTCCGAGTCTTGCGCCGGCCGGGCGAGGACACAGTCCGCGGCGCGGACACGCTGACGGCGGGAGCGTGTCTTCTCTTCTTGACGAGTCCGTTTCTCGCCTTCTACCAGCGGATGGCGCTGGCCGAGTCGCTGGTCGTCTTCGAGATCACACTCGCCGCCTGGTTGAGTCTTCGGTGGGCGGGGCACTCGCGGGAGCGCGCGCTGCCGGAACTCCTGGTCAAGGACGCGCTGCCGCTCGGGCTTGCGCTCGGCGCCGCCCTGCTGACGAAGCAGAATTACAGCTACACGCTTCTTGCCCTGCCGGTCGTCGCGGCGATCGCGCGAGCCGGCGACGCCGGCGCTCACGAAAGACGGAAGCTCGTTCTCTCGTATCTCGTCGCGCTGGCCATTGCTCTTCTTCTCTTCGCTCCTTACCTGCTCGCCCCTGCTGGAGCAGGGCTGCGCGATCGAGTCTTTTTTCTCGGGAGCCACGGCGGATTCGGCGGTGGCCTCGCTCTGCACGCCCGCCTTTGCTGGGACAACCTCCGCTACGTCTTCGTGCCGATGGTGATGAAGAACGTATTCCCGGTGCAATTCGAAGGGTTTCGCCCGCCCGCGGACGCGGGATGGCTTTGGATTTATCTGACACCCGCGGTCTGCCTGCTTTGTCTCGCGGGCTTCGCGAGTCTCGCCTGGCGACGAGAGCTTCGCCTTATGGGCTTTCTCGCGCTCTGGGTCACATTGATGTTGCTTCCTTTCGTTCCCTTCGCGACGATGGCGGTGTCGCGCTACGCCTTGCCGGCCGTTGCCCCCATGCTCCTGGCAGGTGCGTGCCTGCTCGACACGCTGATCCGGCGAAAAGATCCGCGTCCTGTCGCGTCTGGCGGCTGGATGCTGGCGCGACTCGCGGCTCTCGCGGCCCTGCTGCTCTGGCCGCTCCGGTCGCTCGCCCTCCAGGCAGCGGACTGGGAACGACAGCCGCTGACGCGATCCGATCGATGGCAATATGCGTCGGGCTGGCCAGCCGGTCTTGCCTCCCGACGGGCCGTGGAAGCGTTGCGCGAGCTGGCCCGGCGGCGCGGCCCGCTCGTGGTGATCACATCGACTCTCCCGGGGACTCCCAACCACGTCGCGTGGGTGTATCTCGAGGGAGAGCGTAACGTCTCGCTCCACTTCGTCCCCTGGGCCTTCCAGTCCGCGATCCTCGTCCAGCCGCCGTCAGAGCCGGGTGGCTTCCTCTTGTTCTCCGGGTTTGGCGACGCGGTGGTTCGGCGGGAAGTCGTCCGGTTAGCGCCGGGCGTACCCGTCCTTTTCATCGCCGAGGATCCGTACCCGGCGGAGGGCGGCGGCACCGCCACGGCCGAAAGCGTACTCGCGCCGTTGAATCCCGGTCTGGCGGAGGTCGCGCGCTTTGCGAACCCTCCCATGGGGCTTCCCCACCGCCCGGACAGCGTTGTGATCTACCGGCTCCGCTGACCCTGGCTCGGTGTCGTTTCTTACGAGGTTGTTCCCGGTGTGGGAGCCGCCCCGGCCCTGCGGCGTTCCCCGCGGGACCACGCGGCGGGCCTCGTCTGTCCGGAAGGGAAATCATCCAAGCCCGCCGCTCGCGAAATCGGTGCGAGGGAGAGTGGTGCGACGGCCAGCTCACGGCCGGTGCACACCAACGCGATTTCGAGGGTCTCCGTGTGGAACGCCTCCGGGCCGGGGCTCACAGTGAGGCTTCTGTCAGGCTGCGAGCCCCGGCGGCGGGTCCGCCTCCCGCTGGCGGCGATGAGCGAGGAGCATGGAAGACCAGACCTTTAGCCTCCCTAAGCCTGCGACGAGCGCTACAGCGACGGCCCGGTTGGGAATCTTTGCGGCCGGGCCGGAGCGTGCCGACGAGGGAGGCGGTCCGACGCCGGGGCGCCTTCGCGGAGAACAACGTGTTGAGATTGACAGCTAGGCCGCTCCAATCTTTGCGTCGCGGATCTCGACGATCCGGTCGGCACGCCCCGCGGCGGCCTGCGAGTGCGTGGCGAGCACCAGAGTCACGCCGCGTTCGCGGCGGATCTCATCGAGAAGCGTGAGGACCTGCTCGCCGTTTTTGCTGTCGAGGTTGCCGGTCGGCTCGTCGGCAAGAAGCAGCCTGGCTCCGGTAACCAGCGCTCGGGCGATCGCAACGCGCTGCATCTCGCCTCCGGAGAGCTCGTAGGGACGCGCGTTGGCGCGGCGCATAAGGCCGATCCGCTCGAGCAGGTCGCGGGCGCGCTCAAAAGCGTCCGGCTCACCGTCGAGCGCGCGGGGCAGCTCGACGTTCTCGCGGACGGTGATGTGGGGCAGCAGGTTGAAGAACTGGAAGACCATGCCCACTTCGCGGCGGCGGTAGAGCGTCAACGCTCGCTCGGTCAGCGACCCGAGGTCGCGGCCGCCGACAGCGATCGAGCCCGAGCTCGGGCGGTCGATCCCGCCGAGCAGATGCAGGAGGGTCGACTTGCCTCCTCCGGAGGGGCCGACGACCGCGGTGAACTCTCCGGGCCGGATCTCGAGATCGACGCCGTCTAAGGCGACGACGGGCTCTACCCCTTCGTAGACTTTCCGGACTGCCCGGCAGGAAACCGCGGGGGCGGTGGACGGATCGTGGGCGGGCACGGCGTCGGAGAATATCGGATACATTCCACCGCGGAAGACGGGAGACGGAAGACGTGAGACGAAAAGCGTGCAACGGGCAGAGGTCACGTCTACCGTCTACCGTCTTCCGTCTTCCGGCCCCGCTGTGATCACTCCGCTCCGGCGCGCCTGGCGCCAGCGCGCTCTTGTCGTCGCGTTGACCCGCCGGGAGCTGGCGGCGCGGTACCGCGGCGGAGCCCTCGGTTACTTCTGGTCGCTCGCCAACCCGCTTCTCCTCCTGCTCGTGTATGCCACCGTCTTTCGCCTCGTCTTCACACCGAGAGCGGACGTGCGCCCCTACTCGCTCTTCCTCTTCTCCGGCGTCCTCACGTGGGGGTTCGTCTCTTCCGCACTGCTCGACGCCGCGGAGACCTTTCGCGCCAACGGACCCCTTCTGCGCAAGACGACCGTGGCGCCCGAAGTCTTCCCGGCGGTGGCCGTCGGTGCTCGGCTCTCGCATCTGTTGCTTGCGCTGCCCGTACTGGCGGCGGCCATCCTCGTGGCGGGCGTTCTGCGCAGCGTGTCGGCCGGTCCGCAGGCGCTGGCGTTCCCCGTCGTGATCCTCCTCCTGGCGCTCGCGGTCTTCGGGATCGCGCTCGCGATCTCTTCGCTTGCGGTCCACTTCGGAGATGTGCGCGACCTGGTGGCTAATCTCTTGACGCTCGCCTTCTTTCTGACGCCGATCCTCTATCCGATCGACTCCGTGCCGGAGCGGTTCCGCCCCTGGCTACGCGCGAATCCGTTCGCGACGTTCTTCTCTGCGGTCCACGACAGCGCGTTCTTCTTCCGCCCGATTCCGGTGGCGGACTGGCTCTGGATGACGGCGACGGCCGCGGTCTGCCTCGGTGTCGGCGCGGCGATCTTCGAGAGGCTGCGCGACTCGATCGCGGAGGAGGCGTGAGCGGACGGGGGGACTGGGGGACGAAGCATGAGTGGGAGAGTGGGAGAGGGGGCGAGTGGGAGATTCAGTGAGTCAGACTTCGCCTTCTAGTCGCCGCGCCGTCGTCGTCGACCACGTCACGAAGCTCTACCGGCGCTATGGGCGGAAACACACGGTCGGCAGCCTGAAATCGGCGCTGCTGGCGGGCCGCGCCCGGCAGTCGCTTTCGCCCGACTCGGCGGTTCCCGCGCTGGTGGACGTCTCATTCGAGGTGACCCGCGGTGAGACGGTCGGCATCGTGGGGCCGAACGGCTCGGGCAAGTCAACGCTGTTGAAACTGCTCGCGGGAATCGTCCGTCCGACGGACGGGAGAGTCGCCGTCGAAGGCCGGTTGGGGGCGCTTCTGGAGCTCGGTGCGGGATTCCACCCGGAGATCTCAGGGCGCGAGAACATCGAGATCAATGGTCTGCTGCTCGGGCTCACGAGGCGCCAGATTGCCGAGCGCTTCGACGAGATCGTGCGCTTCGCCGAGCTCGAGGAGTTCTTAGACGCGCCGCTGAAGACCTACTCCTCGGGCATGGCTGTGCGTCTGGGCTTCTCCATCGCGGCTCACAGCGACCCGGACGTGCTGCTGGTCGACGAGGTGCTCGCCGTGGGGGACGAGCGTTTTGCCCATCGGTGTCTCGAGAAGTTCGCGGAGTTCGAGAGGGCCGGTGTGACGCTCCTGCTCGTCTCCCACGACCTCGCTCTGGTATCGGACCGCTGCCGCCGGGCGCTGTGGCTCGATCACGGGCGCCTGCTGGCGGACGGACCCGCGGCGCAGACCGTGGCGCGGTACCGGGAGCGAGTCGCTCGCGAGGAGGGGAAAGCGAGACTCGACGAGGGAGGAGGGGGGGAGAGGGGGAGGGGGGGACGGGGAGAAGGACGCGGGGACGCGGGGACGCGGGGACGCGGGGAACGCATTGGGTCGGGCGCGGCGACAGCCGAAGGAGTTCGGCTTCTCGACGCCGGCGGCCGCCCCGCAGGAAGCGTCCCCTGCGGAGAGGCGGCACGTCTCGAGATGGAAGTCCACGCGGCGGCCCCTCTGTCCGACTTCGTGTTCGGTTTTGCGATCACGACGGTTTCGGGGACGGTAGTCTTCGGCTCGAACACGGACCTCGAGGGGTTCGAGCCGGTGCAGTTTAAGGGACGGGCACAGGTGAGCCTCGAGATTCCTTCCCTCACGCTCGCTCCCGGCGTCTACTGCGTCGATGTGGCGGTCCACGCCCGGGACGGTGCTCCTTACGACTACCGCCGCGACGTGCTGCGTTTCGAGGTGACCGCCGACCGGCCGTCGACCGGCCTCTGGAGCCCTCCCCGCCGCTGGGGCTTCGAGGGCGCGATTGCCTGGAAGAAGTGACCAAGACACACATTCCCGCGAGCCCCTCCAAGCTGCGCGCGTTTCTTCGGAGGCTGTTCTCGCGGGAGGAGACCCTCGGCCTTTACCTGACCGTCGGGTTCCTCGCCTGCGCGCTGCTCGTCGCGCTCTTCGGAATCCTCGCCGACGAGGTCTTCGAGGTGCACGGGGAGAATCCGATCGACCGGCGGATCACCCTTGCGGTTCGAGGACTACACGCACCCGGGCGGGACGCGATGGCGCGCGCAGTGACGGGCCTGGGCGACGTGCGGTTTCTGATGCCGGCCGCCCTCGCGACGGTCGTAGTCCTCTACGCGAAAGGCCGGCGCGTCTCGGGGCTTCTCTTCGCCGGTTCGGTCGTCGGAGGCTGGCTCCTCGAAACGGTGCTCAAGATCTCGTTTCACCGCACGCGCCCCGACCTCTGGCCGGCCCTGGTGACGGAGAAGACCCTGAGCTTTCCCTCCGGCCACGCCACGATGACGACAGTCTTCTTCGGTGGAATCGTCGCCCTGGTCTTCCACCTGACCAAGAGCCGGTGGGCCCGCGCGGCCGCGCTTTGCGCCGGAGCCGCGACCGTGCTCACGGTCGGCTTCACGCGGATCTACCTCGGCGCGCATTGGATGACCGACGTCCTCGCGGGTTTCCTCGTGGGGCTGTTGTGGGTCGTTCTCTGCGCGACCGGAACGGAGTATTTCGCGCGGCGGGGCCGCGCGGATCGGAAGATCGGGTGATCTGGTCATCGGGTGATCTCGGCCGGACAACTCGATTCGGGATCAAATCACCCGATCACCCGATCGCAAATCATCCGGTTCTCCCGATAAACTCCGTCAGTTCAATGAGAGACAGCTTCCTTCCCTTCGCCCGGCCGGCTCTTGGCGAGGATGAGATCGCCGAGGTCGTCGACACGCTCCAATCCGGCTGGATCACCACGGGGCCGAAGGTCGAGAAGTTCACCGTGGAGTTCGCCGACTACGTCGGGGGGCGCTACGCCGTCCCTGTCTCCTCCGCCACGGCCGGACTCCACGTGGCGTTGCTGGCGCTCGATGTCGAGCCCGGCGACGAAGTGATCACGACACCGATGACCTTCGTCGCGACGCTCAACACGGTCGTCCATTGCGGCGCCGTTCCGGTGCTCGCCGATATCGACGCGTCGACCCTGAACCTGCGGGTCGAAGAGATCGAGAGGAAGATCACGGCCCGCACGAAGGCAATCGTGCCGGTCCATTACGTCGGTCAGCCCGTCGATCTCGATCCGATTCTCGAGATCGCGGCCTCGCGCGGCCTTGCGGTCCTGGAAGACGCTGCCCACGCGGTGGGGGCCGAGTACAAGGGACGCCGAATCGGGTCTTTTCCGACGACCTCGGTCTTCTCGTTCCATCCCAACAAGAACATGACGACCGGCGAAGGAGGCATGGTCGTCACGGAAGACGAGTCGGTCTTCGAGAAGGCCTCGCTCTTGAAGTTTCACGGGATGGACAAGGAATCGTGGAAACGGTTCGCCAAGACCGGGAGCCCGCGCTACGACGTTGCCATCCCCGGCTACAAGTACAACATGATGGACATCCAGGCGGCGCTCGGACTTCACCAGCTCCGTCGGCTGGAAGGCTTCCTCGCTGAGCGGGAACGCCTCGCTGCCCGGTACGACGGGGCGCTGGCTGGAACCGTCGGCCTCATTCTGCCGCAGCGAGTCCCTTATCCGGTTCGCCACGCGTGGCACCTGTACACTCCGCTCGTCGACGTGGACCGGCTGACGATCGACCGCGACCGCTTCATGGGCGAGCTCGCGGCGCGAAACATCGGAACCGGTCTCCACTACACCGCGGCGCATGAGTTCTCCTATTACGCCAACCGGTTCGGATGGAGGCCGGAAGACTTCCCGGAGGCGCACTTCGTCTCGGAGCGGATCGTCTCGCTGCCTCTCTTCCCCGGTCTCGCCGATTCCGATCAGGACGACGTCGTGACCGCGGTCAGGGGCGTCCTGCGAGAATTCCGGAAATGAAGGTCTCGCTCGTCGTCCCGGTCTTCAACGAAGAGGAAAACCTCGAGGAGTTCCTCCGCCGCGTGACAGCCGTCATGGACGCTTCCCGGCGCCCCTACGAGATCATCCTGGTCGACGACGGCAGCCGCGATCGGTCGCTGGAAATCCTGAAGGCGTGGGCCGCGCGGCGCTCCGACGTCGTGCGAGTCCTGGAGCTCTCCCGCAACTTCGGCCAGCATCCCGCGATCCTGGCGGGGTTCCGGGACGTGACCGGGGATGTTGCCGTCACGCTCGACGCGGACCTGCAGAACCCTCCCGAGGAGATACCAAAGCTGCTCGCGAAGTTCGAGGAAGGCTACGACGTCGTCGGCGGCGTCCGGCAGCATCGCCAGGACTCGGCGACCCGCCGCCTCGCCTCCGCGATCGTCAACCGCGTGACGGCTTTGATCACGCGGATGAAGTTGACCGACTTCGGGTGCATGCTGCGGGCCTATTCGCGGGACGTCGTCGAGGAGATCAATCGCTGCGACGAGGCCTCGACGTTCATCCCCGCGCTCGGCCAGAGCTTCGCCAGGCATCCGACCGAAGTCGAGGTCGCCCATGCGCCGCGCATCGGGGGGGAGTCGGCCTACTCCTTCTATCGGCTGCTTCGCCTGAACTTCGATCTGATGACCGGCTTCTCGTCGGTTCCGATCCAGGTCTTCGGCATGCTGGGAACCCTGGTCGCTCTGGGAGGAATCGCCTTCGGCCTGTTCCTCTTCGTGCGGCGACTCATCGTGGGGGCCGAGGTCGAGGGTGTCTTCACCCTCTTCGCGATTCTCTTTACATTGCTGGGGATCGCGATGGCGGGCCTGGGAATCGTCGGGGAATACGTGGGGCGAATCTACGAGCAGGTTCGGGGACGGCCGCGCTTTTCGGTCAGGAGAACCTACGGGCTGCGTGCGGATGCTCCGCCGCGGCCAGTGGAGGTCGAGTCGAAATGATCGCATCCGTTCAACCAACGAACTTGGGTAGCAATATATATATTGTATTGGCGGTCCGGTGAGCCAGCCGAACTCGACCCGGGTCCCCATCGCTGTCTTCGGGTATTCGGACACGGGGCACGCCTGCTTGAAGCTCTTGCTCGACCGGGGAGAGAACGTCGTTCTCATCGCCACGCACGAAGACTCTCCCGGTGAGCACCGCTGGTTTCCGAGCGTCGCGGAGCTGGCGCGGTCGCGCGGAATCGAGCCGGTGATGTTCCCGGACGACGGATCCCCCGAAGCGGTCGATCGAGTGCGCGCGGCCTCGCCGGAGCTTCTCTTCTCCTTCTACTACCGGGGAGTGCTCCCCGAAGAAACCCTCGCGATCCCGCGCCTGGGCGCTTACAACATGCACGGCTCCCTGCTTCCGAGGTATCGGGGGCGCGCGCCGGTCAACTGGGCCGTGTTGAAGGGCGAGAGCCGCACAGGCGCCACGCTGCATGTCATGACCGCGCGGCCGGACGCCGGCGACATCGTGGACCAGGAGGCCGTGCCGATCGGTCCCGACGACACGGCGACGGAAGTGCAGAGGCGGGTCACCGCGGCCGCGGTCCGGATCCTCGAGCGACGCCTCGAGGATCTGAAGGCCGGCCGCGCCCCCCGCCGGCCGCAGGAGGAATCCGCCGCGACCCGTTTCGGGCGGCGGCAGCCGGAGGACGGACGCATCGACTGGACGCGCAGTGCGCGCGAGGTCCACGACCTCGTTCGTGCGGTGACCCATCCATACCCGGGGGCCTTTACCGATGTCTTCGGAGGCGGGAAGACCTACCTCTGGCGGACCCGGTTGCCGAATCTCGGCGCCCACGACAACTTTCCAGGTCAGGTGCGCCGCGAAGAGGGACGGCTCTATGTCGCGTGCGGCGACGATTACTACGTCGAGGTTCTGTCTCTGCAGCGCGAAGGGGAGGAGGAGGTCGAGGCCGGCCGCTTCTCCTTGAACCTGCGGGACACGCGATGAGAATCCTGATCCTCGGCGTCAACGGCTTCATCGGCAACGCCTTGACCGAACGAATTCTCCGGACGACTGACTGGACGGTGGCAGGCCTGGACATCGGCTTCGACAAGATCGCTCCCTTCCTCGGGCAGCCTCGATTCACTTATCTGGAGGGGGACATTGCGATCAACAAGGAGTGGATCGAGTACCAGGTCAAGAAATGCGACGTCGTGTTGCCCCTCGTGGCAATCGCGAATCCTTCTCTCTACGTCCAGCAGCCGCTGGCGGTCTTCCAGCTGGATTTCGAGGAGAACCTGCGCATCGTCAAGCAGGCGGTTCAATATCGCAAGCGCGTCGTCTTCCCGTCGACCTCCGAGGTGTACGGCATGTGCCCCGACGCGGAGTTCGACGAGGAGGGCTCGCCACTCGTGTACGGCCCGATTCTCAAGCAGCGCTGGATCTACTCCTGCTCCAAGCAGCTTCTGGACCGCGTCATCTACGCGTACGGGGAGAGCGAGGGACTGTCCTATACGCTGTTTCGCCCCTTCAACTGGATCGGTCCGCACTTGGACGACGTGGACTCTCCCAAGGAGGGGTCGAGCCGCGTGCTCACGCAGTTTCTCCACAACATTCTCTACGGTCTGCCGATCAAACTGGTCGACGGGGGAACTCAAAGACGTTCCTTCACCTACATATCCGACGGGATCGACTGCTTGATGAAGATCCTGGAGAACGAAGCGGGTCGCGCCGACCGCGGGATCTTCAACATCGGCAATCCCGCCAACGATGTTTCCGTGGCGGAGCTCGCTCGGAAGCTGATCGACGCGGTGGCGGCGCATCCGGCGTGGACCGAGAAGGCGCGGGCGACCCCGATCGTCGAGGTCTCTTCCGGTGACTACTATGGAGAGGGATACCAGGACATCATGACGCGCGTTCCTTCCATCCGCCGAGCGCGCCAGTTCCTCGGGTGGGAGCCGAAGGTCGCGATGGACGAAGCCTTGCGCCGGACAGTCGACTTCTATTTGCGGAAGAGGGAAACCAAACCATAGGTGTCGCTGCCGAAAAGCCCGCCCCGGCCCTACGGCGTTCCCCGCGGGACCACGCGGCGGGCATCGTGAGACAAAAGGGAAACCATCCACGCCCGCCGCTCGCGAAATCGGTGCGAGGAAGAGTCGTACGACGGTCCGCTCACGGCCGGTGCACACGAACGCGATTTCGAGGGTCGCCGCGGAAAACGCCTCCGGGCCGGGGCGGCCTTAGAAGAAACAACAAGAAATGACGCCTAGCTCCCGGTTTGTTCGGGTTCGGCGTCTCGTGGCGCCGGCAGCGCTGGCGGCCTTCGTCGAGCGGTGAAGGCCCAGACGACTAGG
>Ga0207646_10008482_pt1 | contig 10293 bp, 11 predicted proteins | sample KBSK5502metaG_FD_184343 | JGI IMG/M metagenome (GOLD analysis project Ga0207646, IMG submission 184343) | Corn, switchgrass and miscanthus rhizosphere microbial communities from Kellogg Biological Station, Michigan, USA - KBS K5-50-2 metaG... | ecosystem: Host-associated > Plants > Roots >...
GATCTGTGCACAAGGGCCAGGACACCGGCGGCCAGGGATGGCGCATGACCGACGCCTTCCGCCGGTTGGCACCCGACTGGAACTTCCGCTCGGCCTATGCGCCCAACGCCTTCTTCTACCTCGACTACCCGCGCGACGTGAACCCGTGGGATGGCGAAGTCGTCAAGCGCCTGTGGAAGCAGGCCGACGTGGTGCATCTCCACAACAACTTCGCCACCGCCAAGATCATGGAACGACTGGTTGGCAGGATGCACTACAGCTACGCGAAGGCCAAGAAGGCGGTGATCCACTACCACGGCACGACCTTCCGCGCCAACCCGAAGGTCCATCTGGCACAGCAGGCGCAGTGGGGCGCGACTGCCTTGGTGTCAACCCTCGACCTGTGGCTGCTGGCCCCGGAGCAGACGCAATGGCTGCCGGCACCCTACGACCTCGAATGGCTGTACGCCATGCGCAAGCCCAACCGCACTAAGACGATCAAGATCGCCCATGCTCCCACCGAGCGAGGAGTCAAGGACACCGACTCCTTCCTAGCGGCTACCGATCGGCTCAAGGCAGAAGGCCATGCCATCGAGGTCGATCTGATCGAGGGCGTGAACTGGATGGAGTGCCTGGCCCGCAAGGCTAAGGCCGACATCTACTACGACCAGGTGCTGCTGGGTTATGGCTGTAACGCGATCGAGGCATGGGGCATGGGCATCCCGGTCGTGGCTGGTGGTGCCCCCGATACCTTGGCTGAGATGGAGCGCCGCTTCGGTACGCTGCCGTTCTACAACGCCAGCAAGGACACCATCTACGATGCGCTGCTGGCACTGATGGACAAGCAGACGAGAACCGAGTACGCCAAGCGTGGGCTGGCGCATGTGCAGGCGTACCACGATGACCGCAAGATCGTGGAGCAGCTCAAGGACATCTACACGAGGGTTGCGGCGTGAGCAGGCCACGACACTGGAGCTACCGCGGCGAGGGCAGGCGCAAGGCCGTGTTCCAGCGTGACGGCTACCGCTGCCAGATACGCCTCGAAGGTTGCCTCGGTACGGCGACCGAGATCGACCACATCATCCGCAAGGAATGGGGCGGCAGCGACCAGATGGACAACCTGCGGGCAGCCTGCGGCTGGTGCAACAACCGGCTGAACAACCCGCGCGTCCGTAACCGATTCTTTAGCAGCAGTGGTTACAGCAGAGCGCCGCTCCGGAATCTACCTCCCCTCGCCCGTAATACGCTGACAGTCGCCGACTACACGCGCAAGGACGGCGACTGATGGCGATAGCCGCCGCCAACGCGCCAGAACTGACGGGTCGCTCCGAGCCGCGCATCGCGCCGCCCGAGCCAGCCAAGTCGCTGTCCAAGGAGTTCATTGCCGCGGGCAAGACGGCCGGCATCACGCTGATGCCCTGGCAGACCATCGCCAGCCGCTACATCACCGCCGTCGCGGGCGACCACTGGCAGTACGCCGAGGTCGCGGCGGTGGTGGCCCGGCAGAACGGCAAGACCAAGCTGCTAGTGCCGCACATCCTCCAGCGCCTCGGCATGGGCCGGCGCATCCTGCATACAGCCCAGAACCGCACCCTGCCTAGAGAAGTCTTCATGGCGGTGGCACGGTCGATCGACCTCAGCCTGGTCGAGTCCATCCGCTTCGCCAACGGGCAGGAGCAGATCCGCCTCAAGAACGGGGCGAGCTACAGCATCGTGGCGCCGCAGCGTGGAGCTCGCGGTCTGTCGGCTGACGATCTGATCGTCGACGAGGTGCGCGAGTTCGAGGACTTCGACATCATGGCCGCCGCCCATCCCACCCTGACAGCCAGTTCCAACCCGCAGACCTTGTACCTCTCCAACGCTGGTAGCGATGAGTCGGTCATCCTCAACGACCTCAAGCGGCGCGGCGAGGATGGCGAGTCGGACTTGGCCTACCTGGAGTGGAGCGCCGCCGAGCATTGGGCGATGGACGACAAGCGCGGCTGGGCTGAGGCCAACCCGGCGCTCGGTCACTTCCCGAACATGATGAAGGTGCTCGAACAGGCTTACGCTTCCAAGCCGCCGGCCCTGTTCGAGACCGAACACCTGTGCCGCTGGGTGGTCTCGATGCAACCGCGCTTGGTGCTCGACGCCAAGTGGGAGCTGTGCCGCGGCAGACTCGAGCCGCCGACCCGCCCGGCGATGGCCCTGTCGATGTCACCAGACGGCCGCAGAGCCTCGTTCGCGCTCGCCTGGCTACAGGGAGACGGTCGCATCGCCCTGACCAGCCTGTTCGAGGCCAAGGGCGAGCCGATCGACACCGACCGGCTGGGGAAGGATGTCCGAGCGATGGCGACGGAGAAGCAGGTCAAGCAGGTGGCCTTCGCGTCGTGGACCGACGCCGACCTGGCCCGCCACTTCCCCATTGCCAAGGCGCTCGACGGCAAGGAGTTCGCGGCGGCCACCGAGAACTTCGTGCGGCTGATTGAATCGGGACGGCTGATCTGGGATAGCGCGGAGCACGTCAGCGAGGATCTTCCGTGGACCGCGCGTAAGCCGCATGATTCCGGCGCCTGGATAGCCGTCCCGGCCTCCGACCGAAGTATTACGGCCGTGTTGAGCGCCATTCGTGCAACGTGGCTGGCGAGCGCACCGCGCCCGCCAGCCCCACGGATCGGATAGCCATGCCCAACCCCGCCATGCGCTACCGGGTAACGCCGGACCGGGACCGACCGGGCCGCAGCGAACCACACCAAGCCTTGCCGTGCCTTGCCCTGCCAGTCCGTGGCCGGCCTCTCAGCGCCAGACCCGTCCCGGCCCAGCCCGTCCGGGGCGAACCCCGCCTAACCCGACCCGACCTCGGCCGATTAGGACTTGACGAGAATGCGGGCCTTGAAGGCTTCGTGGGCGGCCTCGGCCTCCCCGTTGCGAGCCTTGGTGCCCTTGGCAGTGACGCCGTTCTTGTGGGTCTCGTCCTTGACCAAGGTAGCCATGAACGATCCGAACTCCGGTCGGTAGTCACCGAGCCCGTACTTCTGAGACCGCTCGACGGTGAGTTTGAGGAAGTCGGGGTCGATATCTTCTGGATCGAAGGCGATCTCCGCCTCGATGGCCCATTGCGGGAACATCGGTCGGCAACGGACGACGCGACCGGCGTTGAAGCCGGCGTTGGCGACCATCGTGGTGTAGCGGTAGCCCGCCGCCCACAGACCGGCCTGATCGCGGGGACCGTCGTAGATGAGGGGGATGCGATAGGGGACGACGATCAGCGATCGCTTGATGTCCTCGCCTCGGCGCCACTTGGTAGCAGCCGAGCGCAGCATCTCCTTGACGTTCTTGCCTGGAACGTAGGGACCGATGGCTGGGTCGAGATAGACGCGAAGAATCCACTCCATCTCGCGCAGTCGCGCCTCGTCGTCAAGGCTCTTGCGCTTCTTCTGGCTGAGAAGCGTGAAAGCGCGGAACAGCTCGCTGTCCCGGTCGGCCTCTCCCGAGTTCATCAGCAGCGGGGACGTACCCGCCAGCCTCAAGGTGGTCGTCACGTAGCCCTCTGGGACCACGCGCCGATACCAGGATTGATTCTGGGTAGCCATTGGAACCAGTACCTCCTATGTAGCCCCGCCGCGCCTGGCCCAGCCTATCAACGACAGACCGCGGCCGACCCCGCCTCGCACGGGAAAGCCCCGACAACGGGTACTGGCCGCCGACGGGGCATGAAAAACCGGCGCCAGTACAGCCGTTACGTCAGTACCCTAGCAGCAACGTCAAGGAGTCCGCAATGGGCGTGATGGAGATTCTCTTGATTGCCATCATCATTGGTTCGGTAGTGGGTGGATTAGTGGGTCTCTTGTTGACTGACTGGATTGATTCCTGATGGCTAACCCGTTCACCCAACTGGCCCGCATCCTGCTGCCGCCGCCCGAGGACTTCCAGCAGCGGTCGATCGAGATCGCGGCCAGCTTCGACGACCAGATCAACATCCTGACCCGTCAGCGAGCCGGCACGGCCTGGCGTATCGCCAGCGTCAACGAAGCTCTCGGGGTTCCTGCCATCTGGGGCGCCGTGTCGCTGATCGCTGATACGGTCGGGTCACTGAGCCTCGAGGCGTTCCGCAACGAGCAGCTCCTACCCGCCACCGAGCGGCCTCGCCTCATCATCCGCCCCAATCCGTTCACGGCGCCCTACGCCTTCTTCCGAGATACGGCTTTCTACCGGGCCTCGCGGGGTGAGTTCTGGTGGTGGATCGCTGCTCGGGATACCGATGGCGTCGCCCTGAGCCTGTATCCCGTCCCGCCGTGGGAGATCGTGGTCGAAATCAACCCGCGCAACCGGCTACGCCCGATTATCAAGTGGGCCGACCGGATCATGCCCAACGAGGACATGGTGCAGTCGATGTACATGCCGGATGGGCTGCGCGGCAAGGGACCGCTCCAGGCGTGCGGCGCGGCCATCTCGGTCGCGGTCGAGTCGCAGACTTGGGCCGCCAACTTCTTCGGGAGCAACATCCCGTCGCTGATCGGCGAGACCGAGCAGGACATGGATCCGAATGAGATGGCGCTGCTCAAGGAGCAGTGGATGGAGACCGAGGACGCCAACCTGCCACGCTTCGTGACCAACGGGCTCACCCTCAAGACGCTCGATATCAACCCGGAGCAGGCGCAGCTCACCGAGTCCCGCCAGCACTCGGTGGGCGATGCCGCGGCCATGTTCAACATCCCCGGCTCGCTGCTCGAATACCAGATGTCGGGATCCTCGCTGCGCTACCAGAATGACCAGAGCATCTGGACCGACTTCCAGCGCAGATGCTTGAGCCCGCATTACCTCGAGCCGATCGAACAGGAAATCAGCGACCTCCTGACGAGGGCGACGGTGGCCCGTTTCAATGTCAAGCAGCTCCTGCGGGCTTCTCCCAAGGAGCGCATGGAGGTCCACGCCATCGCCATCCCGCTCGGCATCTACGACGCCGCCACGGCCGCCGCGGAGGAGGGCTACGCGCCTGGCAACGTCGACTACGCGCCCGTCCCGCTGGCGCTTCCCGCGGCCACGCCCGCCCGCCTGCCGATCGAGACGCGATCGCAGGCTGACGGCTTCCGCTGCTCGGGCTGCAACCGCAAGCTGGCCGAGTCGGCCGGGGCTGGCACTGTCATACGCTGCCGCTGCGGGACGTTGAACACTGGACCCATCGGTGAGCCAGAGCTTGAGATGCGCTCCATGCTGGCCGCGCTGATGACGCGCGAGCAGCCTGCTCCGGTCGTCACCATGAACCCAGCCCCGGTCAACGTCACCTTCGAGCGCGGAGCCTTCCAGGTTGACGCGCCGGAGCCAGCCCAGGTCAACGTGGCCCCGCCCAACGTCCAAGTCGACAACCACATCACGGCCGAGCCGCCGCAGGTGACGGTCAACCTGCCGGAGCCGACGAGGACGAGCAAGCGCATCGAGCGCGATGATGACGGGCACCTCATCCGCATCGTGGAGGAGACGGCATGATCCTCGACCCACAGATGCGCTGGGAGTGCCCCAACTGCTCCCTGACCGACGTGACCGGGCAGGTGCCGAACCGCTATCACCCGTGCGCTGGGCTGAACGGGGTCATGGCGCCGATGGTGCCGGCCGGGCAGCGTGTCAAGATCACCGCCAACGAGCGCGAGGACTACATCGGCAATGAGAAGGTGCGGCTCGCACCGAACGGCAGGCCAGTCATGTCGGTTGTCACCGAACGACCTGACGGTAGCAACGACGTGATGGTGTTTGCGCCATCCGCAACAGGAGAAGGGAAGGCGATCATCTAATGGCTTGGACTAACTCGAAAATCTTCTCAGCCACCATCGAGGACATCTTCGAGAATACGACGGCACTCGACGCTGACTCGGACGCCTGGAAGGCGGCGCTGTTCGACAACACCATTACCCCCTCGCAGACGGTGGCCTCGGCCAGCACGGCCTACAACGCCGGCGTCTGGAACGCGGGCGGCGTGTTCGACGTGACCGGCTGGCCGGCAGTGGGGCGCCCACTGGTCGTCACCTCGGGCTTTGCCTCGAACGTCTACACCTTCGACTCGGCCGACACGGTGAGCGTCAACAGCACGACGACGCTGACTAACGCCTATGGCTGCCTGATCTACGACGACACGCTGGCGGCGCCGGTGGCTGACCAGGGGCTGTGCTACAACTACTTCGGGGGGGCCAATACTGTGACCTCTGGAACGTTCACTGTAGTCTGGAACGCCTCGGGGATAGCATTCCTGACTTTGTGACCCCGAACCTGCTACAATGAGTGCATGGATAAGCCGTGCGCCTACTGCGGAGAGCCAATGCAGAATCGGGTCCGCACCCGAGCAAAGTTCTGCTCCATGTCGTGCAAGGACAAGGCTAGGAATGAGTCAAGACAGCAGGCCATCGTCGCGGCTAGGGGAGAGCGAATCTGTCTCCTCTGCCATAAGACGATTGCCCCGAGCCGTCACGGACAATCTAGCTTCTGCTCACTGGAGTGCTGGACGAAGGCTTACAACCGGCGAAAGGCGGCAAGGCTCAAGGCAGCCCGACTGGCGAAGGTTGGCCCTTGCCGGGTCTGTGGTTCCAAGATCCCTGAGTCACGAACGGCGCGAGCTGTCTATTGCTCAGATCAGTGTCGGAGGAAGGCCGAACTCGACCGATGGCACGGACAGTCCGGCGCCTATATGCGTCACTACCTCTACGGGCTCACGCCCGAACAGTACGCCGCGCTCCTCAAGCAGCAGGACAACCGCTGCGCCATCTGCCGCACTGAAACTCCAGGTGGCAAGGGCGGCTGGCACGTCGACCACGACCATGCGACCGATCGTGTCCGCGGGCTCCTTTGCAACGCTTGCAACCTCATGCTCGGTCATGCCCAGGACGATCCCGCCCGCCTCCGTGCCGCCCTTGCCTACCTCAGTTAGGACGTGACCACCTACTACGTTCGCACTACGGGGAACAACGCGAACGCCGGAACCTCGGCGGGCGCTGCGTGGCTGACGATCGGTAAGGCGCTCGGAGCGACCGGGATAGCCTCGGGCGATACGGTCTACATCGGGGCCGGCACCTATCGTGAAGTCGTAACGGTTGCGATGACTTCGGCGGTGGCCGAGACGTTCGTGATCGGCGACGTGGATGGCGTCAAGACGGGCGACGCGGGTGAAGTCATCTGGACGGCCTATACCACGAACGACACGACGGCGCCATCGGCTAGCACCCTGCTGACCCTTTCGGGGCGCGACCATCTCACGTTCCGCCGTCTGACGATGATCGGCGGTTCAGGAAACCTGATAACAGCTTCAGCCACCAGCACTGACCTGAAGTTTCAGGATTGCGTAGCGTTGCTAGCACCTAATACCGCGGGGCAACTGTTCAACATAGCGGTGGGATTCGGCGTCGCCGCTAACTGGACGATTGAACGCTGCATATTTCACGGGAACCAAGCGAATGGGATGATCGTCACACTGGCGACTGGCGTTGGTGCCGATTACGATGCCAATATCCATATCCGAAACTGCATGTTTCTTGGCTCTGACCAGGCGACCATTGGAGTCAACTCGTCTGGCTCCAGTGCTCAAGAAGGTGGCGGCGTCTACATCTACAACTGTACGATCCTTGGGAACCCGAGCTTCGGGGATGGGGCTATCGGAACATTCACGACGAGAGTAGGCGGCGCAACGTTTGCCTTCCCGGTGCAAGTCCGTAACTGCGTCTTGGTGGGTGGGGTCGCCGCCAGTGAGTCAGGCAATATCGTCGAGAACTACAATCATATTTCCGCCAACACGCCTCTAACCAATGTGACGCAGGGCGCTAACACGATCATTACGGCTGCCAGAGCGTTCCTGTTGTCGATGGGCGAGGAATACGCTGGTGGCAGGGTGCGTCCCTATGGCGAGCCCAGAGCCGGGTCGCCGTATCTTGGCTTCGGCAATGACGGAACCTATACCACCTCCGAGGACCTACGCGGCAATCCACGCCCTGCCGGCGGGGCGAGCGCGACAAAGGGTATCGGGGCCTACGAACGGGGCAATACCTTCGCAAAGGAGACAGGCACCGTCCGCACCGGATCCAACGCCATCTCGATCACTGGTCCGGGCTACCAGGACTTCCAGCTTCCGGTGGCTGCCAGCTCGACCACGGTGACGGTCTACGTCCGCTGGGACGCGACCTACGCCGGGACGAACCCCAAGATGCAGGTGCTCAACGGGACGGAGGCGGGCGTGGCGGATGCCACCGCCACGGCAACCGGCTCCTCGGGTGCCTGGGAGCAGTTGAGCCTCAACTTCACGCCGACCAGCGCGGGCATCGTGACGATCAGGCTGCTGTCGAGCGACACGAATGGTGGAGGCAAGATGTTCAGCGATGACTTCGCGGTGACCTGATGGCTGATACCAAGATTAGCGACCTCACAGCAGTCACAACCCCAGCCGGGACTGATGAGTTCGCCGTCAACCAGGCGGGTACTTCGAAGAAGATGACGCTGAACCAGATTCAGTCCTTCTCATTTACCGGTGGAGACTACGCTCCCGGCTCATTTACCGTTGCGACTGGGAGCTTCGCCCTGATGGTGAAGCAGTTGACAATCACCGGCACCCAAGTAGTTACGCTCAATGGCACGGCACGTTTGAGGATCGACTGATGGCAGATATCGTCGCCGACACCGAAGCAGCCCCTACCGCTCCGGCGGCCAGCCAGCTCGTCGTCTTCCCTGAGACAAAGACGACGGCAACGGGTGCCATCGACCGCCTGGCCGTCAAGGAAACGGGCGGCAAGGTACTGACCATGCCGCCGATCAGCAATGCCTCAACCGCAGCTCAGGCGTACACCACTGCCGAAATCTACCTGACGGGCTCGGCCTTGCTGGTCCCGGCGCATGGACTCCAGGCCGGCACCATCTTCCGCTGGAAGTATTGGGCCAGCAAAACGGCCGGCACTGGCGCCCCGGTCTGGAAGATCTACTTCGGGACGCTTGGCACGACCGGCGACACGGCGGTCCTGACCATCACCCAAGTCTCGGCGCCGACCTCGGTGACGGATGAGTGCTGTGTCCAGATCGAGGCCGTCATGCGATCGGTAGGATCTGGCACCGCGGCAGTCATGGCGGCCGGCCTCCAGATGAACCACGTCCTAGCGATCACCGGCTTCTCGCAGTTGGGCTCAAATACGCAGCAAGTGACATCGGCGGGCTTCAACTCCACCACGGCCAACGCGATCGTCGGGTTGTCGGTCAACTACAGCACCGCCGGCGCGGGCAACATCGACCTGGTAACTGCTGAGATGGTCGGCGTGTAATGTGGCAGGCTCCCGCTACCTCAAGGAATCAGGCGCACCGGATGGCTATCTTCTAGAAGACGGCTCCGGCGTCCTGATCCTTGAGGGTCAGGCATTCCCTAGTGCGGCCTCGGGCACCGGCACGGCCAATGACGCAACTGTTGTCATTGTTCAGGTCAACGCCTTTGACCACTACCGTCGCGGCGAGCCCTACCCGGCCATCCGCGGCAAGGTCAAGGAGTGGGGCTTCGACTACTACCGCAAGGGCGAAGCCCTCAACAACCTCGACACGTCCTACGTCAGCCCGGATGTCAGCGTCTTCCCAGAGGTCACCAGCGGAACCGGCACTTCTGCCGCCGCTGCGATCAGCCTCAAGCCTAATGCCGCCGCGGCAAGCGGCACCGGGACCTCGGCGCAGCCGACGCCCAAGGTGCAGCCCAGTGCCCAGGCTAGCTCGGGAACTGGCACCGCAACCAACGCAAACGGCACCATCGCCGCCAGTATCCAAGCTTCGAGCGGCGCTGGTACTGCGGCAGCGGCCAGCGCTAGCCTCGCCCCGAACTCAGGAGCAGGATCAGGCACGGGTGCCTCGGGCAGTCCGACCAGCTCGGTCGCTCCCAGCGCCCAGGCATCCTCCGGTACTGGCACGGCGGCGGCTCCGACCTTCTCGATCTCGGTCAACATTCAGGCGGCTTCGGGGACCGGCACATCGGCCCAGCCGTCCGTCAGCGTCAAGGTCAATGCGCAAGCGGCAAGTGGCACTGGGTCGGCCGCCAACGCAACTCCGAGCGTTGCGTCGTCAGCTAACGCCGCCTCTGGCACGGGGACCGCTGCGAATGCCACTGGGACGCTCTCAGCCTCGATCCAAGCTGCGTCGGGCGCTGGAACGGCTGGAAGTGCCGCAGCCTCTATCGCCAGCGGCTCGGGCGCTGCGGCAGGGACCGGCACCGGTGCTGACTCGACGCCGGCGTTGGAGGTTCTGACCGAAGCTGCCCAAGGAACCGGCACCGCGACCAACGCCAACATCATTGTGTCTGGTAACGCCTACCCGGACGCGGCGAGCGGCACTGGA
>Ga0207646_10008483_pt1 | contig 10293 bp, 7 predicted proteins | sample KBSK5502metaG_FD_184343 | JGI IMG/M metagenome (GOLD analysis project Ga0207646, IMG submission 184343) | Corn, switchgrass and miscanthus rhizosphere microbial communities from Kellogg Biological Station, Michigan, USA - KBS K5-50-2 metaG... | ecosystem: Host-associated > Plants > Roots >...
CCCGCAGAACGCTGCCGGCCGCGCACTTTGGGAATGGTCGGCGGTAGGGGGACCGACCATCCAAGCCTCATATCGTCTGGACGGTCTTGCCGCGATCGGCGTCGCGGTCGGCGCGCTCTATGTCGCGGCCGCGCTGGTGGCCACCACACGCGTGACTGCGCGCCACCAGCTCTTGCGACCGGTGATCCTCCTGAACGGTCTCGTGTTCATCACACTCGCGGTCACCGACGACTTCATCGGGCGCCTGGCGACGAACAAGCAGCTCTCGCGCTTCTTCGTCGGCCACAGCGAGTCGTCGCTGAAAATGATCCGGCAGCACGTCGTCGATTTCCTCTGCAACGCCACGGGCGGGCCGTGCGTCTACACCGGCCGCGACATGAAGACGTCGCACAAAGGGATGGGCATCACCGAGTCCGATTGGAACGCCTCTGTCGCCGACCTCGTCGCCACCCTCAACAAGTTCAAGGTGCCGGAGAAGGAGAAGAACGAAGTCCTCGGCGCCGTGAGCGCGCTGAAGAAGGACATCGTAGAGAAGCCGTAAAACGGGCCTCGTCTTCTGTAGGACAGGCAATCCTGCCTGTCCGTTTGTCGTTCCCGCGAAAGGGCAGGCACGATTGCCTGCCCTACACTTCGCGCATGCACATCCCCGAGCCGCCGCGCGTCTCCTACTGGGACGCTTCGCCGCACTTCCGCGCTCTCTGCCGCCGCAAGCTGAGCGAGGCGGCGTGGGCGTGGGCGGAGCCACAGCTGATCGCGATGGGGGAGCGCGCCGCATTCGAGGTTGCGCCGCTCGCGCAGATCGCCGACCGCTTCTCGCCGCAGCTCGTCACGCACGACCCGCGCGGCAATCGCATCAACCGCGTCGACTACCACCCGTCGTATCGCGACATGGAGCGCATCGCCTACGGATCTGGAATGCTGACGATGAAGTACACGCCGCACGAGCACTCCGCCGATGCGCCGTTCGTCAGCTTTGCCCTCGGCTATCTCTTCGCGATGGCGGAGATGGGTCTTTACTGCCCACTCTGCATGACCGACGGCGTGGCGCGGGTCGTGTCGCGACACGGAACGCGCGACCAGATCGACAACCTGGTACCGCGCCTCTCATCGGACGACGTCGAGACACTGTGGACCGGCGGCATGTTCCTCACCGAGCGCGCCGGCGGCTCCGACGTCGGCGCGAACGAGACGGTGGCGCGCCGCGGCGACGACGGCGTCTGGCGGCTGACGGGACAGAAGTGGTTTTGCTCGAACGTCGACGCCGAGGCGGTGCTCGTCACGGCGCGTCCCGAAGGTGCGCCGCCTGGCACGCGCGGCTTGCGCACGTTCCTGTTGATCACGCCCGGCAATCCCGGAGTCACGATCGACCGGCTGAAGGAGAAGCTCGGCGTCCGCTCGATGCCGACGGGCGAAGTGACGCTGGCCGATGCGGCGGCCGAGGAGATCGGCGACTTCCATCCGATGGCGGAGATGATGAATCTCTCGCGGCTCTACAACAGCGTCGCCGCCGTGGCCGTGATCGGCCGAGCCATTCACGAGGCCCGCTACTACGCCGAACGGCGTTTCGCATTTGGAAAACCGATCATCGAGCACCCGTTGACCGCCGAGACGCTTCGCGAGCTCGCGTCCCAACACCTCGGCGCCCTGCTGATGACGTTCGAAGCCGTCGACGCCCTCCGCCGCGCCGACAATGGCGACGACGAAGCCGCCCGCCTGCTCCGTTTCCTCACGCCCATGGTGAAAGCCGTGACCGGCAAGCTCGCCGTCGCGTGTGTCTCAGAGGCGATGGAAGTCGTCGGCGGCAACGGCTACATCGAAGATTGGCCGATGGCGCGCCTCCTGCGCGACGCGCAAGTGCTCCCCATTTGGGAAGGAACGACGAACATCCTCGCTCTCGACATGCTGCGCGTGGCGAAGAAGGAGCGGGGACATGAGCTCGTGCTGCAGCAGATCCGCGCTCATTCACCCGAGGAGGCGGATGCTCTGGAGTCGTCGCTGGCCTCGCTGGAGGAGCGCGACGCGCGGCGGTGGATGGAGCGATTGGCGCGGGCGTGGACGGTTCTCTTGTCATCCCGAGCGTAGCGAGGGACCTGGAGGCGTGGGCGGCGGCTGGATTGTGCCACCCGCCCGCCCAGGTCCCTCGCTACGCTCGGGATGACAGCGTTGAAATGATGGGCTCTATGATGCGGTGATGAACGCGGCGCGCCGAGCGCTTCTCCTCCTGCTCTTCTCCGCCTGTGCGACGACCGCGCCGCCCCTCGGCCGGCTCTATACCGAGTATCAATCGGCCATCGAGCGAGGCGACGTCATCGTGGCGAAGGAACATCTCTCCGCGGGCCGTCTCCGGTTTCTGAGCGGGCAGTCGGACGGCGACGCGCTCGCGACGATGGACGTGATCTCTCCCAAATCCGATCTCGCGGTCGTCAGCGAAAGCGTTGCCGGCGACGAGGCGACGCTCATCGTACGTGCGGTCGTGGCCGGGAACATTTCCACCGGCCGCGTGCAGTTCGTTCGCGAGCGCAGCGAGTGGAAGATCTTCAGCGAATCGTGGGACCTCGGTACTCCGCCGGAGGAGGCGGCAGCACCGGACGCGAAACCGCACGACGCTGCGATCCGGCAGTTGATGGAGCGCGGCTACGCCAGGCCGAGCGCGGACTTTTTCGTCATGGCCGCCGGCACCGGAGACCTCGAGGCGGTGAAGCTCTTCCTCGCTGCCGGTTACGACGTGAACGCGAAGTCGAACGGCACGCCGGCAATCGTGAATGCCGCGACGTCGGGGAATCCCGAAGTGGTGATCTACCTCGTGCGTGCCGGCGCCGACGTGAACGCGGTCGACGACATCCATTGCACGGCGCTCATGCGCGCCGCCGAGAAATGCGGAATGACCGAGGCCATTCGCGCGCTGCTGCAGGCCGGCGCGAAGAGGGACGTGCGTGCGGCGGGCGGCGCCACGGCGCTCGATCTGGCCACGTACGCGAATTGCGAGGAGAACCTGAAGCTGCTACGCAACCCGTGAGAAGAGCGTCCGCCCCGACGCCTGCGCCTCCGCCAGCATGTCCAGGAATCGCGCGCGCGGAATCTCCCGTGCGCCCAGCGCCTCCATGTGCGGCGTCATCACCTGACAATCGAGCCACGTGCAGCCGCGCGCGCGGAGGTGCTCGATGAGAAAGAGCAGCGCCAGTCTCGACGCGCCGCTCTCCCTGTAGAACATCGACTCGCCGGTGAAGAGACCGCCGGCGTCAATGCCGTACAGACCGCCGGCGAGCGAACCATCACGCCACACCTCGACGCTGTGCGCATCGCCGGCGCGGTGGAAAGCTGTGTAGGCGGCGATGATCGCCTCGTCGATCCACGTGCCGTCCTGGTCGGGGCGGGGAGTGGCGCAGGCGCGGATCACCGAATCAAAGTCGCGGTCGATGGTGAACGTGAAACCGCTGTGCTTCGCAAACTTGCGGACGCTGCGGCCGACGTGCAGCTCATCGAAAACAATCACCGTCCGCCGCCGGGGCGAGAACCACGGCAGCACCATCCCTTCGTGCGGCCACGGGAAGATGCCGTGCCGGTAGGCATCGCGCAGCGTCTCGACGCGGAGGTCGTCGCCGATGGCCACGACGTCACCGCGGATTTTTCTCGGGTCGGGGAAGGAGGAGGGTTCCATGGTTGCAGAGCCCGCGTTCAGTCCCAATCGGAAGCGGCCGAATCCACTTTGTAACTCTGCAACTAAAACGCGAGCGCCAGCTCTTCGCCGGCGGCATCCACCACCACCCGCCCGCCGCCCTGCAGCGTCCCGAACAGGATCGCGTCGACGAGCGGCTCTTTCAGCTTCGAGGTGATGAGGCGGGCCATCGGACGGGCGCCGAACGCTTTGTCGTAGCCGCGCTTCGCGAGCCATGCGCGCGCCGCTTCGGTGAGCTCGAGGGTGACGTTCTTCGGCGCGAGCTGCGCGCGGAGCTCCTCGATGAACTTGTCGACCACGCGCTCGGTGGTCTCGAACGACAGCGCATCGAAGGCGATCCAGGCGTCGAGGCGGTTGCGGAACTCCGGCGCGAACGTCCGCTCGATCACGCCGCGTCCCTTGCCCGATGCACCCGTATGCGTGAAGCCCATGCCGGCGTCGCTCATCTCGCGCGCCCCGGCGTTCGTGGTCATGATCAGGATCACGTTGCGGAAGTCGGCTTTCTTGCCGTTGTTGTCGGTCAGCGTGGCGTGATCCATCACCTGGAGCAGGATCGAGAAGAGATTCGGGTGCGCTTTCTCGATCTCGTCGAGCACGAGCACGGCGTAGGGCGTGCGCATGATCGCGTCGGTGAGCAGCCCGCCCTGATCGAAGCCGACGTATCCCGGCGGCGCGCCGATCAGGCGCGATACGGTGTGCGACTCCATGTACTCGCTCATGTCGAAGCGGATGAACTCGACGCCGAGCGATGCCGCCAGCTGCTTGGCCAGCTCCGTCTTGCCGACGCCGGTCGGCCCGCTGAAGAGGAACGATCCGATCGGCTTCTCCGGCTGGCCGAGTCCCGAGCGCGACAGCTTGATGGCGTTGACGATCTGCTTGATGGCGTGGTCCTGGCCGTAGATCGCGCGGCGAAGATCGTCCTCGAGCTTTTGCAGCCGCTCTTTCTCCGATACCGCTACGGTGCGCGGCGGAATCTTCGCCATCGTGGCCACGACCTGCTCGACGTCCAATTCGGTGATGATCGAGCGATTCGGGGCCAGGGGCGAGGGGCTGGCCCCTAATTCCTGATCCCCAATCTCTCCACGCGCAATCCGCGCCCGAGCCCCCGCCTCGTCGAGGACGTCGATCGCTTTGTCCGGCAGATGCCGTTCGTGGATGTACTTCGCGGCCAGCTCGGCGGCGAGCGTCAGCGCTTCGTCGGTGAACGTAACCTTGTGGTGATCCTCGTAGTAGCTCTTCAGCCCTTTGAGGATCTCGATCGTCTCGGCGACGGTCGGCTCGCCGATCTCGATCTTCTGAAATCGTCGCGCCAGCGCACGGTCGCGCTCGAACGACGCCTTGTACTCGGCGTAGGTCGTCGAGCCGATGCAGCGGAGCTTCCCGGAAGCGACGGCGGGCTTGAGGATGTTGGAGGCGTCCATTGTCCCGCCGCTCACCGCGCCCGCGCCGACGATGGTGTGGATCTCGTCGATGAAGAGGATGGCGTCTTTCTTTTCCAGCAGCGCGCCGATGACCGCCTTCAGCCTCTGTTCGAACTCGCCGCGGTACTTCGTGCCGGCGAGGACGGCGCCCATGTCGAGCGACCACACCTCGACGTCTTTCAACACCGCCGGCACTTCGCCTTTCTCGATCTTCAGAGCCAATCCCTCGGCGATGGCGGTCTTGCCGACGCCCGGCTCGCCGACGAAGAGCGGATTGTTCTTGCGCCGCCGGCAGAGGATCTGGATCGTCCGCTCCAGCTCCAGCGAGCGGCCGATCAGCGGATCGATCTCGCCTTTCCTCGCGCGCTCGTTGAGGCTCACCGCGAACGACTTCAGCGGATCGCCGATCGCCTGCGTGTCCGCCTCCGGATCGCCGATGAAGGCCGGAGTGGTGGCCGTCGTCTCTTTGCCGATGCCATGGGAGAGGTAGTTGAGGACGTCGATCTTGTTCACCCCCTCGGAGCGCAACAGGTAGACGGCCTGGGAGCGCTCGGCCTGGTAGATCGCGGCGAGCATCTGCCCCGTGTCGACTTCCTTCCGCCCCGAGCTCTGCGCCTGAAGCTGCGCGTATTGCACGACGCGCTGCAGCATCGCCGTCAGCACCGGCTGCACTTCGGCGTCCTCCGGCAGCGCCTCCAGCGTCTTGTTGAGGAAGTCGTCGAGCTGTTTCTTGAGGAGATCGAGGTCGCCGCCGCAGTTGCGGATGACCGTGGCTGCCTCGCGATCGTGCAGCAGCGCGTAGAGGAGGTGCTCGATGGTGACGTATTCGTGCCGCCGCCGCATCGCTTCGGCGAGCGCGAACTCGAAGGTGGCTTGCAGTTGTTTAGCGATCATCAGTAGGAGTCCTGAGTGCTGCGTCCTGAGTGCTGAGTGCAAGAACGTTCTGCAACTCAGGACTCAGGACGCAGGACTCAGCACTTCTCTATCGTACAAAGAAGCGGAAACTCGTGCTCTCTCGCCGCGGCGAGGGTCTTGTTCATTTTCATCTCTGCAATCTCGAACGTGTAGATGCCGGCCACGCCGATCCCGCTCACGTGGACATTGAGCATGACCTGGACGGCCTGATCTTCGGACATGTTGAAGATCGTCTCCAGGATCATGACCACGAAGTCCGTCGTGGTGTAGTCGTCGTTGTGGAGGAGAACTTTGAAGAGCGGCGGCTCCTCCAGCCTCTCCTCAGCCTCCGCGACCGGCGCCTCGTCGTATCGCGTTTGCGGCGACATCCCGGCACATACGAACGCGATTTGGCTCTCCCGTCATCCCGAGCCCTTCGGCTTTGCTCAGGGCAGGCTTTGCGAGGGACCTGGGTGGGCGGGCGGCGCGATGAGAACGTTATTCGCGACCCACCCGCCCGGGTCCCTCGCGGAGCCTGCCCTGAGCGAAGCCGAAGGGCTCGGGATGACAGAGGGTCAGAGCTCCAGCAGCGTTCCCGCTCCTCGCTCCACCCCGCGCTCGTAGACGATCGACGCCGCGGCCACGTCCTGAAGCGCCATCCCGGTCGAATCGAAAACGATCGTCTCGTCGTCGCGCTCCCGTCCCGGCTTGCGTCCGGCGACAACTTCGCCGAGCTCGGCGTGAACGCGCTCGCGCGTCATCACGCCGGCGGCGATGGCGTGGTGGAGATCGCCGATCGTGGCGCACTGCTCGGTGACGTCGGTGACCACCTTGCTCGACGCCAGAAGCGACGGCGCGATCTCCTGCTTTTCGTCGCTGTCGGCGCCGATGGCGGCGACGAACGTCCCCGCCTCGACCCGATCGAGGAACGCCGCGCGCGACGGCGTGCAAGTGATAACGACATCCGCCGGCACGATGCGATCGACCGCTTCGCCTCCGAGCTCCCGCGCCAGCTCCTCGGCGGCGCCGCGGTTCGCGTCGAATGTGAAGAAGCGCTCGATCGCCCGCACGCGCGCGAGCGCCTGCGCCTGCACGCGACCCTGCGTGCCGCAACCGCAGATGAGGGCCGTTCGCGCGTCCGCGCGGGCGAGATGTTTCGCCGCGACCGCGGTCGCCGCGGCAGTGCGAAGGATGGTGATCTCGATCGAGTCCATGATCGCCAGCGGACGTCCGTCCGTTGCATCGGCGAAAACGACCACCCCTTTGATCCGCGGCACGGCGTCGAAAAAGTTGCCGTTGATCTTCGCCGCGAAGCGATCGCCGGCAATCGCCGCTTTGATGTGAAATCCGCCTCCTTTTGCAGGCAGCCCGGCGATCGCCGGCGGCGGCAACTCGCCGCGGCCGAACAGGGCGAAGGCCCGCTCGACCGCGTCGATGCAGTCGTCGAGCGACAGCAAATGCCGCACGTCGGCGCGGCTGAAGAAGCGGAGGTTCATCGCATCACGTCGTCGACGAACGTCCCCGGCTCCACCTCGAACGGCTCCTCGCCGCGGCGGAAGATGCGCGCCGGTTTGTCGCCGGCGACGCGGGTGGTCCCGTTCTCGACGCGTAGCATCGACCCTTCGCGCAGTCCGAGGACCGGAGTCGAGTTCTCCTCGTGGAACTCGCGGATGCGGGTCTCGCGTGTCTCGCCCATATGCGTCGAGTTGGGGTCGGGATCGAGGTAGTGGCAGTTGAGCTGGAAGGGGAGGAAGCCGAATGAGTCGAACGACGGCGGGAGAACGATCGGCATGTCGTTCGTGGTCATGATCGTCGGCGAGGTGATGACGCTCCCTGCGCTCGAACCAATGTACGGCGTGCCGCTGCGCACGCGCTCGCGAATCGGCTCGAGCAGCCCGCTCTCGTAGAGCTTCTTCAGCAGGCGAAACGTGTTGCCGCCGCCGACGAAGATCGCGTCAGATTTTCCGATCGCCTCTTCGGCGGCGACGTCGAATCCCATCCTGCCGAGCCGCTCGCGCACCTTCGCGACGTAGGCGTCATGGTCGTGCGCAGCGAAGGGGACGAAGGCGATCCGCTTCGCCGCGCCGAGGAAATCGCGGAGGTACGGCTCGGCATGATCGAGGTAGCCGTAACCGAAGACATTGGAGCTGCTGATGAGGAAAAGCCGCATGCGGGGAGCATACAGCGGCGCCTGCCGACGGTTACGCGGTGAGTCCGAAGGCGGGTTGAAACCCGCCCCACATACATTGACGAGGCATTCCCACAGATGGGATATGCGGCAGGATGTATGTGGCGCGGGTTTCAACCCGCGCGCAGTTCGGCGGCGCCTGCGCTAAACCGCGCAACCAATCACTCCGACCCGATCACCCACTTCTCGTATACCTCCCCAGGCAGCTCGCACACGAAGCGCGACGGCTCCATCAGCAGGTCCATCCCGGCGCGGTCGCGGGCCATGACGGGGAAGACGAGGTAGAGCTCCTGGCGCGCACGCGTGACGGCGACGTAGAAGAGGCGGCGCTCTTCCTCTTCGCCGGGGATGACGATCTCGCGGGTGCCGTCGTCGCTTACCACCGGAGCGTCTTCGACGGCCCCCTCGAGCAAAGGGAGCGCCTCGTGCACGCGCGAAGGCTGCACGCGCACGATGCCGCCGGGGACGCGGAGGGCGCGCGCCGACGGGAAGCGTCCGTCGGCGAGCCAGATGACGAAGACGGCCCGCCACTCCAGTCCCTTCGCCTGATGGACGCTCGACAGCACGATCTTCTCGTCGTCGGGGCCGACCACGGCGACGTCTTCGCCGGCGATCGGATTTGACAGCGCGACCTCCTCGAGGAAGGTGTTCACGTCCTCGTAGCGCAGCGCGTACTGCGAAAGCTGTTCGAGATCGTCGAGCCGTGCCTGCGCGTTCGCGAACTTCGAGCGGGCGTAGTCGGCGTAGCCCTTCTCGACGACGAGGCGGATCGACTCGGAGGGGTTGTGCTGCATCGACTCGCCGGCGAGAAGTCGCATCACTCCGCGCAGCGAGTCGAGACTCTGCGCCACGCCGCGGCCGGTGACGTCGCCGATGCCGTGCAGGAATCGGTTGAGCGGATCGGCGGCCTGGCTGATCCGCGACCAGACATCCGCCGCGCTCTTCTCGCCGACCTTCGGGTAGAGCTTCAGCACCCGCTTCCACGACAGTTCGTCGCGCGCGTTGGTCATGATCTTCAGGTAGGCGATGACGTCCTTGATGTGCGCCTGCTCGAAAAAGCGGACGCCGGAGCGGATCTCGTACGGGATCAGCCGCCGCGACAGCTCCATCTGCAGCTCGAGCGACTGGTAGTGCGAGCGATAAAGGACGGCGATCTCGGAGAGTTTTTCCCCCTCGTCGCGCAGCTCGAGGATGCGCTGCGCCACGAACGCCGCCTGCTCGAAGACGTCGTCGACGCCGACCACCGCCGGATCGGGTCCGTCGCCGCGCACGGCCTGCAGCTCTTTGCGGAATTGAAAACGGTTGTGCTCGATGGAGCGATTGGCGAGGGTCAGGATCTGCGGCGTGGAGCGGTAATTCGTCTCGAGCTTGTAGATGGCCGCGTCGCTGAAGCGCAGCGGAAACGTGAGGATGTTCTCGAACGACGCGCCACGGAAAGAGTAGATCGACTGCGCGTCGTCGCCGACGACCATCACATTGCGGCGCACCGAGGCCATCGAGTCGATGATGTCGGCCTGCAGCTTGTTCGTGTCCTGATACTCGTCGACGAGGATCGTTCGGAAGCGCCGCTTCAGCCCCTCGGCGATCTCAGGATGGTCGTCGAGCAAAAGCTTCCAGTTGACCAGCAGGTCGTCGAAGTCCATCGCGTTCGCTTCGCGCTTTCTTTCTTTGTAGCGGCGAAAAACGTTGACGATCTCCTCCTGGTAGATCGCGAAATGGGGGAAGTTCTGCTCGAGATGCAGCTCCAGCGGCGTGCGGGTGTTGATGAGGTACGAGTAGATGTCGAGGAGGACGTCGCCTTTCGGGAAGCGCTTTTCCAGCGTCTTGATGCCGAGCGAGGAGACGGCGGAGTCCATCATCTCCTTCGCGTCTTCGCTGTCGAGGATGGAGAAGTTGGAGCGATAGCCGATCGGTTCCGCATAGCGCCGCAGCAGCCGGTTGCCGATGGAGTGGAACGTGCCGCCCCAGATGCGCCGCGTGTCGATGGTGACGAGCTGCTCGACGCGGCTGAGCATCTCCCGCGCCGCTTTGTTGGTGAAGGTGACGAGGAGGATGTCCGAGGGATCGACGCCGTCTTCGATCAGCCGCGACACGCGTAGGTGAGGGTCCGCGTC
>Ga0207646_10008484_pt1 | contig 10290 bp, 11 predicted proteins | sample KBSK5502metaG_FD_184343 | JGI IMG/M metagenome (GOLD analysis project Ga0207646, IMG submission 184343) | Corn, switchgrass and miscanthus rhizosphere microbial communities from Kellogg Biological Station, Michigan, USA - KBS K5-50-2 metaG... | ecosystem: Host-associated > Plants > Roots >...
CGACCCGCTGTCGTGCAAGTGAATGTCGCGACCTCAGGCGGCCAGGGACTCGGTTCGGGGGTCATCATTGACCAGCGAGGTTACATCATCACCAATCATCACGTGGTCGAGCGCGCTCAGCTCAGACCGATGCCCCGATCAACCCTGGGAACAGTGGGGGAGCATTGGTCGACCTGCAAGGACAGGTGATCGGTATTCCGACGGCGACAGCCATTGATCCCCAGTTCAGGACCCCTGCCAATGGCGTCGGTTTTGCGATCCCTTCCAACCGGGTCAAGTTTATTGCGCCACAGCTCATTGAGACCGGCAGAGTTACGAATTCGGGTCGAGCCGCTCTGGGGGTGAGAGTGACCAGTGTTGATCCGGTACTGGCAGAACAGCACAACCTCTCCCTAGATCGTGGCGCGCTCATCGTCGATGTGACAGCGAATGGACCAGCCGCCCAGGCTGGGTTAAAGCCCGGCGACGTAATTGTGCGCGTTGAGAACAAAGGGGTGAAGGATGTGGTCTCGCTGGGTGATGTGCTGCTAAGCAAGAAGCCAGGCGATGTCGTACCGGTGCAAGTCCAGCGTGGAAACCAGCAACTGACGGTCAACGTTGAGCTTGGTGAGCTACAAGTTGAATAGGATCGTAGCGTCGTGTTGTCGAGTGAGAAGAGAACATAACACCCGCTGCCTTTAGCTTATCCATGCGTCGGGCACCGGGTTCTCTTCACAGGGGCAGAGAAGATCGGGAAATACCGTATGCCAACACTCTCACTAAACGAATGGATCAAACTACTAGGCGAATTCTACGATCAGTATGGATACCTTGTTGTATTCCTGGGAACCTTGGGTGAGAATACCGCACTGCTCGGTCTCCTCCTTCCTGGAAACTCGTTAGCGTCACTGTGAGCCGTGTATGCCCGTCTGGGTACTCTCAACCTGGGCTGGGTGATCTTGCTGGCCTCGCAGGGAACGCTCCTGGGCTATCACATCGACTACCTCCTCGGGCGGTTCGTCCTGGCCCGTGTTGCCAGTGGGTGGAGCACGAGCAGGCTGGGTCGCCGCATACGGTTGGCCGGACGGCTGCGGCTGGCGCATAGGCTGATCGCAAAACATGGCGGAAAGGCGATTCTCATGTCGCACCTGATCGGGCAGCTCCGTTCGTTTGTGGCGCTGAGCGCCGGGATGACCAGGATGAAGTACCGGAGCTTCCTGGGATATGAGCTGGTGGCCGCTGCCTTGTGGAACACCGCCTTCTGCTTGCTGGGATATCTCCTGGCGGCAGAGGTTGACCGCCTGCAGATGCTGATCGAGCGAGCGGGCTGGATACTCCTCGGTGTCCTTGTGTTCCTCTTTCTCGCCTGGCGCTTCTTCGGACGGCGCATGAGGCATCGTATTCTGCAAAAGCGCCGGGAAGCCCGGCGTAGAGCTAGAAGCGCAGTTCTATAGTGAGGTTTCCTTGAGCGCAGGCTCTCTAGTCACGAAAATTTGGACGAAGACGCTGCTATGAACGATGCACCCTTGCCCATTTCTATCGGTCACCTGTGCGGTTAACAGTCGCGTGAGTGTTTCTCCTGCCGGTGTCCCTCTCACGTCAAATGCCACATCGATGGCATGCACCGTGTGGTTGAGCACATTGCCCTCGATGATCCAAATGACATACAGGGGTTCCTGCATCCCTTCCGTTTCGATTCGGTAGTGGCCCTTGATTGGTCGAAGCGCAGCATACGACTCGGGTATTCGCAATCGAACATCCCCTTTGATTACCACCTTTGGCATGCTGCCAGTTCCTGGAACAGCAGCTGGAATGTGCGCTCCTTTTTTCAAAAGGGGCCCTTGTCTTGCTGGCGATGGTGTTCGTTCTTCTACTCGTTCTAGCGTGTCGCTCATGCTTAGCTTCTCCTCTCCTGGTGTGCTATTGGACGATTATTTCCGCATCAAGAGGAGCATAGTGTATCTGTGTGAGTTGGCGCTGTGGATGGGCTGAGATGGAACTGAGAAGGTTTGACCCAGACCTCTCGAACTCAAAACCTGGAAACATGCAAAAGGGAATGCTCTCGACACGGGAAGCAATGATGCAGTCGATGTCCGCTTGCAAAAGCAAGTTGTCGATGAGGAGTTCGGCTGGGCCAGCACCGATAATTCCGACGTACGCGTCGTTCTACTGTTCATGCTCCTGGTCAAAGCTCCTTGCTTTCCACAGTCTCGACGATGCGCACTCGTGGGCTCTCGATGATCGTTCCCTGGATGCCGCGCCACACCTCGCGCAGTGCCGCAAGAAGACCTTCCGCCTCGTTTACGCTGTCGAATTCGAGATCGATGATGGCGTAGTTTGGATTGTCAATCGGCCGTAAGACCCGGTAGCGGCGTACGCCCGACTGCTTCCGGTTGACAGGGTCGCTGTCGAATGCCTTCTTCCAGGCATCGAAGTTGGGGACTGGGTGCTCGATTTGCAAGATGACCATGCTGGTTCCTTTCTTTTTGGACAAAGCCGTAGTAGAACGAAGGTAGTCCTGGTTTCCGAGTTCGGGGCCGCCTCTATAAATGCTGTTTGACACGATGGTAATCGTATCAGACTTCGTTTCTACGTGAAAGTATAGTCTGGTTGCTTTAAGAGGCATTCAGCTTCAGGTTGTAGCTCGCTGTGAGTTCCGGGGTCCAATTCATATCAAAAGTAAGTCTGTACCTGTTGGCCATAAAATCGTAGCGAGCGGAGTCTCCCTCGTCCGGCCTCTTCCCTCGTATCAGTTTGGTGCATCCTTGTGCCCTGCTGTACTCAGCAACAGCTTCGCTTTGACATAGACCCGTTGAGAAATCTGCTCGTGCCGATACAGGTCTTCAATTGCATTGATGAGACTGTCACAGGTCCTGCCTTTGAACGAGAGGATTTGCACCAGGACCTCTGCGTCATGGGCATACTCAAGGGCTGTCGCCATCACTCGTGCATCAATTTGCCCCATTCCCCAGGTAGAGAAGTCGAGAGCGAGACCCCTTTGTTCCTTCAGAAGCACCAGCATCTGACGCAGTTGTCCCAGTTTGGACGGTTCTGTGGCGAGAGCCAGTGCTAGCCCGAAGATCTTCTTTGCAAGCGCCTCCTGCTCACCGGCAGCACATGGTTCAACGCCGACAGCCAGGTCCGCTTTCGTGAAGACCACCTCAAAGCAACGATGACTCAGGAGCTTGTCTTCTTCTGCTGACATGAGCCCTTCTCCTTTGGATGCGCGACACCGATCTACGTAGCGGCCTGCCATCACCAGATGAAATGTGTCAGCCACCCAGCCAGAACTGATCCAGGCAGACTGGTTCACCTCAGTCACACACGCTCCACACATTGACTCAACATGTACCTCTTCAGGGAAGATGATCACTCCTCCAGAGGTCCCTGAAGAGGTACCCCCCTTTTTGAGAGCCTCTTAGAAAGGCGGCGGCCCCAGGATCTCCATACTGTATTGGGCCGCGATGGCCGTCAGCTTCTCAGGATCGACGGGCTGTGGACGCAGACCCTCCTCCAGAGCTGGCGTCCCGGCATCCACGAAGTACTGGTCGAAGCCAGCGGGTGTGGTGAGGACCAGGAACTTGGCGACCGTCTGGCCGACGTTCTTGAAGCTGTGTGGAATGCCGCTGGGCAGGAAGACGAACGAGCCGGGGCCTGCTTCAAACAGCTCGTCGCCGCATTTGAAGAGGAACGACTCATCAAGGATATAGAACATCTCGTCATCGCGGTGGTGGACGTGCCATGGTGGCGCTGTCTCCGGTGCCACCGGTCGACTCGCTGGTCGCCTTTAGTGTCATGCAGGTGGTCAGATACCAGACCGCCTCGCCTTCATTGGCCTGCTAGCAGTAGGGAGGTAACGAAGTGTGTTGTGCTGACATGGATGCAACCTTTCCGTCTCATTCGAAACCATCATCGAAAGTCGCGCAGGGCTCCTGAGTCACTAACAAACGCTCTACGAAGCTTAAGTTCAACGTCTAGCTAGAGCATAGCCTGACAGGATGAATTGATCCTGTGAAAAGGGTGAGATGAGACTGAGAAGGGCAGAAGGATGAGTTCACCTTTTCTCAGTTCCATCTCAGCTCCTGCATAGGCTCAATTCATCCTGGTGTGATATGCTCTATATGTCTCACCTGGCAGGGGTCAAGAGAGATCACTCTCCATCGAAAAACCCAGGAGGCCTCCAGGGAATACAAATCAGAAAGGGGAAGAAAGAAGATGGTACTAGCACTTGTCATGGCAAGTGTCTTTGGAACACTCTGGGCATGGATCGTCTGGATTGTCGTTGGCGGCCTTGCGGGCGCACTGGCAGACCGCTTGATCCAAGGCGATAAGTTGGGCATCCTGGGAAACATCATCGTAGGTATCGTCGGGGGTTTGATCGGCGGGGCTATCCTTGGCCTCTTCGGAATTGGAGGCAATGGTATCCTCTGGACGTTCCTCACGGCGTTTCTCGGCGCCGTCCTCTTGCTCTGGCTCATCAACGCCATTACTGGTGGGCGAGGGATAGGCAAGCGTGCCAGACGTTTGTAAACAAGCCCTTGCTGTAGGCCCCACCTTCAAGTGGGGCCTACAGCAAGGAAAGGCGTTCGTTACGACGCAGCATCATTCCGCACTTCTATGCTCTACTCCCATACAGAGTGAAACATACCAGCAGTCCTATCTATCGACAGCGAGCATTGAAATGAAAGCGGCCATGCATACACGTCAGGCACCGGAGCCAAAGCGGAGGCTCTCCCACTCACTCCGGCTGCGGCTGATCCTCTGGTACGGCTCGCTCATTGCCGTGGCCCTCGGTTTCTTCGCGCTCCTGTTCCTGCTTCTGACGAGCGATGCCATCGATACGAGCGTGAATAGCGCGCTGCGGACTGAGGCGCGCGTCGCCATGCTGGATGTGTTGGACGACGTGAAAGCTACTCCACCCTACTGGCCAGGGCAACTTTCCATGCATGTCGTCGACACCTACCGCGACCCAGGCGTGGTAGTCGAGGTCCTGGATGCCCAGGGCCAGATGCGCTATCTCTCGACGAGCGGCGCGCGTATTCCACTCAGCAACGAGACGAATCGTACCGTGCTCGCTGGCCAGCCGTCTGTTTCATACGATACCACAGTCGATCGTCAGCACGTGCGCATGCAGGCATTCCCCATTCGAGCGCCAGTGCATGGCGTGAGCGGGAATGCCAATGGGGTGCCGATGGGCAATGGCCCGGTGATTGGCGTGCTGCTGGTCGCGAAGTCGCTCTCCGATGTCGATGCGACCATGTTGTTGTTACGGGCGCTCCTGCTGGTCTCTGGAGTCGCCACGCTAGCGGGAACCCTGATCGCGAGTTGGCTCCTCGCGACACGCGTGTTGCACCCCCTTTCAGAACTCATGGCAACGACACGATCCATCGCCGCCTCCACGGTGCGAGGTACACGTCTTGGCAACTTGAGTCAGCGTGTGCCCCAACCAAGCGGGCGCGACGAGCTGGCGCAGGTCGTGGAGACGTTCAATGAGATGCTCGCGTCTTTGGAAAGCGCCACGCAGGCGCAGCGTCGCTTTGTCGCTGACGCCTCACACGAACTGCGTGCCCCGCTCACCACCATCCAGGGCAACCTTGCCTTCTTGCAGCGCCATCTCGATGAACTGCCACCAGAGGAGCGACACACGATGCTTGCCGATGCCTATGGGGAGACGTTACGGCTCGCGGAACTCGTGGAGGAGTTGTTACTCCTCGCCCGTGCTGATGTCAGCGTCGATACCCCGCTCGGAGCACAAGCAGTGGAGACAGTGGCAGAGGAGAGCATACGAAGCGCTCCACCTGTTGAACTTGATCGCGCTGTGCTCCAACTGGTGCACCAACTGCGGGGGCGACTGAGCATCGAAGGATCGAAGTTGAAGCTAGAGGTCGGCCCGATTTCGCCGGTGCGCGTGTGCGGGGATGAAGAGAGCCTGCGCCGGGTGGCGCTCATCCTGCTCGACAACGCCATCAAGTATACCCCCATTCGCGATGAGGAAGGAGCGAGTCGCATCACGGTCTCGCTGGAGCGATCCAAGGGACAGGCCGTGCTGCGGGTACGTGACACGGGTATCGGCATCGAGCCTGCTGATCTGCCGCACATCTTCAAGCGCTTCTATCGCGCAGATCGCGCCCGCTCTCGCCGGGGGACGGGACTGGGTCTCTCCATCGCACAGACCCTGGTGGAGCAGCTCGGCGGCCGCATCACTGCCGAGAGCACACCTGGCAAAGGCAGCACCTTCAATGTCTGGCTCCCTCTTGCCTGAAAGCGCAGTGGTCCGCCCATGCCTCCTTGTGGATATGCGCACCAAGCAAGAAGAAGACACTTCTATGAGACGTTAGTTGGTCGTCGCTTTCGCCAGGATGCAAAACAGCAGAAATGCCTCTCGTACTCATCAAGGCTGGAGTCAGGTCCGTCTTCGAGATCAGTGAGAGGTGCTCGGTTCGTCCTGCCTTTCTTCACCCAGCATCTGCTCCAGGGCTCGTTGCTCGGCATCTGTGGAGATGGATAGATCGTAGTGACTGCTGCGGACGGCATCCGTGTAACCCTGGACGTCGCTTTCGGGGTAGCCCAGGCGCGTCAACGTCTCCCGCATAATCTCCAGCCCTCCTTCCAGTTCAGGATAGATGACATGCTGAGCGCCTAACGCAAAGAGCCGGTGTACACCCTCCTGGGTAGCAGCGCGCACAATGATGGGGACGTGTGGGGCCTCTGCGCGGGCCGTTGCCACCACAATGGAGGCCGTAGCTTCATCCGGCAGCGTCACTACCACCGCACGAGCCTGCTTCAGATGGACCCGTGAAAGAATGTCCGAATTGGCAGCGTCTCCATAGAGGGTAGGAACTCCTTGACGTTCCAGTTCCGTGACTCGCCCAATATCTTGTTCGACCACCAGGTGCGGAATACCGAGATGGCCCAGGACATTCACCAAATGCTGTCCTACTCGTCCGCAGCCGATTGCCACTACATGATCTCGCAATGACTCCGCTATTGAGGCCTGAACAGGACCATGTCGGTCCAGGAGCGACCAGAAGGCGGGAACTTTCCGCAAGTATGCTTCGATCCAGGGGAGTGCTCGGAACAGGAACGGGTTGAGCGTGATGGAGAGCAGCGCGCCTGCCAGCAGCAGCGAATACTGCTCCTGCTTGAACAATCCCAGTGCGATACCAGCTGCGCCAAGTATGAAGGAGAATTCCCCAATCTGACTGCGCCCGGCGGCCAGGATGAGCGCTGTGCGTGCCGGTCGAGGAAAGAGCGCCCCTTGCAGGACAGTCAGCACAAATTTGCCCAGGACGATGACCACGACGAGTAAGAGCACCTCTGCGGCATGGGAGAGCAAATACAAGGGATTGACTAGCATCCCCACCGACACGAAGAACAGGACAGCAAATGTTTCCCGGAATGGGACCATCTCAGCCCCTACTTGGTGTCTGAGCGCCGATTCGCTCACCACTACCCCTGCCAGAAAGGCGCCGAGCGCCAGGGAAACACCAAAGATAGACGAGGCGCCAATAGCTGTCCCTACAGTAATCACAACAATCGCGACGATGAAGAGTTCCCGAGAACGCAAGTGCGCCATGTGCAGCAGGAACCAGGGAATAATCCGCGTTCCGGCAACTAACATCAGCACGGCAAACGCTCCGGTTTTCAACAGGGCCAGCCCTGCCGTTTGCCAGGGCGGCTCGTGTGTGTTCGTGGAGAGCGCGGGGAGCAGCACAAGCATGAGGACCGCGATCAAATCTTCCAGCACGAGCCAGCCGACAGCAACCTGTCCGTGCGAAGTATTGAGCAGCCCCTGATCCATCAAATTGCGGATCATGACCACGGTACTGGCAATGGTGATGGCTACTCCAAGCAGGATGCCAGCAGCGAGCGACCATCCCCACAGGTGAGCCAGCAGCAGGCCAAGCCCGGTGATCACCACCATCTGGATGAGCGCCCCAGGAATGACGGTAGCACGGACTGCCCACAGGTCACGTAGCGAGAAATGCAGCCCGACATCAAATAAGAGAAAAATCACACCGAGTTCGGCGAGCTGCTGGATCGTGGAAAGATCACCGCTGAAGCCAGGCGTGAAAGGGCCAATAGCGACACCAGCCAGCATATACCCCACCATCGATGGCACCTTCAGGCGGCGAGCAAGAAACCCACCTACAAAGGCTGCCAGGAGCGCCACAGTAATATTGATCAGGATCGGAAGTTCATGCCGCATCCGCCCCCTCCTTCCTGAGCAGAATTGGTCTCTGAGTAGAATGATAGTGTCTGTTTGTCTTGTTATTCATATCAAGATGAAGCATTGTAACGCGCCTCCACAGCACACTGTCACTCTTCTTCTAGCCATTGATGATCTCCGCCTACGAATAGGTAACTGAGGATGGAAGGAAGAAGCCAGTGTATAGTTAGACGCACCGCATCCCTCCAATACGAGCATAGCATTTTGAAGTGAGACAATTCTGTGGAAAGTCTGAGGCAGAGCTGAGAATCATGGGTCGCATTTACGATAACAGCGATTCCTGCAGGCGATTATGTCCTGTGAACGCCTGGTAGACGAGGCGAGCATTGGCAAGCGCCGCTTTGCCCCCAGTGTCCTGAGCTTCTGGCGCTCGACGCTGTCGCCTATAGCCTCGATCCGGTCTGCAAGCAGCCTATCAACGAGCGTGTCAACGCGGCTGACAATTACGACCATCAATCTAGACATGCGCTCGATTGATAGTCGTAATTGTCAATGCTGATATGTGGTTTGGTCTCACGTGACGCGTCCACGGCCCGACCCATCAGCGTGACCGCTGCTGCTAATTACCACAGAGTCAAAGACGGAGAACCCTGGCATGGAAGGACTTTCCAGCGAGATCCTCTATCTGGTATCATACCTAGAGTGAAGCGTCAGGAGAAGAACAGGCGGACCAGTGATGACCAGCAATGCGCCGATAGGAGGGCTGCAGTTTTGGCTGACCCAGTGGGATTGGCAGCCCTCCATTCTTGGAGGAACTATTCTCATTATTGTCCTGTATACCTATGCGGTCGGCCCTGTGCGTGAAAAGTTCCACCTGGCAGACGAGATTCCTTTGGGCCAGGCGATGGCTTTCCTGCTGGGCGTCAATCTGATGTTCCTCTCGCTCTTTTCAGCCCTGGATGAGCTAGGAGACCGCTATCTCTTCAGCCTGCACATGCTGCAGCATCTCATCCTCATGATGGTCGGACCGCCGCTCATGCTGATAGGGACCCCAGGCTGGCTCATCCAGCCGCTCCGCGCCATCGTGTCGTCCTGAGTATCGGCAAGGTGCTCACCCACCCGGCCGTCGCTTTTACCCTGTTCAACGCCGATGTCTGGCTCTGGCATGCTCCACCGCTCTATGACGCGACGCTGGTCAACCAGACCTTGCACATCCTGGAACACATCAGCTTCGTCCTCTTTGGCCTGCTCTACTGGTGGCCGATGTTCAGCCCAGTCAAGGAAGGTCTACCGCGCCTCTCTACAGGAGGACAGGTTCTCTACCTGTTCTTCGGCTCCATGCCCATGGTCTTGTTGGGAGCAGGGCTGACTTTTGCGCCGCCGCTGTATGCCCCCTATCTCTATGCACCACGCGTCTGGGGACTCTCTCCCGCCACGGATCAGCAACTGGGTGGACTGCTGATGTGGGTCCCCGTCAGCCTGTACATGGTCGTGATCATGAGCATTCTGTTTATTCGCGGGATGCAGCAGCAAGAACGTCAGCAACGTGAAGAGGAGAGCAGGTGGGACGCGCTCAGTGAAACAGGCCGAGACCTGCACCTCCCCACAACGAACCTCCGTCCTTGATCTGCCGGCACCGACGGCAGCCTCGGTTATGGTGAGCGCATAGCTCGTCTCTCAACTGATATATTGTGCTGAGTGTATCACCTCCTGCTCAAAGTTCATCGGACTGACTACTAGGTGTCACCGGCAATGCTACGTGTCGCTACGCCATAGAAGCGGGGTTCCGCGAGGTCGAGATCCTGCCCATCGAGCATCCCCTCATGTGTTTGTACCAGCTGATCCCGTGATCGGCAGAACTATAGCGACACCGCCGATGTGGTTAGATCGGCATCCGCCCCTATCCATAGCAGGACACGCCCCCAGCACTTGCAAGGGGCAGAACCAGCACTCTACAGACGTATTGCCAATTACGATGAGACGAGAAAGTGGCTGAAAAGCTTCCCTATGAGGGGTAAAGCCCTCTTAGTAGCATATTCTCAGCTTCGATTCAGAGAATTCTCAATGTCGTCTCATGCTTGTTGCATATACTGCAAGTATGTCTCAGGGACTTTTGTAGGAGGCGGAGAAATGAGCTGAAC
>Ga0207646_10008485_pt1 | contig 10289 bp, 5 predicted proteins | sample KBSK5502metaG_FD_184343 | JGI IMG/M metagenome (GOLD analysis project Ga0207646, IMG submission 184343) | Corn, switchgrass and miscanthus rhizosphere microbial communities from Kellogg Biological Station, Michigan, USA - KBS K5-50-2 metaG... | ecosystem: Host-associated > Plants > Roots >...
AACCTGAATAAACAAAGCGTTTACCGGGCGCGGTCACCCTCGATGATGACAGATGCATCATCAAGATGGATCATCAACAGGTAACACGATAGATGCATCATCAACAGGTAACACGATGATGGGGATGGTGGAAGGCCTGACAGCTCAACCGCTTGGACCGTTCACTCGCGGGCGAGACTGAGAGGCTCAGGTGTGGGATGTCGCGAGAAGGATGTCCGGGACTTCTCTCTTCCTCTCTTGCCTTCCTAGAGCCTCCTAGACGCCAAGGACTACTGCTCTAGCCGGTCCGTACGACTCTGGGGGACCAGACCGACGATTTCGAGATTTGGAAGTCTCTTGCTCGGGGGACTTCTCGGGGGATGCCAGGTAGAAAACGGTAGCGAACGGTAGTAGAAGAGTCAGCGGTGAATTAGCCCATAGCTCTTTGAGAATCAAGGACTATCGCAGAGCATAGGACTCGGTAGAAAAGCAGCGTCGCGTAGCTGTTAACCGGAGGGTTGTAGGTTCAAGTCCTACCTGAGGAGCCAATCTCTCCAATCACTTGCGCAAATCGCACTCCGGCTCCGCTTCTCTGCTCGGGGCGATTCACCGACTACACGATCTCGGGCTCGGTTTCTCGAGCGAAGAACTGCTTCTACTTCGGCAATCTCCTGGTGGCGACGCGGGATTCGGGAGGGAACTACTCCTACTATGCGAGCGACCATCTCGGGACGCCGCGGCAGGTGACGAACAGCCTCGCCCAGGTCGTAGAGGCGCACAACTACCAGCCCTTTGGGCAGGAGATCGGCGGCTCCTTCGGCAACCAGCCTCTCAAGTTCGCGGCGATGGAGCGGGATGCCTCCTCAGAGACGCACTCTTCGAAGGCAACTTCTGAGCGACTCGCAACGCCTCCTCCGCCTCGCGCCTCTGAGAGTGGCGTTCCGGCAGCTTCGCCCGGGCGATTGCGACGGCTTCCGCGAGCACGGGCCGGGCTTGCGCCTCCCGTCCCTGGTCCAGGAGGACGCGTCCCAAAGCGGTCAGAGTCGGAATGAGTAAGCGATGACCGGCAACGAGCACTCGGCGCCGGATCGCCAGAGCCTTGCGCAGGAGCGGCTCGGCAACGGCGGGACCTTCCAATTGTTTTCTGGCCAGAGCGATGTCCGTGAGACTTTCCGCGATCGCTTCGTGGTCCTGGCCGGGGAAGGCTTTTTCACGCAGGGCAAGCCCGTGCTCCAGAAAGGAGAGGGCTTCTCGAGGTTTCCCTTCCGCAAGCAGCAAGCGGCCCAGATAAGTCAGCGGCGCCGCAAACGCCAGATGATCCGGAGGGAGACTCCGCTTCCCCACCTCGATCGCACGGTCGAGAGCTTCACGCGCGCGCGGGTAATCGCCCATCGCCAGATAGAGCTCGCCCATCTCGCCCAGCGTGTAGACATGACCCGCGGACTCTTTGCCGAAGGCGCGCTCGTCGATCGCGAGGGCCTGCTTGAAGAGCGAAAGCGCGCGGGGGTAGTCCTCCTGCGCAGTTGCCATGGACGCCAGATTCAGCATGGTCACGTCCACCTGGACGTCCACCTTCCCTTCGGAGCGTATGCCGATCTCCAGGGCCCGCTCCGCCAACTTCCGGGCGCTGTCGAAGTTGTCCAGGTCCACCTCGACGGCCGCCAGGTTTGTCAGCCACTTGTAAAGGTTGGCTCCCCCGTTCTTCTCTTCGATCGCGACGGCCCGTTGGGAGAGATCTCGCGCTTCCTCCAGTCTTCCGAGATTCCGGAGAATCCCGCCGAGCTGGCTCAAGGCTTCCGCGAGAGCAGAGTCGCGGCCGGGAGACTGTTCTCGAATCCGGACGGCTCGCTTCGCGAGCGCTTCCGAGCCGCGGTAATCGCCCAGCCTCGCCTTCAACCCAGCGAGCCAGTAAAGACTGTCCGCGACCTCGGCGTGCTCGCTGCCCGGCAGTTTCTCGCGCATCGCCAGCGACCTTGAGAGGAGCGGCTCAGCCTTCTCGGGGAGCCCCAGCTCCAGGTAGACCGAGCCCAGGAGCGCCAACATCGACGCCTGGAGATCCGGCTGTTGGGCAAGCTCCCGGTCCACGCGGGCGGCGCCGGCGTCGACGAGGTCCTGCGCCGTGAGCTTCTGTCCCCGGGCCTGCCTCGGAGTGGAGCTCTTGAACAGGCTTCGCAGAAATGCCGAGACCTGCTGCGCCCGGGCGGTTTCGAGCCGCGCATGGTCGCGTTCCGACCGCGCCACGCGCATCTGCCAGAGAGCCAGACCGAGGCCACCGACGAGCGAGGCCGCGATTAAGACAGACGCCGCGGCGCCGACCCTGTGTCGTTTGATGAACTTCCCGGCGCGGTAGCCGAAGCTGTCGGGGCGGGCCCGCACGGGCAGCCCCTCGAGATACCGGCGGATGTCTTCGGAAAGCTGCTCGACCGACGCGTATCGGCGTTCGGGCTCCTTGCGCAGGGTCTTCAGCGTGATGGCTTCCAGGTCGCGGTGCAGCCGGATCTTCGTGCTCGGCCGTTCCGGTTCGCGATGCAGAATCGCGTCTCTCAATTCCTCCGGGCTCCGCGTTTTCAGCGTGAAGGGACGTCGCCCGGTTAGCAGCTCGTAGAGGACGACGCCCAGCGAATAAACGTCGCTCGAGGTCGTCACCTCTTCGCCCCGGATCTGCTCGGGGCTCGCGTACTCCGGGGTCAGGGCGCGCAGGCCCGTCTCGGTCCGGTCCACCGTCCCGCCCTCCTCGCCGACCAGGACCTTCGCCAGGCCGAAGTCGAGGAGCTTCGGAACGCCCTCCGCGGTGACGAGGATGTTCGACGGCTTGATATCGCGGTGGATGACGAGCCTCTGGTGGGCATACTGCACGGCCGAGCAGACCTGGCGGAAGAGTACGAGGCGCTCGGAGACGCCGAGCTTTTTTCCGTCGCAGTCCTCGAGGATGTTCCTACCCTCGATCAGTTCCATGACGAAGTAGGGAACGCCGTCCTCCGTCGAGCCGCCGTCTAAGACCCGGGCGATGTTGGCGTGGTCGAGGCCCGCCAGGATGCGCCGCTCGCTCTCGAAGCGCCGCAGGATGAAGTCCGTGTCCATCCCGCGCTTGACGAGTTTGACCGCGACGAGTCTCTCGAACCCCTGGTCACGCCGCACGGCCCTGTAGACGATGCCCATGCCGCCATGGCCGATTTCCTCGGCAAGCTCGTAAGCCCCCACACGGAGGCGCGAGCCCGCCCAGCTCTGCCGGATGGCTTCGGCAGGCTGCTCGAGAAAGGACCCGGCCTTTTCCGAGGACGTCAGAAGGGACTCGACTTCGGATTTCATCTCCGCGTCGCCGCGGCACTCCGCTTCGAGGAAAGGCGTCCGGTCTGCGAGCGGCATCTCGCTCGCGGCTTCGAAAAGCTGGCCGACCTCGTTCCAACGCTCGGGCCTCATGCCGCGGAGAGCTCCCGGTAGAGCCAGGCCTTCGCCAGCCGGAAGGCCCGGCCGACCGAGGAGGGGGAGCTGCCGAGAAGGTCCGCCGTCTCCTCGAGCGTCAGGCCGCCGAAGTAGCGCAGCTCGACGATCCGCGCCTGCGTTTCATCGAGCGCCGCAAGCTTCTTCAAGGCCTGGTCGAGCGCGATGACGTCGGCGTCCCTGGCGGGCGTGGCCCGGTCCGCGCCCTCCAGGGGAACGCAGGTCGCCTCCGAGTGGCTCCTCTTGGCGGCGTCGCGCCGCCGGGCATGGTCCACCAGAAGACGGCGCATGGCCTGGGCCGCCACGGCGAAGAAATGGCCCCGGTTCTTCCAGGAGACGCGCTTCTGGTCGAGGAGCTTGAGATACGCCTCGTGAACGACGGCGGTGGGCTGGAGCGTATGGCCCGCGCGCTCTCGCGCGAGGTATCGCTCCGCCAGACGGTGGAGCTCCTCATAGACCAACGGGATCAGCTTCTCGAACGCGTCCGCGTCTCCTCCGCTCCAGGCCGCGAGGAGCCGGGTCACATCGCCGGGAGGCGAGGCTGGTGGCTTTCGAGTATCGCCGGGCATGAGGCTGGGTTTCCGGGGGGAAGTATGCCTCTTCCGTTGCTTCCTGACTCGGATTGACCGGGTTTCCTCCCGTTTTGCGCGGTACAAGACAGGAGGTCCTCATGCGGAAGGTTGCCGTGTCTCAGAGACAGCTTCGCCGCTCCGTATCGTCTGTGCTGGTCCGGCACCTCGGATGGACCGCGGGTCTCCTTCTCGCCGCAGCCTCGGCGCGCGCGGCCACGATCACGGTCAACGACGCGAGCGACACACTTCACAACGGCGCGGGACAGTGCGCTCTCACCGGCACGGGGACCTGCTCTCTGCGCGACGCCATCACGTTCGCCAACTCGAATGCAGGCATGGACACGATCGCGTTCAACATCGCCGGCGCGGGCGTCCACACGATCACGCCGGCGACGGACCTGCCGGCGATCACGGAGGCCGTAATCATCGACGGCTATACGCAGCCGGGTGCGAGCACCAACACGATGGCCGTCGGCGATAACGCGGTACTGCTTGTCGAGATCAACGGCGCTGGCACACTCGGCAACGGGCTGAACCTCGGCGGCTCCGGCGGCTCGACAGTGCGCGGGTTGGTCATCAACCGCTTTTCTACCGCGATTCTTGCTTCTACGGGCAGCAACAGCAACACGATCGCCGGCAACTTCCTCGGCACCGATCCGAGCGGAATGACGTCTCTTCTGACAGGCAGCAGCATTTCCGTCTTTCTGCAATTCAACTCGGGCAACACGATCGGCGGCACGACGCCGGCCGCGCGCAACGTGATGTCGAACAACGGCGGAGTCATCACGCTCCAAACCAGCACCGGGAACACCGTGCAGGGCAACTACGTCGGCATCAACGCGGCCGGCACGGGGGCTCTCCCGGCTTTCGATGGCATTTTCCTCAACGTCAACAGCACCGGCAACATGATCGGCGGCACCGCCTCCGGCGCGGGCAATGTCTTCGGCAACTTCAGCAATTCCGGAGTCCGTGTCGATGCCGGAAGCGGATCGACGACCGTCCAAGGCAACCTGATCGGGACCAACGCGACCGGAACGGCCGGCTTGACGGGCGGCGGCGGGGCCGGAGTCATCGTCTCATCCTTTGATGCCTTCCAATTATTCACGGCGAACGTTACAGTCGGAGGCACCGCTGCCGGCGCGGGGAATTTGATCTCCGGCGTCCCCGGCGGCCAAGGCATTAGCACAGGCGGCTCGGTGACCGGAATCCTCATACAGGGAAACCGGATCGGTACCGACATCACCGGCACCACCGCGATCCCCAACGCGGGTTGTGGCGTCAACGTGAGCCTATTGAGCCAGTTCGGCGCCGGCGCCGCCGCGAGCACCATCGGGGGCACGGCCGCCGGCGCGGGCAACCTCATTGTCTTCAATGGCGCCGCGGGTGTCTGCATCGTGTCCGGCAACACGGGGTGGGCGATCCTCGGCAATTCGATCACCTCCAACGGAAGTCTTGGAATCGACCTGAATAGCGACGGCGTCACCGCAAATGACGCCTGCGACGCCGACACCGGCGCCAACGACTCGCAGAACTATCCGGTCATCACTTCGGTGACGACGGGCGTCGGCACCACCAACATCCAGGGCACTTTGAACAGCCTCGCGAGCACCTCGTTCCGACTGGAATTCTTCGCGAGCCCCTCCTGCGATCCCTCGGGGTTCGGTGAGGGCAAGACCCTCCTGGGCCAGACGACGGTGACGACCGACGGCTCGTGCAACACGACCTTCAACGTGACCTTCTCCGTGGGCACGGCGGGCCAGGTCATCACGGCGACAGCGACGCTTCTCAGCCCGACCGGGGCTCCTGTAGAGACGTCGGAGTTCTCCCAGTGCTTCGTCCAGCCGGTTCCGACGAATACTCCCACCAACACGCCAACGAACACCCCGACCAACACGCCGACGAATACCCGCACCAACACGCCGACGAATACCCCGACGAGCACGCCGACCGGCGCCCCGACCGGCACGCCGACGAGCACCCCAACCGTGACCCCGACGAGCACTCCGACCAGCACGCCGACGTTCACCGCAACGCCGATTCCGGGTACGGTGACTCGCACGCCGACACGCGGCGTCGCAGTCGTCCCGACGCTTTCCCCCTCGATGCTCGGCCTGCTCGCGCTGGCTCTCGCGGGGGCCGCTCTCTTTCTGATGAAACGCGGGTAGAGTCCGAGGATATGTCAGAACTGACATATAAGGCGATCCCAGAAAGGCCTGATCAAGCCCTGCCGGTCTGAGCTTCGGATTAGAAACGTCTGAACCCATCGCCGGCTCGCGCCATAATCTCCGGCGCGATGAACAAGTACCTCTCCTACGACGAGGAGCGGGCGCCGAAGGTCAGGCGGATGTTCACGCGCTTGGCCTGGCGGTACGACCTCGTCAACGACGTGATGAGCTTCGGGCTGCACCGGCGCTGGAAGAGGCAGACCGTGGAAATCGCCATCGATGGCAACGTGGACGAACTCCCAACCGACTCCTCGAGCGCGGTGGATTCGGTCTCCGGTGATTCGATGGCCGACTTCCCGGATCCGGCCGAGCTTCTTGATGTCGAAGTGAAGGAGCTCGCCGGCATGCTCCCGTTGGTACCGTCGAACCTTGGGACCACGGCGTACGCGAAGGGAAACTCGGGGCGCGACGAGATGAATCTCAGCGTCACGAGGGCGAACAACGAAAACGTGGTCATCAACTACGAGCAGAACGTTCACAACCCAATGACGCCTGTGGGCCCGGGTATCCTGCTCAACGCAACGATCACGGTAGACCCGAGCGGGAATGACGTCACGGCAACTGGCTCGACGGGCAAGTCGCCCTCGTTCGAAATCAACGGGTACAGCGAATCCGGGACCTCCTTTTCGCTTTTGCAGAGTTCGGAGACGACGCCCTTCTCTCCGGGACTCTTCCAGAACCAGACCTTCTCCTCGATGTGTTCGGGCGCGAGCTCGGAGCCAACCTGCCAACAGTCCCTTCAGTCGTCGCCGCGATGAGCCGAACCACTTGGCTCTTCGCCTTGGCTGGTGCGGTCGTTGCCGCCCTTGCGTACCCGCTTGCGGTCGGACCGTTTTGGATCCTAACCGGGCTATGGCTAGCCTTGGCAGTCGGGATCGGGAGTCTGATCGCGGGGCGACGAAAGGCGCTCGCATGGTGGCAGTTTGGTTTGGTCGTGGTGCTCTGCCCCTTGGTGTACGGGGCGATCCAGCCGGTTATCTGGAGCCTGGTAGCGTCGCGGACTCACTCGGAGGCGCTGCAGACTTGGCTCGGTGGTATGGGTGGCCACGTCCTCTCTTCCGGCTGCCCAGCTCGGTAACCGACAGACTCGAGAGGGGCCAATGGGTCTCAGGCTGCGGTGCCGCACGGCTTCGGCCGGTGTCTTGTTCGTCCTGCTGGCGATGGTCGCCGGCGGAGGGACAGCGAACGCCCAGTCCTCCTCCGCCTCGATCAGCAGCAGCGCCCGGCAGCAGATCCAGGCGCTTGCCGCGGAGAAACAATCGCGCACGCCAGCGCAGCGCAAGGTTGACTCGAATCTTCTCTATGAGGCCAGGCAGAGGCGCGGGTTGGCCATCGCCGCGTGGGTGCCCACGCTGCAGACCTTCATCCAGGTCGGCCCCCGGGGCGAGGTCGTCGTGGACATCACGGCGACGATCACGGACTCGCTGCTTGCCACGCTGGCAAGGCTCGGCGGAAGCGTCGTGGACGTCCAGGCCCGCTACCGCAGCTTCCGCGCGGTCATGCCGCTCGAGGCCGTCGAGATGCTCGCCGAGCATCCCGACGTCATCTTCGTACAGCCGAAGCAGGAGGCCATGGTGAACGACGTTGCGCGCTCGGCGAGCGTTTTCAGCCGGGCTCCGCCGACCCGCGGCGTGACGCCTCTGATCTTGAACTCCATGCGGCCCGGCTTTGGCAGCCGCGCAGCAGCCGTCCGTTCGCAGCTTGCCGCGGCCCTTTCCAAACGTGCCGCGACGGGGACCTCAGGGCTGAGACCCTCGGCGATGACCGCGACCACTGTGTCAGAAGGCGTGGTGACGCACCGGGCAAACCTCGCGATGTCCACCTTCGGGGTCACCGGCGCCGGTGTGAAAGTGGGTGTGCTGTCGGACGGTGTGGACTCTCTCGCCGCTCTCCAGGCCTCCGGAGATCTTCCCGCCGTCACCGTTTTGGCCGGGCAGGCGGGTTCGGGGGACGAAGGCTCGGCCACGCTCGAGATCGTGTTCAACATGGCGCCCTCCGCGCAGCTTTTCTTCGCGACGGCGTTGACCAGCATCACGAGCTTCGCGCAGAACATCCACGACCTTCGCGCCGCCGGGTGCGACATCATCATCGACGACATCGCCTACTTCGTCGAGACTCCATTCCAGAAGGGGCAGGCGATGAGCGTCGCGTCCAATACCAACGGAGGCATCGTCACCCAGGCGGTCGATGACGTGACCGCCGCCGGCGCTCTCTACTTCTCCGCCGCCGCGAACTCGGGCAGCAAGAACAAGAACACCTCGGGAACTTGGGAGGGAGACTTCACCGACGCCGGCCCTGCGGGGACGCCGCTTGCCGGGGCCGGGCAGCTTCACGACTTCGAACCCGGCGCGGGCGTCACCGCTTTCGACACCATCACCGGGATGGGCGGGCCCACGACCCTCTTCTGGTCCGACCCGCTGGGCGGGTCGGCCAACGACTACGATCTCTATATTCTGAATCCGGCGGGCACGGCGGTCGTCGCGGCCTCCACGAACTTCCAGACCGGCACGCAGGATCCGTTCGAGGGCATCAACGCGTCGCCCGCGGGCGACCGGATCGTGATCACCAAGTTCTCCGGTGCCGCCCGCTTTCTGCATCTGGATACGAGCCGCGGCCGGCTCACCTTCAGCACGCAGGGGTCTACGCACGGACATAACGCCCCCCCGAGCGCGAATGCCTTCGGCGTCGCCGCCACACCGGCGGCGGCCGCCTTCGGACCGCCTCCCAATCCCACGGGTCCCTATCCTCTCCCGTTCAACTCCAGCAACACCGTCGAGCTCTTCAGTTCGGATGGCCCGCGTCAGTTCTTCTTCAACGCCGACAGTACGGCAATCACGCCGGGGAACTTCTCTTCGACCGGAGGCCAGATCGTGCAACAGCCGCTGGTCACGGCGGCCGACGGGGTCAGTAGCGCTGCTCCGGGGTTCAACCCATTCTTCGGGACCTCCGCAGCGGCGCAGCATGCGGGCGGGATCGCGGCGCTCGTCAAGTCCGCCAATGCCGGCCTGACCGCCACGCAGATCAGCGGCATCCTGACGTCTACCGCGATCGACATCGAGGCGTTGGGCGTGGATCGGGACAGCGGCTTCGGCATCCTCGATGCGTTCGCCGCCGTCCAGGCGGCAGTCCTGTCCGTGACGCCCACCAGGTTCTTCACCCTGACCCCTTGCCGCGTGGCAGACACCCGAAACTCGAACGGACCATATGGCGGTCCGGCTCTCCAGGCTGGCATGGAGCGCGACTTCGTCGTCGCGGGACAGTGCGGAATTCCCGCGAGCGCCAGGGCGGTCGCCTTCAACGTGACGGTCACGCAGCCGACGGCCCAGGGCCACATCACTCTCTTCCCAGCCGGAACGTCCCTGCCGCTCGCCTCCACGCTCAATTACAGACCGGGCCAGACCCGCGCGAACAACGCGATCGCGCGACTCGGGCCCGGGGGAGCGCTGGCCGTCGTCTGCGGGCAGAGCGCCGGGACGACCCACTTCATCATCGACGTCACCGGCTATTTCGAATGAGGTGCCGTAGACGACCCTGGGATGCGCTTCGGAAATACTCAGACCCGAGAGTCCCCAAAGCCGACGCCTAGGTTCACCGCCAGAGCTCTGTCCCGTATGAGACCCGTCCTCCAAATCGGGCGCGAGTCTTGCACTTTCCACGAAACGGATACGTCCCGAAAGAAAGGGGAGGCCTCTTGATCTTTCGTGATCGCGCGGAGGCCGGGCGACGGCTCGCGGAAAAGCTTCGCAAATACGCGAAGCGCCCCGACGTCCTCGTCCTCGCTCTGCCGCGCGGCGGGGTCCCCGTCGCCTACGAAGTCGCCCGCGCGCTCGACGCTCCACTCGACGTCTTTCTCGTTCGCAAGCTGGGCTTTCCGGGACAGGAGGAGCTCGCGATGGGCGCGATTGCGAGCGGCGGCGCGCGGGTTTTGAACACGAGCCTCCTCCGACGGCTGCACGTGCCGCCCGAAGCGGTGGACGCGGTGGCCGCAAGGGAGCTTCGAGAGCTGGAACGGCGCGAACAGGTGTATCGCGGGTCGCACCCACCCCCGTCGGTCCGCGGAAAGACGGTCATC
>Ga0207646_10008488_pt1 | contig 10287 bp, 11 predicted proteins | sample KBSK5502metaG_FD_184343 | JGI IMG/M metagenome (GOLD analysis project Ga0207646, IMG submission 184343) | Corn, switchgrass and miscanthus rhizosphere microbial communities from Kellogg Biological Station, Michigan, USA - KBS K5-50-2 metaG... | ecosystem: Host-associated > Plants > Roots >...
ATGAGGTTAAAGGCAAGCGCCGATGCGAAGCCCATCACCCAGTCGTTGTTCCATTTGGTCAAGAAATCCCGCAGGGTTTTCGCGCTCTCTTTGGCGGCCCACGCGACTCCCGAAGTGCGGTGTTGTTCTGCTCCAGTTGCCATGGCTTCTTTCTCCTCAGGCTCCTCCATTTGACACGCTACAGAGCACCCTTTCGTTTCATACTTGACGTTTTTGTTGATTGATAAATAAAACGGCCTCTACACAGATGTGGTGAAGGATACGTTGAGAAGAAAGGGAGTGATCCTTTCTTGAGCGGAGACTCCAAGGTGTTTACAAGGACATCGACTCGTTGAACAAGAAAAGTTGCGGAACCCTTTCTACTGCTCCATGAAGGAGTGGCACAGGAAGGTGGCAAATCGATGCGAACAGGGTGACATGATATGTATCTGGGAAGAGGAAAGGCATGATTTCATTGAACAGAGTCGTCGTGACTATGCCCGGAAGTACTACATCACCCACTTGTACCTTGCACAGGCGTGGCAGCGGCTCTTTGAGGTCTTAGACTCAGTGCAATATGGTATCGAGAGCCATGAACGGCTTGGCAAACGGAGCGAGTTGTTCGTAAAACGCATGGAGCGTTGGTTCGCCCGACAGTCCAGAGCCGATGAGCACGACCACAAAATCGATGAGGTCGTAATGAGGCATCCGCGCGCGCGGGTGAAGCGCACCAGGGAATTGGATCGCCTTCAGGATACCCGTATGGGTGAGCACCTGAGCAAAGGCTGCTCCTTCTCCCATCCTGGATGGGGTCGAGGGCTTGGATTCCGGTGTAATCTGGATTGTGACGGAAGAACGTGTCATCGGTGAAGCGTCTCCTCCTTGCCCATTCCACATCGTCCGTCTACCCCCACCTGAGAAGCTTGGCGGTGAGCCCCGCGAGGGCGGTGACCAGCAGGCCAGCGATGAGGAGGAATGGGCCCGGGACAGCGCCGGTCGTCGTGATCCAGGCGATCCACGGTGCGGCGACAGGGAGCACGAGGATGGCAGCGAGCGCGCCGACTAGCAGCGCGCCGAGGTTCACGCCGAGCCGGAGCCCGCGTGCCTTTTGCAAACTCCTGCCGGATGATGTGCTCCAGTCGTCCGCGACGAGACGTGGAACCCGCCGGAGGTAGGCGAAGACGTGGATGGCAATCAGCGGGAGCCAGAGCAGGGTACTCATGCCATGCACGAGGAGCAGTGGACCAGGATGAAGCGGGCCGGTCACCACGAGTCCGATCCCACTGCCGATCACCACGAGGGTCGTGGCCAGCAGCGGCGGGGCGAGCACCCGCAGAGGCAGGTGGGGCGGGCCTTTGCGCACGTAGGCGGGTGATCTGGTGTAGTAGCGCAGGAAGCGGTAGCCGGTCGAGCCGAGCTTGACGGCGAGCGGGCCGGCTAAGAGTACCCCGATCAAGACATGGACCGACGGCCCCGCGCGCAGGTTCGCCACGGTCACAAGCTCGACCACAATCAGCACGAGGAGCACCGCGCCAGCCAGCGCAGTCAGCCGTTCGTTGCCAACGACCCCGGACCGATCCGCGCCGTTCTCTCCCTCCATGCCGGTCGATCCCGATGGACGCACGGACTCATGGTTACGAAGCGATTTCATCATGCACCTCCCTGGTGTTTGCTTCCATTTCCTGTGGTTTTCAGAGCGACGTGTTGACATCCTGACGCCGGAACACACGCCAAAGCCGACCATCCTGAGCCTCGCCACGAGCAAGTGGGAACTTCCTAAAGGTTTACTCACTTGTCTCCCAAAAGCGTTACTGCTGGTGCTGTTGTTCTGGAGAAGCAATACCGTCAAGCAGCACGGTGACCAGTTGTGCTGCTTGACGTGACCCCTGCGGGCTCTTCGCCTCCCTCAGCATCCCCATGTAGAGGCTGACCAGCATCGTGACGGGAATATCCGTGCGAATCTCTCCGGCATCGCGAGCCGCTTGAAAGAGGCCCATAACCTGCTGCTTGATCCGATCTCGCAGGGACAAGATGATCCGCTGGTTTTCCGGGTCCTTGATGTACTCCCTGGCATCTCGCAGGAGCACCGTGAACTGCTCATCAATGGGAAGCGCCAGGAGCGAGGAGGTGAGCAGAGTCAAACGCTCTCGCAGACCCTGTGTGGTTCCCAGAGCCTGGTCGATTCCTGCGACTCCTTCGTCCACAAACAAGGTCTGGATCATCTTCGTGAACAGATCCTCCTTGCCCTTGGGGAAATGGTAGTACAAAGCTGAGGGCATCACCTGTACCGCGTCGGCGATCTCTTTCATGGAAACGCCTTTGTAGCCTTTCGCAAAAAAGAGCGCCTTCGAGGCGGTGAGGATCTGCTGCCAGGTGCCCTGGTCGAGGGGGGAAGTTGGGCCAACTCGTTGGTGCTTCATGGGCTGCGCCATGCGTTCTCCTCCCTTCACAATTTACAGAACGTTCAGTAAGTTTCCTGGGAAAAGGATAGCATAGGGAGGAAATCCTGTCAAGAAAGAATCGCGACAACTCGACAGGCACCAGGCTTGTTTCCCTGTATGTTGCTCTCATCAAGGGAATGGTATCAAAAATGTCCTGGCCTTCCTTCTACTTGCTCAGCTATGAATCTCGTTGCGCATCTCGTGGGTATTGAGGTCCAAACCACCTCTGAAAATCGCTTCTCGGTGCGGTCATCGGCTGGACCATGAGTTCGCCAAGCACGAATAATTCGTAGATCAGAGGACGCATGCCGCGCGTGAGTGGCCTTCCCTGCTTGGAGGAGGCTTTCTCCTCCAGCGGCCCCGAAGCGTTTGTCCAGGTGTCATCGGATGGCATGAATCCTCCTTCCCTAATTACTCTCATAACGAGAGAAATAGCTATCAGTCGCTACACGAACGAGAGGATCAAAAAGGGACACCTTTGCTTTTCCTCTTCGGGTGGAGTCAGCCTCTCGTCTGTAAGAAGAGGCTCTGGAGATGGTGAGTGAGGGTATTTACGCAGATGAACGAAACGCTGCAAACAAGGGATACTATGAAATCCGTCCGAGTAGTGTAGAATGGAGGTATGGTCATCAGTTGGTCCGACTGTGAGAGGCCACCTCATAGCATAGTTAACGCCTGTGGGCACTCCCAACTGGGCCAAGAACCAACCCCTTTGACGACTCACTAAAAAGAGCTTCAAGCTGTCAATACTGCCGTCAACCACACAATCGACGGCAGTATTGCTGTACCTGGAGCCAGGTGCGGAGCCTATTGAGGGGCAATTGAAAAACGCGGTTTAGAGAGGATAACCGATTCTTCCATGGTCTCACCTTCCCTGGAATTGTGCTTTGCGCTTCTCTATAAAGGCCCGCATTCCTTCACGCATATCTTCAGTGGCGAAGAGCAAGAAGAAGTTCTTGCGCTCGATATCCAGCCCCTCTTCTAACGGGGTCTCGAAGGCCGCGTTTACTGCATCTTTGGCGAGGAGTACCGCGACCGGTGCCTGCGCTGCCACCGTTTTCGCAAGCTTTACTGCTTCGCTGAGATGTTCACCCTGGGGCACGACGCGATTGACCAGGCCGTGCGCATACATTTCCTGGGCAGGAATTTGCGCACCCGTCAGAACCATCTCCATTGTGCGGTACTTGCCGAGCGTGCGTGCCAGCCGCTGCGTACCACCTGCGCCAGGCATGACGCCGATAAGAATCTCAGGTTGCCCAAAACGTGCATTTTCGGAGGCCACGATCATATCGCAATGCATCGCCAGTTCGCATCCCCCGCCCAGGGCGTAGCCGCCAACAGCAGCAATCAGCGGTTTATGAATGCCTTTAATACGTGTCCAGGCGCCAAACCCGCCGAGCAGCATGTCAATGGGAGACTTATCAGACATCTGCTTAATGTCGGCTCCGGCGGCAAAGGCCCTATCGCCAGCGCCGGTAATGACGATGCAGCGGATCTCCTCATCGCGATCAAACTCCTCTAAGGCACCGGCAAGCTCGCCAACGAGCTGATTATTGAGGGCATTCAACTCCTTTGGGCGATTCAAGGTGACAATGCCGACACGTTCGTCGCGGTCCACTAAAATATACTGGTAGTCCTTCTCAGGCATAATTCTCCTCACAAGTAGCGGTTATTCGTTCCATCGCTTGTAACTACAGGGGGTCACTACTACAACTATCCTAGTATATCACCACTGTGCTGGATTGATGTTTTAGCCTGGTCCTTTGCCCGTGTTTTAGTAAGCAATAATTGGGCACCTGGTCATGGTTTGTTCTCCGCTTCTCTACGTTGCAGTGTGATGAAATAGGTTCTTAGTCACTATTCAGGTACACTAGAATCGACCGTGCCTCTCCCGAAAGCGAACAACACGAAAATAATTGTAGTATAACTTCATACCATCCTGAAATTGGAGTCCCTTGTAGCCTACCCCCATCAGTGGTACTAAATAGTTACAAAACAGCTCAGGTTGTGACGCAACTTATTTATAGACGTACAATGATTGTGATGCTATACTGTTGCATATCGTCCTCTCTGCTTTCGTCAGCTACGGAAGAACACTTCCATCATTGACAACCACTAACCAAGCAGTCATTCCTTTCAAACCAGGCGTATATGAGAAGAAAGAAGGGACACGTTCATGGCTAAAACCTTCTTTCGTCTGAACCTTCGCATTACCGCGAGCATTTGGAAGCTAAAAATTGGAGACTCACATCGTCTTCGGAGTAGATGGAGTTGATCCCGATGCACTGGGGAAATATGAGCGATTCTCTCTTAAATCAAGCAAGTGCTGGAGTTGCCAATCTCGTTCTTTGGCTATGGCAGCATCGGCATCAGTGGGATTGGTGGCTCTATGGATAGCCTGTTGGGCATAAATTGCAGGACCATAAGAATGTCGGGGAACATGCGCAGTTGCCACAGCTTGACCTGCGGCATGGGCAGCAGAGCGGGCGGGACTATCTTCTCCTACTTCACGGGCAGCAGCATGAGCATCAAGCGAAGCCTTGCGAATAACTGCCATCTTAAATACCCCTGTATTTATCCATGTCTTAAGTGTTTCGATAGCTTGGCGAGGACGATGATCCTGCGGATATTTTTCCTCAAAGTAGGGCATGACACGCTCGGCACAATCAATTGCCCAAAGAGCTAATGTTTTATGGTCAGTTTTGCTCACAAGCTCTAACATCTCTTCGTCTTTGCGTGTAATTGAGAATTTGGATTTTTCCATTTACAAACCTCGATGCAAGATATGACAAAAAGAGCTTTTTTAATAGCATCTCTCAAGTAATCAAAAGATTTCTGTATACATTTGCAAGATGTGTGCAGAATTTTATGGGAAGAAGTGATAGCTATCACTTTTATTGCAATGCTTCGCGCAATAGACAGTTTAGGATAAACTATCCTTGAAGCTAGCTACTGTATCAAAGATACGAATTTCAGCTATATAGTTGTCTTGATATACTGGCTGGCCTTGTGTGCAAGCCCCATTATCGAGAATATTGGCTAATTTTGTCACTCAAGGGGAGTACAAGGAACTTCTTGAAATCTTGCGGTCAATCCGTGACAGTATTCGTAGTGTAGCATAAATTTCTTGTTGCTGTTTTCCTGCTTCAGAGCAGGGGAGCAGCTTTTTTTGTTACAATAGGACCCCCCCCAATGGTTTTTATGAAACCCGAACACCAACAGCGAAAGCCAGAACTTGTCCAGTCCCCGGTTTACTGAATACTAAAACAGGGTGATTTGAGGGACACTGTGCAGTTGCTGCGCCTTCGCAAATTGGTCAGGAGAACGATAGTCCAGGCTCTCATGTGGCCTGGTGGTGTTGTAAAAGTTGACCCACTGCTGGGCGGCTCGCAAAAAGTCTCCCAACGTACGATACGGCTGACGCTCGGCGACGGCCAGCTTAAAGAGCCCCACAAAGCGCTCGGCATAGCCATTGTCGGTCGGCGTCCCTGCTCGGCTCATCGAACGGACAAAGCCCTTCTCCAGCAAGAGCTTTCTGGTCTGAATGAAAGATCGCTGTCGGCACCTCAAAAGGCACCATCTCGATGGTCTTGACTACCAGCTCCGCTTGCATGCGATAATCAAATGCCAGTGGAAACCTGGTCAAATGATGCTTGACTCTGGTGGGCAGGATCTCCCGGAATAAAACAGCTATGATGTCAATTTAGAAATCGGCGTCATCGTTTTTCTTCTCCGTCGTTGTAGAGAGTGTGTTCTACTAACAACTCTTCTTTTCGTCTCACGTTTCCCGTCAACAGGGTGATGTTTTGAGATTCTGATTTATGTTGCGTGGAATATGGAATATTCCATTCGTAACTTAAATTATGTGGATTTTGTGCTCATTCATTGGAGAAACGAGGGAGAAGAGAGCGCATATTCCACATAATTATGAGATGAGTTGTGAGATTTGCCAAGAGGGGCATGTGTACGGGGGAGTATCAGTCTAGAAAAGCAGAGCAATGTGTCGCATCAAACGGCCGGTTTTGGCACAGAGCAGAAACACATGAGCAAATGGTCTGTCTCACAATGACAGACCATTTGCTCTACCGTACCACAGAACGAAGCTTGGTTTTCCAGTAGCGTGGCGTCAATCCTCTGCTCCGCTCTGCCGAAAGCGTAAGAGCGAACGTCTCGTTGGGAGCAGTTCCAACACCTCTTCCGGTTTTGCAAGCCACATCTGCAAGGCAGAGACAAGAGATGTGATCCCCTCTTGACTCTTTGTCAAAGCGCGGTGATACGCCGTATAAGCTGCATCGTCAGCGAACGAAGCAAACCACACAAAGACATGTTCACCTTCGCGTACTGGCAACGCCGGAAAAGTGTTCTCGCTTGGTTCGGTCACCAAGTGCGCCAAAAGAGTCGCGCCTGCCTCTCGAAGCAGAGGTGCAACATCCCTTTCGAAAAAATCGACAAATTGCGCATCAACCGGTGCATCGAAAGTATACACCGTCGCGATGATCACCCCTGCGGCCTGTTCTTGCGCATCCCTTCTCGGGCGCTTTGCCGAATCGAAGCGAAAACCGGTTGTGGCGCGAGCTGGCTTGAGCAACAAGACGTTGTCCACATCAATGATCGTGTCGTTGGCCGCAGTGCGATGCTCTCGCCAGATGGGGCTGGAGTGGTAGAAGCCTTCCAGAGCTGTATGCCGCGTCTGCATATCGGGAAACCCACGCAACCAGACAAATTGATCAGGATGGTTGCGATCGCGAAACTGACCGATAATTTGTGCGCCATATCGCTCTTGCTCTTCGATGAAATGCTCATCAAACAAGGCGATGAAATCGTCGCGCAGACCCGGTTGGTGGATATATTGACGCAATTCTATGATGGGACAACACCTCTCTCCTGCTTGCTCTGGCGTTTGTCTCGCGCTTGTGCAGGGTCCCACCTGCGTCTGGGCACGTGTATCTGACATCTCTCAATCCTTTCATGCGCAAAGGCAAGGCGTCGCGTGAGCCTCACTTCTCCCGAAACAGCCTCATCGCGTCGCCTATCCCATAAGTGTGCTGGGTGAGCTGCTCATAGGTCCCCTCTGCGCGCAACTCGTTGGCGATCTCCCGCATCAAGCCCATCGTTGCCAGCATTGCCGCTGGTCCGATGCTGATCCGAGCCACGCCCAACTTGAACAACTCTGGCACCGCTGGTGCCCCAGGGGCTACCATGATATTCAATGGTCCTGGGATCTCGCACACCAGCGTCTGAATCAAACCTGGCTCGATGACTCCGGGGACAAAGATGCTATCTGCACCCGCCTCAAGGTAGGCTCTGGCGCGGCGCAGCGTCTCTTGCAGGCGGATCGACTCCTCGCCCACCTGAAAGAGATAGGTATCAATACGAGCGTTAATGACCAGGCTCAGTCCTGCCAGCTTCGCTTCCTGGCGCGCTGCCGCTATGCGCGTTCCTTGTGCCTCCAGCTCGTAGAGCGGTGTGTCTGCATTCCCGGTGCTGTCCTCTAGATTTACTCCTGCCACTCCTGCCGCAATCACTGCTTGCATCGTCTGCGCGACATCCTCGGCTTCGGATCCATAGCCCGCCTCAATATCCGCCGTCACAGGCACCTGTACCGCAGCCACGATGCGTCTGATGACCTGCACCATTTCCTCCCGCTTGATTCGTTCTCCATCAGGATAGCCAAGAGCGAAGGCAATGCCTGCACTGGTTGTTCCAAGAGCAGCAAACCCCGCCTCCTCAAACAGTCGTGCGCTGGCAACATCCCAGGCATTCGGCAGGAGTAGCCCTGCTCCCTTCTGCTGCTGACTAAACAATAATTCCGCTTTTGCTTGTTGTTTCAACTTTCTTCTCTTTCTTGCCTTTTCAGTATTTCTGCCCTACCCTCTCATAGGGCCCTGCAACACAAGCACACACATTTTACCAAGACGAGCCTCGCACCTTGAGAGGAGAGACACGCAACGCCACCGAAAAGTCCGCGGCAAACTGTTCTGGTGAGCCAAATTTGCTGGTCATCCAGTGGCGATATTTCGCCAAATAGAGTGGATGTTGATGTGCGGGAGGTTCATCAGCGCTGATCTGAGCGTGCCCGGTAAACGTGATGATCCCGTAGCCAGTCCCGTAGCCATTAAAATTCAGCGCCACCTGGGAATGCTTACGCACAAGATCCAGGCGTTTCGCATGCGTCTGGTTATAGATCAAAAAATTTGACGCAACTTCATCCCACAAAAACCAGACTGGCGCGGGCTGAGGCATGCCATGCAGACCCACAGCGGTGAGCCAGATGAGATACTCTTCATGTATGCGACGCCGCACACTCACACCAAAGGGTGTCGTGGTGTCTGGAAATTGAAATGTCATACTCCTGGTCCTTTCTTTCCGATCACTGCACGTTAAATCATTGATTCCGCATATGCCGGATTGGAGTAATTTTACCGTGTGATCGCTGTGATGGGTGATGCCGCTGCAGATGAGATGGCAGCGAGTTTGCCGCGAATCTCCTTCGACAAAGAGAATCTTCTCATGTTCTCTAGTGCAGGGATAAAGGTGTCTGCACGCAACAAGACCGTCCGTGTCGAGTATCTCCTTCTGCGACACATTCCCAATACCCAAAGGATACAGCAGAAATTATGCCATCTATCTGTCATATTTAAGGACATTTTTTCGAGAAGGTTGACGCCCCGCGCGATTTGCTTGTAGGATAGTAGCGAGAGGTGGCTCTCTGAGCCTCGATCTGTCAAATTTCTGTTCTATTTCTGGAAGGGAGACTGGAGAGCAGATGCAGCACTTCGACCGCGTTTTAGGGATTCTGCTCTTTTTGCGGAGTACATCTTCGACCTCAGCAGCCGAGTTAGCACGCCAGTTTGACGTTTCCACGCGAACGATTTATCGTGATTTGGAGACACTTTCCGCCCTCGGTGTGCCTCTGTATGCGGAACGCGGGCGCAAAGGTGGAGTGCGGCTGTTGCCAGGTTATTTTCTGCCTCCCCTCATGTTCACGCAGCAGGAGGCGATTGCGCTGCTCCTCGGGCTCACGCTTCAAAGGAGTTTGCGTGCGATCCCTTTCCCAATCGAGAGAGATCTGGCAGAGAAAAAACTCCTGGCGGCTCTTCCCGATCCTTTACGCTCACTTCTGGCAAAAACAGAGCAGCTCGTCGGCTTTGAGCAGACTTCCAGCGATATTTTTCATCCTGAGCCGACACAGCACGAGCCAGAGGTTGCTGCCTCGCGCACTGCCGAAGAGGCTGACTTCCAGCAAAGTCGGACGATTAGTACCTTTTTTCAGGCTATCCTTGACGGCAACCTGGTCCTGATGCAATACGCCTCTCCTTATCAAAAACACCAGCGTTCGGTGCTCACTGAACCGCTCGGACTCCTATGGGATCGTGATCGCTGGTATCTGGCTGGGAGGTTGGCTGAGCAGGAGGAGCGCCCAGTGAGGCTCTGGCGAGCCGATCGCGTCCTGCAGACCAACCCACGTCGGCCCATGGTTCCGGTCCAGCATGCGTTTGATGTGCGAGAACTCTTAGGGCGGAACTGGCTTCGGTCAGCAATGGAGCAGTGGAGGCAGCTGTCGCCTGTGAAAATCCGTCTCTCGTCCACCCAGGCGGAACGGCTGCAAGAGGATTGGTATTATCGTCATGCTCATTTTGAGCCGACCACCGAGCAGCAGGTGATTATGACTTTTGGTGAGAACAACCCCACGTTTGTCCTGGAGCTACTACGCTGGTTAGGGCCAGGAGCCGAATTGCTTGAGCCACAGGCATGGCGAGAACAGATGAGAGAGGAACTGGGACAGATGCTGGCGTCCTATCCTCCCAATGATCTCTAGGAGGAGCGCTGGCCTGCACCTCCGCGATAGACACTCCTAAAGCTCCCC
>Ga0207646_10008489_pt1 | contig 10286 bp, 7 predicted proteins | sample KBSK5502metaG_FD_184343 | JGI IMG/M metagenome (GOLD analysis project Ga0207646, IMG submission 184343) | Corn, switchgrass and miscanthus rhizosphere microbial communities from Kellogg Biological Station, Michigan, USA - KBS K5-50-2 metaG... | ecosystem: Host-associated > Plants > Roots >...
GATCGGAATATTCCGCTCGTTCTTGTAGCGCACACTCCCTCCTGGTCCATTCGATGGTTGGAGGAACTTATCAAGTACGCCCCCGCGCAGTCACGCAGGCTTGCCGAAAGGACACGAAGATTCAGAAAGCCTTGTTCAAGGTTTGCCATGAGATCGTCAAAACCCGCTACACGCAAACCGATCCCGATAACATCCGGCATGCGGATTTGACCGCTTTGTTTATGTTTAACTTCTGGAACGCCATGGGCTTACTGCCCATGACCCAGGCCGTTTTAATCCTAAGCTCGGAAATATAAATTCAAGCTACATGTTGGTGACCGGAGAGCCAACCATTTTTTCATGCCGAGGAATGGGCATTCTTGTAGCTATTGCAGCGATTGCCGATCCGGTCCAGCGCATTTCGTTTCGGCTGACACTGCCTGGGTATCTCCTCACATGGGACTCTTCCTCTCGCTCTCATCTTTCTTCAGGAGGCGATCAGCCACAAGATCCAAGGGGCAATCTTGGAAGCGTCGCAGATGGGGTCTTATGTCCACCTTCCGGAGCGGAACCGCCGCCGCACGGAGGATTCAAGATCAAAAGCCGCACGCCCAGCGGATTCCAGGTGGAATCGCACAGGCCGAGGCACAGAAATTGTGGCGGGAATTCAGAATTCGCCAAGCACAGGTTACTTTTTCGGTGAAAAGGCTGGCTTTTCGGCCTGTCAAACGCTGCGAGACTTCATGTGGGCTGACGCTGGGGGAAGGGTCAGTGTTTTTGGCTTCTTGACGCGAACGCGGGGCGGGCGGAGGATGCCAGTCAGCAACCGGCCTAGTTATCAATTCGGCATCGACAGGTATACTGAGATCACGTGCTGTTGTGCCGTTTTCGCCAATGATACAAACTCGCCCGCCCCGCCTGTACCTTCCGAAATTCGATGCAGCGCCGCCGACGATTTTCGAATACCTGCTCGCGCGCTTCCCGCAGCGTCATTGCGAGAGACCCGAGTCAGGCGATTGGTTCTAATACGCTGTGGCGCAGGTCACGAAAAGCGTTACAGTGATGTTGCCGCTGGGATATGAATTCAAACTCGGTCCGCTGCGACGTGCAAGGTATCGGAAAGGCGCGATCTTACCGCACGAGCGCCATTGCCCTGCACTGCGGCGGGAATGCCCGCCAGGCAGACCGCAAAAGTCATAAACGCTACGACAATCCGCGCCTCAAATCCTTTCATCGGCCTTCCAGTTGGTTATTGCGCATGATAGTGAATTATCGTCAATTCGCCAACGGATTCGGCCGAACCTGGATGTGCTCGATATTACCAATTCGGGTCTCCGTAAACTTCGGCATGTACGAACTGTACGTAGCCCAGATACCGCGGCCCTTCCAGCCTGCTCGCGGATCATCAATGCGCCCATCGACTCCGCGGGTAAAGAACGGCATGGGATAGGGCAGGCGAAAGACCGTAAACTTCTCCGTCTTGGGATCGAAGATCAACAAGGCGTCGGAAGTTGTGCCGGTGACAATGACCGTGTCCTTGCCAAGGCCGAGCGTATCGAACTGGTCTACCCACAGGAAGTAAGGGTACTCGGTGCTGCCGGTTTCTGTGCCGGTGCCTGCGAATTTCGGCCCGGGCAGATCCCAGTGGCTGAATTTGCCGGTCTTCGGATCCAGCTTTGCGAGATGGCCGCTTCCGGCGGAGAACCAGACGGCTCCGTCGGTGCTGAAATCAATTCCGTGTGAAAGACGGAGAGGAGGCGGTAGGGGATAGTCTTTGAATTGCCTGGTCTTCGGATTGAACATGTACAGTTTGTTCTGCGCGCCATTGACCTGCGGTACCGGTACCCAGACCGTGCCGTCGACTGGACTGACCGCAGTGGCATAGCCGCCCGTCGAAATTTCCCGCTGTGTTTTCATGTCAATCCGCATCCAGGCTTTTTGAGCCGCGGCCTCGGTACCCTCGAGGTTATTCAGATCGAGTTTGGTCGTGTCGAGCATTCCGAGCACGTCGCCATCGGTCCAGATGCGGCCCTGCCAATCAAACTGCAGGTGATGCGTGTTATAGGAGGTGTCCACACCGACAAACTTATTTGTTTTCGTATCGTAGTAGCCGAGCTGCATTCCATGGCTGCGCGAAGTGAGCCGCTCAGCCAGCAACGAAAGCACGGTGGGATCGTCGGTATCGGACGCGACCGTGCTTGCCGCCCACTTCGGATTGTTTTGCTTGCCCGGCGGACGAACCGGCACCGTCATCCACACGCGGCCTTTGTCATCGAACATCGGATTGTGGGGACTCGCCATCCATGCCGACGCCGAGCCGCCGTCGCCGCCTTCATCGCCGGCACCCGCACTCTTCGGGTGGTAGTAATCGACTGTGGTGCTGAAGCCCTGGGAAACGCGGGGCTGCACGAGGAGCCCTTCGACCGTGTTCTTCACCGGGTCAAGAACCCAGAGCCTGCCGCCGCCGGTGCGATCTGCTCCATAAACCTTTCCGTACGGATAAAGCGTGGGATTGCGCTTATCTGTGGAAGTCAGATCGTGGAAGAACGATTCGGGAGCGCCCCAGTCCCACTGCGTGACGACGAAATTACGTTCGATGCCCACCGGACGCGGCGGAGCGGGAGGAACTTCGCCTTTCTGAATGCGAGTCGCCCAATCCACGAAAGTCTTCGCCAGCAAATCCCGGCCAAGGCGATTCGCGGCGCCATCCATGCCACCGTTCATTTTGAAAATCGCATCCCAGGTTTTCGGGTTCGTGAAGGAGCGCGTCGCAGTCATTCCGATCTGATGGCACTGGTTGCAGCCGCGCAGCGACGCAAGCCAATGCTCCTGACTGACGAAGTCGGCGGGCATCTCCTCTTTTGAGGGCGGATGAATCAGAGAATTCCACCAAGCGGATGGATAGATCTTCGCGGCTTCCTGAGGAGATGCGGCATTGTCGACCATCAGCGTGACCCGGCCGCCCAGCGCAGCTTTGGAGCGGCTGGAATCCCGCAACCCATATCCGCGGACCCACAGTTCATACCCGGCCCTGGGCAAATCGGGCACGAGAAAACGCCCCTGATCGTCGGTCACCACGATCTTGCGATAGGACACCTGAAGAGACCTGGTTTCCGCAATCACCCACACGCCGGCTTCGGGCTTGCCACCAGCGTTATTAATGACAGCGCCGCTGATACTGTTCGTCCCGTTCTGCTGTCCGGCAGCAGACCATGTGAACAGACAGACTACAGACACCAATGCGAATAACGTATACCGTCGTAGCAGGTCGCGCATATAAGCCCTCCCTTGCGTCATGAAGTCAGGAATGAAGAGTCGTTCGCGATTCTATGGCTAGAATAGATAAATGCCAAGTGTCGCGGCAGAGCAGGATTCCCCTCCTCAGCCGAGGAGGGGTGGCTGCGCGGTCAATAAAAAAATCGCGCAGCGACCTCATTCCGCGCAGACGGGGTGGTGCTGGTCAATCGAATAATCGGTGGTTAACCAGCACCACCCCGTCCGCTCCATCAAAAGGTGGCTTCGCGATATCTTAATTAATGTCGCGTCCACCCCTCGGCTGAGGAGGGGAATTGCAGCAATCGAGCGTTCCTGATGAAGCGCGCTTTACTTTGTGTTTGCCCACCGTATCCGATGATCAGCCCGCCCGCGGGGGCGGCGGCGCTTCTGGGCTATCTCAAGTCTCATGGTATCGAGGATTTCGGTTTCGTTGATCTGCGTCTGGGCACGCCCAGTTGCTATGAGGCGACGTATTCGCCGACAGGTGTATTCGGCGAATCATTTGTCATGGATATTCCGGACCTGCCGCTCGTGCTTCAGCTGCTCGCTGCCGCCGACTCCAACCGTCCTTATCAAATCGCGATTGACGACCTGATCGAACGCTACTGCCTGGAGCGCGGAATATCGGCGAACTATCTGGCTTCGTACCTGAACGCATTGAACCGGTACTATGAAGTCGCATTCCAGCAATACGCCGGCGTCGATTTTGTCGGCTTCTCCGTGTGGACTTCGAACCTGCTCTCGACGCTGCTGGCGGCGCATCATCTCAAACGTCATACTCGTCCGCCATTTATCGTCGCTGGAGGTCCCCAGCTGACGGAAAGTCCGGCCAGCGCCGCACTGGCACTGCGCAGCGGCTTGTTCGATGCCGTTGCGCAGGGCGAGGGTGAGGAGACGCTGCGGGCACTGTACACGGCGTTTTGCGAGAACGATCGCAGGCGTGTCGAGGGCGTCGCAGGTACCCTGTACGTCGACTCGCACTCCGGTAAATTGGTCAGTGTCCCGAGATCGCTATTGAACATGGGCGCTCTGCCTCTTCCCAGCTTCGACGAAATGGCGATCGACGAGTATCAGATCGACGACGATCGGAGCCTGCCGTACCAGCTTTCCCGCGGTTGCACGGATAAGTGCACGTTCTGTAGTGAATGGGTATTCTGGCAACGCTTCAGGCCCGGCGTCGCGAACGATACGGCTGCCGGTGTCGAAAATCTGCGCACACGATACGGCGCAACGTATATCGCGTTTACGGATTCCCTTCTGAATGGAAGTTCCCACCGGCTGCAGGCGTTTGCGGAAGAGGTCCTGCGTCAGGGCACAAAGGTCCGATGGGGTGGTTTCATGCGCGCGGATATGGAGGAATCCCTGGCACACCTCCTGCATCGTGCCGGTTGCCGGGAGGTGTTCGTCGGCGTCGAGTCTTTCGACGACAGCACCCTTGCTGCGATGAATAAGCGGCGCACCGAAGCCGACAATCAGCACGCGTTGCGCGCATTCCTGCATGCCGGAATATTTGTCGTTGCAGGGCTGATTCCGGGATTCCCCGGCGATTCACGGCAAGCTTTCCTGCACTCGGTTGCGCAGGTGCGCGCGCTGCAATCGGAATTTCCCGGTCAACTTCGGGTCAACACGGAGGTGTTTCGCGTCTCACCGGGATTGCCGCTGTTCAAGAATCTCGAACGTATCGGCCTTGTGCCACACAGGTGGGCCGAAGATTATCTGAACATTACACCGCGTTATTCCGACATCACCTCTAATATTTATTGTTCCGTCGAAGGCTCAAACCAGGGAATCGAGCGCATCGGACGCGAGCGGATTGCTTTCATGATCCGCACGGATGACCCCGTGCGAACAGACAAGTTTGATTACGACGAAGACGAGCACCTGGCAATCCACGAGTTTGAATCGCGCCACATCTGCGGCGACTGGTACCTGGCTTGTACCAAATTGGAGTCGGCGTGGATTTACGCGCTTCTTGTCGATAGCGATGAGATGGAGGAGCTCCAGGCGTTGGCATCCGATGGGAAGCGCCGAAGCCTAAACGACCCGCCGCTGGCTCGCTACCTGCGCGAACTGGAGAGCCGGCAGATTACCTTTCCTTCATTTGAACGGCCTCCCGTCGCACAGACCCCGTTTTTCAGGCAATTCCCTGATGAAGACGTGGTTGTTGCGCTCTCCCAGTTTGTCGTGATCCGTTCCATGGGCCGGCTGGGCCAGCTGGGCCGGCAACACAAGCAGGACATCCTTGTGGTCAACTACGTCAATGGCCGATTCGTACGGCGGCCAGATCGAGAACGTCCTCTACTCGAGGCCCTGGCGGAACATCCAATGAGCGTGCCTGTATCGATGAAGGCTCTGCGCCGAAGGCTGGAAAAGCTTCACCGGTTCGGTGTTGTCACAGTAGAGGCAGTTCCAGTTGCTCCGATTGAGCTGTTCGAGTAGCATTCGACCTTCAGCACCAAGAAAATCTGTTCTGCAAGGAGGGCGCCGACTATGGATCCGATCAGACGCAAAATACTGAAAACGGGCGCGGCGGTGACAGCGATGGCGGCAGCGCCGGGCGTGTTTGGTCAGCAGACTGGAAAAGGAGGAACTGCGATGTCCTTCTATGAAAAAGGTCCCGTTCGCATTCACTATGAGGAGACCGGTTCCGGCTTCCCGTTGTTGCTCATTTCCGGCGGCGGATTGAACTCGGCCATCGCCGGCTTACGCACCGGCCCCTTTAACGCGATCGACGAGTTCAAGGGCGAATACCGCTGCATCGCGGCGGACCTGCGCAACGCCAATACCGGCCAATCCAGCGGTCCGCTCGAGATCGACCGGCCCTGGGATACACACACGGACGACCAGCTCGGCGTGCTGGATCATCTGGGCGTCAATAAATTTGTGGTGATGGGCTTCTGCATCGGTGGCCCCTTCATCTGGAACCTCCTGAAGCGCGCACCGGATCGTGTGGTCGCGGCCGTGCTGGCGCAGCCCGTTGGGTTCCGGCCGGAGATGCCCACAGTCCTTTATGACGGCAGCATGACCGGCTGGGGACCGGAATTGGTGAAACGCCGGCCCGACATCACGATGGACATGGTCGAGAAGTATCTGACCCGGATGTATCGCACCAATCCCGACTTCGTCCTCACGGTCACGCGCGATTTCGTCCGCAACTGCCAGACACCCGTACTGATCCTGCCGGACGATGTCCCCGCGCATCCGTACGCCGTCGCCATGGAGACGGCGATGCTCGCGCCCAAGGCCGAAGTGAGCATGTACCCGTGGAAGGAGCCCAAGGAGAGGATTCCAATAGCGGTGCGCCAGATTCGTTCGTTCCTGCGGGCGCATCGGCCTGCTTCGACCTAGTGTTGTGTTTGGAAATTGCGTTGACGTATTCCCTCCTCGCAGAACGTGTGAATGAGTTGGAATCAGGCACTATTCCCCTCCTTGAAAAGGAGGGGTGGATGCGCGATCAAGAAAATATCGCGAAGCAACCTTACTTCGCGCAGACGGGGTGGTCAGTTCGGCGAAACTCTTCAGGCCTAAACATTTCGCCGGTCTGACCACCCCGTCCGCGCCTATTCGGAATGGGGTCATTTTCTTAATGGCGCGGCCACCCCTCCTTTGCAAGGAGGGGAATCTCGGGAATGAATTAACGGAGTGTTTTAATGCGGGCGCATTCCCCTCCTTTGCAAGGAGGGGTGGCTGCGGCATCAATAAAAAGTTGCGAAGCCACCGAAGCGCCGCAGACGGGGTGGTCAGTTCGGCGAAATCTTCAGGCCTAAACATTTCGCCGAACTGACCACCCCGTCCGCGCCTATTCGGAGTGGGGTCATTTTCTTAATGGCGCGGCCACCCCTCCTTTGTAAGGAGGGGAAAACGCACGCCCATAATTTGCAGTCGAACGGTCCACCCGGCCATGATTGTCTATTAAACATGTTCCCGGTTTTTTGGCTGGCACTCTGGCTCGCAGGATTGCAGGTTCGACCGGCTCCCCGCCCGGATGCCGGTCCCGCGCGAGCGTCGATCGAAGGCGCGGTGGTTCGAGCCGGAGCAGCGGCCGGACAACAGCAACTGCCGGACGCTCGAGTTGAACTCAAGCCTGGGAACCTTTCGGTGTTCACCCGCGCAGACGGTACTTTCACCTTCCGAAACCTCGCGCCGGGGCGATATACCATCTCCGTCACACACGATGGATTCATTCCGCAGGAAGACCGGCGGCGTGGCCTCACTGTATCGGGACTGAGTATCACCGTTGCGGCAGGTCAAACCTTGAAGGACATCCTCCTGCCGATGATACCGGCGCCGGTCGTTAGCGGAAGCGTGTTCGATCCCTATGGAGCGCCGGCGGCCGCAGCGTTGGTGCGGGCATACCTCCGTCAATACACTCCTTACGGAACGAAGCTCCACATCGTAAAAAGCGGAATGACCAACGACATGGGAGAGTTCCGATTGTTCGGCCTGAACTTCGGCGAGTACTTTGTAAGCGCCGGATACGGCGATCGGGAGCGTGCCGCCGCAGTCGGAAGAGCGCAGTTGAGCGCGAATGTGTCCAGGGCAGATGACGGCTATGCGACGATCTTCTATGACGGGGCTGAGGACATCTCGTGGGCGCGGGCGGTACATCTGGCGCCCGGCTCCAACCCCCCCTCACTGAGCATCTATTTTAGAAGTCCCGCGCGATTCAAAATCAGCGGATACGTGGTTCCGCGGGTCGCCGGCACGAAGATCGTGCTGGCTCCGAAAGGCAGCGACCTCACAGAGTCCGACTACTTTATTCAACCTGATGCGACGGGGGCATTCGACATTCGTGGAGTCTCGCCTGGTTCTTATCTTCTGCTCGCAACCGCGACGGCGGCTGACGGCGACATGTCCTCATATGTGATCCCCGTCAATCTAACGGACAGCGATATCGAGGGAGTGCGAGTCGTCCTCCAGGAAACGATGGAGATCTCAGGCCGGGTGTTTTCAGAAGGCAACCCGAGAGAGGGCTTTTCCGGCCTGCACGTCAAGCTGACACGCAGCAGCACCGAGTTCGATCAAGAAATCGATGCCCGCACCGATCCTGATGGCGCATTTACTCTCGAGCATGTCTTTCCTTTTGCCGAGTATGACATTGCGGTCGAACCGCTTCCGCCCGGTACCTACGTGAAGGGTATCTTTTCCCCCGCCAGCACCATCTTCGCAGGCAAGTCCAGACTTACTCCCCTCCAGCCGCTGGGGATCCGGCTTGCCCCGGCGCCGGACAGCCTGGAAGTGCACGTCACCAAAGGGAGCGATCCGGCCGCCGGCGTGCAAGTCGTCCTGGTTCCCGAACCAACGCTCCGCCGCCGGCCCGATCGATACATTACCGGCTTCACCACAGAATCCGGAGATTTACGCCTGGCCGCCGTTCCTCCCGGACAATACACGGCATACGCCTTCGAGCAGATTGAACCCGGCGCATATTACGTATTTGCGTACAATCCGGCCGCAGAGAATCGCTTCAGAGACCGTGCAGTCCCCGTAACGGTTGGCGAGAGCGGCACGAAAACAATTCAGTTGCACGTCATAGCTGCAGAGGAGACTGCAGGAGGCTTGCAGTGAAACTACGTTCGGCGGGATTCCTGCTGGCGCTTGTCACATTGCAGCTCACACCTTCCGTCGGCACGATCGGGGGAATCGTCATCAAAGCAGGCACCACGATCCAGCAGCCTCTGTTGAATGCCCGACTCGAACTTAGCGGTGGTCCGGGACCGGTTCGGGTGGCGCGAACGGACGCGACCGGAATATTCGGCTTTTACAATCTCGCGCCTGGGGAATACAGGCTGGCAGTCACTTGCGACGGATTTATACGGCAGGAATCTCCAAATAAGATCGTTCTTCGCGGCGGGCAACAAATCGCAAACATCGTCTTTCCGCTGGATCCTGCGCCGACGGCGGCAGGAACGGTTTTGGACAGTTACGGTGAACCGATTCCCAACATCATGATCGAAGCGCTGCGCCGGAGCTATGATGTGCGCGGCAATCCCAGACTGAGCCGTGTGGCGACGGCTTTGACGGACGATCGCGGCGAGTATCGAATATTCTGGCTCGATCCTGCAGAATATTTCTTCTACGTGACCTCACCACTGCCGGACGCTACCGACCCACAATCTGTACGTCCTTTTACGCCGACGTACTTCCCGGGAGTAAGCACACCGGACGAGGCAAAGTCGCTGCGCCTGGATGCCGGGCGCGAATTACGTGTCGACTTCCGGTTACAGCGTGCGGCATGGTGGGCCGTTTCCGGCCAGACGATGAATGGGATGACAAGCCGGTCTGTTGGTGCCGCGATCACGTTCACGCCGCCCGCCGAGGATCCGACTTTTTCCCGGTATCATGCGCAGAGCTCCACAACTGGCCGGTTTCCAGGCTACTTTTCGATGGCGAACGTCGCGCCGGGTTCTTACATCGTCATGGCCAAAAGCGGATCGGGAGATCAGGAGATAACAGCATTTCAACGCATCGTCCTCCGCGCTTTGCCTTACGCACCCCCTCCCTCTCCTGCTCCAGAGTACGGTGTCACGCTCAAGTTAAGCCCGCCGCTCTCGATCAATGGCCGCCTGTTCGTCGAACCGCGTGAAGTTGTGGATTTGCGCGGGGCGAGCGTAGCGCTTATTTCGGTCGACCCGGATCTGCCCTCGCCTCGAAGCGTATTCCCACGGCCAGATGGACAGTTCTCTATGAATGGAGTCGTGCCGGGAAACTATGTATTGGACATCACGAACCTGCCTGGAGACCTATATATAAAGGTTGCGCGATTCGGTACGGACGACATCCTGGAAAAACCGCTCACATTGGAAACCGTCCAAACGCAAAACCCTCTCCAGGTTCTGTTCGGTTCCGACGGCGGCCACTTACAGGTTGGGGCTTACGATGCTCGCGGCAAGCCTCACTCCGGAGCGCATTTCGTACTCGTCCCCGAGGTCACGCGCCGTTCGCACAGGGAACAGTATCGCCTTGCAACCTCCGGCGAAGACGGAAAGGCGTTCCTTCGCGGAATTCCTCCCGGAAGCTACAAGCTGTTT
>Ga0207646_10008490_pt1 | contig 10286 bp, 9 predicted proteins | sample KBSK5502metaG_FD_184343 | JGI IMG/M metagenome (GOLD analysis project Ga0207646, IMG submission 184343) | Corn, switchgrass and miscanthus rhizosphere microbial communities from Kellogg Biological Station, Michigan, USA - KBS K5-50-2 metaG... | ecosystem: Host-associated > Plants > Roots >...
CACATGTTATTTTTTTGGTAATGCTGACATTGTTTGGTATAGGAATATTCAGGGTTAATAAGCAAGAATGAGTTGTCGATAACCATGGCATTAGCTAACTACCAATATTTAGATAAGCAAAATCCAGTGTGTACCTCTCCTTGACACTGCCAAGCGAAACGAGATATCCATCTTCATCCATTTCTCTATCAGTTCAACTTGATTCACGTCTAGAACTAGGGTAAATATTCATTGTCAGCAAGGAAGAAGAAGCGAAAGAAAAGATTCTCGTCAGAATATACTATGCTCTCAATCCTTGAATATCTTTATGTCAATTCACAAAATATCCCTGTAACAAAATACAAGATTCTTACTAATAGCCCTGAAATCAGACAACAAAGACCAGACAGAGTCAATGATATAATGGATAACCTTGAGCAAAATGGATACATAAAATCAATAAAAGCCTCTTCAACGGTTACGTTTTATCAAATAACCGGGCATGGGATAGAAGCTTACTCAAAATGGATTAAAGATTATCTGTACTTTGCTAGAACTAGTGCAAATAGACGAGAGGATTGAGATGATAAAAGACAACATCGTGATTATTGGGTAGGGGCGGAACTCTGATCTGTGGAGTGTAATGGTCGCGCTGGCGAAGATGATGGCTTATCTATAAGCAAGAGATGATTTATTGGTAGTCGTCTTCTTTCAGAGATGAATTTACTTACTGATTCTTTAGCCTCTGGACTAATGTCTTCGCCTACTAATATACCAAGACCAACTTGATTTTTTGACACAGAGGCATATTTTGCTAGTGAATCTACAAATGACTCTACTTGACTTCTGTCGACATAACCATCCACAATCTTAATTATTACGGCCCCATAATCTTCCAAAACTTTCCTTAGGCTATTACCTTTATTCTTATCACCACCATTTAATACGTGACTTGAGTCTATGAGTACATCGTATGGAGAACTCGTTTTACCATCACCAATAGAAACATCCAAAAACTCCGTCAAATCAGATTTTTTTGACAATATATACTCTTCTAATGGCTCGTAAATTTCATCCACTGACTGTGTCAGAGCAAGTATTGCTTCTTCTTTGTCTCTCCTAGTCATAGAAATCCTCATTGCTGTTGCAATGGTGTTTCTTTCAAACATATGTATCCATCTATCAAGTACCTTTCTTGACCTTAGTAAGAGTAAAACTAAAGGCACCAACACGCCTATCAATACTAGTAATAAAGTAACGTCTACTACCCTGTCTAAACGATTTGATGAGAAATAATCCAATACTCCAAGTATATTCATTATTGAGAGCACAGCAATGGATGCAATCAATCCAACGACGATGTAAAGGTTCTTTCCTACAGAGTGAATCAATCTAGCAGACTCATTGCCAAATCTGGTAGTCAAAATTGTTGACGACGACAAGTCATAATCACTGCAGCTGCTACCTCTCATATTTTGTAAGACTAAAGAAAAGACATTGTATCGTAAATATATAAGGTAGCATGTAACTTAGTTATAAGTAGTTATAACTAAGTTATTATAGTGTTATTATAATTCCATTCGGTCTTTATTTTCGTCGAACAGATGAAAAAACCCCTTGCCGTCTACTTGATAGCTGGTCTAATTTTCGCTACCGCAGTAGCTTATTTTATATCTGCTTCTTTTGGTGAAAGACTGGAAAGATCAAATCATGAAGCGAAAGCTGCAGTTGAAACAGGTCATGAAAGTTCAGAAGTAACAACCCCTCAGCCTCAAACTACAAAAAATAATCATAATGTCGCAAGCGGCCAAGTAAAACAAACACTAAACAATACATCTTCTGTTAATGAATCTAGTAGTCAACAAAATAAGGAAGTCACTAGTAGCAATGGTAACGAATCTACAAGAAGGAGTATTGAGTTTCCGTTATTCTTAACTGCGGGTACTGCATACGCAATAGTAGGGCTGTGGCTGGTGATAGAAAAGAGGATAACAAAAATTCCATACATCATCTCAATAGGGGGTTCTCTATTATTGATTGGCCTTTACACTTTATCTCACACTATCGGATTACCACCAATAGGTTTAGAGCAAATCGGATTCTTAGACTTAATCCTTGGAGCATTACAGGTTGCGGTAGTTGCTTGTTGTGGATATGTCTTACTAACATCAAAGAAAATATTCACAAAATCTGTAGTGGTGTAATGGAGGCGTAATGAATATGACTAAGATTCATTACAAAGCAAGAAAAATAAAAGTGGTTCTTTCTTTTGCTGCTATTGTTACGTCAATATATATTGGATCCATATTTGTCCCGATACATTGTTCAAAAACCAAGGACCTGCGAACTTTGGTTGGGCCAGCAAAGACAATCTGAAGAAGTTTGCCTCTCAAACATTTGGAATAGATATGCAAAAGTTCAATTCCTGTTTGATACTCAAAGATATCTGTCATTTGTGCAAAAGGATTTTGCTTTTGCTACTTCACTGGGTCTTCAAGGAACACCTACTTTTGTGATTGAGAAGAGTGATGGCTCTAATTCCCAAACTCTACCTGGTGCATATCCCTTCCCATCGTTTAAAGCAATTATCGACAAGATTATTGGAAGCGCATAATGATTATGAGTTTGAATAGTTTAATATTAATAAGGATATTAAAAATGACATCAGTGACTACATATGCTAGTTTACTATCAATAATTGCTTCAACCAGATTGGTCTTTTGTAGATGGCGATACATTCTATTAGGCGGTGCTGTTGTGACAACTTTCTGGATTATTTTTAATGTTTTTGATCAGCTACTTTTCTTTTCTCCTGTAGTGACATTCTATCTGCCTGAGGATGCAGTAGGAGGATTTATTATTTCGACTATAACAGCCGTTCTTGCGGGTGCACTAGTAAGCATGAATGTGTATGTTATAAAACATTCAAAGGGATTGAAGGCGGGTATTCTATCATTATTTTCAGGTTCATCTTTAAGTGTCCTTTCAAGCACTTGTGCCAGCTGTTCTTCGTTGGGATTTCTCCTTATCTCGACTTTTGGCGGATTAGGAGTCGCAGCATCAACATTTTTGACTAATTATCAAATGCCACTTAGAGTCTTTTCTATTCTACTTCTTATTTGGGCGTATTACTCAATAAGCAAGAGGTTAACTAGAAGTTGTATTCTAAACTATGACCTTTCAACTAAAAAGCATAATTGAGGGCGGCATAAATAGGTTGCATATCTGAAGAACCCTTAGACGAATTATTGCTAATTTTGAACGACTTTGATTTTGTTGTTATGAATGAAAACTAGTCGCATAGCAGGTTACAATCCTGTATAACATCTAGATATCCTTCAGTACAATTGTCAGCTCGCTTAGGGTAGACGGTGTTGTCGACTCGTGTTAGATAATCCTCCTCAGGATCAAAAAGGTAGCAATCCCAGCACCAACAGCAATAACAATGATAATCCAAAGATTGGAACTCCCGTTAGCGCCACCGAAGCACATCACTACGATAGTCAATGATAATGTCACAAGCAAAAAGTGGGTGATCATGTTAATATATTGTAACCTTTTACCAATAAATTATCAAATTACAATCACATTTCTATAATCTGGTGTGACGAAATCCAACATCAATCAGAACACGACAGCGTCGACAATTATTGACTCACCATAATGATGCCGCAATGTTTCCCAGTCTGGCATTAATAGTCGAGCTAGAATCTATAACTATAACAAAAAATAAAGAGAAATAAGGTTTTGCTGTCTTTTTAGGACTAGGTGGTTACTGTGCTTGTCAAGTCTAGTATTTCGGAGTTGAAGATCCTGGAGTTGATGTTGATGATGCTGCCGATGATGTAGATGCTGAAGTCGCACTTCCAGATGATATTTGTCCTCTAACCTCTCCAGGTGGGTTTTGAGAGGTGTGAACATTTACATAAGCATTGCCAGTGTTAATGAGTTTAATCAAATCAGGCATCTGCTTACCGCTTAGTGGTCCTATCAAACTCGTGGAGTTGATGCTGCTTTGTGCAAGTGTACCGTTTACTTTACCAGTAGGTCCCGAAGGAATAAACAGATTAACTACGATTGGGCCATTTGCAGTACTTGCGCCCATATGAATATGAGCTGCAATCACCTTGTCGATATTCGTTACATTCAAGGTATATTTCATCTGCGTCCCTGCTGCGTTAAGATCAAACGCTGTGCCTGACGACTTAGAGGTTATGGGAGGTACCTCGTTGTTTCCCGATAGCTTGGCAGTGAAATGTGGTTGCTGGGCGAAAGCTGTATTAGATGCTACAACAGCAAAACCACTAGCTGCTATTGCTAGAAGTGAAATCGCCACTACAAAAGGAAACGTTCCAAATGTTCTTCTAATATTCATTATAATAGTTCTATTGATTCTGGTTATATGAGATTCGTCAAATAAATCAGAAGCCTCTACTACATGACTCTTATAAAATCAATATTCATTTTGAGTAGGGTACAATATAATATACGAATCATATGAGGCTTAGAACAATGGATATTTCTGTGGTTAATCGAAGAGAAGGTAATTTATAAGACTCGAGGTAGCTTTATTTTTCAATGATAACAAATACTAAAATTATTTTTTAGAAAGCGACCAGGTCTAAAGATCCGTGGTGTTAGATCCAAGTTGTTGACTGAAGAAAGTAGAAGGATTCGATAGTAGCTAATAATAGTAAGAATTATGGGTTTGCAAGTGACTTCAGGTTCACACCTCTATTGCGCGCTTACGAGAAAGTGACACGGCCGCAATAACTATTCCAGCGATACCTGCGCCTATTCCAACCATTCCTATCAAGTAGGATCTATCTGCTGCATTCTTTACATCTTGAACTGATTTGACGGTATCGGCATTACTCTTAGCAACTGAACCTATGACGCTTTTGACTGAATCAATCTGATTAGCCAGCTGACTAACAATATTTTGCAGCTGCGGTCCTATATTGTTATTGTTGGCACTAGCGCTGCCACCTGTGATTGTAGCATCAGTTACAGAACCACTTACTGTATCTGGAAAGTTCAGTTTCTGACTACTGTCTACTAGGTCAAGAGGCAATTGGGAACTAATCTTCTGGCCTTGTATAGTCCCATTGAGAACAACGTAATAGGATCCAACTCGACTTGGAATCATCTTGCCAAGATACAGGCCGTCAATTGTTGGAGAAGGCAGAAAATCAAGCGACTTCGTTACTCCACCATACTTTACAAGTATGTTCATATTGGCCAAGGCATTAATTATAGGTGTTTGAGTTTTACCACTAGTCTGGTTAGCGTCAACTATTACGTTGTTGAGAAGACCTGTTAACGGCGGTTCATCGCTCCAACCAACTTGTACTTGGATACTGCCAAACTTTTTGGTTATGTGAGCAGAAGCTTCGTTGATAAGAACATTATAAGATAGAAGTAATAACGCCGTTAAAAAGCAAATAATCAACACAGGAAATGCACTAATACTACATTGGGGCATGACGAATTGATAATTCCTCCTCCAACGAACAATGATTTGATATTATCTATTAATGTTTATGGTATATTCGTCGAATAACGAATTATCATTAGATAAATTGCGTACAGCAACACGTATTTCGATACTTGCACTAGTAAAACCGAAAAAATCTTATATTATGTAAGCCATATAAAAATTAAGGTCAACCCTTGATTATGCACAAGAGGAGCAAATTTGGTTATTATCTTGTGATTTCTGCTGTTGTAGTTTCAATATCTCTAATCGCGTCCAATGATGCTATGATACCTAAGGCTTACGCTCATGCATTTGTAATCGGAAGCGATCCGTTCCCGTCTCAATCATTACCTACACCACCATCCAAAGTAGACGTTCACCTAAGTGAACCCGTAGACATTCATTATAGTCTAATAAAGGTCCTCGATCCCAGCGGGAACCAAATTGATATGAAGGATGACCATTATATTAACGGCGATCATACCACTTTAAGCGTCACACTCCCGCCACATATTAAAGATGGAGTATACACGGTTTCGACAAAAATGCTTTCTGAAACGGATGGACATGTTACAGAAAATGCATTCGTATTTGGGGTCGGCCAGGCCACAATCCCTAACGTTGTTGCAAACGGTGCTACTAGTCAATCTTCTCAGCTCTACCTCCCGGAAGCAGTTGCGAGATTTCCTTCACTGGTTGGCCAAGTTATTGTAGTAGGTGGGGCGTTCGCAACGTTGTGGATATGGAAACCGGTAAATAAAATCAATTGGCTTTCGGATACGATAAAGGCAATGCGTAGAATGATTGATAAGAGAATTGCAATTCTGATGATCATCGGTTCGGGCATACTATTAGCGTCTGACTTTGGAATGATCTACGCTGAGGCCAAGTCACTAGACGTCGGGATAGTCGAAGCTATTGGCACGAAATTTGGCGCAGTTTGGATTGTCAGATTAGTGACATCGTTTGTTTTAATCGGCTTGTCTGCTGTTTTGTTTCGTAATCAAAGAAAAAGTAAAGGCACCATCACCAAAAATGGGATTATTTATGGATTACTTGGAGTAGGTCTAATTGCCTTACTAACTACTAGTGTGGTTGGTCATGGAGCAGCCTTAGCTCCTGCCTCTATACCTATCTTGATAGATTTTACACATAACGTAGCAGCTTCTTTGTGGATTGGCGGTATAATATATCTAGCATTTGTAGTAGTACCTATCATTAAGCGATCACAAACAGATGGATATGTTAAGGCATCTCTACTATCGCTGGTTCTTCCACGATTTTCAACAATTCCTGTCGTAATTCTTGGGATTATCGTAATTACCGGACCATTCTTACTCTATCTTCTTGAACCAAATCTTGCTTTAACACTAGCGTCATTGTATGGAAAGGCACTGATTGCCAAGCTCATCCTCGCATCCGTAATGATCGGGATTGGAGCAGACAATCAAATGATCATTCAAAAAGACAATCTGAAGGTGGTAGTTGTAGCACCAACTGCTAACATCACCGGAAGTAGTGTTGCTAGAATAGATAAGGCCGTCTCCAAAAAAGGACCTGAATCTGAAGCCGTCGAGTCTGGTAACGATTATCTTGAAGGGAGTAAGGCTCTGTCTAAATTCGGCAAGACTACTAAGGCAGAAGCATTTGTTGGTATCGCGCTGCTGGCCGCTGTTGCAGTACTTGTCAATACTGGACTACCGGCAAGTGAATTTCAGACCCAAATACAACAGATACAACAACAACAACAGAACTTACCAGGCCTGAATCTAGCAAATGCTGTTATATCACAACAGCAGGGTTTTACAACAACGAATTTTGTTGAAAATAATGATAGAGTAACCCTTTCAATTAATCCCTATACACCGGGAAATAATCATTTTAGAATCTTATACACGGATTCCAATGGAAATCCAATCGACATAAAGTCTGCGCAGCTAAGATACACTCAGACTGAAAAGGGAATAGGGCCGATAACCGTAGACTCTAATAAAATCTCAAAAGGGATATTTTCAGTTGATGCTGCATTTGGATTAGCCGGCCCATGGAATCTACAAATTGAAGCAATGCAGGCCAAGTCGAACGCACTTGATATAGTTACGGAATACAATCTGTTTGTTAAACCCAAATTAGGAGATTTCTCCTATAGCATTAAAGAATACAAGATGCCCGAAAACAATGCTCACCTATTATTCATTCTTTATGACAAAAGCAGAAACCTGATTTGGACAGGAGATAGTAGCATAAACAGTGGTAGGATTTTTGAATTTAATCTAAACACGACCAAGTATATTGAACATAAAATTGCTGGTACAAATATTGTTACTTTGATGGCACTTGATCCCTCTAATAACGATATCTGGTTTATTGATCCTATAAACAAAGATCTTGGTCTCTACAAGCCAGGAACTAACATAACCCAATTATACAAGATACCAATTCAAGGTATCCCGTCTGGGATAGCCGTGGACTCTAACTCGACTAATGTCTGGCTCTCCTTGGCAAGTGCTAACGAAGTCTTGAGATTCAATATTCAATCGAAAGTCTTCTCGACACCCATAAAACTTCCAAGCTCGAATACTACTCCGCTAGGAATAATCCTAGACCAGTCTGGTCAAATATGGATAGCGGAATCAGGAACAGGAAAATTAGCTAACATTGATCCCACGAAAAACTACAAAGTGAACGAATATGCACCAATTGGAGGAGCAAACAATACACTTAAAAGTCCTACCGCTCTGCTTGCTGATCCAATAACAGGAAGTATCTATATCTCCGAACACGATGGTCACGCAGTTTCTGTCTTTGATCCAATATTGAAGACCTTTAACCAATACCCGCATCTTAATCCAAACGGTCTTCCATTTGGAATGGCGCTAGATAATAACCGTAATTTATGGGTAGCAGAACACACAATAAACAAAATAGCGGTGATAGATCCTAGGACAGGAGGAAATAGAGAGGTTATTATCCCCCAACAATCGCCATTTGTTCAGTGGATAACATCTGATTCTCATGGGAATGTCTGGTTGGCAGAGCAGAGGGGCAATTCACTCGCTGTAATAAGTAGCACGGCAAAGCTTTCACTATCTAACTCTATTGCAAGTCAACCAGGCACTAGCCCTGCTAACAATCAAATTAATAACAGTCAGGCAAGCATTCCTTCACTGTCCTTCGGCTATGCTGACATAGTTGGCCCTTCTGTTGCAGCGGGAATAATATTAAGTGCGCTATTCTATGCCAAGACCGTGATTGATTTAAAACATAGCGAAAAACAAGTAAGGAAAAACGGCATCAGACTAAGTCATTGACTCTTATCTTTTTCATTACTTTGGTAACTAAATCTCTGTTTTTGACTCTATAGGTTTGGGTCCTACTTATCCCAACTGTTATTATTCCTCCATCTCTGAGGCGTGAAAGATGCCATGAAACAGTTGAACGTACTTTTTTCGTGAATTGTACTATATCTTTGAAGGTACGTGATTCGTGTCGAAGTAAGAACAATACGATTTGTCTGGCAGTCCTCCGTCTAATGTACTCGATGACACGTACTTCTCTAGAAGCTATGCTCAACGGGTAAAACCTCGTACTCCTTCTATGAGATCTGCTAACTTTGATCCGTTTTGATTTTTCAAGTTTTTTTAGATGGTATGCCATTACTCCGTTCGAAAATCCAGTTGCTCGTAGCAGTTCTCTATATCTGATCCCTGGAGAATTGTCAATCCGTTTCAAAAGTTTACTTTTGGGCTTATCCGTTAAAGATTTGTTCCTAGTTCCAACTTTCATCTTATATTCTCTTCGTGCAATTTGCACTGAAATTATCAAAGTTGAACTTGACGAGCGAATTCAAGTTATTCGTAGAGGGTTTCATTTATAGCTCATGTCTCTTTGCTGCATCGCGCGTTAATATTCAATCGTAGTACAAGTATCGAATTATTTATATTTAAATATAATGCTACTTTCGAATGTTAAATGCCGATATAGCCTCTGATGTACACTATAACTACAAATTGGCTATCCTTGATGTCTTCTCCTTAACGTTTCTGATTAGTATGATCTGAATGAATCATCACCAATTTCAATCGACTTGCACCAGTAAATATAGTATCGAATTTCCCATTGCTATTAAGCAGTACATCTGGTTGAGCTCAACTCAAGAGCTCAAGTAGATAATGCATTCCTGATTTTTGCAGCATCTGGTTCCTCAAATCTTCAACTAGTGCTATAATTTCTTATTGACATAAAATTGCGAGAGGGAATCATCACCTACCTAGAAATCCAGCTGCAATGCTATTTAGTATTACATTTATGTAATAATTCTTTGTAACCCGAACTTGAAGAAAGTAGAAGAGTTCCCGCACAATATTGGCATTTGTTTGCGCTCCTATCAGTTGGTACACATTGCTCAAATTAGCTACTGTTACTCGTCACAGGTACATTCAGGTTAAATGAAGCTAAAGCGAGAGCGTAATTATTATTCAAGCGTAAATTGACTATCACTTGATGCATACCTTCGTTCAGAAATGGGCACTTCATAGAGAAACGACCATTTGAAGCGGTTATATTATCAAATTTGAATGTTGGATCCGGATTGTTTATTACAGTAACATCTGCGGTCACATTTTTTAGATTATTACCTGTTTTCAAATCACCCACAGTAAAATTTAATTCATTTAAATTGTTAATTGTGGGCTTATTTAGTTCGTAGGTGAAAAGGATTTTAATGTTGGTTAATTTGTCCACCCATTCTTGGGAATTATTATTAGTAATGAGGCTAGCATAAGCGACAGGAATTGCGAATATACATGTAGCCGTCATAACTGTGAGT
>Ga0207646_10008491_pt1 | contig 10283 bp, 8 predicted proteins | sample KBSK5502metaG_FD_184343 | JGI IMG/M metagenome (GOLD analysis project Ga0207646, IMG submission 184343) | Corn, switchgrass and miscanthus rhizosphere microbial communities from Kellogg Biological Station, Michigan, USA - KBS K5-50-2 metaG... | ecosystem: Host-associated > Plants > Roots >...
TTGATCCAGCGGGTCGGCACCTCGACGATCCGGTAACCGGCTTGCTGGGCGCGATAGAGCACCTCGACGTCGAACCCGAATCCGCGGGTCTGCAGGACCGGGAAGACCCGGTCCGCGACCTCCGCGGTAAAGGCCTTGAAGCCGCACTGGGTATCGTGGACGCCGCCGAGCACGAAAGCCCGCACCAGGCGGTTGAAAATCTTGCCCATCGTCTCCCGATACCAGGGCTGGTGCAGCTCCACCTGTGAATCCTTGAGCCCCCGGGAGGCGATGGCGACGCCCGCGCCGCTGCGCAGCGGTCGCAGGAGCTTCTCCATGTCATCGATGGGGACGCTGAGGTCGGCATCGCTGAAGATCCGATAGCGCCCACGCGCCTGCGCCATCCCGAGCTGAATGGCGGCGCCCTTCCCCGCGTTGCGTCTGGCCGCCACCAGCTGCAGCTGCAACCAGGTGGCCGCGCGCTGGCGCACCACCTGGGCGGTCGCGTCCCGACTGCCGTCGTCGACCACGATTACCTCCGCGCTGAGGCCGCAGGTCCTGAGGTAACCCTCGACCCGGTCGAGGGTGGCGGGGAGGCGGAGCGCCTCGTTGAACGCCGGGATGATGATCGAGATCTCGGGGTTCACGCGGCCTTCTCCACCTTGCGCATCTCGGCCTTGAAGGCGAGCAGCTCGCTGAAGGCCCGCACCACGACACGCAAATTGGCTCCGGTCTGGCGGCCCGAGGTCCGCGCGTAATGCTGGATCGGCACCTCCACCACCCGCGCCTGCAGCTGCCGCGCTAGCACAAAGACCTCGGTGTTGATCAGCGCACCCTCGGAGTGCAGCGCCATGCGTTCGAGCAGGTCGCGGCGCATCAGCTTGAAGGCGCAATTGACATCGCGAGCCAGGCGGCCGAACAAGATCGTCACCAGCGTGAAAAATGCCCAGGCGTTCAGCCGGCGGGGCAGCGGGTCGCGGCGCTGCTTGCGATACCCGGCGACGATGTCGGCATCGGCCGCTCGGGCGAGCAGCCCGCCGACGTCGGCCGGATCGAACTGGTTGTCGGCATCCTCGAGGAAGATCCAGGGATATCGGGCCGCCGCAAAGCCGGACCGCAGGGCCGCGCCATAGCCGCGGTTCACCGGATGACGGATGACCCGCAGGCTCGGATGGATCGGCTTGAGCCGTTCCAGTACGGCAGCCGTTCCGTCCCGGCTGCCGTCGTCGACCACGATGACCTCGAAGGCCCGGGCCTGAGCGGCCAGCGCCGCGGCCATCCGCCCCACCGATCGCTCCAGGTTGGCTTCTTCGTTGAAGGCTGGCATTACGGCGCTGATGTCGACCGACGACGCCAGGCTCATGGTGCGAAGCCTACTCGGGTGAAGACCGTGGCCACCTGGTCCTGGCGAAGCACCTGCCACGCCGAGTCCTGCCGAAGGATACTCGTCAGCGGATGGGCGTTGGGCAGGATGATCGCGTCGGGATGGGCCTGGGCGATCACGTCGCGCCAGGCCGGTGTCATGTAGCTCACTTGCAGGTAGCGGCTGAAGCCCTTCGCGCCGTAGACCTCCACCCGGCCATCGATGTACACCCGCCCACCGTCGGGAAACAGGCGCCAGACCAGGTAACCGCCGTAGTCGTAGTAGTTGAACACCCGGACCGGCCGGCCGAGCGCCTGCAGGGAATCGGTCGCCTCCACCGGAAGGGCGGCGCTGATCGCCTGCGCTTCGCGGCCGGGTTGGAGGTTGGGGACTGCCCGGTACCAGACCATGCCGGCCCCCACCACGATCAGCAGGACCAGGTTGATGGCACCCAGGAAAAGTCCAGGGGCGAGCGGCCGCGAGGGAGCCCAACGCAGTGCGGCCTGCGCCGCGGGCCGGTCATGCACCGGCGGCAGGAGATCGCCTAGGACCCCGAGCAACGCCTGGGCGCATCGACCCATCAGCGGCGCAGCGCCGAGCACGAACAGCGGCACATGCCGCTGGGAAGAGAGCGCGAGATAGAGCAGCGCGAAGGCAATCAACCACTCGCTGCTCCGGGCCTTGACCCGGCGTGTCGCGAGACCGACCAGGAGAACGAAGACCAGCCCCTCGAACATGATCCCGGCCAGCGAATGAAAGTCGGGCGAGGCCCATTCCTGGATGTTGTTCTGGATCAACGGCGAGGTCAGCGTCCCAAGCGAAAAGAGGACGGTTTGAATCCCGAATGGATTGACGAACGCCAGCCCGGCACTGGCGAAGATCGCCCAGCCCAGCGCCATCAGGCGGCGCCGCGGCATCGCGTCCGCTCCCGATCGCCAGCTGTCGACGACCTCACCGGCGAGAAACAGCAGGCTGATGATGATGCCCACCAGGAACGCCGAGTGCAGGTTCGCCCATAACCAGATGAAGGGCGGCAACACGAACGCCGACAGCCGTCCGGCTCGGTAGCGCTTCAGACCCAGCAGCAACAGGCCGCAGAAGAGCACGTTGAGCAGCTGGGGCCGAGCCCCCCATGCGGTCGAGCCGGCGAGGACGCCCACCAGGGTCAGGGCCGCGGCGGCGCTCGCCGCCAGTCCGGTCTGCCGCAGGAGGAGGTAAAGGCAAACGGCGGACCCCGTCACGACGGCCGCGAAGATGGCGACCAGCGCAGGCAAGCCGCCAAGCTGGTGGAGCAGGTACATGGCAAGATCGGCCAGCCATTCGTGCATCACCCAGGGTTGGCCGGCGGCGCTGAACGAATAAACATCAACATGGGGGATGGACGCGGTCGTCACGATCAGCCGTCCGTTGGCGAGGTGCCACCACAAATCCGGGTCGAGGGGCGGCACCGCAGCCAGGCTGAAGACGGCGGCGAAGAGCAGCGTGCGGAGGACGACCGTGCTGGAAACACGGTGAAGCCAGGCGGCGATCAAGGTCAGGGGAGTAACGGCCCGGTCACGGACTTCCTTCGGCCGGACCCTCGCGCCGGGGCTGAGCCAGCACGCGGATCACGAAGCGTGGCAGGGCCAGCATGCGACGCCATCGCCAGGGTTGTCGGCCGAGGCGGTGCAGCCATTCGAGACCGTGCTCGCGCATCCAGCGTGGTGCCCGGCGGGCACGCCCAGAGATGAAATCGAACGCGCCGCCCACCCCGAGGCCAACGATGGCGCCCGATCGTTCCAGGTTGCGGGCCAGCCAGGCCTCCTCGGCCGCGGCGCCGTAGGCCAGCAGGAGGAGCTGCGCCCGACTGGAGCGGACCGCGTTGGTGGTGGCCGCGTCAGCCGCGGGCTCCGGCGAGCCGGCAGCGGTCCCGGCCAGGATGAACCCGGGGTAGCTGTTGCGCAGCACCTGCCCGGCTGCCTCGGCCACCCCCGGACCGCCACCCAGGAAGAAGAACCGCCAGCCGGCGGTGGCGCCGCGGGCCGCGAGCGCCTTCACGAAGTCGACACCCGCGACCCGCCCCGGCAGCGGATGCCCCAGCCGGCGCGCCGCCCAGAGCACCCCCGCCCCATCCGCGAGTGCGAGGTCGGCCCGGCGGAGTACCGCCGCAAACGCAGGGTCGCGCCCCGCATGCATGATCCGCTCCGGATTGACGCTGATCACCAGGCGCGGGCGCCCATCCTCGAGAGCACGCGCCACCCAGTCCACTGCCTCCGCCTCCGTCAGGGCATCGACCGGCACCCCGAGGAGCGTGAAGCGCGTCACGCGGCGAGCGCCTCCCGGTAGACCTCCGCGGTCTCGCGGCCGAGCCGCTCGACGCTGAACGCTTTCGATCGCTTTAGTCCGGCATTCCGCAGCCGCAGAGGCTCCGCCTCGAAGCGAAGCAGCCGTTCCATTGCCTGGGTCAACTCCTCCACGCTCTCTGTGCGCAGCACGACGCCGGAGTCGTCGACCAGCTCGGCAAGCGCGTCGGCCGAGGAGACGATCACCGGTGCGCCGCAGGACATCGCTTCCAGCACCGGCAGGCCAAAGCCTTCATAACGGGATGGATAGACGAAGATCGACGCGCCGCTGTAGATCGCCGGCAACATCTCGCGCGGCACGTAATCGAGCCCGATGACGTGGACCCGCGGTCCCGCCTTGCGCAGCTCGCGGGCAAGCCGCTCCGCGCCGCGGTTCGTCCGGCCGACAAAGACGAGGGCCGAGTCATCGGTGAGGTCGGGAGGAAGCAGCTCGTACGCAGCCCGCAACCGCCCCAGGTCCTTGCGCGGATCGATGGTTCCCACGTAGAGGACGTAGCGATCGGGCAGCCCGAAGCTTTTTCGTACGTCGGCTACCTCGATCGACGGCCGTGGGCTGAAGATCGGATCGGCGGCCAGCGGGACGTAGGCCACCCGCTCGGGCGCGATATGGTACAGGTCGATGACCTCGCGGCTGACGGCTTGCGATGAGACCATGATTCGCCGCGCCCTGCGAATACTCCGTGGGCCGAGCGTCCCGAAGTACCAGCGCGCGCGCGGATGCATATCCTGAGGGCGGATCCGATAAGCCAGGTCCGGCACGGTCAGTGCCAGGGGGACCGCGCTGAACACCGGCGCCACACCCGTGAGCGAGTGGAGCAGATGCAGCGCTCGTGGAGAGGCCCCAAAGCGCCAGGGCAGGGCCCATTGTTCCCGGCCCAAGCGAAGACTGCGCGGGACGCGCGGAAAGGGCACGATGTGGTGCCCGATGGCGGCATCGCCGAGGTCGGCACACACGTCTGCCGGCACGAGGACATCGACCGACGCACCAACTTTGTGCAGGCCACGAAGGATGTGGAGCGCGTGATGCTCGAGTCCCGTGAACGGCTTCGCCGCAAACAAAAGATCCACAGCGATACCGTCCGGCACAACATTGCCACCAGCCACTCGCGCAAGTTAGCAGAAGAACGAGGCCGCAGGCCGAGTCGCGCTTTCGCGCGTAACGCGCCGGTGCCGAATGCCGGCCTGTACGCGCACACGAGGGCAATGGAATTTTGCCCGAGTGCGCGATGGGCCGGCTGGACGGCACAACGGCGCGCTCAAGTCACTGTGCAACTAACCTTGCGCGCTAGCGCGAACGAACCGTGATCATCGGCATAGACGGCACCCCCGCGATCCGTCGCTTCGCGACGGGAACCGAAGTTTACGCCCGAAGCATCATTGAAGCATTGGGGGTCACGCGAGGCGCGCGCACGATGCGGGTCTACGCCAATGCGATCGAGGCACCTGCGTGGCTGCCGACCGGTGTCGAGTGGCGCGGCATACCGTTTCCACGCACGGATGTGGACTCACTGGCGCTTGCGGCAGGCGCTCCGTCGCGAGCGGCCCGACGTAACGTTTATCCCGAGCCATGTCTTGCCCTTCGCGCTCGGCTTGAAATCCGTGGTCACCATTCACGACATCGGGCACCGTCGTGAACCGCAGTCCTACTCGCGCAGCGCCCGCTGGTACCTCGAAGCCACGACGCGGTATGCGGCGCGCAGAGCCAACCGCCTGATCGCGGTTTCCAAATCGACAGCCGATGACCTGGTTCGGTTTTACAACGTGCCGGGCGGGCGCATCAGCATAGTGCATTCGGGTGTCGATCCACGGATGCGGCCGCAGGACCCGTCCAAAGTGGATGAGGTCCTGGCCCGGCTCGGGATCGGCGGCGCGTACTTTCTCTCTGTTGGCCGCAACCACCCACGCAAGAACCTGGGCATGTTACGCCGCGCGTTCGACGAGGCGCGTCGCCGGGGGCTGCAGGCTGAGTTGGTCCTCGCGGGACCGGGCCTTCAAACGGGTTCGGCGGGTGCGGTCCGGACGCTCTCCTACGTGCCCCCCGATGACCTGCCCGCCCTCTACGCCGGCGCCATCGCCCTAACCGTGCCGTCCCGCTTTGAAGGCTTCGGTTTCCCTGCGCTGGAAGCGATGCGCTGCGGCACCGCCGTCATCGGATCGACCGCCGGCGCCTTGCCGGAAATCATCGGCACCGCGGGCATCCTGTTGAGCCCCGACGATGCGGGCGCCTGGAGTCAGGCGTTGCTCGAGGTCGCCCACGACCCAGCGCTCCAGCGTCGCTTGATCGCGGCGGGGGCTACCCGCAGCGCCGACTTCACCTGGGAGGCCGCGGCGGCCAAGACCTGGGGCGTGCTCGACGGGGTGGCCCGCCAGGGTCAGCCGCTGACAACGGACTCGTAGAGGGCACGATGGGCGGCGGCGCTCGCCGACCAGGTATAGAGGGCGGCGCGAGCTCGCCCGGCCGCGACCTGACGCTCGCGGAACGCGCTGTCGGTCAGCACGCGCTGGAGATTTCCCGCCAGCGCTTCATCATCGCTCGGTGGGCAAAGAAGTGCGGCATCGCCGGCGACTTCGGGGATCGCGCCGGCGTTCGAGGCCACGACTGGCGTTCCGGCGGCAAACGCCTCCAGCACGGGCAGCCCGAATCCCTCGTCGAGGGAGGGAAAGAGAACCGCCGACGCCATCTGATAGAGGCCGGGCAGGTCCGCTACCCCCGCGTATCCCACGAATCGTACCCACCGGTCCAGGTCGAGCTCGCGAACCGCGTCGACCACGCCGTCGTATTTCCAGCCAAACCCACCGACGACGAGCAGCGGAATCCGCTGCTCGACCGGGATGCGCGCGAGCGCGCGCAAGCTGGCCACGTAGTTCTTGCGCGGCTGCACCGTTCCCACCTGCAGCAGGTAGCGATCGGGAAGCGCGTAGCGCGTGGTCAGTTCGGCTCGCACCACGCTCGACACCGGCAGGCTGAACTCCGCCTCGACCCCGTGCGGGATGACGCGGCACCGCCACAGGTCCACCTGGAAGTGGCGTACGACCGCCCGGGCGGTCGCGGCCGACGGGCAGATGATGGCGCGGGCCCGTTGGACCGACTGCGGCACGACGACCCTGGTGGCAAACCACTGGCCGGCGGGAAACCATTCCGGGTGGTCGTAGATAGCGAGATCGTGAATCGTCACGACACCGGGCAAACCGAAGCCGAACAACGGGAGGGAATTCGCTGGACCGTGGACCAGCTGCACGCGGTCGCTAAGCATCCGAAGCGGCATCACGAGTTGCGGGCCAAGTAGGCGAGGCCCCCGGTCCGCATAAAGAGCGAGGTCGACGCCATGGCTCATGCGGAATGCGCCGATCAGCGCCTCGATGTAGCGGCCGACGCCGGTTGCGTCGCCCTCGCCGAGCGCCCGCGTGTCCAGCGCCACCCGTAGTGGAGTGCGGGCAGCGCCGACGGGTTCAGGCGGAAGTATCGATCCGCGCCTGTTTCGCGAGGGGCTCCAGCACCCGCAGCGCCGGGAACCGTTCGAAGTCGTCCGCCCAGAGGGTGACGACGCGATCGCCCATCGGTGGGATATCGGGCTTGCGCGCCGTCGCGAGCACGAGGGCTCCGGCGGCCGCAGCAACGTGGAGCGCATCACCATCGTGGCCGACCACGCCAAGGCTGAGCTCGCTGAGCACAGCCACCTCGTCGACCGTCATGTCGGCGAGCTTGAGCACGAGCGTCGGCTTGGCTACGCTCGCGCGTGTCTCCCGGACGGCTTGTTGATCGCCGGCGCCGCTGAGGATCACGATCCGTTCCGCCATCGATTGGTTCGCCACCACGGCGAAGCGTTCCGCGGGCCACGACGGCCGCCGTCGCTCCGATGACCATCCGCCGCCACCGGGAATCAGGATCAAAGGGTGGTGGCCACTACCGATGAACGCCGGCCAGCGCGCCATCGCCTGCCCTCGCACCGCGTCCGGTGGCCGCAGGCTGGGCGAATCGCCCGGCGCCAGCATTGGCCGCTGGCTGGCCGCCGCGGCCAGGCGCCAGTTGGCCTCGACCGGATGTAGATGCTTGGAGGTCGGCACCCGCTCCGTCGCCACCCAATCGTGGGGGCCGGCCGCCACCAGCCGACGCCGCACAGCGGCGAAGTAGGCGAGCGCCAAATGCAGGTACTGGGCCGGATAGGGAACGACGACCGTCCCGACCGCGCCCGCCCGCAATCGCCGAAACACTCGTAGGAGTTCCCGTGGCGAATTAACGAAGACGGACGCCCGGCCGATGGTTGGGAGTCCAAGCAGGGTGCCGATGGCGTCCGGCGATGCGAACACGGTCGCACCCTCGCAGGCGCGCAGCACCGATTGCGCCATCAGCGCCTCGCGCACCCCGCCACCCAGCAGAATCGCAACGTCGGACAGTGCGGGCCGTTCGGTGCTCATGTGATGTAGTGCTGTCCTCGACGCACGACCTGCATATTGTCGAGCGCCATGCCCGTTCCCACGGCGACACAGGTCTGCGGATCACGAGCCACGCGGGCAGGGATGCCGACGCGCGCGGTCAAAAACGTTGCCATGCCCGGCAACTGCGCGCCGCCGCCGGAGAGCACGAGACCATTGCGGTTAACCGCGGCGCGCCGTGCCTCGGGCACCTGGGTCAGCAGGCGTTGCAGACCGGCAACGATCGCTTCGAGCGGCTCGCGGATCGCCGCCTGGACTTCTGTGCTCGAAACCCGAAGCGAGGGCTCGCTCGGCTCGCGGTCGCCGTTGAGCTCGATCGAGGTCTCGTTCGCGGGCGTGATCGCCGATCCGACCTCGAGCTTGAGGCGCTCGGCATCGCCCGGTTTGAGCTGTGCCCCACGGGTTCGCGTGATGGACGCCTCGATGGCTCGATCGAGCGCGTCGCCGCCGGTTGGGACCGACTGCATCGCGACGATTTCGCCCAGCACGATTACCGCCATTTCGGTCGAGCCGGCACCGAGGTTGACGACGACGATGCCGTCGGTGCTGGAGACCGCGACCTTCGCTCCAACCGCCGCGGCCATCGGCGCCGCGGCCATCGGCTTATCGATCAGGTAGGCCGTCTTGGCGCCGGCCTGCATGGTGGCCTCGAGCACCGCCCGACGCTCGACGCCGGTCACCATCGGCCCCACCGAGAGCATGACGTCGGGCCGAAAGATCCGCTGCCGGCCGACGATGCGACCGATGAGATGCTGGAGCATGGCGCCCGCCAAACCGTAGTCGACCCCGTTTCCGTCACGAACCGGCCGGACACTGCGCGCCTTTCCACCACGCCCGACGAGCTGTGATGCGGCCCGCCCGATCGCCAGCACCCGTCCACCCTTACCGTCGGTCGCCATCAAGGCCGGCTCGTTGAGGACGACGCCTTCACCTTTGACATACACAAGGACGGTCGAGGTTCCCAGGTCGATACCAATCTTTTTGGAGAGCACGCCGCCTCAATCCCCCACGACCCGGGAGAGGTCCACGTCGCCCGCATGGTCGCCGACGCGAGAGATGTGCGCACCAAGGTGCTCGAGCTTGGCCACGATGTCCTGGTACCCGCGATCGAGGTGATAGGCGTTGTCGAGCGTTGTCGTGCCCCTGGCGCACAGCGCCGCGACCACCAGCGCCGCCCCTGATCGGATGTCGGGCACGCTGACGGATGCGCCGTGCAACTTGCTGGGGCCCGAGACCATGGCGCTTCGACCCTCGACGTAGATCTCGGCTCCGAGCTTCCGCAATTCCGGTACATGCTGGAAACGGTTCTCGAAGACCGCCTCCGAGATGACGCACTTGCCGTGCGCCTGCGTCATCAGGCTGACGAACGGCGCCTGCAGGTCGGTTGGGAATCCGGGGTGTGGCCAGGTCGTGACGTCAACCGGCTGCAGGCGACTGTTGCCTTGCACCCAGAGACTGTGCGTCTGATCCTCCACCTCGACGCCGGCTTCGCGCAGCTTCAGCATCACCGCTCGCAAGTCCGCCGTCTGGAGGTCTTCGAGGACCGCCTCCCCGCCGGTGGCCGCGATCGCGAAGGCGTAAGTGCCAGCCTCGATGTTGTCGGGGATGACGCGATGGGTCGCTCCGCTGAGCTCGGGGATGCCCTCGATCTGCAGCACATCGGTCCCGATCCCATTGATCTGCGCGCCCATCTTGCCGAGGAACATGGCCAGGTCGACGACGTGCGGCTCACGGGCCGCGTTGTGGATGGTGGTGATGCCGTCGGCCGTGGCGGCGGCCATCATCAGGTTCTCGGTCCCGGTCACCGTTGGCATGTCGAGATGGATGGTGGCGCCCTTCAGGCGATCGGCCCGGGCGACATATTCACCGTCGACCTGCTCCACGTGGGCGCCCATCAGACGCAGACCGTGAAGGTGCTGCTCGACCCGTCGCATGCCAATGTCGTCCCCGCCCGGCTTCGGCACCCTGGCCTCGCCTCGCCGCGCCAGCAGCGGACCGATCAGCAGGAACGATGCCCGCATCTTGCTCGCCATCCCCGCCAGCACCTCGCTCCGGGCCAGCCGCGCGGCGCTGACCTGGAGCTGCTGCCGATCCAGCCAGCGGATCTGGACCCCCATGCCTTCCAGCAGGAGCTTCATGGTCGAGACGTCCTCGAGCCGGGGCAC
>Ga0207646_10008492_pt1 | contig 10282 bp, 9 predicted proteins | sample KBSK5502metaG_FD_184343 | JGI IMG/M metagenome (GOLD analysis project Ga0207646, IMG submission 184343) | Corn, switchgrass and miscanthus rhizosphere microbial communities from Kellogg Biological Station, Michigan, USA - KBS K5-50-2 metaG... | ecosystem: Host-associated > Plants > Roots >...
TGCGGGTGGCGGTGGTGATGCCCGGGCACGTGGGCACGGACATCGTCGCGAACAGCATGCGCGCCCATGGTGTCCTGCCGGAATCCGGGCCGCTGAGCGACATGCAGCTGCAGAGACGGGCCGAGCTGATCCGGCGCGGCGCGCTGGCCGAGGGCGCCACGGCCGACGAGATGCGCCAGATGCTGGAGAAGATGAGCACCGACTTCCGCGACAGCGCGCCGCTCAGCGCGGCCGGGGCGGCCACCATCATCCTGGACGGGGTGCGCTCGGGAACCTGGCGGATCCTCGTCGGCCAGGACGCCGTGGGCCTGGACGGGTTCGTGCGCGCAAAGCCGGAAGAGGCCTACGACTACGCCTTGCTGGCCAGCATGGCGGCGCAGAACGCCGGTGACGCCTCGCGGGAAAACCCAGGTGCGGCGGCCGGAGGCCGGCTGATACCGTGACCGGCATGCAGCGTGCTGGCAGGACGACGACGCCGGAGCCGTTCCCGGCGCGCTGATCGCTGACTCAGTTACTAGCCCCGGGGCGCGCGCCCCGGGGCTTCGGCTTTCCCGTGGTCGCCCGCTCCTGGCCAGGGAGGCCACCATGCATGATCACCGCAAGCTCGGCCGCGAGCTCGGGCTGTTCGACACCGACCCGCTGATCGGAGCGGGGCTGCCGTACTGGCTGCCCGCGGGCGCCGCGGTCCGGCACGCACTCGAGGAATACCTGCGCGAGCTGGAGCGGAGGGCCGGTTACCAGCACGTCTACTCGCCCGTGCTGGGCAAGCGCGAGCTGTACGAGATATCAGGGCACTGGTCGCACTACCGCGACGGCATGTACCCGCCGATGGAGGTGGGTGGGGAGGATGTCGTGCTGCGGCCCAGCCTGTGCCCGCACCACGCGCTGCTCTACCGGTCCCGCGGGCGAAGCTACCGCGAGCTGCCGCTCCGGCTGGCCGAGCTGGGCGGCCAGTACCGGAGCGAGCTGTCCGGGGTGCTCGGCGGGCTGACCAGGGTGCGGGCGATGCAGCTGAACGACGCGCACATCTTCTGCACCCTGGACCAGGCCGCGGCCGAGGCCAGCGCCGCGCTGGCGATGATCCGGCAGGCCTACGCCGCGCTCGGCATCGAGCCGGCCCGGTACCGGCTGTCGCTGCCAGGCCCGGCCAGCCCAGGCACCGACGGCAAATACGTGGGCGACCCGAGGATCTGGGACCAGGCCGCCGCGATGCTGGCCGGGATACTCGACGACTCGGGCCTGGCCTGGGAGGCAGGCGAAGGGGAAGCCGCGTTCTACGGGCCGAAGATCGACGTGCAGGTGGCCGACGCCGCCGAGCGGGAGGCGACCCTGTCCACCGTCCAGGTCGACTTCTACCAGCCGGCCCAGTTCGGCCTGCAGTACACCGGCGCGGACGGGAGCAGGCACCGCCCGGTCATGGTGCACCGCAGCCTCGTCGGCAGCATGGAGCGGGCGGTCGCGCACCTGATCGAACGGCACGGCGGCGCCTTTCCCGACTGGCTGGCACCCGAGCAACTCGTGGTGCTGCCGGTGGCGGACGCGCAGGACCAGGCCGCGGCCGAGGTCGCCCGGCAGGCCACCGGGCTCGGGCTGCGCGCCCGGGTCGCCGGACCGGACTCGGGCACCCTGAACCGGCGGATCCGGTCGGCACGGCTGGTCCCGTACCAGGCGGTCATCGGCGAGCGGGAGGCCGCCGCCGGCCAGGTCGCGGTCCGGCTGCGGGACGGGCGGCGGCTGCCGCCGGTGCCCGCGGACGCGGCGCTGGGCGGCATCGCCGCCCACGTCGCCGCGCACCGCACCGGCCTATGGGATGCCACCGCCTAACCGGCCGGGGCGGCGGGCCTGAGGTCGGGCCGCCCCGGCCGGGCCGGTCAGTGGGCCGTCGCCTCGGCCGCGCTGATCCGGGCGTTGATGGTGCAGATCGCGACGACCGCGCCCGCCGCGAAGATCACCGCGCCGGCCAGGAGCCCGGCCACGTAGCCGTCGGTGAGCGCCGCAGCCATTGCGTGGCCGGGGAGGCGGCTCCTGGTCACCATCGAGGCGATGGCGGCCAGCGCGCCCAGGCCGAGCGCGCTGCCGACCTGCACGCTGGTGTTGAGCAGGCCGGCGGCGACGCCGCTGTCGCGCGGGGCGACGTCCCGCATGCCGGTCACGGTGCAGCCGACGAAGGTCAGCCCAGTACCGGTTCCGCCGGCCAGCATGGCCGGGAGCATCACCGCGAAGTAGTCCGAGGCCGGGGTCAGCATGGCCACGTACCAGGCCAGCCCGCCGGCGCACAGGAGCATCCCGGCCGCGATGACGATCCGGGCCGGCAGGGCGCCGACCAGCCGCGGCCCCAGCCCGCCTGAGGCCACGCCGACGCCGGCCACGAACGGCAGGTAGGCCAGGCCCGTGCGGGTCGCCGAGTAGCCCCGCACCACCTGCATGTACAGCGTGAGCAGGTAGAACATGGCGAGCATGCCCGCGCCGAGGAGCAGCATCACCGCGTTCGCGCCGCCGCGGTTGCGGTCGCGGACCACCCGCGGCGGCACCATCGGCGCCCGGCTGTAGCGCTCGATCAGCACGAACGCGGCCAGCAGCACGGCCCCGGCCGCGAACGAGGCGAGGGTGCCTGCGTCGTTCCAGCCGTTGGTGTTGCCGCGGGTGAGCGCGAAGATGAGCGAGCCGACGCCCAGGGTCGCGGCGATCGCGCCCGGCGCGTCGATGGTGCCGCGCTCGGTGTCACCCGGGATGAGCACGCCGGTGCCGATCAGAACCAGGACCGCTATGGGGACGTTGATGAACAGCACCCAGCGCCAGCTCAGGTACTCGGTCAGCGCGCCGCCGAGCAGCAGCCCCACCACCGAGCCGAGCCCGCCCATCGCACCGTAGACGCCGAGCGCCCTGGTCCTCGCCTGCCCTTCCGGGAAGGTCGTGGCCAGCAGTGACAGCGCGCTGGGCGCGGCGATCGCGGCACCGGCCCCCTGCACGACGCGGGCGGCGATCAGCCCCGCTCCGTTCGGGGCGAACCCGCCGGCCAGCGAGGCCAGGGTGAACACGACGATCCCGATGCGGAACACCCGGAGGCGGCCGAACAGGTCGCCGGCCCGGCCGCCGGCCAGCAGCAGCCCGCCGAAGGCGAGCGCGTAGAAGCTGATCACCCAGTTCAGGTGGGAGGTCGCCAGGTGCAGCGAGCGCTGCATGCTCGGCAGGGCGACGTTCACGATCGTGTCGTCGAGCACCAGCATGAGCTGCGCGGTCGCGATGACCAGCAGGGCCAGGCCGAGCCTGCGATTTTTAGCGGGGAGCGCTGAGGAGGTGAGCCCGGTTCGGTTCTGAACGGACATGCCCTCACGCCCTTCCCAGGAGGCCAGCGTTCCAGATGTCGAGGGCGGCGTACTTCGGCCCCCACTCCTCGCGGAACGCGGTCAGCAGCGGCGGCGGGAACTTGCCGAGGATCGCGTCCAGCATCTGCGGGCTCGCCCCGTTGAGCAGCCACGGCATGTACGTCGGCGCGTCACCGCGGATCCGTTCGGTATGGACCTGGGCGAAGTGCTGCCACTCCTGCGCCGTCAGGGAGGCGTCGATCAGCGGCAGTCCGTCGGTCTCCTCGTGAGCCAGGTGCGCGGTCAGCTTCATGACGAGCTCGTCGACGATGTCGCCGAACCGCTGGTAGCCGTAGTCCCGGTCGGCCGCGGCCGCGTCGATGGCGGTCAGCAGCGGCTCGATGACGGCATGCTCGGCCTCGAGCGCGTCGGCCAGGGCCACCCGGTCCGGCTGCCCGGCCACCTCGGTGCGCAGCGCGGGCCACAGCGTGTCGTCCTCGGACTGGTGGTGGACCAGCAGGAACTTCTTGAACAGCTCCCACCCCAGGGCGGCTCGCAGCAGCTGGCCCGGGTTGTCGTCCGTTCGCCTCGCGATGCGTGCAACCTGCACGAGCTCCCGGCGGAGCGCGTCGTGCATCGCGAACATCATGCTCATGTCGAGCTGGTAATCCATGATCTCTCCTCGATCGGCATCCCCTCTATTTTGGAACTCAGTTCTATTTAAAGTCAAGTCTTAAAAAATACTCAGTATGCTTAGTTTCTTGGTGTTGTTCTCGGATAGGATGCCGGGCGTGATCGCTTCTGCCGGAGACCGCTCGCTGCCGCTGCGCGAGCGCAAGAAGCTGCGGACCCGTCGTGCGCTGGCCGACGCGGCGCTGCGGCTGTTTACCGAGAACGGGTTCGGCAGCACCACGCTGGAGGACCTGGCCGAGGAAGCGGAGGTCTCGAAGAGCACGTTCTTCCGCTTCTTCCCGGCCAAGGAGGCCGCGGCGATCGAGGCCGAGGCCGAGCTCTGGACGGCCTACCTGGCGGCGCTGGCCGACCGCGAGCTGTCCGGCGCCATCCTCGGCGAGCTACACCAGACGCTGGCCGCGGCCGCGGCCGGGCTCGATCCCAGCTGGGACGAGCGCTTCGTCGCCACCCGCCGGCTAATCGCGGGCGAGCCGGCCCTGCTCGCCTACGTCGAGCATTACCGCGCGGGGGTGGAGCGCCAGGTGACCGAGTGCCTGGCGGGCAAGCTCGGCCTGGACCCAGAGGATCTCCGGCTGCAGGTCCTGGCCGAACTCGCCACCACCGCCTTCAGCGTGTCCGGCCGGCACTGGGTCCGCCACGGCGGCCGCGGCGGCAGGAAGGCGCTCCTCGACCGGCTGGACGGCGCGGTCAGGGCCATCCCGGCCAGCCTGGACCTGTCCGCGCGGTTATAGGCCCTCGGTTACGGCGCGAGGGCGTCGGCGTCGGCGATGATCTGCCGCAACGCGGCGGCGTGAGCGGTGAAGGCCCGGCGCCCGGACGGGCTGAGCCGCAGGTGAGTGCGGCGGCTGCGGCCGGCGCCGGTCTTGCGCACGGTCACGTAGCCGGCCTGTTCCAGGATGGAGATCTGCTTGGACAACGCCGAATCGCTCAGGCTCAGGCTGTCCCGGACGGAGGTGAAGTCGGCCCAGTCGGCTGCGGCCAGCAGGGCGACGATCGACAGCCGGGTCGGCGCGTGGATCAGCTCGTCGAAGCGCGGCTCGTTGCTCATCGGCGCATCACTCATCGGCGCATCACTCATCGGCGCATCGCTCATCAGCGCATCGCTCATCAGCGCATCGCTCATCAGCGCATCGCTCATCAGCGCATCGCTCATCGGCGCATCGCTCATCAGCGGGCCGCCAGCAGCCGCCGCGCCGTCATCTGCTGCGCGAGCGGCAGGCCCGCCGCGTAGGCGCCGGCCATCAGCAACCCGGCCAGCGTGCTGGGCAGCGGCGCGCCGGCCGCTCCCAGCGCCATCCGGGCCAGCACGTAGACCGCGGCCACCGTGAGCAGCAGCGCGCCTAGCGGCCAGTTGACCCGGAACGTGTTGCGGGACCGGTGCAGCCGCACCCGTATCCGGGCGGCCAGCGGGATCTGCAGCAGCGACGCGCCGCAGCAGTACACCACGATGAACATGGCCGGATTCTGGTCGAAGTCCATCGCCACCGATATCGCCACCATCAGCGCCGCGGTGGCCGCCACGTACCACCGGGGCCACCGCCAGCTCGCCGCCTCCCGTACCGCCTGTGCCTGCCGCGCCTCGATGTCGGCCATGCTTGCCCGCGCGTCGTCGAAGTCCACAGTGTTGCCCCTTTACCCCTTGTGCGCGTTTACCGCGTGCGCTCGCCCCGTTTTGACTTTCCTAGTAGGAAAGCCTAACTCTTGACTTTCCAAGTTGGCAAGTCAAAATCCGAGGCGGGCGTCCGGACAGATGCGGCTTTGTTCAGGCGGCAGGGGCGCGGGGGCACAGGAAGCACCTCCGCCACTCTGGTCCGTCAGTACCGGGTCGTTGCGGCGTGGATGCGCGTCCATGTCGCTGTAGAGGTGCCGGGGATTACCCATCACTGTTCCGGGGAGGGTGTCAGCCTCAGGTGTCACAGCTGTCACGGCGTCCATCATCGCGTGTCGCTGCGCCCCTGAAGGCGGGGTTTTGACACTCGCTGACCAGCGTGCCGCCGGCCCCTGTTCCGGTGGGGCTGGCGTGACTGCTGAGGTAACCCGCCCGGCGGCAGTAAGGATCGCGGATCACTGCACCCCTGATCAGGGGTGCAGTGATCCGCAATGATGCGATCCCGGCCGGGGCCCTCTCGAAGATCAGGCCGACGCGCTCTTGCAGCACGAACGAGGCATCCATGCCTTTGAACGGGCAGCGGGATGGGCTGCGGGCGGGATGGGCTGCGGGCGGGATGGGCTGCGGGCGGGATGGGCTGCGGGCGGGATGGGCTGCGGGCGGGATGGGGGCCGCAGGGTGGGGAGCCTCAGCTGAGTTCGGTTTCGCAGACGGACTGGAGGTGCGGCATGCCGGAGGCGTCCGAGACGGTGCGGTCGAAGCGGATGCGGGCCCGGCGGCCGTCGAACTCTAGGGCAGAGAGCATGTTGTGGAACCAGGAGCCGCGGGTGATCCGCCAGCGGAGCCGGGTCTTGGGCACCCCGGCCAGCCGGGCGATCCCGATGCCTACCACCCCACCGGGCCGGGAGGTGGTCAGCTGCTGCCCGCGCCGGAAGCGGTCCGGCAGCATGTTGTGGATCGGCGAGCAGACCGCCTGGTAGACCGGGCTGCGGGGATTCGTCCCTGGCGGGAAGTCCACCGCGGCCAGGTAGCTGTGGTGGATGTCCCCGCCGAGTACGGTGACCGAGGCGGGCGGCCGGCCCCGCTCCCCCGTCGCCAGCCCGGTCAGGAGCCGCTCGAACTGGCCGAACGACGCGCCGAAGGCGGCCCAGTGTTCCAGGTCCAGCTCCTGGCGCACCCGTTCGGCACCCCGGGCCGCGCGCTTGCCCCAGGCTCCGCCGCAGACGGCCTCGTTCCAGGCCTCCAGGCCGTGGATGCCGTACGGGAGCAGCACCGGCAGCGAGGTGGCCAGCACCACGTGGTTCCAGTCGCCGGCCACCGACTCGGTGACCCACTGCCATTCCGCCTCGCCCACCATCAGCCGCCGGCCTTCGTCGAGCACCCGGCCGCTGCGCGAATCGATCACGACGATCCGGACCCCGCCGAAGGTGCGCCGGAAGCTCCACTGAATATCCGCGGCCCGCTGGTCGGCCTGGACGGCGAACTCGCCGAGCACGTCCGCGTGATCACCGGGTTGCTGCATCTGCTGCCACAGCTCGTTCTTGGCGAGTTCGGCCGGGGACAGGTTGCCCAGGTGCTGATAGATCCAGTAGCTCATGTAGGCGGCGCGGATCCGCTCCGGCCACCATGGCTTGGCCTGGTAGTCGCGGCGCCAGGAGGCCGAGGTGTTCCAGTCGTCGTGCACGTCGTGATCGTCGAAGATCATCGCGGTGGGGACGACGGACAGCAGCCAGCGCACCGAGGGCTCGGTCCAGGCCTCGCGGTAGAGGAAGCAGTACTCGCCGTAGTCCGCGACCTCGTAACCGGGCTGTTCGGCCGGGTCACGGCGCTGCTCGATGAGCTTGCGGGTGGCCGGCCCCGGGTCGTCGGCGTAGACCTGGTCGCCGATCAGCAGCATCAGGTCGGGCCACCGCTCGTGCGGCGTTCCGCGCAGGTCCAGGGCGTAGGCGACCATCGCGTCCGGGCCGTGTTCCTCCTCGTCCTGCCGCGCGCGGCGGGAGCTGAGCCGACGCGGCAGGACGGGCAGTTCGGCGGTCCGGCAGGATCCGAAAGTCAGCCGGAGCGGCCGGCCCGGGTCCGGCGTCCTGAGCACGCTCGGCGGGAACTCCGAGTCCGGCTCGGGCCAGCGGACGGCGCCGTCCAGGGCGACCTGGTACTCGTGCTCGGTCCCCGGCCGCAGGTCGCCGATCACCACCAGCGCGTAGTGGTGCCCGGACACCTCGAAGGTCCGCGCCTGGTGCCCGAGGATCTCCACCTCGCAGGCCCGGTCGGTCTCGACCCAGATCGTGGCCTCGGTCTCGCCGACGTAGCGCAGCAGCGGGCCGAGTACGAGCAGGGGTGCCCCGGTGTCGCCATCTGTCATGGCCGCTTCCTACCCAGCACCGGCCTTCTCATGACGAACAGGACGCTGGCGGCCAGCGCGGCCACCAAGACGGCGATGCAGACACCGGCGGCGGCGCTGTACCCGGAGCCGGCCGGGAACCGGTGCCCGGCGGGCGTGGCCAGGACGAGCACAGTGGCACTCAGCGCGCTGGCGATGGCGTAGGCGACGGTCCGCACGAGCTGGTAGAAGCTGATCGCGCTGCCGGTCTCGGAGGCGGGCACGCCGCCGGTGATCTGCAGCGGGTTGACCGCGTAGACGCTCCCCACGCCGAGGCCGCACGCGGCCATGACCACGACCAGGCCCGGGTAGCTGTCCCGGGCGACCAGGAACAGCACCATCGAGGCGATCAGCAGCACGCAGCTGGCCGCCACCACGAACTCGGCCGAGGTGCGCCGCGCGGCCCGCGCGGCGAGCCGGCTGGCGGCGAAGCTGGCCAGGGAGAACGGGGTGAGCAAGGCCGCGGCCACGACCACCGGCGCGCCCAGGCCGTAGCCGGCCGCGGGCGGCGTCTGGGCGAAGCGGACGGCCAGCGACATCAGCGGGTAGAAGCCGACGGCGATCAGGAAGACGGTCAGGTTGGCGGCCAGTACCGGCCGGCGGCTGAGCAGCCGCAGTTCGATCAGCGGGTGCCGAACGCGCTGCTCCCAGCCGACCCAGGCGGCTAGCAGCGCCACCGAGGCGAACGCCCCGGCGAGCGTGGCGGCCGAGGTCCAGCCCCAGGCCGGTCCCTGGGCCAGCACCAGGAGCAGCCCGGCGATCCCGGCGCCGAGCAGGACGGCGCCGGCGACGTCGATCCGGGCCGGCCGGGCCGGGCTGTCCGGCAGCGCCACCAGGGCCGCGGCCAGGGCCAGGGCGCTCAGCCCGGCCGCGAACCAGAACGGCGCGGCCAGGCCCAGGCCCTGGGCGAGCAGTCCGACCAGCGGGTAGCCGATGCCGATGCCCGCCGCGGTGGTCACCCCGATGAGCACGATCGCCGACCGCGACCGGTCCGCGGGCAGGTCGTCGCGGGCGACCGCGGTGGCCAGCGGGACCAGGCCGAGCCCGGCGCCCTGCAGCGCCCGGCCGGCCAGGAACACCGGGAAGCCGGCCGGGAGCGCGGAGAGCACGCAGCCGGCCAGCATGACCGCCACCGCGCCGACCGTGGTCAGGCGGCGCAGCCGACCGTCGCCGAGGCGCCCCATCAGCGGGGTGGCCACCGCTCCGGCCAGCAGCGTGATGGTCAGCGTCCACTGCGAGGCCGCGAGCGAGACCCGCTCGACGCGCTGCACGGTGGGCAGCAACGGCGTGCCCAGGCTGGCCACGGCGGTGGACTGGACGGCGAGGAACACCAGCACCGCGGCGAGCAGCCGCGGCGGCGCGGGACGGCGGGAAACGGCGGGAACTGAGATCACGATCCACGCTAAGAAGGATCAGCTCATGCTGTCCAAGACCAATTTGGAATTTCTTTATGCTCTGCGAGCATGAAGTCATGGACCTGCCCCAGCTGCGCTACTTCCAGGCCGTCGCCCGCCACCAGCACGTGAGCCGGGCCGCCGCCGAATTGCGCGTCGCCCAGCCCGCCCTGAGCCGGGCCATCGCGCGCCTGGAGGCCGAACTCGGCGTCCCGCTCTTCGACCGCCGCGGACGGCGGGTCCGGCTCAACCGGTTCGGCGCGATGTTCCTGGCCCGGGCCGGGCGGGCGCTGGACGAACTCGACCAGGGCCAGCACGAGCTCCGCGACGCCGCCGGGCTCGCCCAGGGGACGGTGACCGTCGCCGCCGAGACGCTGCGCACGCTCAGCGGCCTGGTGGCCGGCTTCCTGGCCGGCCATCCGGGCGTGAGCTTCCGGCTCTTCCAGTCGCCGGCCCCGGCGATGGCTGCCCAGCTACAGGCCGGCGAGGTCGACCTGTGCCTGGCCTCGCAGCCGCTGCCCGGGTCGGCGCTCGCCTCGGTCGAGCTCCTCAGCGAGGAGGTCCTGCTGGCCGTCCCCCCGTCGCACCGCCTGGCCGGGCGAACCCGCGCCGCGGTAGGCGAGCTGGCCGGCGAGCCCTTCGTCACCACCCGGCCCGGCTACTGGCAGCGCGCCCTCACCGACCGGCTCTTTTCCGGCGCGGTCATCGTGTGCGAGGGCGACGAGCCCTACGCCCTCCGCGGCCTGATCAGCGCCGGAGTCGGCGTCGGGCTGATGCCGGCCATGGCCAGGCGGCTGGCGCCGGACCCGCCGGTCGGCTGGCTGCACCTGGATGTCCCCTGCCGGCGCACGCTCAGCCTGATCTGGCGGGCCGGCGCTTACCGGCCCGCGGCGGCCCGGGC
>Ga0207646_10008493_pt1 | contig 10281 bp, 11 predicted proteins | sample KBSK5502metaG_FD_184343 | JGI IMG/M metagenome (GOLD analysis project Ga0207646, IMG submission 184343) | Corn, switchgrass and miscanthus rhizosphere microbial communities from Kellogg Biological Station, Michigan, USA - KBS K5-50-2 metaG... | ecosystem: Host-associated > Plants > Roots >...
CGGGCATCTGGAGCCTGGCGATGGCCGAGCGTCACGCAGAAACGCGTGTGACCGCCCTCGACTTCCCCACTGTGTTGCAAGCGTTCCGCATCCAGGCAGAGCATATGGGTCTTTCAGATCGTATTGGGATGCTGCCGGGCAATTTCCATGCCATCGAGATACCAGAAGACCGCTTCGACCGCATCGTGCTCGCCAATGTGTTACACCTGGAGCCTCCTGAACAAGCAGCAGCCCTCATTGGTCGTGTAACGACAGCGCTCTTACCAGGTGGAGACCTGGTGATTGTCGAGATGCTGGGAGATGGCACTCCTGCGGGAGAACGGGCGCGAGCCATCTATGGTTTGCACCTGGCTCTGCGCACGCGACAGGGGAAGGCTCACATCTTGTCCGATCTGCGAGCGTGGGTCGAGCAGGCGGGTTTGATTGCAGGCGAGGTCATTGCGCTGGAGACCCCGCGCGGGATGGGAGCGCTGGTGGCGCATGCACCTGGGAAGGAGTCGCCCACAGGAGAAAGGTGACGAGCAAGAAACGTGCTCAAACAAGAACGATACCATGAAATGCATTTCACCTCGAAGGCAAGTAGAGTCCAACCGGTCGCAACGCTTGTCGTAACACTTTTGAGACGGTTCTATGCTATACTAAGGCTCAGATAGACTCGGCCAGCATGTGTAAGTTGGCGATGAAGCTCGACTGCTAGCGGGCTGGCATGCAACAGGAGATCAGTATGGCGGTTGCTCTCGATACGCCCACTCAGGAGGAATTCAACCCATCCTCTCGTCCACGTAGAGCCTGGCTCATGATGCTTGGCTTTCTCATCTATACGTTGCTCATCCTGAGTGGCCATCTTGTGGGGTTCCCGCTGAGCTATGCCTACTTGCACACGGTCTGCCCCAGCGGATGCTCGCTCACACCCGGCAATGTGCGCGCCCTGGAGCAGTTGGGTCTGTCCATCCCGTTCTATGCCACTCTCTATCTGGTGATCCAGGTGCTCTATATCCTGGTGTGTGTGGGGGTAGCAGTGCTCATTGTGATCAAGAAGCCTGGCCAGTGGGTACCATTAGGCATGAGCGCTTTTCTCGTGGGCCTTTCCGCCTATGAGGGCGCCAGCTATCCAGCCCTTGCCGCTGCCTATCCGGTCCTCTCTGCGCCCACACAACTCTTGATTGGCCTGGGAATGGGTCTGCTGGGCATGTATGCGCTCTTAACCTTTCCCAATGGCCAATTTGGCTCGCGGTGGGTGCTCGGGTTTTATCTGGTCAACAGTGTGGCAGTCGTGCTCTTCGCCTTCCTCACGACTCCCGTTTTTGTCTTGCTCAACACGGTGTTCAGTCTGCTCAGCTTTCCTCTTATCGTAGGGATCTTGATGTATCGCTCTCGCCGTCTCTTGAACGCCAAGGAACGAGCTGCCACCAAGTGGATTATCGTGAGTTTGAGCCTCTTCCTCCTGGTCATTCTCCTGGTGTTTCTCCTCGTCCCTGCTCTCGCTCCGGCGGACTCGTTGGCCTTGCTCCTCGTCAATCTCGCGGGGTTCTTTGGCTGCGGCATCAATATCGCCGGCTTCCTGATGGCAGTCCTGTATGCCAATGCCTTCGATATCGATGTGTTCGTCAGACGCACCCTGGTCTATACGCTGCTGACCGCCATCCTGACCGTGTTCTATGTCGGGATGATCTTCGGTTCGCAGTTTGTCTTCGCTACCTTTAGCTCACCAGCGGCGCAGTCTCCCTTCATTCTGGTCGCTTCGACCCTGGTGATTGCAGCCCTCTTCCAACCATTACGACGAGGCATCCAGGCCATGATTGACCGGCGTTTCTATCGCCGCAAGTATGACGCTGCCAGGGTCATTGCAGCCTTCAACGCGAATCTGCGCAATGAGGTGGAGCTGGACCGATTGAGCGAGCAGTTGCTGGCCGTGGTCCAGGAGACGATGCAGCCGATGCACGTCTCCCTGTGGTTGCGTCCACCAACACACCACGGAAACCATCAGGCTCTCTGGAGAGCCACTCCTTCTGTGCCCTCAGAGGATGAAGCAAGAGATGAAAGCTGATGGCTCACCCTGCGCTTCCTGAAAGGAATCAGTGCTCCAAGCCGCATTGATCCCAATATGAATTGATTCCCTTGTCCTGACAAGAGGCCGATACCGCCAAGCGAGACGGCAAACATATGTACCTCATCAGATGAGCAAGTGTGCGATTGTACAGTTCAAGTTTGACAAGCGATATGCACAAGGGACACTAAGCCGTATGATGCTGGACAAGGGTGGTCAGTCCCCGTGACGGAAAACCTTGCAAAAAGCCGCGAATCTGAGTACGATTGAAGTAGCAGCAAAATCATCGTGTGGGGGAACACGGTGCCCAAACGCAAGCGCGTCCAACGCGAACACGCCGAAGATTGGCAGACGATTGAGCACTATACGCTGTGGCCGGAGCAAACAGCGTATGAGCTGCTGCGCCCGATTGTCCTTTTTGGCGATCCTGCTGGAAAACGTGCGCAGGAGACAGGAGCCGCAGAGAGCACTCTTGACCGGAAGGCTGACACCTTTGACGAGCAAGGCTTGGTGAGCCTCTTTGCCTCCAGGCCTCGGAAACAGCCACAAGAGACAGCGCGGAGCCTTCCACCCGATATGCGCCAGTTAATCGTTGATCTGCGTGTGGAATTGCCCACCATGTCCTTGCGCGAAATCGCAGAGATCTGCGAGGTGCGTTTTGATCGGCGGCCCTCGCACAATTCGGTCAAGCTCGTGCTGGCCTCTGGCCCACCACCCTCGATCACAAGCCGCCGCTACCAGACCTGGGATCAAATTCCTGAGCCAGCAGAGCGGCGGCTCGCGGCGATCCGGCTCCATAGCGAGGGCTGGTCCGTCGCGTCCATTGCCGAGTATTTACGGTTATGTAGACACTTGGCGAAGCAAATCTATACCGCCTGCCCACTCACCCCGCTTCATACCTTGTTGTCTACGTCGGCACATATACTCACAAAGAAGAGGAATTCTTTGTGTCTACTATTGTAACACATCTTCGCCCAACGTAATAGTGGGTGAGGACAATTTGGCAGGGCAAACGGAAACCTCGCCAAGACCTGCTGGCCCTCTGCCAATTTTGATGAAATCTGAATAGTACACGTGAACATTATTGTACTCCGAGCACAACCCAAGGGCATAGATCATGTTTTGATCACCTCCGCTCTTCTGAATCATCGAAAATGGCGAAGGGCCGACCTGCTTCACATATACCTTTCCTATTCCTTGGACTAAAAAACACTCCAAACCTTGTCAGGACAACCGAAACCAGGTAAGATGCTTATAAGGGAAGACTTATGGAAAGATGGAAAGCATGATCCCATTGAGTGAGTTTGAAAAAACGCCGAGAGGAGATGCACCTTATCGTCTTTCAGCTAGCCATCCAGATGGGAAGTATTTGGCTATGCAGGCAGGACCTGGGCCTGACGGTTTGGTATGGGAGCAGGAGACGAAGCAAATTGTCTGGCAACCTGAGCGAGCGATAGCGCTGGCCTGGCTGAGGAATGGCACGCAGATAGCGGTGTTTCGCGAAGGTTCTACTTCCTCTTATGAATTTGCCCTGTATTCCTGGCCCAAGAGACAGCTGCTCCAGAGCTGTCCTGTTTCGCCTGCACTGGATGGTTGGGCTGTCGATATGATTGTGTCTCCCCAGAACAATCTTGCGCTTTGCATGGTGGTAAATGAGGATGATGCGAGTTTTGAGTTTGTTGATATTACCTCGCAAGGGGTCTCCCAGGATGTTCAGGCGGGCTACCTCTTAAAAGGACCAAACGACGTGATGCGACCAGCCTTTAGCCCAGATGGGCAACTCTGGGTGTGTTGTTCTCAAAGATATGAGAGCTGGTGGGCGCCGGATCCAGACGCCGAGGATACTTATGAACAGCCTGCACGTGGAGGTGAGTACGAACTCGGAACATTGCTCGTGTTTCGGGGGAAACAGCAACCACCTCGCACCATTCCCCTCATTGCAACGCTTCCCGCAGGATGGCTCCCAGCAGACCCAACGGCAATCGAAGCTCTCTTTCTCTCTGACCCAGTCTTTCTGGATGCACACCATGTGCAGGTCCGTCTGCCCTCAGGGGAAACCCAGGTTCATCTGGTATCCGCCGATTGAAAGAACGAAGAGAGACGCATTCATGAGCTTTGTGTCTCGTCGGTCGATAAGGGAGGCTGGATCGCCCAGTTCTACCGCGTCAGAATGAAGTAGCTTACAATGGCTCGATGTATAGACGCGCTTGAGAATCCTCTTGGAAAATGAGATGCGATTGCCCTGGACAATTTGGCGAAGGCCAGTCTTTGGTGTCTGATTTCATGCGGCATCTGCTTGCCTGTGGGTTTTCGCCTAACACGCTTTCCGCCTACTGCTTTATGTAGACACATTGGGACAGTAGCGTCGAGGCAGCAGGCGGCTACAACGCGGCCCTTGACCTCAGCCATACAGCCCTGCGGGCCGAAAGCGAGGGTGAGAGGTATACTGGTGCGCTGCTCCGTCTGACCCTCGCTTTCGCTCTGCGAGTGTAATGGCTGAGGTCAAGGGAAGCTGCGCCCGCGTTGCTTCACGCCGCCTGCTGCCATGAGCACCGTGACAGCACCCCAGGCGTGCCTCCGGCGGGCCTCTGCTCGGGCTCCTGGTGCCAGGTGCGCTGGGCCACTTCCGCCACTCCACCGTGCAGCCGGGGATTCAGGCTACTAGCCTTCTGAAATATGCTCACACCAAGTGTAGCACCTCCGAACGGCCAGATCTACATGTGCACGGAAAGTTTTGGTTTGAAACCCTGACAGCTTGCTCCCCTCTCGTCAGTTGCTTTTGAACCATCAATCTGACTTCTGCCCTTTCACTGTCTAGACAGTGTCCAGGTAGCCGTGAGGGCACTGGCTGCAGCGCGTGAAATGAGGGAGATCACGGTAGAGCTGATAGAAAGCTTTCCGCCCCTTCGCATCGAAGGCCAGCATGACCACCGTGCCCTCGGCGTCGGTCCATTCCCCACGTTTGACTGGTAACAGTCCCATCTCCACATGCGTCTGCACCTTCAATTCGGCTACATTGTGGCGCTCGGCAAAAGTCAGGAGCGGGACGAACTGCTTGGGGAGCGGGCCGGTCAGACGCTCTACTCTCCGCGATGGACGATCTGGCTTCGCTGCTTCTCGCCTGCTCAACAGGTGGTGGACCAGCTGTTCTAACGCTTGTACGCGGCGTTCTAATGCCGCGATACGGCTCTCGATTGCTGCTGCCTGGACATGTCCAGGGGTTTGTCCAGGCATGAACTGCTCTAGGTCGCTGAGAGCAATCTCACAGCGGTTCAGTTGCGGAAAACGAGCCGGTAAAGTCCCCTTGTGAATGGCACGCCGGATCGTTTTGTCACTCACACCACAGCGTCGTGCTGCTTCCACGATATTGACATACTCTGTGGTCACTGCATTCCTCCGCGCTCTTGCCTGGACATGTCTAGACATAGACGCGAGGCGATGAGCATGAGCCGATGGAGGCACATCTCATATTCCTGTTGGCAGCTCGTTGGTCGCATGGTTCTCATCGTTGGAATGTCCCTCCATTCTGTTGGTACAACAGCCCATTGGCGACCTCTACTTGTCGTTTGAGATCGCTGTTCTCCTTTTCGAGTTTCTGGATGCGTTGCCGTAAAGCAGCAATCATCGCATCCTTTGAGGCAGAAGAGGCTTGTTCTCTGGGTGGAAGTTTCACCTGTGCTCTCGGCGACAGCTCGGCACGCAGATGGATGATGCGCGCTTTGATGGCCTCGTGCTCATAGAGCCAGGCTGTCGAGATCCTTGCTGCTTCCGCGACGGTTTTGAAGTTGATGGGGCGTTGCTCTTTGATGAGCAGAGCGATGGCTGCTTCAGCACGTTGTTCTGTTGCCGCTGCCTTCCTTTGTGCATTGGCTCGCAGACCCTCGATATTGCGTGCCCACTGTTTTGAGCTATGTGTCATGCATGTGCCTCCTTCTCGGTTTGCTCCAAGGCAGCGATGAGCGGCCGGAGACTGACAATGAGCTGCTCACACTTCTCGCGCATGCGCACGTAGCCTCGCGCGTCAAGTTGTGGGATCTGTGCTTCTTCTTCGTGTAGCCGTCGCCGGAGCAGGGGCAAGGCACGCGTATCGATGCTGGCTCCACACAGATCAAGTAGTTCTTCGGTCACTTCCATAGACTCCAGGCCGAGATACTGCTCGGTGAGTTGCTCTAAAGAGTTTGATGTTTGGTTGTTGCTCGTTTCATTCATGCAGGTTCCTCCAGGGCAGCAATGCGTGCCTTGAATTCGGTGATCGTCCATTCCAATGATTTTACCGCGAGCAGTGCTCCAGCTTCTCGGGCTTCTTCCAGTCCACATTCTGCTTCAGCCAGATCGGTAAGTAGTTGAGCAAGCACATCCTCGACACAGAGCGAACCATCCATCGAGGTTTCTTCCAGACTCTTGATCCGTACTGCGAGGATGGGAAGGATGCGGCTTTGTTGTGCAATGACGTGCTGATTCCCGACTTCAATGGCCCGCTGTTTCAGACGTCTCGCTCGTTCTTCGAAGGATTTGAGCGCGGGTAAATCCTCTGTCGAGGTGAGCCACATCGGACAAGTGAGACACTTGTTCGCATGGGAACAGTCTCCGAGCACTACCAGCCGACCACAGCCTCCCACTGGCAGTATTTGTCCTCGGACGCCCTTGCGCGTCATCTGCACCTCTGGATCATTGGCACGGGGATCGCCTTTGACAGTGTTGCCCTGGTAGTCGACGGTCTTGCGTTTGCGCGCCACGCGTTCGAGATCCGCCCGCAGCTTTTTGTCCCGTACACGTGCATAGATTTGCGTCATAGCAAGTGAACTGTGTCCAAGCAAACGACTCACGACCTCAATGGGCACATCCTCATTGATGAGATGCATAGCTACCGTGTGCCGGAACTGGTGTGCAGTAAAACGGTAGAGCTGCTTGTTTTGGTCTGTAATCTTGTGCTTGACGGCCCACTTGTTGAGGATGTCTCCGAAGGTTTGTTGTTTGAATGGCATCAGATGCGACTCAGAACCTGGGAAGAGATAGGGACAGGTATTCCCCCACTTTTCGCGGATCTCCTGCTGTTGTACCTGGATTGCGCCAATGACCGCTTCCTCCACCAGGGGAATGACATGCTCTTTGTGTGTTTTGCTTTGATAGAAATGCAAATACCACTCATGCTTGTCATCGTAGGTCAGACAGTCCAGAGGAAGCTGGCAAAGCTCATTGATACGCAAGCCCACTTCAAGGAGAATGGTCACCATACGCAACAGCGTCGTGGGCAGGGTATCCAGATGCGATCTCAGTTGGACCAGCACCCCCTCCGGGATTTCACGGGTGTCATACTCAGGGATCTTGGCAAGATTCTCGTCAAAAATGAGCCGTTCCCGTGTGAGCTCAGGTACGTGCAACCGATGGGCACAAGTTTCTAAAAAGGTACGAAGATCAATGAGATAGTTGTTTCGTGATGCGATCGACAATTGCTGTTCTTGTAGGAAGCTCATATATCTCAGGATCAGCCCCTGGTCAACATTGGCTGCCTGGGCCTGTGGAGCAGATGCCGCTAAAAAGCGTGAAAAATGGTTGATGGCAGCAAGCTTGTTGTGGCAATCTGCGGAACTATGCACAGCTATGTTGTGCTTCATGAATTCTTTGGTCAGAGCGCGGAGCCAGGGTTGTACAATGCCGGTAAAATTGAGTGTATAATTGGAATGTGAAAGATTGGGCGAAAGTCCGAGTTTACGCAGATCCCAGATCGCTTTCTCCATTTCCGCCCGGTCATCGTAGGCATCAGCAATGATGTGGTACAAAGCCCGGAAGAGATGAATACGCCCGTCATCTGATACATATTCTACATACTCTTGTCCGGCCTGTAAGTGCTTGTGACGAGACTGACGATAATGGCCTGTCTCCACGAGATACGTTCGGAGCGAGTAGTCCAGGACTCTAAGCTTCGCTCTAAGAGGGAATGAGCAGACGGAGCAATCTGATTGAGCCATCGTATCAGGTGTTGCAAATTGTAGTACAGGCTATTCTGGCCTCGATCTAATGTCCACCGCCCACTCTCGAATTGCATCCACAAGGCATATTTGACTTCGATCTTAAGCCATGGAGATGTGAACGCAAAGTGCAAGAAGCGCTGGTATTGTTTTCTTTTCTTGCCTGTGATTGTTATCGGCCAAGCATCTTCAGCCCACTTGCCGGTTAATTGTGCCTGAAGGCTGTGGAGTTTCTCTTCTGACCACTGGATTGAGCTAGCAGGTTCCATGTTCATCTTTCCCCTCCTTCACTTTTGCCAACGCCTTCTTCAAATCTGCTGGTGAGAGTTGCAGGTAGGTGTCATTGGTGGTCTGGATACTGGTATGGGTAAGTAACCGTGAAACCACCGGCAATGACAGCTCATCGTCGCGAATCCAGGAGGTAGCGCGTGTATGGCGCAGCATATGGACAGTAAACCGCACGCCAGTTCTGTTCGCGAGGCGCTTGACCAGCGACATTACCGCTGCATACGTCATGGGGCGGCCAACCTCGCCTTCGAAGAGATTCACAAACACAAAGTCTGGTAGGGTGCTGACCTCTAAGGCACACAATTCGTCCACTAAGTAATCTGTGTACAGCCGCAGAATCTCTTCCTCGACTGGAATGAGGTGAGCTGTCCGTGTTTTGGCCCGTGCGCCATTGGGGTTATCATCGCGCGGGACAATGTGGATGGTGCCATCTTCGACGCTCACATCCTCGTGCTTAAGGCCCAGAATTTGCCCGATGCGCAGGCCAGTGCTGAACAGTAACGCTAGCAGAAACCGATCCCTGGTGTGTGTACAGGCGTCAAGCAGTTGCTGGACTTGCGCGCTCGTGAGCGTTTTGGGACGCCGCTGCTCTCGCGCGACGGAGACGACTCGGGTTTGCTCCGGTTGGGTCTTGGCAATGCCATGCAGAAATGGCTTGTACCTGTGCCGATACGGCATCGAGAGCTGGTACAAAGGAAGCTCAGGAATGGTATGGATACGGGCATGAAATTGGTAGAGCCCATGCACTGCACCAAGCGCCAGATCAATGGTAGCATTGGTGCGCCGAGCTTTCTGGGCTGCAATCGAGACGACCTTTGGGTCGGGCCTACGCAACCACGAAATGAACCCGGCAAGCTGCACGACATCGACCTCCGTCCAGGAAAGGTGGGCATCACGTAAGTATTCCCAGAAGAGCTTTAAGTGATGAGCCGTGGCGCGGATCGTGTTGGGGCTACGATCCAGGTTGTGCAGGAACTTGAGGTAGGTAAGAATTGGCTGGATCGGCGTGTAGTGATCGTCAAGGACCAGCCAGGTGACGCGGTTCGTGTCGGGAAGACGCACTCGTTGCACCTTCATTGTCTACATTCCTTTCGTTGTAGAAATGGAACACATGTACCATTCTACAAGGTACAGCGAGATATGTCAAACATACGTTCTATACATTGTGAGTAGGCGAGGTTAGAGGTCTAGATTACGAAGCCAATGTGTGCTACATCAACCGTTGTTATGTAGACAAATTGCCAATTTGTCTACATAATTCGCGACCGCACGGCAGACGATCTACACCGCGCTCAAGCTCTGGGTCGAAGAGGGAGTCAAGGGCCTAGATGACAAGTCACATGCTCGCAAAGCGCCAAGGGTGGTCACACTCGAAATCGCCAATGAGATTCGCAAAAAGCAGGAAAACCCACTTTTAGGAGCGTGGCGCATGCACGCCGCTTTGCTTCAGGAGGGAATAAAGGTGTCCGCGCGCACGTGTGGGCGCATCATGGCGAAGCACCGCGCCCTCTACGGGTGGGAGAAGCCCAAAGGCCCGGCCAAGCCCAAGAAGGAGATGCCGTTTAAGGCCACTAGGCGTCACGAGTTCTGGAGCATTGATGTCAGGTACATCGAGCATCACCAGATTCCAGGGGTAAAGGGGCCTGTATACGTGATCAGTATTCTCGAAAACTTTTCAAAGATGCTGCTCGCCTCTGCCATCTCAGAAAGGCAGGATACTGCCGCCTTTTTACGGGTGTTCGCTCAGGCTTTACGCAACTATGGGGCTCCAGAGGCCATCGTGACTGATGGGGGCGGCATTTTCTACTCGAATCGCGCAGTGGCGATTTACGAGGCGCTGGACATCCGTAAAGAGCGCATCGACCCCGGCCAGCCCTGGCAGAACTACATTGAGTCTCATTTGTATGTTATGTGGAATTTGGAAAATTCCTTACATAACTTGCATTATGTGGATTCGACGCTCGATTCCTATGATGT
>Ga0207646_10008496_pt1 | contig 10279 bp, 10 predicted proteins | sample KBSK5502metaG_FD_184343 | JGI IMG/M metagenome (GOLD analysis project Ga0207646, IMG submission 184343) | Corn, switchgrass and miscanthus rhizosphere microbial communities from Kellogg Biological Station, Michigan, USA - KBS K5-50-2 metaG... | ecosystem: Host-associated > Plants > Roots >...
GCGCGCTCGCCGACGATCGTCGGCGAGCACTGGTTCCAGTACTACGACCATCCGCGCGGCGGGCGCGGCGACGGCGAGGACTACGACTTCGGCCTGGTCGACGTGGACGACCGCCCCTACGAGGAGCTGGTCGCCGCGCTCGGCCGCGTGAACTCTCGCCTGGCGGCGCTGCACCGCGACGCCCGCCCGGCGCCGCTTCCGTCCGGCACGATGCTGCCCCGAGCGGCGATCGATCCGCGCGACCGCTCGCTCGCCGAGTGGCCGAAGGAGCGGGCGCTGATCCCGCTCGCGGCGCCTGCCCCGGAGATCCCCTTCGGCGACCTCTACGTCGCCTGGGGTCGCGACGGCCTGTCGCTCGCCGCGATCGCCATGGACTACTACGCGCCCGAGCTGATCCCCGCCGACGCCGAGCTCCCGCTCGAGCGATGCTTCCACGTCGACTGGGGGATCGACGCCGGCCACGGCGCGCGCCACTTCACGCTCTACGTGGTCCCGCCGCGCGTGCACGCGGCCAACGGCGACTATCGGATGACGGCGCGCCTCTGCCGCACCGACGGCGGCCGCTGTGCCCCCGTGCCCGCCGCGGTCGCGACCTACTTCGGCTCCGACCAGCCACGCATCACCGCGGAGGTGCGTATCCCCTGGGACGCGCTCGGTGTCGCGGGACCCCCGCCCCGCGCGCTGCGCATGGAGCTGGCCGCGACGGCGTTCCACGGCGCGCGCTGGATGTCGAGCAGCGGGCAGCCGCCGGCCGCGGCGCTCGCGCAGCCGGCAGGCTGGCGGCGCGTGACGCTTCAGCCGCGCTTCGCGCCGAAACGATCCCAGTGCGTGAGCTGCTCGGCCGGCCGGCGCCGCCCGACGCGGAACGGGCGCACCGGTCGGCCCATCGGCAAGAGGGCCACGATCTCGTAGCGCTCCGGGATGCCGCAGACCTTCCGCGCCTCGTCCTGGTAGACGCGGTAGACGGTGGTGAGCGTCGTCCCGATGCCGAGCCCGCGCGCGGCGAGCATCAGGTTCTGCACCGCGGGGTAGACCGACGCGAAGGGCGTGCCGACGTCGAGCGGACCCTCGGCGTCCGCGAGCGTCATCGAGATGTTGGGCATGAGGACCAGCACCAGCGCCGGCGCCTCGCCCAGGTGCTCGGCCAGGTGGCGCGAGGCGGCGCGCATGCGCTGGAAGCTGGCCTCGTCCTCGGGCGTGCGCGCCGGCGGCCGGGCGTGGAGCAGCGCCGGCTCGTAGCGATCGTAGGCGCGGCGGTAGACGTCGCCCAGGGCGCGCCGCGTCGCCGCCTCCTTCACCACCAGGAACTGCCACGGCTGGATGTTGCCGCCGCTCGGCCCCTGGGTCGCGGCGCGGATGCAGGTCATGATGTCGGCGTCGGAGATGGGCTCGTCGGTGAACCGACGCACGGACCGTGTGGTGGAGAGCGCCTCGAAGAGATCCATCGGCATCACCGTCCCCTGAACCGTGGAGTCCGTGCCGGTCACAGCATCGCCGTGTCGGTCTCGAGGCCGAGCAGGATGCGCCCGGTGAGCTCGAGGGTCGTCGGGGCGACCAGCATGTGCTGCGTCGCGACGTGGACGTCACGGAAGCAGCGCTGGAGCGGGCTGGTCGCGTAGACCGCCGTGCCGCCGCCCGCGTTGTACATGAGATCGACGGCGCGCGCCGAGGCGAGGGTCGCGTGCGTCGCCGCGAGCCGCAGGCGCGCGCGCTCGCGGAGGTCGATCACCCCCGCCGCCTGCGCACGCTCCCACGCGGCGCCCACCGTCTCCAGGAGGAAGGCACGCGCCGCGCCGAGCGTCGCCTCGCCCTCGGCGACCTGCGCCTGGATCACGGCGCGCTCGGCCAGGAGCCGGCGGCTCCCGCTCGGCGTCTTGCCCGCCGCCAGGGCGACCAGCTCGTCGACGGCGTGCCGCGCGATGCCGAGCGCCACCGCCGCGATGCCGAGGGCGAGGAGGCCGAAGACGGGGAAGACGTAGAGCGGGCCCCGGGCCCGCGGCGGGTCGCTGATCAGCGAGAGCGAGCGCGCGCCGGGCACGAAGCGATCCTCGACCGCGATGTCGTGGCTGCCCGTGCCGCGGAGGCCCGCGACGTGCCAGGTGTCGATGATGCGCACCTCGCTCGCCGGAAAGAGCATCAGGCGGTTGTCCGGTGTCCCGCTCGGCAGGAGCCGGGGCTTGCCGCCGTCGAGCACGATGCTTCCGCCCATGAGCCAGGCGCAGTGCTCGCAGCCGCTGGCGAACGGCCAGCGCCCCGTCACGCGGTAGCCGCCCTCGACCACCGTCGCCTTGCCGAGCGGCGCGAAGGCGCCGCCCGTCACGCCCTCCGGGTCGCGCCCGTATATCTCCCGGGCCGCGTCGTCGGGGAGGTAAGCGCTGGCGACGCCGCTCGTCGCCCCGATCATAGCCGACCAGCCCGCGGCGCCGTCCGCGCAGGCGAGCGTCTCGATGGCACGTACCATGATGGCCGGTTCCACCTCGCCCCCGCCCAGGGTGTGCGGGACGCACATGCGAAAGACACCTCCCGCGGCCAGCGCCTGCACCAGCTCCGGCGCGAGCCGCCGCTGGCGCTCGGTCTCCTCGGCCGCGGCCTGGATGCGCGGCGCCAGCGCCCGCGCGGCGTCGAGCGGCGAGGTCTCGGGCACGGGCGCGGACGATAGGCGATCGGCCGGGAAGATGCTACAGCTCGCGCATGAGTCTCACCGCCAAGCAGTGCACGCCCTGTCGCGGCGGGGTGGCGCCGCTCTCCCGCGCCGAGGCGGAGCGGCTTCTCCGCGAGACGCCGGGCTGGACGCTCGAGGCGGGGGCGACGCGCATCGAGCGCACCTTCAAGACGGACGACTTCGCATCCGCCTTCGCGCTGGTCGAGAAGATCGCGCAGGTGGCCGAGGCAGAGGGTCACCATCCCGACGTCGGCTTCGGCTGGGGCTACTGCCGCGTCGTCTTCTACACGCACAAGATCAAGGGGCTGCACGAGAACGACTTCATCATGGCCGCGAAGGTGAACGCGCTGGCCGGCGCGTGACCCTGCGCTACGGCAGCGGCGTCGTCTTGCGCAGCTGCGCCGCGAGAACCCCCGGGTCCGTGGTCGGCAGCTCGCAGCGCATCGCCTCGCACACGTAGGCGGTCGCCTTCCCGCCGATGGCCCTCTTCTCCGCGGCGACCGGCGCCAGCGCAGCGAGCCCGGCCACGGCAGACTCGCTCGCTGCGAGCACGACCCGGTTCGGGACGAAGCTCCGGCCGAGGGTCTCGAGCAGCGGCCGCGCATCGCCGTCCCGCGCCGACACGATCACGATCTCCTTGGCGCGGTCGAGGTGGAAGTCGAGCGCGGCGAGCATCGCCGGCAGCGCCGCGGGCGTGCGCGCCAGCACCTGGCCGAAGGCCCGGAGCACGCCCACGGCGCGCTCGCGGTAGCGCTCGTCGCCCGTGTACTCCGCGAGTCTCAGCAGGTTCAGCGCCGCGACCGAGTTGCCGGCCGGCAGCGCGCCGTCGTCGTCCGGCTTGGGTCGGGTGAGCAGCTTCTCGCCCTCGGCGGCGGTGAAGAAGTAGCCACCCGCCGCGGGGTCGGCGAACCCGGCGTCGAGCCGCTCCTGAAACGCAATCGCGTGTCTCAGCCAGCGCGCGTCGGCATCCGCCTCGAAGAGGTCGAGGAGGCCCGCGATCAGGAACGCGTGATCGTCGAGGAACGCCTCCCCCTTCGCGCGTCCCTCGCTGATCTCGTGCCGGAGCCGCCCGTCGGATATCCCGCGCTCGGCGAGCAGCGCGGCGACCCGGCGCGCGGTGGCCAGGTAGCGCGGCTCGCCCAGCACGAGTGCCCCGCGGGCGAAGGCGGAGAGCATGAGCCCGTTCCAGGCGACCAGGATCTTCCGGTCGGTGGCGGGGGGCTCGCGGCGGGCACGCGCCGCGAGGAGGGCAGGCCGCGCCGTCTCGACCGCCCGCGCCAGCCGGTCGGGCGTCACCCCCAGGCTCGCCGCCACCTCGGACGGCGGGCGCGGCCGCCAGAGGACGCTCTTGCCCTCGGCGACGTTGCCTTCCGCCGTGACGTCGTAATACGCGCGCACGAGCCGACCCCCGTCCGCGCCCACGGCGGCGTCGATCTCCGCCGGCGTCCACATGAAGTACGCGCCCTCCTCGCCCGCACTGTCCGCATCGGTGGCCGAGTAGACGCCCCCCTCGGGCGCCGTCATCTCGCGCGCCACCCAGTCGAGCGCGTCGCGCGCTACCTGCGCGAAGTCCTCGCGCCCGGTCGCCTGGAACGCCTCCAGGTAGAGCGCGACGAGCTGCGCGTTGTCGTACAGCATCCGCTCGAAGTGCGGCACGCGCCACTCGGCGTCGGTCGCGTAGCGATGGAAGCCGCCGCCGAGCTGGTCGTGGATACCGCCCGCGGCCATGCGCTCGAGCGTGGTCGTCACCATGGCGAGCGCGCGCGCGTCGCCCGTCCGCCGGTGGTAGTGGAGGAGGAGCGCCAGCGCCGAGGGGCGGGGAAACTTGGGCGCGGGCCCGAAGCCGCCCCACGTGCCGTCGAAGCCGGCATCCAGCGCGGCGATCGCATGGCGAATGGCATCCGCCCCGGGCTCGCCGGCGCTCGCCCCTTCCGTGCCCGCCTCCAGGCGCGCCCCCAGGTCGGCGGCCGCCGTCGCCGCCCGTCCGGGGTCGCGCGCGTACACGTCCGCGAGGGTACGCAGGAGCGGCAGGAAGCCGGTCCGCGCGCCGCGCACGCCCGCGCGCGGCGGGAAGTACGTGCCGCCGTAGAAGGGCTTGCGCTCCGGCGTGAGCCATACATTCAGCGGCCAGCCTCCGCTGCCGGTCATCGCCTGTACCGCGGTGAGATAGACCTCGTCCACGTCCGGACGCTCCTCGCGGTCGACCTTGACGGCGACGAAGTGGGCGTTCAGGAACTCGGCGATCTCGAGGTCCTCGTAGGACTCCTCCTCCATCACGTGACACCAGTGGCAGGTGGAGTAGCCGATGCTGAGCAGCACGGGCCGCCCGAGACGCCGCGCGGCCGCGAACGCCTCGTTGCCCCACGGGTACCAGTCGACGGGGTTGTGCGCGTGCTGGAGGAGGTACGGGCTCGACTCGAGGATCAGGCGGTTCGTGTAGAGCGGCACGCCGTCGGCGCCGACGTGGCGCGTGCGGGGCTTCGCCTCCGCATCGCGGCGGCGCGCCGCATGGCCGATCCGACGCGAAAGCGCGGCATCGAGCGGCGTGGCGCCCGGCAGCGGCGCGACGCGGCGCTCGTCAGCCGGCCGGCAGCCGCCGGCGACCGCCGCCAGCAGCACGATGCCGATCAGCGCGCGCATGAGCGCGTGAGAGGCGGCGACCGGATTCGAACCGGTGCATGGAGGTTTTGCAGACCTCTCCCTTAACCACTTGGGTACGCCGCCGCGCGAACGGCCTCATACTGGCGGGAGACGGGGGTGTCAACGCGACCCGGGGCGAACGCCGGGGATGGGGCGGGCTGGCGGCGCGCGCTAGCGTGGCGTGCCTGGCGGTGGCGGCGTCGCTGCCTGCTCGGCGGCCTGCTTGCGCTTCTCGTCCTTCTTCTGACGCTTCTCGAGCGCCTTCATGCGGCGCTCCGCCTCGCGCCGCTCACGGACGTTGCTCTTGAAGGCTCGTCCACCTGCCATGAAATCACCTCCGGACCGGGATTCCTCGCCACGCCGCCCCGCGCACCGAGTGCTCGACCCTAGCCTCGGGTCTGCGTGGCGTCAAGGCGCGCGCGGAGCCGACCGGCGTGTCGGCCTCGTCCTCGTCCTGCGCGGGCACGAACTGGAAGCGACCGGTGAAGCGGTTGACCACGAAGTCGTGGCCCGCGGCGTAGAAGCCGCCGTGCACCAGCGCGGCGAGCACGAGGAAGAGCCCGAGGAGGAAGGCTGCCCTGGCGGTCATGCGAAACGCTCCTTTCTCGTCCGTAGCGGCCGGCGCGGCCCCGGCACGATGCCGATCAGCGCGTCGCCGGCGGCGATGCGCTCGGCGAGCCGGTCCGCCACCGCCTCGAACTCCGCATGGCGCGCCGGAAGATAGAGCCACTTGCCGAGTACGGGGTGGACGCGCAGCGCCGGCAGCGCGTGGCGGAGCGCCGCGTGGTGCACGCGCGCCGTCGGTACGAGGATGCCGTTCCAGGGCGCCCGGCCCGCCGTGCTCACCCAGACCAGGCGGTCGTCGGCGTAGTACGCCCAGCAGCCGAACCAGCGCCGCTGGCGCAGGTCCCGCTGCGCGGCGAGGGGCTCGATGAGGCCCTCGTACGGATCGCGCGGCGCCGCCACCTACACCTCCAGCCCTTCGCTGCTCGCCTCCCAGTTCCGGCCGTCGAACGGCCGCGGCGCGAGCGCGGCGACGTCGACGCCGTCGAGGCAGCGGACGTTCACGTCGATGCGACGCGGCACGTAGAAGCCCGCCACGCCGCACTGCCGGCAGAAGTGGTGGCGCGCCGTCCTGGTGCCGAACTGATGGGTCGCGAGGTCGTCCTCCCCGGCGAGCATTCGAAAGCGGTCGCGGCGCACGATCAGGTGCAGGTAGGCCTTGCGCGTGCAGATCGAGCGGTTGCACGCGCTCACGCGCTCGAGGTCCGCCGTCACCGCGAAGCGCACGCGCCCGCAGTGGCAGCCGCCCGTGTAGGTCTGCACGGCGCGGGATGCTAGATGAGGGCGTCCCGCGAGGGCAAGTGGATGGGAACGCCCACGTCTCCACCCGTCGTCGTCCTCGGCGCCGGCTTCGCCGGGCTGCGCGCCGTGCGCCGGCTGGGGCGCGCCGGCGTGGACACCCTCTGGGTCGACGCGCGCAACTACCACTGCTTCCTGCCCCTCCTCTACCAGGTGGCGACCGCCGGCCTCGAGCCGCAGGAGATCGCCTACCCGGCGCGCAGCATCCTCCGCCGCCTGCGCGCGGTCGACTTCCGCCTGGCACGCGTGGCCGGGGGCGACCCGGCGGCCCGCACGCTCGCGACGGCGAGCGGGGAGCGCATCGCCTACTCGCAGCTCATCGTGTGCACGGGCGGCGCGGCGGAGGACTTCGGGGTCCCCGGCGTGCGCGAGCACGCGTTCCACCTCTACGACCTGGACGATGCGCGCGCGCTGCGTAACCACGTGCTGCGCACGCTCGAGCGGGCGGCCGTGTGCGCCGACCCTGCCGCGCGCGCCGCCCTCCTCACCTTCGTCATCGTCGGCGCGGGCGCGACCGGGGTCGAGACGGCGGGCGCGCTGGCCGAGTTCCGCCGCCACGTGGTGCCGCGCGACTACCGCACCATCGACCCGCAGGCGCTCCGCCTGCTCGTCCTCGAGGCGGGCGAGCACGTCCTGCCACCGTATCCGCCGCCGCTCCGGGATCGCGCGCGCCGCGACCTGGAGGCGTTCGGCGTCGAGGTCGGCAGCGGTACGCGCGTCGAGCGCGTTACCGCCGACCACGTCGAGATCGCGGGCGGGGAACGCATCGCGACCGCGACCGTCATCTGGGCAGCCGGCATCCGGGCTGCGCCCGTCGCCTCGGGGCTCGGACTCCCGACCGGACGGAGCGGGCGGCTCGCCGTTGGGCCCACGCTCCAGGTGCCGGGATTTCCCGACGTGTTCGCCGCCGGCGACGTGGCCCTGGTCGAGGGCATGGAGCGCCTGCCGCAGGTGGCGCAGGTCGCGATCCAGCAGGGCGAGCTGGCGGCGGAGAACGTGCTGCGCGCTCGCCGAGGCGAGCCGCCCCTTGCCTTCCGCTACGCGGACAAGGGATCGATGGCGACCATCGGGCGGAGCCGCGCCGTGGCGGTCGTGCATGGGGTGCACCTGCAGGGCCGCCTCGCGTGGTGGGCGTGGCTCGTCGTCCACCTCGTCATGCTGATCGGCTTCCGCAATCGCCTGGTCGTGCTGGTCAACTGGGCGTGGAACTACCTCACGTACGACCGCGGGCTGCGCGCCATCGTCGGCGAGGAGAGCGAACCGGGCGGGCCCGGGACGCGATCGCCCGGACCCGCCTGACCCGTCGAGCGCGCGGCCAGGCGCGGCTCGGACATTGCGGGGGGTGGATTTGAACCACCGACCTCGAGGTTATGAGCCTCGCGAGCTACCTGGCTGCTCCACCCCGCGGCAGTGATCTGCGGAGCGGCCAAGTAGCCGGAGCGGCGTCACTCTGTCAAGGCGGCGGTGATGCACCCCACCCGCTTGACCCTGCCCTCCGACCGGGAACGTGCGAGAAGCGTGCGATACCTGCCCTCCCGGCAAGACGTGCAGCGGCGCCTTCCTCTCGGAATGCAGCTGTCACTGAAGTAGACTTCCGTCTTGGCCGTTCCCGGATGAAGGGGCGCTGACCTGACCCCGGCGCGCGGGAGCCGTCCCGCGCTGTGCGTTTCTCCAGACGGTGACACGGTGTGCCCGCGCTGACACCCGTGTTGTGCCTCCGGCGGCGCCGTACGGCGCGTCGTCAGCCGAAAGGCCAGGCAGGGCGTACGCTCGCGCGCGGCGCGGAACGTGCAATCGCAGCGGTTGCCCTCGTTCGTCGGGGGTGGGGCAACGGCACATGAACGGTCGACGGCAGACGGGTTCCAGGGGGGCTACGCTCCTCGTGGTGAGCGAGCGCCCGGAGCACCTGGCCTCCGTCCGCCATGCGCTCGAGGCCGAGGGCCACCGCCTGCTCGCCGCCGAGAGCGCCCGGCATGCTCTCCTGCTCCTCGACGCCGAGACGGCGGCGCTGCTCGTCGTCGAGCAAGATATGTGCGCCGTCCACGGCGAGACGCTCACCCGCCGCGCGCGCGAGCGCGACGCCGCCGCGCAGGTCGTGGTCCTGGCCGGCGGCGCGGACGGCGTGCCGCGCGACGTCCTCCGGCGCCTGGGCGCGCTCGGCTATCACGCCGCGGGTGACGGAGCGGAGCGCCTGCGCGCGCTGGTGGACTCCGCCCTCGCGGTGCACGGCGACCTCACCCACGTCCAGCGCGCCGAGCGGCTCAAGACCGAGCTGCTGGGCAGCGTGTCGCACGAGTTCCGCACGCCGCTCAACGTGATCATGGGCTACGTCGACATGCTGCGCGACGGCATCTTCGGCGAGTGTCCGCCCGAGAGCCGTCCGGTGCTCGACAAGCTGCGCGGCAACGCCGCCTACCTGCTCGAGCTGGCGGACGAATTCCTCGATCTCTCCCGGCTAGAGGCCGACCACGTACCGGGGCGCCGCGCCACGGTGGACCCGATCCCGCTTCTGCGCGAGCTCGCCGACTGGTTCACGCTGCTCGTGCGCGACAAGCCGATCACCTTCGAGGCCGACATCCCGCCCGGCCTGCCCGCGCTCGCCGCCGAGGAGGCGAGGCTGCGCGTCGTGGTGCAGAACCTGCTCTCGAACGCCGCCAAGTTCACGCGCGAGGGGCACATCCGCCTGGCCGCCGCGGCGCTCGCGGACGGCCGCGTCGCCATTCGCGTCAGCGACACGGGTCCGGGCATCGCGCCAGAGCACCACCAGGTCGTGTTCGACATGTTCCGCCAGGTCGGTCCTCGCGACGAGCAGCGCAAGGGCGTGGGCCTGGGGCTCGCGCTCGCGCGCCGCTTCACGCGCGTGATGGGAGGCGACATCACGCTCGAGAGCGTGCTCGGCCAGGGCACCACCTTCACGGTCGTCCTCCCGCCGGCGCGTCAGGCGGCGGCAGGAATGTAACTGGGCCCGTCACGGACACGACGGCCCGCTCGTCCGGCGGCTTGCTGGAGCGCGCAGCCTGGCCCCGCTCACCTCGCAAAATCGAGGCCTTTCACCGTTCCCGCCAGCGGCCCGAAACGTGCACTTGACGCTGCGCATGCACAGGGGTCGGCAGGCACTCGGCATGCGCGAGCGCATGGCGCTCGCCGGCATGCTGCTCGCCCTGGTCGTCCCCGGCGCGCCGGTGCCCGCCGACGCCGGCTGCGGGTGCTCGAAGCCACCGCCGCCCCGGGCCGCGGTGCGGCCCTTCGTCGGCTCCGCGGATCAGAAGGTTGTCCTGTTCAGCGACCTGCTCGAGCCGGGCGCGACCTACTGGGTGCAGTTCACCGCCACCGCCGACGGCAGCGTCGACTGGAGCCGAGCCAAGGCAGCGATGCGCCGCGACTTCGCCGACGGCGCGCCGCGCGCGCAGCTCCGCGTCCCGGTCGGCAACGTGGCGTTCGGCCCGTGTAGCATCACGGTGTGGAGCGACCAGACGCATCCGCTCTATTCGCTCGCCGACGATCAGTTCACCGTGGTCGCGAAGCCGGTCGTCCTCCACGACTTCACCGAGACCGTCACCCAGGACGGCTACCAGACCGGTGTCGGCAAGGACGGCACCGTCTACATCCCGGTCG
>Ga0207646_10008498_pt1 | contig 10275 bp, 7 predicted proteins | sample KBSK5502metaG_FD_184343 | JGI IMG/M metagenome (GOLD analysis project Ga0207646, IMG submission 184343) | Corn, switchgrass and miscanthus rhizosphere microbial communities from Kellogg Biological Station, Michigan, USA - KBS K5-50-2 metaG... | ecosystem: Host-associated > Plants > Roots >...
CGCCGCGCAGCACGCCCTCCTGACGCATCCCAAGGCGCTCGGCGACCGCGCGGCTCCTCAGGTTGGTATCGGCTGCACAGAGCTCCACCCGATGCAACCCGAGCTCGTCGAAGGCGAAGTCGAAGAAGCGCCGGCACGCGCGCGTGATGATCCCCCGTCCTTCGAAGTCGCGGCCGATCCAATAGCCGATCTCGGCTCCCGCATCGGAAACGTCGACGCGCAGGCCCATCGAGCCCGCCAGGCGGCCGTCGACCCAGATCCCGTTTCCCTCCAGATCGGTCTCCGATGCGAGGCACCGCTCGATGAACGCTTTGGTGTCGGCGGGAACGCGTGTCTGCGGTTCCCAGATCATCCACGGATGCAGCCGATCGCGGTTGGCGTCGACAAGCGCGAACGCCTCCTCAGCATCGTCCGGCGTGTACGTGCGGACCGCGATCCCGTCGCCGAGCTCCCAGTAGATCGGGTTCACGACCCGCTGGGCGCTGCCGACGCGGCGGCCTCGCGCTTCTTCAGCTCCTCGTCGTGCAGGACCCGCCGGAGCACCTTGCCGACCATCGTCTCCGGGAGGGAATCGCGGAACTCGACCTCGTGCGGGATCCGATAGCCGGTCAGCCCCACCTTCGGGTCCCGGGACCACGCGATCAGCTCCTCGGACGTGAGCGTCGCACCTTCCTTCAGCACGACGAACGCCTTCACGCGCTCCCCGGTCCGATCATCCGGCACACCGATCACGGCGACCTTCGAGATCGCCGGGTGGTGGTACAGGACGTCCTCGACCTCGTTCGGGTACACGTTGAACCCGGAGACGAGGATCATGTCCTTCAGGCGATCCACGATCTTGAAGTACCCCTCGGTGTCCATCACGGCGACGTCGCCCGAATGCAGCCAGCCGTTGCGGATCATCAGGGCGGTCTCTTCCGGTCGTTTCCAGTACCCCAGCATCACCTGGGGGCCCTGGACGCAGAGCTCGCCCGACTCACCCGTCGGCATCTCCTTGTCCGGATCGTCGAGCGACATGATCCGTACGTCGGTGTCGGGGATCGGGAGACCGATCGAGCCGGCCTTGCGGACCCCGTTGAACGGGTTCGCGTGGGTGACCGGCGAGCACTCGGTCAGCCCGAACCCCTCGACGAGCTGGCCGCCCTCGGTCACGCGCTCGAACTCCTTGGCCACCGCCGCCGGCAGGGGCGCGGCGCCCGAGACGCACGCCTTGATCGACTTCAGGTCGAACTTCGGCGTCTGGGGATGCTCGTTGATCGCGATGTAGAGCCGGGGGACCCCCGGGAAGATCGTGGCGTGCTCCTTGTGGATCAGCTCGAGCAGCATGTGGATGTCGCGGGGGTTCGGGACGGGGATCAGCTTCATCGCGTTGAGGACCGCGACGTTCATGGACAGCATCCCGTAGGAATGGAAGAACGGCAGGGCGGCGAGCATCGTGTCCTTGCCGTCCTCGATCACGGAGATCCACGCCGTCGACTGACGGGCGTTGGCCGTGATGTTGTCGTGCGAGAGCATCGCGCCCTTCGCGATCCCCGTGGTGCCACCGGTGTAGATCAGGACGGCGACGTCCCGCCCCGGATCCACCGTGGCGACGGGTGGGATGGGGTCTCCCCGCCTCATCGCCGCGCTCCAGCGGAGCACGGACGCGCCCTTGGGAACGGGCGGCCAGGGCTTCCCGGCGGCCCGCTGCGTCTTGCGGAACACGGCGATCGGCGCCAGGAGCTTCTTGATGGGCGGCATGTAGTCGTTCAGCCGCGTCACCACGACGTTCGCGATCTTGAGGTCGCCCAGGAGTTCGGCGAAATCCGAGTACAGCAGATCGGCGATCAGCACGACCTTCGGCTCGGCGTCGCGCAACTGGTGCTCCATCTCACGCTTCGTGTAGAGCGGGTTGTTCCCGACCGCGATCGCGCCGATCCGCTGGCACGCGTAGTAGGTGATCACGTAGGGCGGTGAGTTGGGCACGATCAACGCGACCCGATCGCCCTTGGAAACCCCGAGCGCGGTGAGCATCGCGCTGCAGCGCTCAACCTCCTCCAACAGCTGCCGGTAGCTCATGTGCCTGCCGAACCACGCGAGGGCGGCCTTGTCCGGGTACCGGCCGGCCGCGGCATCGAGGATCGCGAACAGGCTCTCGTGCGGATAGGGCTCGAGCGTCCGCCGCACGTCAGCGGGGTACGACGCGAACCAGGGTCGATGGTCGGTCATGCGCGGCATCATAGGCGGCGTGGCGTCGGTGACGCAGGAGACGAGGGGCGGGGAGGGGCGAGGGCTCTTCACCCGCGGGATGCGACTGGTGGTCGCTTACGTCCGCATGCACCCGAGGCCGTTCCTGGTGTCGGTCGCCGGTTCGCTCGTGTTCGCCGTCTCGTCCGTACTGCTGACGACCGCGCTCGGACGCGCGACCGATCAGGTGCTCGAGCCATCGTTCAGCGGTCCGGTGCCCGCCGGCTCGATCTGGCTCGCGGTGCTGGCGCTGATGACGTTCGGGGTCGGACGGGCGATCGGCATCATGTTCCGTCGCTACTACAGCGGCGTCGCCGGGGAGCGCGTGATGGCCACCCTCCGGAACCGGGTCGCCGATCGCTACCGCGATCTCCAGCTCCAGTACCACCGCGAGACTCCGACCGGCGAGCTTCTCGCGCACATGGAGGCGGACGTGAAGGCCGCCGTGGACGTCTTCTGGCCGGTGCCGTTCGCCACCGGCGTGATCGCCATGACGCTGCTCGCGATGGGGTCGCTGCTGCACGCCGACCCGTGGCTCGCGCTGATCGGCTTGATCCTGTTCCCTGCGCTCGCGCTGATGAACCGGAGCTTCGCGAAGCGGATGGAGGAGCCCGCCCGCAGGGCGCAGGAAGACATCGGCGAGGTCTCTGCAGTGGCCCACGAATCGATCGACGGCGCCCTCGTCGTCAAGACGCTCGGACGCGAGGACGCCGAAACCGAACGGCTCGCCGTGAAGGCCAGGGCGCTCCGCGACGATCGCGTCCGAGGCGGCTACGTCCGGGCGACCTTCGAGGCGGGGCTGGACGCGTTGCCGACGCTCGCGACGGCCCTCCTGCTGGCGGTCGGCTCGTGGCGGGTGGCGGCGGGAGCGATCACCCCCGGCCAGCTGATCGGGTTCGTCGCGTTGTTCGGGCTGCTGTCGTGGCCGATGCGGTTCATCGGCTGGATCCTCGCGGAGCTGCCGCGGGCGGTCGTCGGGTACGCGCGGCTGGAAGAGGTCTTCCGGACCAGCGTCACGCTGAACCCGCCCGCGCATCCCGAGGAGCTGCCGGCCGGGCCGTTGGGGATCGAGGTGCTCGGCGTACGACACCTTTACGACGGCGTGCCGATCCTCGACGGGGTCACGTTCGACGTGCAGCCGATGGAATCGGTCGCGATCGTGGGCCCGACCGGCGTCGGGAAGTCGACGCTGGCGCAACTGCTGGTGCGGCTCGCGGATCCCGAGCAGGGCCGGGTGCTGGTCGGGGGCGTCGACGTGCGCCACGCGGACCCCGTCGCGCTCAGGCGAGACGTCTCGATCGTGTTCCAGGAGAGCTTCCTGTTCGCGACGACCGTCCGGGAGAACATCGCGCTGGACGCCGAGGTCGCCGAGGCCGACGTCGTCCGTTCCGCGATGATCGCGTCGGCGGACCGGTTCATCCGCGAGCTTCCGCAGGGCTACGACACGGTGGTCGGAGAGCGTGGCTACACGCTCTCCGGCGGTCAGCGGCAGCGCGTGGCGCTCGCACGAGCCCTCGTGCGAGCGCCACGCGTCCTTATCCTGGACGACGCCACCTCCTCGGTCGACCCGACCGTGGAGGCCGACATCCTGGCTGCGCTCCGGCGCGAGCTGTCGACGACGCTGATCGTGGTCGCCTACCGGCTCTCCACGATCCGCCTCGCCGACCGCGTGGTCTTCCTGGAAGACGGCGTGGTCAAGGCCACGGGACCGCACGAGGACCTACTCGTGCGGGAGCCCGGGTACGCGGCCATCATCCACGCCTACGAGCGTGGCGAGCGGGGGGACGGATGAGCGCTGTCGTCGAGCTGCTCTCCGACGATGAGGACATCAAGGTCCCCGATCACCTGAAGGGCGCCTTCGCAGTGCTCCGGCGCGGCCTCAAGGAGAGCCCGGAGCTCCGGGCCGGGCTCGGCTTCACCGTGATCGTCTCCTTGGGCGTGACGGTGGCATCGCTCGTCACGCCCGTGCTCGTCCAGCAGATCTTCGACAAGGGCTTCACGCCGACGTTCAACGCTCGGTTCGTCTACGGACGCTGTGCGGCGGCCTTCCTGCTCGTCGTCCTCGCGTTCCTGGCCGCACGATCGGCCGGTCGCCGGCTCGTCCGTGCCTCCGAGAACGCGCTGATGCATCTCCGCGTTCGGACGTTCCGCCACATCCACGCGTTGTCCATAGCCGAGCAGAGCGAGGAGAAGCGTGGCGTCTTCGTGGCCCGCGTGACGGCCGACGTGGACGCGCTCCAGGAGTTCATGGAGTGGGGCGGGATCGCGTGGATCATCTCCGGCGCCCAGGCGATCGGTGCCTTGCTGCTGATGCTCTACTACTCATGGCAGCTCGCGACGGCCATCATGCTGTTGCTGATCCCCCTGCTGATCGTCGTGTGGTCGATGCAGGCGAGGCTGTCCGCCGCGTTCAACGCGGCGCGGACCCGCGTGGGCGAGATGCTCTCCGAGGTGTCCGAGTCCGTGATGGGCGCGGCCGTGGTTCGCGCGTACGGGCTGGACGAGCAGACCCACGACAAGGTCGAACACGCGATCAGCGAGCGCTACAAGGCGGAGGTGCTCGCCCATTTCCGCGCGGCCACCTTCTGGCCGATGTCCTCGATCTTCTACGCCGTCGCCCTGTCGACCGTGATCGTGCTGGGATCGGTCTACGGCAGGTCGTGGGGGCTCACGTTCGGCCAGGTCTCGGCGTTCCTGTTCCTGGCCGACGTGTTCCTGCACGTGTTCACGGATCTCCCCGAGATCTACAGCGAGACCCAAACAGCGATCGCCGGGTGGCGGAAGATCCTGGCCGTCCTGGACCTGGACATCGAGGTCGTCGAGCCCACGAACGGCGTGGCCTTGCCTGGCGGTCCGCTCTCGCTTGAGGCCGAGGACGTTCGCTTCGCCTACCGCGAGGGACCGGAGGTGCTGCACGGGATCACGCTGTCGGTTCGGGCGGGGGGTCATGTCGCGATCGTGGGCGAGACCGGGTGCGGGAAGACCACCTTCGCGAAGCTGATGTCTCGCCTGGCAGACCCACTCGCCGGGCGCATCGTGGTCGGCGGCGTCGACCTGCGCGACGTGGAGAGCGACTCCCGGCGGACCCGGATCCGTATGGTCCCCCAGGATGGGTTCCTGTTCGACACGACGGTCCGCGAGAACGTGCGCTACGGCAGGCCGGCCGCGACCGATCCGGAGGTGGACACCGCGTTCGTCGAGCTCGGGCTCTCGGATTGGGTCGCCGGCTTGCCCGACGGGCTTGCGACGCCGGTCGGCGAGCGTGGCGAGGCGCTGAGCGTCGGCGAACGCCAGCTGGTGGCACTGGCGAGGGCGCAGATCGGCGACCCGGGGCTGCTGATCCTCGACGAAGCGACGTCGGCGGTCGACCCGGCGACGGAGCGACGCATCACCGAGGCGCTTAGACGGCTCTCCGCGGGACGCACCGTCGTCACGATCGCGCACCGGCTGTCGACGGCCGAGGGCGCGGAGCGCGTGTTCGTGTTCGACGGAGGGAAGCTCGTCGAGGAGGGGACGCACGGCGAGCTGGTGATCGCCGGGGGCCGGTATGCGGCGCTCTATCGGAGCTGGCTCGGCAACGTCCGGGAGGCGGATGCGGCGAGCGAAGCCGGAGGCGAGCCCGCGCGAACCCAGCCCTGAGTTCATCGGCGCCCGGTCGGCCACGGTCGGTCGCAGCCCGCGATACCCTCGCCGGCATGTCGGACCAGCTCCGCGAGATGGCTCGCTCATCGCTCTTCCCGGACGAGGGCACCCTCCGGCTTCCCGGCCTCGAGCGGCCGGTCACGATCCGGTGCGACCCGTTCGGCGTGCCGCGGATCGACGCCGAGACCCTCGACGACCTGTGGTTCGCCCAGGGCGTCGTGACGGCCGGGGAGCGGCTCTTCCAGGTCGAGCTCGTGTTGCGCGCCGCGACCGGTCGCCTGGCCGAGATCTTCGGCGAGCGCACGTTCGAGGACGACCGGTTCATCAGGACGATCGGGCTGCACCGCGCGGCCGCGCGGCACCTGCAGGCGTGGACGGACGAGGATCAGCAGATCCACGGCCGGTTCCGTGCGGGACTCCGGGCGTGGATCGACGCCGCGCCGGCCCTCCCGGTCGAATACACCCTGCTCGATCTGGCGCCCGATGTTCCCGACGACCCGCTGCCGTACGCGGCGGCGTTCGCGTACCTCGCGTGGTCGCTGTCGAGCAACTGGGAGTCCGAGCTCCTTCGAGCCCAGCTGGATGAGCAGCTCGGCCGCGAAGCGGCCGAGCTGCTCATGCCGATCGCGCCGAGCGCACACGGCCAAGGCTCGAACGACTGGGTCGTCGCAGGCTCCAAGACGGCATCGGGCCTGCCGCTGCTCGCGAACGACACCCACCTGCTCGCCTCGCAACCCGGGCCCTGGCTCGAGCTCCATCTCCGCGCGCCCGGCTACGAGTCTCGCGGCGTCGCGTTGCCGTTCTCTCCTGGGATCATCCTCGGCGCCACCCCACACCACGCCTGGGGGGTCACGAACGTCACCGGCGACGTCCAGGACCTCTACGAAGAGACCTTGAACGACGATGGGTCGGCCGCCAGGTATCGCGACGCGTGGGAGCCGCTGACGGTGCGCGAGGAGCGGATCGCGGTCCGCGGCGAACCCGAGCCTCGCACGGTGACGGTCCGAGAGACGCGCCACGGCCCGATCCTCACCCACGGCGCGGCGGGCGTTCTGCGCACCACCTACCGGCCGATCGACCGCCACTACGCGCTCCGGTGGACCGGCCACGAAAGCGCGCTGCGACCCTCGCTCCCCCTCGACGTCGCGCGCGCCCGCAACGTCGAGGGGTTCCGACAGGCGGTGCTGCAGATCGGATGCCCGGGGCAGAACTTCGTGTACGCCGACGTCGACGGGACGGTCGCCTATCAGTGCACGGGCTGGTACCCGCTGCGCGCGGCCGGCGACGGGACGAGGCCGGTCCCGGGCTGGACGGGCGAGCACGAATGGCTCGGATGGATCCCGTTGGACGAGCTCCCGTCCGAGACGAACCCCGACCGAGGGTTCATCGCCACCGCGAACCACGACGTCCAGCCGGCCGGCTACCCGTATCTGATCGCGAAGGACTTCCACCTGCCGTTCCGCGAGCGGCGGATCGAGGAGCTGCTCGAAGACCAGGACCGCCACGACGTTGCGTCGATGCGGGCGATCCAGATGGACACGATCTCGAGGCCCTCGCTCGAGACGGTGTCCCTGCTGCTCCGGATCGAGACCCGGTCGGACGAGCAGGCGAGCGCGATGAAGGAGCTCGCGGCGTGGGACGGCGATCTTCGGGCGGATTCGCTGGAGGCGGCCTTGTTCAACGTCTGGTGCGCCGCCATCGCTCGGCGGGCCCTGGAACCGAAGCTGGGCGAGGAGCTGTTCTCGGCGTACCACTCCTGGCGGGAGACCTTTCAGGGATCGGTCCTGCCGCGCCTGCTCCGCGAGCCGGCCGGATGGCTCGACGATGATCTGCTGCGGGCCGCACTCGACGACGCGATCGAGCGGACCGACGGCAGCACCTGGGGCGAGATCCACCGGCTCCTGATCGCCCACCCGCTGGCCTCGATCCCCGGGTTGGAGCCACTGTTCACCGCGGCCGACGTCCCCTTCGGGGGCGACGAGCAGACGGTTGCCCAGGGCGGCTTCGACGGCTCCCTTGGCTTCCGCCCGGCGGTGATCCCGGCCTGGCGCGTGGTGTGGGACCTCGGGGACCTCGAAGGGAGCCTCGGTGTCGTCCCGACCGGGGTGAGCGGCAACCCTTCCTCCGCGCACTGGAACGACCAACTCGAGCTCTACGTCGGTGGCGGGGCGAAGCCGTACGGCTTCGCCCCCCCGCCCCCGACCGCGCCGACCTTGACGCTCCTCCCGTCCTGAGCCGCTACCATCGGATGCGCCATGGCGAAGTCGAAGGGTCGCCCGAAGCAACGCGGCAGCCGCTACCAGCTGGAACCGCAACGCAAGAAGAAGGTGAAGGCGAGTCCCCGCTGGTACGGGCCCCTGATGCTCGTCCTGATGGGGATCGGGGTCGTCGCGATCGTCTGGAACTACACGCGAGGCGATCAGGCCAGTAACACGGTCCTGATGGGAGGGCTCGGGGTGATCGCGATCGGGTTCTTCGGCGTCACGTTCTGGAAGTGATCTCGGCCCGGATCGCCGCCGAAGCCCTGCGGCGCCGCGTTCACACGTCGTTCATCCCCTGTGGATAACCCTGTGGACGACCGGTTGGCGGATGTGTGGAAAACGACGGCCCGCCCGGTCAGGCTTCCGCCACACGGCGAACCACCTGCATCTTCTCGCCGCAATGACGCGGGACCTGGAGCTCCCCCAGCCGGGAAACCTTGAACTCGGTCCCGCACTCGCCGCACACGAGGTAGACGTCGAGCCCGTCGACGTCCTCGGGCTCGGACGGGGGTGGACCGTCCTCGAGGGAACCGGGCGCCGGGCCGGAGAGCGCTCGAAGGTGAGCGATCCCGAGCCGCCAGACGAGGTAGGCGAATGGAAGGGCGGTGAGGAAGGCGAGCCACCGGGGCACCGTTCCACCGTAGCAGCAGGCCGGGATAGTCTTGCGGGGCGTTCGCGTTCCCGACACTTCGTATCCACCTACCGGAGGTAGCCGTTCTCATGGGTGATTACGTGAATCGGCTGATGGCGCAGCTCGTCGCCAAGAATCCAGGCGAGCCCGAGTTCCACCAGGCGGTCCACGAGGTGGCCGAGTCCGTCGAGCTGGCGCTCGCTCGGAACCCACGCTACGTCGACGCGAAGGTCTTCGAGCGCACGATCGAGCCCGAACGCGTCGTGATGTTCCGGGTCCCGTGGGTCGACGATCGGGGCGACGTCCAGATCAACCGCGGGTTCCGGGTCGAGATGAGCAGCGCGATCGGGCCGTACAAGGGCGGGCTCCGCTTCCATCCCACGGTCTACCTGGGTCTGCTGAAGTTCCTGGCGTTCGAGCAGGTGTTCAAGAACGCGCTGACCACCCTGCCGATGGGTGCCGGGAAAGGTGGCGCGGACTTCGACCCGAAGGGGAAGTCCGAAGGCGAGGTGATGCGGTTCTGCCAATCGTTCATGACCGAGCTCCAGCGGCACATCGGGCAGTTCACCGACGTTCCGGCCGGTGACATCGGCGTCGGCGGACGCGAGATCGGCTACCTGTTCGGTCAGTACAAGCGGATCCGGAACGAGTTCACCGGCGTCCTCACGGGCAAGGGCCTCAACTGGGGCGGCTCGCTGATCCGGCCCGAGGCGACCGGCTACGGGGCCGTCTACTTCGCCGAAGAGATGCTGAAGACGCGCGAGGAGACCCTCCAGGACAAGACCTGTCTCGTCTCGGGTTCGGGCAACGTGGCGCAGTACACGGTGGAGAAGCTGCTCGATCTTGGGGCGAAGCCCGTCACCCTCAGTGACTCCGGGGGGTTCATCCACGACAAGGAGGGCATCGACCGCGAGAAGCTCGCCTACGTGATGGACCTGAAGAACGTCCGTCGGGGACGGATCATGGAGTACGCGGAGAAGTACCCGGGCGTCGACTGGACCGCGGTCGACCCCGCGAAGCACTACAACCCGCTCTGGGCGGTTCCGGCGGACTGCGCCTTCCCCAGCGCGACGCAGAACGAGATCAACGCTGAGGACGCGATCAACCTGCTCGCGGGCGGCGTCTACGTCGTCAGCGAGGGTGCGAACATGCCGACGGTCCCGACGGGGATCGAGGCCTTCCTGGACGCGCGGATCCTCTACGGGCCCGGGAAGGCGGCGAACGCCGGAGGCGTGGCGGTGAGCGGGCTCGAGATGGCGCAGAACTCCGCGCGCCGGGCCTGGTCGCGCGGGACGGTCGACGAACGGCTCCATGCGATCATGCAGGCGATCCACGACACCTGCCGGAGCACCGCGGAGGAGTACGGGGTCGCGGGCAACTACATGCACGGCGCGAACATCGCCGGGTTCACGAAGGTCGCCGACGCCATGCTGGATCAGGGCGTCGTCTGAGGGCTCGGATCAGATCGCGCGCAACCCCGGCACCACCGATCGAAGGAAGTCCAGCACGACCCGC